>Ga0315309_1001288_pt1 | contig 15047 bp, 10 predicted proteins | sample TDP4_MG_FD_203080 | JGI IMG/M metagenome (GOLD analysis project Ga0315309, IMG submission 203080) | Freshwater sediment microbial communities from Lake Towuti, South Sulawesi, Indonesia - TDP4 | ecosystem: Environmental > Aquatic > Freshwater > Lake > Sediment | place: Indonesia: South Sulawesi... | reverse complement strand
AGCAGAGGAATTGGGAGTAACTTCACTGGCTTTTCCTGCTTTTGGAACTGGAGTGGGCGGATTCCCTCTCAAGGAATGCGCCAGGATTATGCTCGGAAAAACTTTTGATTTCCTGAATAAGGGGCAAGATATAAAACTTGAGTTGATTATTTTCGCCCTCTATGATAAGCCGGCTTTTACAGCTTTCCAGGAGGAGATGAAAAAATTCAGGATTTAGTGTAGGGTTTTGACGGGAACTCCCCCTCTCCTCTCGGGCGAGAGGGTTGGGGCCAGGAGAGAGGGCGAGCGTGAAGGGTTCCCTCTCCCTTTTTGGGAAAAGGCGACCTTAAAGGGTTCCCTCTCCCTTTTGGGGAGAGGGTGTGGGGTGAGGGGAGAAATGGATTTTCTGAGAGACTTAAGCATGGAGCAAAAAGAAGCGGTAACCCATCAGGGTAGACCGCTTCTTCTTTGTGGTCCCGCGGGCTCGGGCAAGACCGAGGTCTTAAAGAGAAGGATTGAACATCTCATATCTTCTGGAGTTGCTCGACCCGAAAGGATACTTGTCTTTACGGACCATGAGGATATAATTATTTCTTTGAGGCCCCATTTAGAACCGGGATATGGAGAGTTCTGGGTCAATACCTTCACTGCGTTCTGTAAAAGGGTTCTCAGGCAAAATTACACTAAGGTCCCCGGAATCTACCCCAACTTTCAGGTCCTAGACGGAATGGAAGAGAGGTTGGTTTTGAGTAAAATTCTTAAAGGGATGAAGCTAAATTATTATCAGGGAGTCCAGCATACTTCGGGTTTCCTGGATGAGGTAGTGGACTTCATTGACCTTTTGAAACTCAATCCAGAGGTGAACCTGCCCGACTATGGGAAGTTTAGAGACCTGAAAAGGATTTATGAAAATTATCAGGACTATCTTCACGAGGAGAACCGGTTAGATTTTAGAGACCTGGTTTTGAAAACTGTTCAACTCTTTAAGACTCACGAGGATATTCTTAAGAGTTACAGGGAGAGATTTACCTACATTCTCCTCGACGACTTTCAAAACATCGATTTGAATGAGTACGGGCTCTTCTCTCTTTTAGCCTCCGGAAAAGAGGAGGTACTTTTTTCAGGGAACGAGGATGAGAGCGTCTTTCGTTTCCGGGGAGCCTTGCCACAGGAAGTAAAAGCCAGATTTCTGGATGAGTTTAACCCGCACATAATTTCACTTTCCAGACCTTCTAGTTCTCCGGCCGAGATAAGCCTAATAAGATGTGGCACCGGAACCGAGGAGGCTCTATTCATTGCCCGCAAGGTATATGGTTTGACTCGCCAGGGTTACCATTATCGCGATGTCGCTATCCTCTGCCGCGGCGTTTCCAGAGAGATAAGGAATTTAGAAGATGCGCTGAAGATTTACGATATTGATTATACAATAAGGGGTGGGATAGCATTTTTCAAGCAACCAGAAATTGTCCAGATTATATCCATCTTAAGGTGCATCTGGGGCGTCAAGGAAGAGATGAACGCCCATCTTCTGAGGGCCCTCTCAGCTCCGCAGTTCAACATCGACCCCGTTGACATTCAAAGGCTCCTTACCTATAGTGAAAGGAAAGGATTACCTTTCCCGGCAGTCCTGAGAATTGTAGTTGAAGAATTACCAAAGGACTTCTCAGAAAAGGCTGATTATGACTCAACTTATCCAGGATTGGGTTTGAAGGAAGAGACTGTATCTTCCATCCGGGAATTTCTTACAGCGCTGGCCGAGATGGAGAAAGAGGCAAAAGAAGAATCTCTGGAAAGGCTTATTTATAGAGTCTTTCAGAAGTTCGGCTATCTAATGGCAGGCGCAAAGGCGAGGAAATTGGCTCATAATCTAAGCCATTTTCTCGAAGTGGTGAAGAAGTTTCAGAAAATTGAAAACAATTTGTCTTTTTCCGATTTTATGGTCTATCTTGATGAGATGCTCGCTTCTTATGCCCGGGAGGAAGCGATTACATTCATTCCCGAAGAAGATAGCGTGCAGATTATGACTGTGCAGCAGGCAAGTGGAAATTTCTTCCCGATAGTGTTCGTTACCGGGCTTGTGGAAGGAAAGTTTCCCCGCGATTTGCCTGAATCTTCTCTTTTGAGCGTTAGGGAGAAAAGGAAATCGGGACTGAAGCCCCTTCCCGAACTCTCAGAGCACTTGAAAGAGGAGGAGAGGATTTTCAATCTAGCCATAAGTAGGGCAATGGAGAAATTATACTTAACTTATGGAAAAACCTACGAGTCCAACCGCGATTCTCTTATCTCCTCCTTGGTCTTGAAATTTGTGAAAGCAGAAAGGGAAGACGTACTTGCCGAGAAATGCAGGGAGAGAGGGGTAGAATTTCTTGATGGGCCGGCTGCTCTCGGTCCCGATAGGAAAGATGAAGTTTTGACCAGGGAGGATTTGGTCAACTTCTGGCTTACCACAGGAAATAGGGATTTGGAAGGCTTGCTCGAGGAGATTGATAGAGAGAAATATGGTGAAATAATCAGAATTAAGGGAGAGTTCGACCAGGAAAGTCTGTGGGACAAGGTGAAGATTTCGCCTAATTATCCATTCTCTTCTTATAAACTTGAGTCATATAGTGAATGTCCGGCAAAGTTCTTCTTCTCCTTCCTCATCAGGATATGGATTAAACCGAGGCCCTCTCTAATTTTTGGGCGGCTCCTCCACAAGGTTCTCGCATCTTTTCATAGCAGATATAATAGTAAAGATTCTCTATATTCTTCAGATGCAGAGAGGGATATGGAGAAGGAGATTGAGAAGGTCTTTTCCGAAGAAGGAAGGAGTTTTTCCACTATTTTTGAGAAGGATGTCTATCAGAGATTGGCCTCAAAAATTCTTTTGAGGTACTTGAAGAAAGAGAAGGAAAGAGATAGTTTTTCAATTGAGGAGATGGAAAGAGAGTTCAAGTGGGAAATGGATAGGTTGACTATTTCTGGAAGGATAGACCGCTTGGACCGACTCAAAAGCGGAATTGAAGAAGTGATAGATTATAAGACGAGTAAGAATCCATTTATGGAGTTTCGCCTCTGCCGGAAAATTAGCGAGGGAGAGAGTTTCCAGTTACCAATCTATTTTTTTGGGGCGAGGGAAAACTTGAAAAGGCCTGTAGGGAACCTCTCCATATACTGGCTTCGTAAAGACCTCGAGAACTCAAAAGCTAATATTAAAACAACGGTTGAGATGGGCAAGGAATACTCTAGTGGGGGAGTAGTTCTTTCCACCAAGGACTCTCTTGAGGAGGCACTGAAGCATCTCAGAGAAAAGGCGGAGGGGATTCTCCAGGGATACTATCCACAAAAGCCAAGGAACTGCTGGAATTGCGACTTCAATTTCCTTTGCGATAAGAAGATAACGAAAGAATGAGAAATTTAACCTTAGAACAAAAGAAGGCAATTGAGGAACTTGAAGGTACTGTTTGCTTGAAGGCAGGAGCCGGCACAGGAAAGACATCTGTTCTGGTAAACAGATACTTGAAGGCATTTCTTAGTCTCCTGGAGAAGGGAGTGCCTTCTGAAGAGGCTGTAGAGAGCATCCTGGCGGTAACTTTTACCAATAAGGCTGCGGGAGAGATGAGGGAGAGGTTGGAAGAAGAACTAGAGAGTATGTCACTACCAAAAGAGGTTCTGGTAAGGAAAGCCTACATCAGCACCATCGATTCCTTCTGTACTCGGCTTCTTAGAGAGAATGCTTTGGAAATAGGTTTGGACCCAAATTTCAGGGTCATTAACGAGATAGAGGCTAAAATCCTTTTCTGCAAAGTGGGTAAAACATTGCTGGAGGAAGGAAAATTGCCCCGGGTCACTATTGAGCAATGGCTGGAAGACTTCTTAGGGGGCATTTATGAGTATGTTCGGGAACTAAGAAATAAGGCAATATCTCCTTCGGACTTTCTCCATCAGATGCCCAGAACAAAAGATGACGATAAACGAAATTTAGCCCGCCTCATCGCCGAGGTCTATGCTTCTTACGAAGAGGAACTCAGGAGGCGACGCTACTTCGATTTTTCTGGAATTCTTCTTGAGACCTTACATCTTTTGAGACAGAATACAAGGATAAGAGAGAAGTATCAGGAGCAATTCAGATATGTGCTGGTCGATGAGTACCAGGACACCACACCCCTTCAAGATAAGCTCCTGCGCCAGTTCTCTCGTAATTACTTCGTGGTAGGAGATATCAAGCAGTCTATTTATGCCTTTAGAGGAGCCAAGCCCGAAAATATTGAAGACTTTAGCAGGGAATCTAAATCAAGCCTTTCATTAACTCAAAATTTTCGCTCGTTTAATCAGATTCTGAAAGTAGTCAATAAAGCACTTGATAATGAAATTCCTGACTATGAGCCCATAAGTTCTGAGAAGGAAGGGAAGGAACCTGCTGTTGAAATTTTTCTGGCCGAATCTCAGGAAGAGGAGGCTGAGTTTATTGCCCAGAGAATTATCCAGCTTCTCGGTGACTATCGGTTAAAGAATCAAGTTAAAGAAGAGGATTGGGGAAGAAGTTTACAACTTAAGGACATATCACTACTCTTAAGAGGAATTAAGAGTCCTGTCGGCGTATATGAAGAAGCTCTGAGGCGGCACGGGATTCCTTTTATCACCACGGGTGGAACGGGTTACTATGAAAGGCCAGAGATAAGAGATTTGGTTTCCCTTCTCGGTGCGATCAACAATCCCTTTGATGATATCTCACTCGTAAGAGTATTGAGGTCGCCGATTTTTAGAATTAAAAATTCCAGTCTCGCTCTTCTGGCGAGGGTTTTCTCTGAAGGAGAAATTGAAGATGAAGAGAAGATGGTGAGGAAGCGCTATCCCATTTACGATGCTCTGGAGAAGGTGGGGGGTCTTGATATTGAAGACGAGGATAAGAGAGCGCTCAGGAACTGTAGAGACCTTTTGGAAAGATTCTTCGTGGAGAAGAGTAGATACAGTTTAGGGGAACTAATATATAAAGCGGTGAGCAATAGCAACTATTTCCATTATGCCCAGAGCCTTCCCTCAACTGAAAGGATTAGAACCCTGGCTAATATCAAGAAGTTTTTTACTCTCGTCCAGGAATTTGAGGAGAGAAACATATTTTCTACGCTGGAAGATTTCATTGCCTATGTGAAGGAGGTAACTGAACAGGGAGTGGTAGAGAGCGAAGCGAGACTTGGCGAAGAGAACGCTGTCCATCTTATGAGCATTCATCAAGCAAAGGGATTGGAATTCTCCATCGTTTTCCTGGCCAATGTCAAGGATAGGGCTTTTCCCTTCGTGGGGGGTATTTACCCACTTTACGCTTATGATGAAGAATCCATTATATTACCCAGAGAAGAGAGGAAGAGAAGAAAAGGCATTGATATGGAAGAGAAAAGACTTCTCTATGTTAGCCTGACCAGGCCTCGAGAGAAATTGATAATTTCTGGAAGCACGAGCCCGCAAGGGAAAGTGAGTCCATTTATCTCCTATTTTCTTGATGATAAGGGAGAATTGAAAGAAGATTTCTCTCCATTAATTGAAAATAGAAGGGGAAAATTTTTGCAGGAGAGGAAGACCTGGGAGAATGAAATATATCCCTTAAGCAAAAAAGAGAAAGAGATTGAAAGGTTACCACTGGAGGAGATAAAGAAAGTCATATTTTCATCATATAAGTCCATCCTTCCCCAGGAAATTTCCCCTCCATCCTATACAGTTACCCAGTTAGCGACCTTTGAGCAGTGTCCCTTAAGGTACAAATACCTTTACCTTTTCAATCTTCCTCCAGACCCCGGGGTGGAAAGAGGCAAAGGCGAGGAGTTGATTGAAGAGTCAACTTTCGGGACAGTAATTCACAAGACTCTTGAGGAATACATTCTATCAAGAAAAGAGGGAGAAGAATGGAAAGATGCGAGATTGCTAAGTAAGTTCCGTTCGTTAGCCAAAGCGCATGGAATCACAGACCGGGAGATTAGAAATATTTATGAAGAAGAGGCTAAATCGATCTTACTGACTTTTGTGGATAGTAGAGAGAATGAAATTGGCAACATTGTGAGTGTAGAGGAGCCATTCCATCTTTTCATTGAAGATTGCGAAATAAGGGGAATAATCGACCGGATTGATAGGACCCCAGGAAAGGGGTACCACATTATTGACTATAAGACGAATCGCCACAAGGATAAGGAGCCCTATGTTCTTCCAATGTCACTATATGAATTAGGGACGGAGCGGGTTCTCGGATATAATCCAGTAGAGAGGCTGAGTCTTTACTGGCTCCGTCATAACGAACTCGCTGATATGGAAGTTGGCAAGGATATGGAGCATAGTCTTGAAAGGAAAGTAGGTGCAATCATAAAAAAGATTAGGGAAGAAGATTTCAACTTAGTCGCTATGCCAAAAGGATGCGAATTTTGCGACTATAGGTCAGTCTGTGAACTAAAAAAATCCCAGCCATTCCCCTCTCCCCCGAAAGTCTCCTCTCCCTTTTCGGGGAGAGGGTCTACAACTTGAATTCCTCTACCCTTTGGGGAGAGGGCAAGGGTGAGGGGAAAAGGCATGGCTGAGGGAGAAATAGCCAGGAGGTAAGATATGGAATACATTTTCTATTCTCCTACGAGAATTATTTTCGGCGAAGGAACTTTGAAGAAAGTGGGCGAAGAGGCGAAAGCCTTAGGGAAGAGGGTGATGGTAGTTACAGGGAAGGGCTCTTCAAAAAAGTCTGGCACTCTGGATGAAGTGGTAGAATCTCTTACTTCACAGAGTCTAAAGGTGGAAATTTTTGACCGGGTAGAATCCGACCCGAGCGTTGAGACAGTAGAGAAAGGCAAGAGGGTTGCGAAAAAATGTAATGTTGACCTTTTGGTTGGCCTTGGAGGAGGAAGCCCAATGGACACAGCAAAGGCAATCGCACTCCTTATGACAAACAGGGGGCCTCTGGATAAGTATTTCGGGACCGATAAGGTAGAGAAGCCATGTCTTCCGGTTATCGCTATTCCAACTACGGCCGGAACCGGGAGCGAGGTTACCAAATACACAGTTGTCACCGAGCGGGAGAAAAAGCTAAAGCAGTTGATTGGTAGCCCTTACATCACTCCTAAGATTGCTATTCTCGATCCGGTGGCCACTATTTCTATGCCAGCCTCAGTTACAGCCAATACGGGAATGGACGCCCTGAGTCACGCTATTGAAAGCTATGTCTGCACCAAGTCAAATCCGGTTAGCGATATCTTGGCGCTGGAAGCGATGCGGATAATTGCCAGGGTCTTGCCAGTGGCGATTTCTAAACCAGGAAACATAGAAGTCAGGGGAAAGATGCTATTTGCTTCTCTTATTGCTGGCATGGCGCTCAATTCTTCTGGCGCAGGGATAATTCATGGGATGGGCTATTCTATCACTACCTACTATGGAGCTCCTCATGGGTTGGCAAATGCTCTACTTATGCCTCAAGCGATGGAGTTTAATCTCGTAGCAAATCCGCCAAAGTTTAAGAATATCGCCGAGGCCATGGGCAAAAAAGTAGAGGGAGTATCAGAAATTGAAGCCGCCAGGCTCAGCGTAGAGGCAGTTAAAGAACTGTCGGGAAGGGTAGGGATGCCCAAAGGCCTAAAAGAGATAGGAGTGAAAGAGGAATCTCTTCCCGGTTTTGCCAAGACTGTGGGCAAGAATGAGCGCATCCTGACATTAAATCCTCGCCGACCCACAGTGGAACAGATAGAAGAGATATATAGAAAGTCTATGTAAACTAAAGTTGTCTTCAAATTTTCAAATTTGATATAATAGAAGGCAAATTTTCCTCTCCCCCTCGGGGAGAGGTTTGGGGTGAGGGGACTGGAGGAAACTGATGGCATTGATAATATGGGTACTACTCGGAGGAGTCGGGGTTCTGGTTATTGTCATAGTCTGGCTCGGTCTAAATACAAGAAAGAGAATTAAGGAGTTGGAGGAAAAAAGAGGAAGTGAAGGAGCACTTCTTTTAATGCAACAGCAGATAGGAAATCTCACCACTCAAATTACAAACCAGTTGACTGCTATTACCAGCCAGATGAATGAAAGGTTAGGGAGTACCACAGAAGTTGTTACTTCTGTTAAAGAGAGTTTGAGTAGAATGGAGGAAGCCAATAAAAGAATATTTGAGGTGGGGAAGGATATTTCCAGCCTGCAAGAGCTACTCCGTGCGCCCAGTTTTCGTGGCGAAGTAGGCGAGTTCCTTCTGGCAAATCTATTAGGGCAGATTCTGCCCCAGGAACATTTCGCCCTCAAGCATAAATTCAAAAATGGAGAAATAGTTGATGCGGTAATTCGCTTGGGGAATAGACTTGTTCCCGTAGATTCTAAGTTTCCATTGGAGAACTTCAAAAAGTTGTTGGAAAGTACTGACGAGGAAGAGAGGCAGAGAAGTCGAAGGGATTTCTTGCGAGATGTCAAGAAGCATATTGACGATGTTTCCGAGAAATATATTTTGCCTGACGAGGATACTTTTGACTTTGCGCTTCTTTACATTCCCGCTGAAAATGTATATTATGAAATAGTAATTAGAGATGAACCACTTTGCGAAGGGAAAGGAATCTGTTCCTACGCCCTTTCCAAAAGAGTTATCCCTGTCTCGCCCAATAGCTTCTATGCCTATTTGCAGGCTCTGGTCCTCGGCTTGAAGGGATTAAAGATAGAGAAGGCAGCAGAAGAAATTCTGGGAAATCTTACTCGGCTCCACGAAGACCTAATTAGATTTAAGGACGATTTTGAAGTATTGGGGAAACACCTTTCCAATAGTAGAGCCAAATATGAAGAAGCAGAGAGGAAACTCGATAGGCTGGGAGAGAAATTATTAAGCGTAGGAGAAGAGAAACCTCCAGAAATTCCCGAAGAATGATGCCCTCATCGACTAGTGGTTAGGTCGCCACCCTCTCAAGGTGGAAACAGGGGTTCAACTCCCCTTGAGGGCAGAAGTAAAAAATCATAAGTATATGAAAGTTTAGTGAGATTGGGCGTGGAGGTACAGGTATAGTGGCTGAATTAATTCTACAGGAGTCTATTTTACAAAAGATTTTTATAATTCGAGGTAAGAAGGTAATGATTGACAGGGACCTGGCAAAGCTTTATGGAGTGCAAACTAAAGTGTTGTTGCAGGGTATAAAAAGAAATAGAGAGCGTTTCCCTAGCGATTTTATGTTTCAGCTTACGAAGGAAGAGTTCATTGGCTTGAGGTCACAAATTGTGACCTCAAGTTGGGGTGGAAGGCGATATTTACCCTATGTATTTACTGAACAAGGGGTCGCAATGCTTTCCAGCGTGCTGAAAAGCGAAAAGGCGATACGCGTTAATATTGCTATTATGAGGACTTTTGCAAAACTCAGGGAGATTGTTTCTACACACAAAGAACTTGCATATAAATTGGCTGAATTAGAAAGAAAAATTGAGAGACACGATAAAGAAATAACAACAATACTTGAGGCGATTCGACAGCTAATGTCCCCATCCGAGAAACCAAAACCACGTATTGGTTTTGGGATAGACAAAAGATAGCTATTACTGAAAGTAGCGGGAATTTGGAGTCAATGGGGGCTGTTTTTGATTCGCAGGGATGGCTTTTGATGGCCTGGAACTCTGACCTTGTGGCAGAAATAACGGGAGAGACTGCTGGGCTCTGAGTCCTGGGGAAAGGGGTGCACGAAGGCAAATCGCGTTTGGCGCTACCAAAAATATTTGAGAAGAAAGAGAAATGGGGGCTGCCCCTAATTTCTCAAGTATCCCCCGTTTGCTTCAAGCGTTGCGGGGCTTTTTGTTATAAAAAAGATACAGGGAAGTGTAACATTTCATTCACCTCTTCCGTCTAAATGGTAGAGGTGAGAAAAGGTGGAAACTCAGTGGAAGAAGATTCCCAACTTCTTGCCAGGTTTAAGAAGGGTGACGAGCACGCATTTGAATTGCTGGTCAGGAAGTATAAAACCCCAGTTTTCAATACAGTTTATTCCATTATCGGTAATACTCAAGAAACGGACGATATTGCTCAGGAAGTTTTCCTTAAGGTCTATACCAAGGCCGGCAGTTTTAAAGGAGAATCCTCTTTTTCCACCTGGCTTTATAGAATTACAGTTAACGCGTGCCTTGATGAACTGAGAAAAAGAAAATATAAGACTATATCTTATGAGGCAGAAATTGATCAGGAAGAGAAATTGAAGTTGAAAGATGTTTTGGCAGGCAAGGAAGAAGACATTACTGAAGATTTGAGAAAAAAAGAATTACAGGATATTATCCAGAAAGCAATGAATTCTTTGCCAGAGAAGGACCGAATTATCTTAACTTTGAAAGAAATAGAGGGCTTATCTTATAATGAAATTTCTCAAATAATGAAGATTTCTCTTGCTAAGGTGAAGGTATGGTTATTCAGGGCCCGGCAAAAACTGAGGGGGAAATTATCATTTCTCTATCCTGAGGAGTGACATATGTCCTGCAAGAAGTTCAAAATACTGTTATCTACCTATCTTGACGAAGAAATAACAAAAGATGAAGAGGAAGAATTATCTAAGCATCTCAAGACCTGTTCTGGCTGTGCCAGGGAACTGGAATATCTTAAAGATATAAAAAGGGTATTTTTTTTAAAAGAGAAAAAGGAACCCAGTGAATTTTTTGAAACCAGATTGTTTGCATATATTAAAGATAGAGGAAAGCAGTCGTTGTGGGAGAGATATCTTCGAGCGTTCAAAAAGCCAATTCTTTTAGTTCTAATTTTCTTTTTGCTGACAGTGGGATTATTAAATTACAAAAAGTTTTTTTATCAGAGGCCGGCCGAGTTAACATCGGATTTATTGATTGATACGCAGTTAGAAGAAAATTTTGAAGAAGAACTACTGGCAGTCTATTACGAGCCTCCTCGGTAGAGGAATGGAGGTTAAGAAGATGAAAACAATTTTGAAAGGTTTGTTGGTGTGTGGCTTACTTTTTTCACTGGTTGTCGGTTTGGAAGGGAGAAACAAGGAAGAATGGACTGGTAAGGAAAGGATGGGTATGATGGAAGAGCGGAGGGGAGAATTCCATGAGAGGCGTTTAGAAAGATTATCCCGGGAGTTAGAACTATCTAAAGAGCAAGAAGAAAAGATTTCTCAAATTATGAAAAACGGTTGGGAAAAAATCCGGGAAGAGATGAGAAAAATGAAAGAAAGGGTGCTGGCTATTAGAGAAAAGAGTGACAGGCAGATTGAAAAGGTACTCACGCCGGAGCAATTGGGAAAGTTTAAGGAACTTAAGGGAGAATTTAAAGAAAGAAGAAGAGAAAAAATTGAGGAAGGCCGTGAAGGTTATAGAAAATGAGCGTGAGGAATAGATACTACTTATTATTACTGGCGGTTATCCTTCTTATTAATGTGAATTTCCTTTTTGCCGGGATGCTAACATGGGAGGATGTTCTTCGGGAGGCAAAAGAGAAAAATCCAGGGATAATCTCTGCCCGCCAGTCTCTTAAATCGGCAGGGTTTTCCTACAGGAGCGCATTTTCAAATTTCTTGCCACAGATTTCGGCAAGTGCGGGTTGGAAGAAATCGAGTTCTATAACCAGTTTTGAATCGTTTGCTGAGGGTGGGGGTGAGAATGAAGAATTTAATTATGGAATTACTGGAAAGCTTTCCATATTTTCTGGTTTTAAGAATTCAAGTAAATTGAAGCAAGGAAGGGCAGAACTTGAACGAGAAGAGGAAACGTTTAGGAGAGCTCTTTCAGATACGATATATGATTTGAAGGTTGCCTTTGCTCAACTTTTGAGGGCACAAGAGGCGACTTCACTTTATGAGGAGATACTAGAAAGGAGAAGGGAAAATACTGAAATTGTAAGATTGAGGTATGAAGCAGGAAGGGAAGATAAGGGTGCATATTTGAGGTCTGAGGCAGACCTCTATCAGGCAGAATATGAGACATCTTCTGCAAAACGAAATCTAAAGACTCAACAGAGGCAACTCTCAAAAGAAATGGGAAGAGATGAATTTGAAGTTATTATTGTAACTGGAACATTCACGGCAGTGGCTCCAGAGGGAACCTTATCATTTCAGGAATTGTTGGTAAAAAACCCTGATTATTTGGCGGCAAAATATGGAGTTGATTCAGCAAGATATAATTTGAGATATACACGAGGAGACTTTTATCCCCAGATTTCCTTCAGTGGAGGCGCTTCCAGGAGTGGACCTGAATGGCCTCCGGAAAGAACGGGGTGGAATCTTGGACTGAGTCTTTCCTATCCATTTTTCTCTGGAGGAAAGGAGATATACGATTTGAAAATTGCCGGGATTGATAAGGTCAAATCAGAGGAGAATTTACGGCGAATCACGCAAGAAATCTTATTTAAACTTGAACAGGCACATAATGGGCTCATTGATGGCATTGAAAATGTAAAAGTTAGAGAAAAATATTTCATCGCTTCCGAGGAGCGGGGTAAAATTTCGAGAGTGAAGTATATTAACGGTCTTATCTCCTATCAGGATTGGGACATAATAGAGAATGAGTTCATAAACTCAAAAAAATCCTTGCTTGATGCAGAATTCAATGCATTTGTTGCCTGGGCTGAATGGAAGAAGGTCTTAGGAGAGGGGGAATAATGAGATTGAAATATTGGATATTGATTGTTGTTATTGTGTTGATAGGGGGAGCGTTTTTTCTTCCAAGACGGGGAAGAAAAGAGGCTGTTTACACAGAGATAAGACCCCAGCGTGGCTCAATTTCCCTAAGTGTATCCGCGACTGGAGCGGTAACGCCAAGAAATCGCCTGGAAATTAAGCCACCCATTTCCGGAAGGGTAGAAAAAATTCTGGTTACTGAGGGAGAAAGAATCAATAAGGGAAAGATTCTTGCCTGGATGAGTTCGACTGAAAGGGCGGCTCTCCTTGATGCGGCAAGGGCGAAAGGGGAAGAAGAGTCAAAAAAATGGGAGGATGTTTATAGGCCTACGCCGATTGTGGCACCGCTAACAGGCTTTATCATAAAAAGAAATGTTGAACCTGGCCAGACAATAACCTCTCAAGACCCAATCCTGGTTATGGCTGATAATTTAATCGTTCAGGCTCAGGTTGATGAAACAGATATGGGAAAATTGAAACCGGGGCAGAAAGCAGAAATAGTCCTTGATGCCTATCCAGAGAAGAAGATTCGGGGAGAAATTGAACACATCGCTTATGAATCTCAAATTGTGAATAATGTGACTATATATCAGGTAGATATTCTGCCAGAAAAGACACTGGGAATTTTTCGCTCCGGGATGAGCGCAAATGTTGATGTGACAATAATTGTGAAGAACGATATTCTCCTTTTGCCAGTTAATGCTATCAAAGAGAGAAAAGGGATGAAATTTGTGCTTCTGAAAACGAAATCCGGAAACCCTGAAATTAGAGAAGTTGAAACTGGAATTGAAGATGGGAAAAATACTGAGATAGTCTCTGGCCTGAAAGAATCGGATTTAGTCCTTGTATCCAGCGAAGAGGCAAAACCAGAATTGGGAAGGAGATTCGGGGGACTTCCCGGAATAGGCGGTGGCAGAAGGTAACCGCTCCAATCCATCGGAGCACCGGAAAGCGGGGGAAAGTTAGTTTGCTCGTTGCTGGAATTTCTTGCTAACAAAATCTATTGCTCGCTTCACTAAATTTCAAAAACTCCCCCCGATTTTATCCGGGGTCGGACAATTGAAATTTTACCGTTTCGCTCGCGAAGATTTAGTAACGCAAGAAATTAAGTGCTCCTCACAAACCAACTTTTCTTAGAGAGTCGGTTGCGTGGAAGGCGACTCTGGTTGGCCCGATAAATTGGGACGCCATAATCGCGAAGTTTTTAGGTAGTCGGAATAGAATAACTATGATAGAATTAAAAAACATCAGCAAAACATACCGTGTTGGAGAAGTTGATGTTCCTGCCTTAAAGGATATTTCACTTAAGATTTCTTCTGGTGAATTTGTTGCCATAATGGGGCCTTCGGGAAGCGGGAAATCAACACTACTCCATATTCTCGGACTTTTAGATAGGCCTGATAATGGGTCTTATCATCTAATTGGGAAAGATGTTTCCACGCTATCTCAAGAGGCACTTGCTACTTTTCGTAACGAGTTTATCGGTTTTGTTTTTCAGATGTTTAATCTTCTTCCCAGACTCAAGGCAAGGGAAAATGTTTCTCTTCCACTGGTGTATACTCCGGACCTGAAAAACAGAGAGTTTTCTTCGCCTGAAGATTTATTGAGAAAAGTGAGATTAGGGGACAGGATAGACCATAATCCAAATGAACTTTCTGGAGGAGAGCAGCAGAGGGTGGCGATAGCCAGGGCCCTCATAAAGAATCCTAAGATAATTTTAGCAGATGAGCCGACAGGAAATCTGGATTCTTCTTCCGCTAAAGAAATTTTAGAAGTCCTCAAGAGTTTGAATGACTCTGGAATTACCATTGTTATGGTGACTCACGAGGAGGAACTGACAAAGGGGGCAAAAAGAATAATCAAACTTCTTGACGGTAGAATTGTTTCTGACGAATACCTTACCGATGTACCCCGGCGGTCGGAAAGGGATGAGGGTGAGGCTCTAACTCATTTAAAGATTCACCATTTTGATTTTTTTAGGATGAAAAACTATTTTTCTCAGGCCGTGAGGTCTCTCCTTTCCAATAGGAGTCGTTCCTTTCTTTCCATTCTGGGGATTCTTATCGGTGTTGCCGCAGTAATTGCAATGCTTGCCCTGGGCACTGGTGCAAGAGAAGATATTAAGAAACAGCTTGCTTCACTTGGTTCAAATCTTTTGACCGTTCGCCCCGAGTGGCACAGACCGGGAGGAATTGCACTTGAGCCAGGAAGCATTACCAGGCTTACAATTGAAGATGCAGCAGAAGTAAAGAAAATTCCGTATGTGCGAAGGGTTAATCCCACTGTTTCTGGCCGAGGGCAGGTCGTTTATGGAAATAAGAACTGGAACACAAGAATTACGGGTGTAACGCCAGAATATCCGTTTATGGCGGCTTCTCAACCTCGGGAGGGCAGATTTTTCAGCGATGCGGAAATGATTACTCGCACAAGAGTTGCCTTACTTGGAAAAACTGTTATCCGGGAACTTTTTGAAAATGAAAATCCAATCGG
>Ga0315309_1001287_pt1 | contig 15062 bp, 13 predicted proteins | sample TDP4_MG_FD_203080 | JGI IMG/M metagenome (GOLD analysis project Ga0315309, IMG submission 203080) | Freshwater sediment microbial communities from Lake Towuti, South Sulawesi, Indonesia - TDP4 | ecosystem: Environmental > Aquatic > Freshwater > Lake > Sediment | place: Indonesia: South Sulawesi... | reverse complement strand
TTACCCCTCAGTTTATTTATCGTAAGCTTTTTAAGCCTTTTGTTAACAAAATGTTAAACATGCCAGAACTGAGAGAGTTGGACAAGAAAATCCTCATTCAGCTGATGAAGGACAGCAGCAAGCCCATTTCCGAGATCGCGAAGAGCGTGGGGACCACGAGGCAGACCGTCGCGAAGAAGATTGAGGAATTCAGAAAATCTGGGATGATAAGCTCCTTCGTGGCTAGGTTAAACCCTGAAAAATTTGGCCTGACCACGAAGGCCTATGTCTTCGTGCGTGAAGATCCGCGCGCCGAAATAAGGAAGAAAAATGAGGAAGTGATCAGGAAATTTCATCAGATATCTGAGTTCTACCGCCTCTTCGGAAGATATGATGCAGTTTTGGAGGTCAGGGTTAAGGACAGCAGGGAGCTGATCGACCTCATCAAGAAGATACACGCATTGGAGGGAGTGAGGGAGACGGAGACGTTCATAGTCCATAGCGTCGTCAAGGTCAACTATGAAGAGCCATTCGTGGAAGTTCTGAAATCCTCCAAAGGAGCTAAGTGAGGTCCCCGCAGGCGCAGAAGATCTCATGCACGATATCGTAGAGCTCGGCCATTCCCTCGCCGGTCTTCGCGCTCACCTTCACGAGCCTGGCAGCAGGTAACAATTCAGGCAACACCTTCGACAGGCCGAGGGTCAAATCTATCATCACACCTGAGCTTTCCCTCACAACCCTATCTCTTAAGAGCTCGGCGTCCGCCAGCATGCGATCGATGTCTGCAAGCTTGCCCTCAGCGAGGTCGATTTTGTTTAGGACGCTTACTGTTGGCACCCCCAGTCGAAGGCTCACAGATAGTCCCAGCAGGCGGGTGAAAATGAGCCCGGTCGCCTTTGCCGTCGTCTCAGCGTCGGTCAGGAAGAGTGAGATCGTCACACCCTGCATGAGCTTGGTTATCTCCGGGCCACCGTGGAAAAGGAAGACCTCCATCTGCCCAGGGGTGTCGACTATTCGAACGTCGGCCCCGATCTTGTTTATCTCCTTCGCAAATTCAGCTGCCTTATCGCTCAGAAGCTCGGAGGCCCTGATCATCGCGCCGTTTGGGCCTAGATTTTCATTCCGCATTATTTGAGCAATGGTGAAGTGGTCGCGGATGTCGAAGTCCGGCTCGAAAGGAACGAAGTCGCACCCGGGGTCGAGGTTGATGTAGGCTACTCTTCGATCGGTATTTTGCTCGACCCACTTGCCGAAGGATGCGCTCAGGGCACTCTTGCCCGAGCCAGCAGTGCCGAGCACGATGAGATTTAGTGGCCGCATTAGCTCAGCTCCTTGACCATGTATGGTCCCTCGCGCCTAAAACCGAATCGCCTGTAGTACTCCCGTGTCCCTATGCCCGCGAGCACGACGATTTTGCGCGCATCCAACTCCTCTCGCGAAATCCTCTCCGCCTCCTCGATCAAACGCTCCCCCCAACCTCGATGCTGCCACTCGCTAGGTCTCGCGCGTTCGCCCACCCGTACAAGCGGGCCGTAAACGTGGAGCTCCCGCACGAGCGCCGCCCTAGCGGCCTTGACTTCTGGCCTGTGAGCTCTCGCGGATGGCTCCCTGAGCCTCAGCAGTCCGATCATGATGTCCTGCTTCACATCCTCGACCGACAGGAAAATTTCCTCGTCCTCAGAGGCGCGATATCGCTCAGCCAAGAGTTTCACATTATCCAGGTCAGGCTCTTTCCCTAGTTTGTACCATACATGGCCGACCTCACGGCAACGAATGCACCGGCAGCGGGCGCCCTCCCTCTTGAGCTTCTCCTGAACAAATGCCCGGAGGTCTCCCCGCTTGACCCCATCCGCGATCAAGTTCGCAGGGATGTCCCGCTGGATGCGCTGAATTCTAACCCATCTCGGTATCAGCTTCTTCACCTCAGCGATGAGCTCGACGACCCGCTCGAATGGATATAGCTTGTACCCTCCTCGCTTCCACATCTCATGGAGCTTCGTGCCGGGCATGACGAGCGTCGGGTATATTTTCAAAGCATCCGGCCTGAACCGCTCGTCCTCGAAAAGCCTCTCGAATGTTTCCAAGTCCAGCTCGTAGCTCGAGCCAGGTAAGTTCGGCATCATGTGATAGACCACGGCGAACCCGGCATCCCTCGCTATCCTTGTGGCTTCGACGACGTCCTTCACGGTGTGCCCTCGATCGACCAGTTTGTAGATGCCATCGCTGAGCGTCTGCACCCCGAGCTCGACACGTGTGGCGCCGAGGCGAAGCATGAAGTCAACGTGGGGCTCCTTGCAATAATCCGGTCTAGTTTCAAGTGCGATATCGCTGTTCCGGATCACTGCCCTCTCGGCCACCAGTTGCGCTTCCTCTATTGTGACTGCGTTCGCGCCAGACATCGCGTTCAAACACTGCGTCACGAACCATTCGAGGTATTCGCTTGGGTAGGCCGTGAGGGTGCCGCCAAAGATTACCAGCTCAACCTTGTCGACATCATGTCCGATAGCTCGAAGTTGATCGATCCTGCTTTTCACCTGCATATAAGGGTCATAGCCGTGCTGGATCGCGCGCATGGCTGCGGGCTCCTTGCCCGAATATGACTGAGGTGTGCCAAACCTTGGGCCTCCAGGACAATAGATGCAGGGCTCTCGCTTTGGACAGGGATAGGGCCTTGGCATCACCGTGATGACCGAGACGCCCGAAATCAAGCGCACGGGCTTCAGCCTGAGCAGCCGAAGCACCTTTTCCTTCTCCTGCTTGCCGGCTTGGGCTAGGATCTGCGGGTTGCTTGGAACCTGCGATAGATTGAACTCTCGACTTGCCCAAAGCTTGGCGGAATTCAGGCTTCGGGCATCGACGACATCGCCAGCTAAGATCTTTTGCACGATGGCTCGACAGGCTTCTTCGAAGGTGCTAACCATAAGACTTCCTCAGGATATTGTGTTGAGTTTTGGGGTAAATGTTTTTGTGAAAAATGGAGGGTTCCAGAATGAGGGTTAAAATTTAGGCCCCCAAAACCCCAAAAAACTACAGGCGGCGCACAAAGGCTTTATGCCTTACTGAAATCATAGAACATTTTGTTAAATCGTAAGGAGGTGGGACGAGTGGCTAGATTTTTGGTATTGTGGCATAGGAATCCAGTGGCACCTTGGCCCGAAGACCCTGAAGAATTTTCAAAACTCATGGAGAGACTCTGGGCTGGAATGGACGACCTCATGAAGAAAGGGGAGGTTAAAGAGACCGGCTACTTCCTAGACGGAACATCGGGATACGCAGTCGGTGAAGTGGGCTCCGCAGAAATCTTTAGAAACGTGAGCATGTTCTTGCCCTACATTGAATGCGAGGTTCAAGAGATAATCCCATACGAGAAGGGAAAGGAAACTATTAGAGCACTTATGAGAGCCCTTGCAAGAGCAGCAAAGGAGTAGTTGCTCTTAAGACATTGTTCCTCCACCTAGAAAGGGGCTAGAAAAGGAATTCACCTAGCCCCGTGGCCTATTTAAAGACATATTTCTCATCCAGCCTCCAAAGCGGCGCGCAAAGGGCTTCATGACTTCGGGTTGCCATAATTGTAATAACACTGTCAAATACTCCCATTTTTTATTTCAGTTTCAGTGGAACATTGAAAGGAATAATTCCTTATCCAATTGCAGCCGAGTATTCCTGGGCAATGGCATGAAGGTCGACGAGGTCTGCAAAAAGTATGGGTTGCCAGAGCAGGTCGCAGGCGCGCTGAAAAAATCTGGCATAAATGAGCTCTATCCGCCGCAGGTCGATGCTATAAAGAATGGAGTGCTGGATGGCAAAAATCTGGTCTTAGCGATCCCAACGGCTGCAGGGAAAACGCTCATGGCTGAGTTCTGCATGCTTAAGTCCATACTCACGGCCAAAGGAAAGTGCCTCTACGTCGTGCCCCTCCGAGCCCTTGCGAGGGAGAAGTACGACGAGTTCCGAGAGAAGTATGGGCAGCTCGGCGTCAGGGTAGGTATAAGCACGGGCGATTACGATGCGATTGACCCCCGACTCGCGCGTTATGATATTCTCATAGCGACATCTGAAAAGGTGGACTCCTTGTTGAGGCACCGCGCGAAATGGCTGGCGGACGCGATTTCGGTCGCTGTTCTGGATGAGGTCCACCTGATCAACGACCCGGGGCGAGGCCCGACGCTTGAAATACTGGCGGCAAGGCTCAAGCAGGTTAACCCCGAGCTCCAGGTGCTCGCCCTCAGCGCCACGATAAGGAACGCCGATGAGATCGCCGGGTGGTTAAATGCGGAACTCACGACAAGCGAATGGCGCCCAGTGCCCCTCAAGGAGGGCGTCTACTGTGAGGGGCGGATAAAATTCGCGGATAAAAGCACCCGAACCATCAAGGCCACGACGACGGATGAACTGGCATCGATCGCGATAGACACGGTCCTCGAGGGTGGTCAGGCTCTCATCTTCGTCAGCACGAGGCGCTCAGCTCAGGCAGTAGCTGGCCTAGCGGGGACGCATGTTCGAAGATTGCTCAAGCAGGATGAGCGCGAGCGATTGATCAAAGCCGCGGAGGAGATAGAAGGGGCACTAGGCGAACCCACTAGAATTTGCCGTCGTTTGGCGGAATGCGTCCGAAACGGGGCGGCGTTTCACCACGCCGGGCTCCACTCGCTTCAGCGAAAGATAATCGAGGATGCCTTCAGGCAGAACTTGATAAAGGTGATCGCAGCCACGCCCACCCTCGCCGCCGGGGTCAACCTGCCGTCCAGGAGGGCGATAATACGAGATTACCGCCGCTACGAGGAGCCGTTCGGGCTGCAGTTCATCCCGGTGCTCGAGTATAAGCAGATGGCGGGCCGTGCAGGGCGTCCGAAATACGATAAGTACGGCGAAGCAGTCCTCGTGGCGAGGAGCGAGGGCGAGCTAGATGCCCTATTCGAAGAGTTCATCCTAGCCAAACCAGAAAGGATAACCTCAAAGCTAGCGTCCGAGCCAGCGCTTCGAACTCACGTGCTGGCCTCGATCGCCGCTGGCTACGTCAGCGACCTCGACGGCATGCTCAGCTTCATCGGCCACACCTTCTTCGCCTATCAACATGAGGCTCAGGATGTCGCGAGCATCATCGAGCGAATCATCGACTTCTTAGAGCGAGAGGGGATGGTAAGCAGGCGGGGCAAACTCCTTATCGCGACCCCATTCGGAGAGCGCGTCTCAAGCCTTTACATTGATCCGATGTCTGCGGTCGTGCTTCGAGATGGCCTGAAGGGCATAGCCCAGAAGGAACCGACCGCATTGGGATTCTTACACCTTGTCTGCCACACGCCCGACATGGGAATCCTCTATTTGCGAAGGCGAGATTACGATGACCTCGAGGCTTTCGTTGGAGATCACGTGAGGGATTTCCTCACCCCCATCCCTGAAGATCCGGAGGCCTATGAGTACTTCCTCGCGGAGGTCAAGACAGCCCTGATGCTCAAGAGCTGGGTGGAGGAGGAGCTCGAGGACGGGATTCATGAAAAATTCGGCATAGGGGCGGGAGACATCAGGCGGGCCGTAGACACTACCGAATGGCTGCTTTACTCGACCCATGAGCTGGCTAGGCTCTTCAAGGTGAAGCGCGCCCTATCCGTGCTCCATAAACTGCGCCAGAGGGTGCGATACGGCGTCAAGGAGGAGCTGTTGGAACTCGTCAGCCTTCGAGGCATAGGGCGGGTGCGCGGACGGAGCCTGTACAAGGCTGGTTATCGAAAGCTTACAGACATCAAGCGGACGAGCGTGCAGGAGCTTTCGCTGGTGCCATACATAGGCCCAGAAATCGCCAAGAGCATCAAGGGACAGATCGAACAGAAGGCTGAGGCTATAGAAGTAATCGAAGCCTGAGGTTCTAGGTGGGGGGGCTAGCCATAAGGTTTATTGCTACGTCAAAAACTATCGACAGGGGAGAAGGTTGACGGTTCATCCCATCGAGGAACGATACGGCAGCCGCGAGATGCGCCTCATCTTCGAGCCGGGGACCCGCTTCCAGCACATGCTCGATGTCGAGGCTGCATTAGCTAGAGCTTTGGCGAGGGCAGGTTTGATTTCGAAAACTGATGCAGATGCTATAGCCCGGAAGGCTTCTGTCAAGTACGTCAAGGTCGACCGAATCCGTGAGCTCGAGCGGGAGGTCGCACATGAGACGATGGCGCTCGTCCTAGCCCTGGCTGAGGCATGCGGGAAGTCCGGCAGATATGTTCACTTCGGAGCGACTAGCAGCGATATCCTCGACACGGCTATGGCTCTGCAGATTCGAGATGCATTAGCGATGGTTGAGCGCGATCTTCGAAAATTGCTCGGTGTCGCGCTGCGTATAACGTCAAGATACAAAAATACGATTATGGTAGGCCGAACCCACGGACAACATGCCGTGCCAACCACACTCGGAATGAAGTTCGCGATTTGGGCATGTGAGCTCGCACGCCACATCGAGAGGCTCGAGCAGCTCAAACCTCGCGTATTGGTGGGGAAGATGAGCGGAGCGGTTGGGACCGGGGCCGCTTGGGGAAACAAGGGCCCAAGAGTTCAGGGGCTTGTAATGCAGGAGCTGAAACTTTCTGGGGCTTCTGCTTCGAGTCAAATACTTCAGCGCGACCGGTTTGCCGAGCTGATTTCATTCTTCGGGCTGCTCGCGAGCACCTTGGACAAGATCGCACGAGAGATACGGAACCTTCAGCGCACTGAGATAGCAGAGCTCGAGGAGCCTTTCGGGGCGCGCCAGATAGGCAGCAGTACCATGCCCCACAAGCGAAACCCGATAAGGTGCGAGAAGGTATGCGGCTTAGCTCGGGTGCTTCGGGCGGATGTGCAGGCGGCGCTGGAAAACGTCGTCATCGAGCATGAGCGCGACCTGACGAACTCCTCGTGCGAGCGCGTGCTATTGCCAGAGTGCTTCCTGCTGACGGACGAAATTTTGAAGACCTCACTTGAAGTGCTGAAGGAGCTCGTCGTCCACCCCGAGCAGATGAAGCGCAACCTGCAGCTCACCAGGGGCATAAACATGGCTGAGGCGGTCATGATCGAGCTGACGAAGAGGGGCATGAGCCGCCAAATTGCGCATAAAGTGCTAAGGGAGCTCAGCCTGACCGCCTACCGCAAGGGCATCTCCCTAGAGGAGGTCCTGCGGAGGGATCCCAGGGTGCTGAAATGTATCCCCGAGAAGGAGCTTAAGCCCCTGCTCGACCCCGAGAGGTACCTCGGAAGCGCAGTCGAGATCGTCGAACGAGTGATCAAAGAGCTGCGGCCGCTTCGGTGAAGTAGCGCACCACGTGCATAGCGAGCCCAGCAGCGATCGGAATCATAAGATTATCGTTTATCGGAAGTAGCTCTACACATGCCGCAACAATAGCCCCTACAAAGGCAGCTAGCAAAGGTTTGACGAGCCAGGCCGCCAGCACGAGTGCAATCAAGAACAACGTCAGCGAACCCTCGAGGGTCTTCTTACCTATCAATTTATGTCTCCCCCACCTCGAGCCGACAATTGCCGCTCCCCCATCAGCCAAGACCGATATGAGAAGAGCGGCTATTGCTATTTCTTTGGTATATGCTAATATGGCGACGAATGCCCCGGCCGCGAAGAATACATGCCCCCCGATCCCGCGCTTCTCGTGGGATCTCATGAGGGGTTTTGCGATGGCCTCCGCCTCCTTATGTGGTATGCCGTGCCTGATGCGGTAAAATTCAAACGCCATGAACAGAAGTAGGAAGAACGCTATGAAGCACAAAGTCACCTGCCTCGAGTAAGAAGGTATCAAGTAATCCGTTACCCAGTAGAGCGCGGGCACTATGAGGCCGATTAGATGGATATATTTTCGACGAAGCTCCGTCCTATATCTCGCCATCCGATCTAGCCATGTTTTTATCGCTTTGGATGATTAATAAACAGGATGTCGATTGCACGGCAGCGAGCTATAGAGATTGCCTGAGGGCGCTCCAGAAACTCGGCGGATTTGCCATGTCTACGACCAAATACTCTCCCTCCTTTAGGCCCGCTAGTTCAGCAGCTTTCTCCATGGCGTCGTCGTAACCCCCGATCTCGTCGATCAAGTTATACCTCAGGGCTTCCCAGCCGTAAACCGTTGACCCGTCTTTGAGATCATCGATATTTTCTATCGTGCGGTGGCTCTGAATTCGGTTGAAGAGTTCATTCATCAGGTCATTCACGAGCTGCTGAATTTCGGCATTTTCCTCTGGAGTTGGGCCACGCCATGGGGCAAATTCATCCTTCAATTCGCCGGAAAGCCATCTGTAATACTTGATGCCTTCTTTCTCAAACTTATTTTCGTAGCTGACCCAAACCGCTATGACTCCTAAGCCAGCGGTAACCGTCTGCCTATGTGCGAAGATGTACTGGGATGCGGATGAAATGAGGTATGCTCCAGAGGCTCCGTACTGATCCATCGTCACTACGACAGGTTTCATCGAATTGAGTTCAGAAAGCTGTGTTTCCGTTTCGAAACAGGCATCGACCGTGCCGCCTGGACTATTCACTTCAACGACAACTGCGCGCACGCTGGGGTCCTTAAGCGCAGCGTTAATTTGGTCGACGTAAGGCCGGAAGTCATCGATGTCACCTTCAACTCGAATGACGCCGATACGCGTTGAATATTTCGAGTGCACATCGTACACGGTGAACACCACTGCCACCACGACCAACGCAGCTATAGTCCATTTAATGTAACGCATCGGCAGCTTGACGACTTTCTCCCGCCTTCGCCTCTTAACCACTTGCTCACCTCCTGGGACTATCCCGTTTTCTGCCATCTGGATTAACTTGGTTCCACGGTTATAAGAGGAGGTTAAGTTAGATTCACAGCTACTAGGGTTTCAGGGCTTCTTCTCTTTTTATCCGCACGTAAGCTTCGCACATCGCCTCTCCGAGTGCCCTTTTGATGATTTCATCGCTTTCAAGGGCATCGAGCGCCTCATCGAACGTCGATGGCAGTGTTTTTATCCCCTTTCGCTTTCTCTCATCCTCGCCCATCTTGTACACGTTTTCCAGCACAGGAGACCCGGGGTCCAATTTTTTCTTTATCCCATCGAGCCCAGCCGCGAGCGATCCAGCGAAAAGCAGGTAGGGGTTGCACATTGGGTCGGGTATCCTAAACTCCAACCTTACCCCCTTACCCCTCCGAAGCTCAAATCCTGGCACCCTTATCATCACCGAGCGATTGGGGCCACCCCAGGAGATGTACACGGGCGCCTCGAAGCCAGGCACGAGCCTCCTATAGGATTGGGGTGCGGAGGCTGCCAAGGCGGTGAGTGCTGGCGCGTGCTTGAGCAATCCTGCCATGAACTGGTGGGCTAGCTCGGACATGTGGTACTCGCCGGTCGGGCCATAGAACAAGTTTTCACCCGTCATCGGGTCCGAAAGGCTCAGGTGGCAATGCAAGCCATTCCCCATGCCGTCGGGTATCGGCTTCGGGCCGTAGTCGACCTTAATGCCGCGCGCCTCCGCGAGCGCCTCCAGGGCCTGCCTGCAGGTGACGATGTTGTCAGCAGTCGTCAGGGCATCCGCAAACCTGAAGTCCACCTCATGTTGCCCGGGGTTGACCTCATGGTGGATCTTCTCCACGGCAAATCCTAACTTCTGGAGCATTATCGCGAGGTCGAGCCTGGTCTCCTCGCCTTTATCGTGTGGTGGGTAGTCGAAGTACCTCCCCATATCGAGCAGCTCGAGCTTCTCGCCCTCCTTCTTGAAGAGGTAAAACTCCAGCTCAGATCCCACGAGGAATTCATAGCCCTGCTTCCTCGCCGATGCCGTTTCCCTATCGAGCACGAACCTGGGGTCGCACTCGTGAGGCGTGCCGTCGGGCAAGCAGACGCCGCAGAAGAGCTTAGCTATCGCCTTGCCCTCGTGTTTCCAAGGTAGCACTTTGAAGGTCCTCAGGTCTGGCAGGAGGACGAAATCGCTCCTCTCTATCTTAGCATAGCTAGGCACCGAGGAACCATCGAACCCTATCCCCTCGTCTAGCACCTCCCCGAGCATGCTGATGTGGATCGTCACATGCTTGGGCCTGCCGTGCATGTCCACGAACTCTAGCCAGATGAACTCGACGTTTTTCTCCTCTGCCTCGGCTATGACTTCTTCAGGCGTCTTTGGGCGCATTTTGAACCTCCTTAAATCCTATTTAAAAAGATAAGTATTTATATATAAAACTTACTAATTTTTGATGATATGTTTAAAGATAAAGCCAAAAATGGGGTGATTTAAATGGGTCCTGCGGTTGACGTAGATGAGACGGATTTGAAAATAATCGAGATGTTGGAGAAGGACGCTCGAGTGTCTGTCAGGGAGGTGGCTAAACAGCTTGGGATCTCCGAGGGCACCGTTTACAACCGGGTGAAGCGGATGCAGGAAGAGGGCATCATAAGGGGATACTCAGCTAAGGTCGATCCCACGAAGCTGGGGATGGACCTGAGCGCGGTGATAGGTCTAAGGGTCGCGGGCGGCCATCTCGTCGAAGTCGAGCAGGAAATCTCAAAGTCGAAGGAGGTAAGTTGCGTCTACGATGTCACAGGCGACTACGATGCCGTCATCATAGCTCGATTCAGGAGCAGGGCTGATTTGAACAAATTCATTAAAGGCGTCTTAGCGAACCCCCACGTCGAGCGGAGCGTCACTCACGTCGTCCTGAACACTGTGAAGGAGGATTTCACCACTTTAGTTTAGTTTTGTAGTCCCATCGACCTCGTAGGTTGAACATATAGCCATGATCACTCAAGGATTTGTTCAAAGAGGTCGGTTTCCATTTTGTCCACAGTTGGAATGCCTGTGACTTCTGAGGCCCTCTCCGTCAGCGCGGCGAGGTCGCTCCTATCCAGCAGCTCCAGCTTCCATTTTCGCGCGCCCGCCATCAGCTGCCGAAGCCCAACGCCTATCCTGTCGACGAGGTAGGTGTATAACCCCACGGCAGACAGCGGAATGTCCTTGAATTTATTGCCGTACTTCTCCCTCAGTTCAGGCATTGAAATGAAGAATTTTTCCGGGTCCGTTCCAAATCTGTCGGCGAAGTCCTTCGGCAACTTGCCTTTTTCGGCTAGCTCATCGAAATATGCTGATTTCATGACGGCCGTGACGGGCGCCCTTGCCATGGTCACCGCCTTGACGAACGGTCCATCGCCAAAATTGCTCATCGAGATCGACTTGAAAATTTGGGTTTCATTGATAAACCCACCCGCGATGCTTATGTCAGGGACATGTCGCCTTTTCTCACTCAATATCCTGGCGCACTTGAGGACCTGTGCTTCAAGATAGACAGTAGGAGTGCTCATCTCATTCATCATCGGAACTGGGCTCATCCCGGTCCCACCCCCCGCGCCGTCGAATGTTATGTAGTCGACCTTTGCCTCCGAAGCCACCTTCATCGTCCAAGCGACATCGACAGGGCGATAGGCGCCTGTCTTCATGCTGACCTTCTTCGCCCCCTGTTCGCGGAGCCATTCCACATCCTCGATGAAGTCCTTCTGAGCTGGCATGCCCACCCTGCTGTGCCGCTCGAAGCTCCTGAAAACTCCAGCCCTGAATGCTTTTTGGACCTGGGGGTCTTCTGGGTCTGGGATAATGAGGTAGCCCAACTTCTTCATGGCAAGTGCTCGATCTAAACTCTGAATCCTCACCTCACCGCCGATGGCCTTTGCACCCTGCCCCCATTTTCGTTCGATGACATCCACCTCAAGCCTCGATATGGCGTAAATATCGACGCCCAGTCGCTGATCCTCCACATTCGTCTGGACGGCAAGACCCCCATACTTCCCATCCCAAAACTCCCTGAACTTCTTGACCCTGTACTCCATGTCTTCGGAGCGAGTTACCTTGCCCCCGGTTAGCCGCACATCTGGGTCCATCGCGCAGACGTTTTCCCCGATGACGATTATCAAGCCCGCGAGCGCCGTGCCGATCGCGAGCCCATCCCAGAAGCTCTTCGCCACCTCGGTGGAACCGAAAGCACCAGTGGCTATCGGGAGTTTAATTGGAATGCCCCCGAGTTTCGACTCAATTTGCACATTAGGGAACACAGCCACATCTGAGTCCGGCTCTATGCCCATTGCGCCCCTGAGGCGGGATAGGATGTTGAGGTGGGACCAGTCGAGGCCGTAGTTTTTCAGGGAGGCGGATGTACTCATTCCGAATTGCTCCGGGATGGGGTACAATACCTCGTGCCCCCGGAAAGCCGACAGACTTATCTCGCAGAGGAACGGGCACTCCTTGATGCAGATCGGGCACATCCCGCTCGTGGGGCTTACGTCATTCACCCTTGTTTGGGTTCCAGTCGTGGAAGAGGCATTTAGGTAGGATGAGTCTTTGAGTACCCTTTCGGTCAATCCATCGCCTCCTTTTTAAGACTTCGAACTTGGAATTTAAACCTTACCTTATCTCCGCACTTGTATGCAGTTTAGTGCTTTATTCAACATCTCCCTAAAATCCTCCTCTTTGATGACTTTTCCAAGCTTAACACCGGGGCATTCTCCTGACACCTTGAACTCGTAGCCTTCGGCACCGAGCTGCTCGAAGGAGAACGGGTAAAAGCGGCATATCAGTGGCCTGTGGGGGTAAATCTGGCAATCGATACCTTTTAGGAAGATGCATCTGCCCTCCTTTTTCTTCATCACATACCGATAGGGTTCCGTGCCTGAGGACGTGGCTGAGAACTCCGCAGGTTCAAGCTTCGTGACCGATGATATCTGCTTGACCTCAGGTTCGAGGAGGAGGATGTTCCGCTTTCTCTCAGTCGTGTCCCCACAGCACCTAGCGCATCTCTGGCACTCGAAGCGGATATTTTTGGGATAGCGCAATTTCACGAGATCGGCTCCATCACTTCATTTCTAAAAATGTGGAAAAAAATTTTCGGTTTAATGAGTCCTCGATTTTTGACACATGTGCAGGAAATATTCATGCAACCTCGTATCTGGGGTCAATTCGGGGTGAAACGCAACGGCGATGAGGTTGCCCTGCTTTACAGCCACGATCTTACCCTGAAACTTCGCCAGGACTTGAACGTCACCCCAGACTTCCTCGACCGCCGGCGCACGGATGAAAACCGCCTTCAAAGGCCCCCTGCCAAGGACGGGGATTTCGAGGTCGGTTTCAAAGGACTCCCGTTGCCTCCCGAAGGCGTTTCGAATGACGCTTATGTCAATTAAACCCAGCAGCGGTTGCTTGGTTCGAACGACCTGCTCATCGCCCCGTTTGGCGAGGATGATGAGCCCCGCGCAGGTGCCGAGGATGGGTATGCCATTTGCCGCCTTTTTCCTGACTTTTTCGAAGAGGCTCGTAGTGAGCATGAGCTTGCCTATAGTGGTGCTCTCCCCGCCCGGGATTATGATTCCATCTAAATCATCGAGCTGCTCGGGCCTGCCTGCCCAGATGACCTCACCCTTGATGCCGAGCTTTTGCATTGCTCGTTTGGTGGTTTCGAGGTGCTCGCTCACTGCGCCCTGAAGGCCGATGACGCCTATTTTCATTCAGATCGACCCATTCAATTAAATGACTTTTAAAGGATAGGAAACGATTAACTAGATGCCTCTCGCCTGCATCTTTTCCTCAGCCTTAAGCGTCTTGATGTCTATCCCGCGCATCGCCTGCGGCAGCCCTTTGCTAGCCTCGAGCACCACCTGCGGATCGTCATAGTAGCGGGTCGCCTCGACTATAGCCCGAGCCATCCGCGAGGGGTCGCTAGATTTGAATATGCCTGAGCCCACGAAGACGCCGTCGACGCCTAGCTGCATCACGAGGGAACTGTCGGCAGGCGTGGCGATGCCTCCAGCGCAGAACCAAACCACGGGCAACCTTTGGAGCTTCGCCGTTTCCTCGACCAGCTCGATTGGCACGCGGTACTCTTTGACCTTTGCCATGAGTTCGTCCCTCGGTAGGCCTGCAAGTTCAGCGATTTGCCTTTTGGTCAACCTTATGTGTCTTACAGCCTCGACGATGTTCCCGGTGCCAGCCTCGCCTTTCGTCCGGATCATCGCTGCCCCTTCGTTTATCCTCCGCAGGGCCTCGCCTAGGTCTCGAGAGCCACAGACAAATGGGACCTTGAACTTATGTTTGTCGACATGGAATTCCTCATCAGCGGGCGTCAGAACTTCGGACTCATCTATCATGTCAACGCCCAAGGCCTCAAGCACCTGGGCCTCCGCGAAATGGCCTATCCTACACTTGGCCATTACTGGGATTGTGACGGCATCCATGACCTGCTGGATCATCGCTGGGTCTGCCATTCGTGCCACGCCGCCAGACGCACGGATATCAGCCGGGACCGCTTGGAGTGCCATGACTGCCACCGCTCCAGCTTCCTCAGCTATGATGGCCTGCTCGGGGTTGGTGATATCTAGGATCACCCCGCCCTTCTGCATCTTGGCGAACCCTCGCTTCAGGCGCTCTGAGCCAAAGATTATCTCCATGATATCGCCCCTTGATTCAAACAATTAATACTGCAATTTCCAAAATAAAAGTGATGGTATGCTGTTTTTCAGGTCTGTTGTGGGTAGGAAAGCCAAATGTGAGGTATGCGGCAGGGAGTCGGAGGATATTTCAGCTGTGCTGAGGGTGTGCGGTAGTTGCGTGCGCGAACGTTTCACGGAGGCTAGGCCCTACATCGAGACCGCCCACGCAGGGGTCAGAAAACGCTATGGCCTGCCCCCGCGAGCTCCAAAGGACCCGAAGGGGCTCAAGTGCGGCGAGTGCGGGAACGATTGCCGTATCCCAGCCAACGGGAAGGGCTTCTGCGGCATGGTCGAAAATGTGGGCGGCAAGCTCGTCCGGAGGTTCGGTACGCCTGAGAAGGGGCTTTTGACGTGGTACTACGACCCATTGCCCACGAACTGCGTGCCGGCTGAATTCTGCGCTGGCTCGGGCGGGGCTGGTTACCCAAAGTGGTGTCGCACTCCGAGGGGAGACATAGGCTATAACAACCTTTCGGTCTTCCTTGGGAGCTGCACATACAGCTGCCTCTTCTGCCAGAACTACGGCTTCCGTGAGCTGACGGTGAACGGCAAACCTACGATGACAGCCTCCCAACTCGCTGAGAAGGCCGACGAAACCGTGGGCTGCATATGCTACTTCGGCG
>Ga0315309_1001286_pt1 | contig 15065 bp, 25 predicted proteins | sample TDP4_MG_FD_203080 | JGI IMG/M metagenome (GOLD analysis project Ga0315309, IMG submission 203080) | Freshwater sediment microbial communities from Lake Towuti, South Sulawesi, Indonesia - TDP4 | ecosystem: Environmental > Aquatic > Freshwater > Lake > Sediment | place: Indonesia: South Sulawesi... | reverse complement strand
CATCGTGTGTGATACCGCAGTAGATGATAGTGACATTCGGCTTTATCTCCTGGCAAATTGGGTGTACCCCTATTTTGCCACATTCTTCGCCGAATGACCACTCAGATTTACCGGAAACTAAAGTATAAAGGATTTCGCCTTAGAAGGGATTTATACGGTTACCGGGATAGAGAGCGGCCCCGATGGAGAGACCTACACTGCTAACCAGGGGAAGCCCTCGTTTCAACTGCTAATAGAGCATGTAAAGGATTACACGCCTGAGTGGGCCTCAGGGATAACCGATGTGCCGGCGGAAACTATCAGGAGGATAGCCAGGGAGTTCGTGGGGCAGGCGATGGTCGGGGCTACCATTGAGATTGATGGAAAGCGCTTGCCTTACCGACCGGTATCCATAAATTTAGGAAAGTCGGTGAACAATGGCTGGGGCTCATACCAATGCATTTGGGCACAATACGTCCTGCTGACGTTAGTAGGAGCACTTGAAGTCCCGGGTGGAAACTTGGCATGCTGGACCCTCATATATATGTTTGTACCCTTCATGCGAGATGCTGATGGTTTCCCACTTTCTGGAGTTCAGCCAACCAGTAAGGAGAAGTGGGAATGGCCACCGAAGGACCGGTGTGGTTCGAAGACCATAACGCCACTTGCTGGACCGGGACCCGTATATATGGGTGCATCTGGTCTTACCTGGAAGAGCTTCGTGGAACCGCTGGAGAAATGGCCGTCGTCTATCCCTGACATTTACATTTTCTGGTTCACCAATCCAGTTTCCTCCAATTATGATAGCAACCTAATAAGAAAGGCCTTTGAAAAAATCCCATTCACCGTCAGTATCGCCTATACCATAAGTGAATCAAACTGGTACGCAGACCTGATTCTTCCGGAAGGCATAGATATAGAAAGCCTTCAACTAAAGTGGGGACCTAGGGGATATAAGGCAGCATGGGAATACTCCGGATGGACTATTAGGCAACCGGTAGTTAAGCCCCTATTCAATACCCGAGACCTAACCGACATCTACACCGAGCTGGCCGATAGGTTGGGAATGCTGCCGGCATACAACTCGATTATCAATGGGATGGAAGGGCTCAAGGATACCCCATGGGAGCTAGAGCCAATGAAGAAGTACTCGGTCGAGGAGATCGTGGACCGGCAGTGTAAGGCCAATACTGAGGGAAAATACGATTTAGAGTGGTTCAAGAAGAACGGAGCAATCCTGTGGCCGCAGTCCAAGTTAACCTGGTATCTTCATGTGAAGATGACAGAACAAGGAATGAGATACCAGCTGCCTTATCAGGAAGCAACTAGGAGAACCGGGGAGGAACTTAAGAGAAGGCTAGATGAAGTGGGTATTCACTGGTGGGACTATCAAGCTGAGGAGTATACCCACGCCCTTCCCAAATGGGAGAACTGGCGTGCTATCTATGAGGAGATTTTCCAGGCTGGACCGGAATATGACATGTGGCTAACGTCCCACAGAGGTCACCAGATTGCTTGGGCCCACAATGCCGATGTCCCATGGATTATAGAGGTTGGAAAGGATACCCTTGATGTTCCTGGTGTCGTGATAAATCCGGAGACTGCCAGGAAGAAGGGGATAAAGAATGGGGACAGGGTATGCCTCGAGTCACGCTTTGGGAAAACCACGGCTAGCAGCCTGTCGGAGTGAAAAATGCTGCCTCTAAAGCACAGCCTGTTGTGCCGAAAAGTGAAGAGCAAAGTCCGAATTATGGTCGAAAAGTGGGGAGTAAGCCCAAATTCTGGTCCAAAATCGTGCTCGACTGAGGCATCTTCCGACGATATGGCGTTCTCTCCGACGGGCTGCTAGGGCTGTAGATTAGCATTAGGCATCTTCATATCTTAAAGAAAGGAAAACGATAAATGGCGAAGGAGAGATTTGAGCGCACGAAGCCTCACGTGAACGTGGGGACGATAGGGCACGTGGATCACGGCAAGACCACCCTGACCGCAGCCATGACCAAGGTTTTGAACATGAAGGGGCTGGCCGAGTTTTATCCCTTCGATGCTATTGACAACGCCCCGGAGGAGAAAGCCCGTGGGCTGACCATTTCCATCTCCCACGTGGAGTACGAGACGGAGAAGCGGCACTATGCCCACATTGATTGTCCTGGGCACCGGGACTACATCAAGAACATGATCACCGGGGCGGCGCAGATGGATGGGGCCATCCTGGTGGTGGCGGCGGACGATGGGCCGATGCCGCAGACACGGGAGCACGTGTTGCTGGCGCGGCAGGTGGAGGTGCCGGCCATCGTGGTGTGCTTGAACAAAGTGGACACGATGGATGATCCGGAGTTGTTGGATCTGGTGGAGTTGGAGTTGCGGGATTTGTTGAACAAGTACGAGTTTCCGGGGGATGACATCCCCATTGTGCGGGGGAGTGCGCGGAACGCTCTGGAGTCGGGGTCAACGGACCCTGATGCGCCGGAGTATGAATGTATCTGGGAGGTGTTGGAGGCGGTGGACGAGCACATTCCGACGCCGGTGCGAGAGATAGATAAGCCGTTCTTGATGCCGATAGAGGACGTATTTGGGATCAAGGGGCGGGGGACGGTGGCGACAGGGCGTGTGGAGCGAGGCCGGATAGAGCCGATGAGCGAGGTAGAGATCATCGGGTTACAGGATGAAGTACGCAAGACGGTGGCGACCAGTCTGGAGATGTTTCGGAAGACGTTGGACTATGCGGAGGCTGGGGACAACGTGGGGGTGTTATTGCGAGGGATAGACCGGGACAAGGTGGAGCGGGGGATGGTGTTGGCGACGCCGGGGAGCATCAAGCCGCACACGGAGTTTCTGGGAGAGGTGTACGTGTTGAAGAAGGAGGAAGGGGGGCGGCACACGCCGTTCTTCAGTGGGTATCGGCCGCAGTTCTACATTCGGACGCTGGACGTGACGGGGGCGGTGGAGTTGCCGGAAGGGGTGGAGATGGTGATGCCTGGGGACAACGTGAGTTTGAAGGTGAGGTTGATTGTGCCGGTGGCGTTGGAGAGTGGGTCACGGTTTGCCATTCGCGAGGGAGGGCGGACGGTAGGAGCCGGAGTGATCACCAAGGTCGCAGAATAGGAGGATAGGTGGTCGGGCTGTTGGCTGGGTGGATTACTATTTAACCCCCTACCCACCTAACCACCTGACTACCAAGTAACTATGGCCAAGCAGAAAATCAGAATTCGTCTCAAGTCCTATGACCATCGGGTTCTCGATCAATCGGCGGAGCAGATCGTAGAGACGGCTGAACGCACAGGTGCACAAGTGGTCGGTCCTGTGCCTTTACCGACCAAGATTGAGAAATTCACCGTTATGCGCTCGCCCTTCATTGACAAAGATTCCCGAGAGCAGTTCGAGATCCGTACCCATAAGCGTCTCATTGATGTCATTGATCCTGGCTCGAAGACCATTGATACCCTCATGCGTCTCAACCTTCCGGCTGGGGTGGACATCGAGATCAAACTGTAGCGGTAGGCAAATCGGCAAATCGGCGGATAAACAGCTGTGATTCGCAGATTGGCAGGGGATGGTGCAGCTATCGCCTGGGGCTGACAGTCCCCGTGGAGGATTGTTATGAAAGGGATTTTGGGTAGGAAAGTGGGCATGACCCAGATCTTCGATGAGAGAGGGGAGGTCATCCCCGTGACAGTCATCGAGGCTGGGCCATGTTTTGTGGCTCAGGTAAAGACGCCGGAACGGGATGGCTACGCGGCCGTTCAGTTAGGCTTCAAAGAGGTCAAACCGAAACGCCTTACCAGGCCCCGGTTAGAGCATTTGCGCAAGAATCAGTTGCCTCCCTTGCGTCATCTGCGAGAGATTCGGGTGAGCGACGTCAGCCAGTACGAGGAAGGCCAGAAGATCAGGGTCAGCATCTTCGATGTTGGCGACCGCGTGGACGTGACTGGTATCTCCAAAGGGAAGGGTTTCGCTGGCGTGGTCAAGCGTCATGGCTTTGGGGGCGGGCCCAAAACCCACGGCCAGTCAGATCGTCACCGGGCACCAGGGTCTATTGGGGCGGGCACCACGCCAGGGCGCATTTACAAGGGGATGCGCATGGCCGGACGTATGGGCAACGCCCGGGTGACCGTGCAGAACCTGCAAGTGGTGCTGGTGGATCCAGAGCGAAACCTCCTGGCGGTCAAAGGTGCTGTGCCTGGGGCCAGGAATGGGTTGCTCGTCATAAAGGAAGCGAGGAAAACCCGGTAAGGCAGAGATGAGAGCGTGATCCCTGCCTTCTCTTCGCCTTGGGCGGGGAATGCAGGAGGTGGAGGCCTTTGCCTTCTGCTCGAAGGAGATTATGATGTTGGTTCCAGTACGCAATATGGCTGGAGAAAAGGTTAAAGAGGTGGAGCTAAGGGACGATATTTTTGCGGTGCCCATCAACGAGCCTGTGATGCACCAGGCCCTGGTGAGGCAACTGGCTAACGCTCGCCTGGGCACTCACAAGACCAAAACGCGGGGCGAGGTCAGCGGTGGGGGGCGGAAACCCTGGCGTCAAAAGGGCACAGGCCGCGCCCGCCATGGCAGCATCCGTGAACCCCAGTGGCGGGGAGGTGGTACCGTCTTTGGGCCGTGGCCTCGCAGCTATCGGCAGAAAATGCCGCGCAAGATGAGATGTCTGGCCTTGAAATCGGCCCTCTCGGTGAAAGCTGCTGATGGGCAGATCATGGTCCTGGATGCCTTGGAGATGCCTGAGCCCAAGACGAAAGAAATGGAAGCTATCCTTGATAATCTGGATATTTACTCTACCGCCCTGATCTTGCTGCCGGAACGGAATACCAACGTAGAGAAATCGGCCAACAACCTGCCCTACGTGAAGACCCTGCGGGCTCAATACTTGAATGTGCGCGATCTTATGGGTTACGAGTACCTGATCATGCCCCTGGGGGCTCTCAAAGTTATTGAGACCATCCTAGGTTGATCCCGGTGACGATGGGGCTAGCTCTGTTATTGTGTAAATTGTTCTTTGCAAGGGGTGAAGGATGCATGTTTACGAGGTCATAAAGCGTCCCATTGATACAGAGAAAACTCGCTATCAGGCAGAGGATGGAAAGTATATCTTTGAAGTGGACCGCCGGGCTAACAAGCATCAGGTTAAAGAGGCGGTAGAGGAGATATTTGATGTCGAGGTCCTTTCCGTCAATATCATTAACATGCCGGCCAAGAGGGGGCATTATGGACGACGGATGGTGACCAGGAAGCCCGCCTGGAAGAAAGCGATTGTAACCCTGGCTCCCGGCGAACGCATTGATATTTTTGAGGGAGTCTAAGAGTGCACAATACACAATTCTCAAGTGGGCATTGTTAGTTGGAGAGGATTATGCCTATCAAAACGTATAAGCCTACCTCGCCCGGAAGGCGGGGGATGAGTGTCTCTACCTTTGAGGAAATTACAGAGACCAAGCCGGAGAAATCCTTGTTGGCCCCTTTGCGCAAGAAGGCCGGGCGCAACGTGCGGGGCAAGATCACCGTTCGTCATCGAGGTGGCGGTCACAAGCGCAGGTATCGCCTTATTGATTTTAAGCGGGACAAATTCGGGATTCCGGCCAAAGTGACTTCCATTGAGTACGATCCCAATCGTTCGGCCCGTATCGCCCTTTTGACTTATGCCGATGGGGAAAAGCGTTATATCATCGCCCCTCTTGGTTTGATGGTGGGCAGTGCACTCATATCGGGGCCCGAGGCTGAGATACGCGTGGGCAACGCTCTGCCCTTGGCCAACATCCCCGCGGGCACTGTTATCCACAACATTGAGTTGCAACAAGGGCGGGGTGGACAATTGGTGCGCTCGGCGGGTACTTCTGCTCAGTTGATGGCCAAAGAGGGCAAATATGCCCACGTGCGCCTTCCCAGCGGAGAGGTGCGGCTGATCCACCAGCAGTGTATGGCCACTATAGGGCAGGTAGGTAATACTGAGCACGGCAATATTAGCTTGGGCAAGGCTGGGCGCAAGCGATACCTGGGCTGGCGGCCGACAGTACGGGGTTCAGCGATGACCCCACGGGATCACCCTCACGGAGGAGGAGAGGGCAAGGCTCCGATTGGGATGCCATCGCCCAAGACCCCCTGGGGCAAGCCCACCCTGGGCTACAAAACGCGGCGCAATAAGGCGACGGACAAGTGGATCGTACGCAGGCGTGGGAAGAAGCGGAGGTAATCATCGGGGTTGGGAGGTCATCATGTCTAGATCGTTGAAGAAGGGGCCCTATATAGCCCCCAAGTTGTTGAAGAGAATTGAGGATATGAACAGAATCGGCGAGAAGCGGGTGATCAAGACCTGGTCGCGAGCTTCGACGATCTTCCCCCAGATGGTGGGGCACACCATTGCCGTGCACGATGGTCGGCGCCACGTGCCCATTTACATCACCGAGAACATGGTGGGGCACAAGCTGGGAGAGTTCGCTCCAACCAGATTGTTTCGTGGTCATGCGTACAAAGAGAAGGGCACCAGAGTAAGAAAGAAGAGATAGGGTCATTAGACTCCAGTCTCTTCTTGGTCGGTTCTTGTGGGAATGGGAGAGGCCAATGGATGAAGTTGAAGTCAGGGCAGTGAGCAGATACGTGCGTATGTCTCCTCAGAAGGTGCGCCTTGTGGTCAATCAGGTGCGAGGCAAAGGGGTTGATGAAGCTTTGACTATGCTCAAGTTCATGTCCCAGGCGGCAGCTAAGCCTGTATACAAGACCATCAGGTCGGCCGTGGCCAACGCTGAAGAGAATGAAGGATTGGACAGGGAGTACCTCTACATCGCTCGTATCACTGCTGATGGTGGCCCGACGCGCCGCTGGCGTCGCTTTGGAGCTCGGGGCCGATTCAAGCCAATTCGAAAGCGTTCTACCCACATCACTGTTGTGCTCAAGGAGAGGGAAGTAGAATAGCAGGCAGCAGTGAGCAATGTTCTTTGCTTAGAGTGTAAGGAGGGGTCAATTGGGAAGAAAAGTACATCCGTATGGTTTTCGGATCGGCATTATCAAAGATTGGCAGGCTAGGTGGTATGCTGAGAGGCAGAAGTACGCTGATCTGTTGCACGAAGATTTTGCTATCCGCCGGTTGATTCGCAGCGAAATGGAACGGGCCGGCATTTCCAGCATTGAGATAGAGCGTTTCCCCAAACAGGTTTCTGTAACCATTTGGACTGCCAAGCCGGGCATCGTTATCGGGCGTAAGGGGGCCAGCATCAACGCTTTGAAGCGTAAATTGGAGGAGCTGACGAGGGGTAAAAAGATCCGCCTCGAGGTCCAGGAAGTCGAGAAGCCTGATTTGGATGCCTATCTTGTCGCTGAGAACATCGCTCAACAGTTGGAGAAACGGATTTCCTTCCGGCGAGCTATGAAGCAGGCCATCGGGCGTGCTATGCGAGCCGGGGCCGAGGGAGTGATGGTCACTTGCGGCGGGCGATTGGCTGGGGCAGAGATGGCTCGTAGTGAAACCTTCCGCCAGGGACGGGTGCCTCGTCACACTCTGCGTGCGGACATTGACTATGCCCAAAGTGAGGCCCTGACTACCTTTGGGCGGATTGGGGTTAAGGTCTGGATCTATAAGGGCGAGATCTTGCCCGAGAGATCCATGGCCGAGGAAGTCATGGCGGCGAGTTAAGGAGCAAACTATCATGTTGATGCCCAAGAGAGTGAAGTATCGTAAAGCCCACCGAGGTCGTATGAAAGGCAAGGCTGACCGGGGCAATGAAGTGTCTTTCGGGGAGTTTGGCCTGCAAGCCCTGGAGCCTTGTTGGATGACCAGCCGCCAGATAGAGGCTGCCAGGCGGGCCATCGTTCGCCATGTCAAACGTAGTGGGAAATTGTGGATACGGGTCTTCCCGGACAAGCCGGTCACGGCCAAGCCGGCCGAGACACGTATGGGCGGCGGCAAGGGCAATGTAGACCATTGGGTAGCGGTGGTAAAGCCAGGACGGGTTATTTTTGAAATCGCGGGCGTTAGGGAGGAAGCGGCTCGTGAGGCTATGCGCCTGGCTTCTCACAAGCTTCCTATTAAAACCCAGTTCATCGTCAGGCGAGATCCTATTACTGGAAGTGAGGGAGGCTGATGAAGGCTCAGGAGATTCGGGCCATGGCTTCAGATGAGCTGACGCAGAGGCTTGATGACGCTTATGAGGAATTGTTCAACCTGCGTTTCCAGTTCAGTACGGGACGGTTGGAGAACTTTAACCGTCTGACTGAGGTCAAGAGGGATATTGCTCGCCTCAAGACCGTCATGCGTGAGAGGGAACTGGAGCAGATGTGGGAGGAAGAGGAGGCATGAGGGAGCGACGGAAGAGACTGGTGGGACGTGTGGTGAGCAACAAGATGGATAAGACAGTCGTGGTAAAGGTGGAGAGACTGCAACGTCATCGTCTGTACGGTAAAGTAATGAAGAAGAGCAAGAAGTTTAAGGCTCATGACGCCTATAACTCATGCCAGGTCGGCGATATGGTGCGTATCGTCGAGTCGCGTCCCTTGAGCAAGGAAAAGCGGTGGATCGTTGAGGAGATAGTAGAGAGGGCTGATACATCTATTAAGTAGTGGGGTAGCTGGATGTGAGGCTCATTTGGTGGCCTGGCTACCTCGTCGTTCGAAGAGGAAGAGGCGAAGATGATTCAGCAGGAATCCCGATTACGAATAGCTGATAACACCGGAGCCAGGGAGATCCTGTGCATCAGGGTTCTGGGGGGCTCAACGCGGCGTTATGCCAGAGTTGGAGATATTATCGTCGCCTCAGTCAAACAGGCTACCCCCACAGCTTCGGTCAAAAAGGGGGAGATCGTGCGGGCAGTCGTCGTACGTACGGCCAAAGAATACGGTCGCCCCGACGGGTCCTACATCAGGTTCGACGATAACGCTGCTGTCATTTTAGATGATTATCAGAATCCAAAAGGAACCCGTATCTTTGGACCGGTGGCCCGTGAACTGCGTGATAAGGGCTTTATGAAGATTGTCTCCCTGGCACCGGAAGTGCTTTAGTGCCTATCGCCCGCTTGCTGCGCTCACCCCGTCGCTTCTTGTTATTCGGCTATGATGCGATAGGCGATGGGCGCTGGGTCATAGGCGAGGAGGTGACGGTGAAGGTAAGGAAAGGTGATACCGTTGTAGTCCTGAGCGGTGAGGAGCGTGGGGCAAAAGGCACTGTCCACCAGGTTATCCGCGGATGGAAGGTGGATCGCTGGCGCCGCCGAATAGGCCGGGACCCTAACAAGGACCGGGTGATTGTCTCTGGCATCAACATCGTGAAGAAGCATCAGAGGCCCACCGGTCGTACAGGCACCCAGGCTGGTATCATCGAGCTTGAAGCGCCTATTCACATTTCCAATGTGGCGCTGTTTTGCAGTAACTGCAACCGACCGGCCAAGGTTGGCTATCAGTTGTACGAGGATGGCACCAAAGGCCGGGTATGCAAACGGTGTGACCAGCCGCTTGACTAATCCATGCTCGATTGTGCATGGTTACCGGAAGTGAATTTATGCCTAGATTAAAGGATAGATACCGCAAGGAAATAGTTCCTGCTTTGATGAAAGAGTTTGGCTACCGCAACGTGATGGAAGTACCGCGCTTGCAGAAAATTGTGGTCAATGTAGGGTTGGGTGAGGCTTTGCAGGACGTCAAGGCTCTTGATGCTGCCACCAGAGACATCGCTACTATCACTGGCCAGAAACCTATCATCACGCGAGCCAGGAAGTCTATCGCTGGCTTCAAATTGCGAGAGGGCAATCCAATTGGGGTCAAGGTTACACTGCGGGGCAACCGTATGTACGATTTTCTAGACCGGATGTGTAACGTTGCCTTGCCACGTTGGCGCGATTTCCGCGGCGTTTCGCCCGATTCCTTCGACGGTCGTGGCAATTACACTCTGGGCTTCAGGGAGCAACTGGTTTGGCCGGAGGTTGACTACGACAGCATTGACAGGATACGCGGTATGGAAGTCACTATCGTCACGACTGCTAAGACTGATGAAGAAGCCAGGCGTTTGTTACAACTTTTTGGGATGCCGTTTAGAAGGACTGATTGACCCGGATTGAGGAGGACATGTGGCCAAGAAAAGCATGATTGAGCGGGAGAAACGCAGGAAGTATCCGACCCGGGTGCGCAACCGTTGTCAATTGTGCGGTCGCCCGCGAGGGTATATACGTCGTTTCCAGCTCTGTCGCATCTGCTTCCGACGGATGGCTGTGGAGGGAAAGATACCTGGTGTCATCAAATCGAGTTGGTAGCTGCGTTGAGGGGAGGGTGGTACTCCCTACCGTCGGACCACATCGAGTTCTTAACGCGAACATCTGGAGGGGCACACCGTTCGGTTGGGCTCACAACGAAGCCCACAGGCCCTTCTCTCTATCGGGACTAACTGGAGAGTGCTAACCATGACCATGACTGATCCTATTGCCGACATGTTGACCCGTATTAGGAATGCGAATATAGCCCGGCAACATCAAGTTTTGGTGCCTAGTTCGAAGATGAAGGTAGCCATCGCTCGCATCCTGAAGGAAGAAGGGTTTATTCAGCATTATGAGGTGACCAGAGATCGTCCTCAGCCCATGATCAGGATTCGGTTGAAGTATGCTGACAATCGAAAGCCTGTCCTGAGGGGCCTGAAACGGATCAGCAAGCCGGGCTGCCGGGTCTATACCAAGAGACAGGATATCCCCTGGGTTCTAAGTGGATTAGGGATAGCGATTCTTTCCACACCTCAAGGGGTCATGACGGGAAAAAAGGCCCGCCGCCTTGGCGTGGGCGGTGAGGTGTTATGCTATGTCTGGTAGCTGGTCACCAGCACTGGAAGTTGGTGTAAATTCGAATGGGAGTTAAGCATCCAAAACCAGCAGTCGGTAACTGAGTGGAGGTGTTCGGATGTCTCGTATAGGGCGTATGCCCATTCCTGTGCCGGAAGGTGTAGCTGTAAGTATAGAAGGCAATCGTGTCATAGTGAGGGGACCGAAAGGAGAACTGTCCCGTTCCTTTGACCAGGACATGTCCATAGCTTTGTGGGACAATCAAATTATCGTCACCCGCCCAAGTGATAGCAAACGCCATAAAGCTATGCATGGCCTGACACGAGCACTCCTGGCCAATATGGTGACTGGGGTGTCGGAAGGTTTTCAGAAGACATTGGAAATTGTTGGCGTCGGCTATCGGGCTGAAATGCGGGGGGAAACGCTCGTCTTGTCGGTGGGATACTCCCATCCCGTGCCGATAGAACCTCCGCCAGGCATCACTTTTAATGTTGAGAAAGGATATAGGAGCTTCACTGTTGAGGGAATTGATAAGGAGCTTGTCGGTGAGGTAGTCGCCAGGATCAGGGCCGTGCGTAAGCCAGAACCATACAAGGGCAAGGGTATTCGCTATCTCGGTGAGCGGGTGCGTCGCAAAGCCGGTAAAGCTGGAAAGATAAAGTGACCTGTACCGAAACAGTGGTGTTTGATTGATCGCTTTGGGGGAGGATAGTTATTGGCATGGAAAAGACAGCTCGCAGAGAAGCAGCGCGCAGACGGCGGCATCGGCGGGTGCGCAAGCGGGTGCTAGGTACCAGTCAGCGGCCTCGTTTCAACGTCTTCAGGAGTCTCAAGCATATTTATGCCCAGGTGATTGATGATACCCGAGGACACACCTTGGCGGCGGCTTCGACTCTAGATCCCGAGCTTGAAGACAAGGTTAAAGGCCTGACCAAGACTGAACAGGCTAAACTGGTGGGAGAGCTTTTGGCCAAGCGAGCCCTGGAGCGCGGAGTGAAAAAGGTAGCTTTTGACCGTGGGGGATACAAATATCACGGGCGCGTGAAATCCCTGGCCGAGGCCGCACGAGAGGGAGGATTGGAGTTTTAGAGGAGGATCAATGCCCAGAAGAGGGACCGGTTTTGAAGAGGAAGAGGAATTCGACGAGCGAGTAGTTGATATCGCTCGCACGGCCAAGGTGGTCAAGGGCGGTCGGCGCTTTGGTTTCAGGGCCGTGGTTGTGGTCGGAGATAATAAGGGCAGCGTGGGCGTCGGGGTGGGCAAGGCGCGCGAGGTGCCGGAGGCTATCCGCAAAGGCGTGGAGCGAGCCAAGCGGAATATGCGCAAAATTCCTATTGTTGGTACTACTATCCCTCACCAAGTCGTCTCGCGTTTTAGCGCGGCTAAAGTGCTTTTGAAACCAGCCTCGCCAGGCACGGGGGTCATTGCCGGAGGTGGCGTAAGGGCGGTCGTTGAGGCCGCAGGCGTCAAAGACATCCTGACCAAATCCTTGGGTAGTTCCAACATCCTCAACGTCGTCAAGGCTACCATGGCGGCCTTGGACCAATTGAAAGACCCTGAAGAGGAAGCCAGGCTGCGCGGTAAGCCAGTGGATGCATTGAAGCCCCTTTGGAGTCGAACCGAGTAGTAGTAGATGGGAACGGGAGAGCATCGAAGATGGCAAAGAAAAGGACGGAGAAGAGGTTGCGCATAACTTGGGTTAAGAGCAGCATCGGCTACTCTGGGCGTCAGAAGGCGACTATCCAGGCTTTGGGGTTCAAACGACTTGGGCAGACAGTCGAGCAGAAAGATACACCAGTCATCAGGGGGATGGTGAACAAAGTCAGCCATCTGGTTGAGGTCGAGGAAGTGGACAGTTAGGTGTCAGGTTGTTGGGTTGTTCTGTTAGGATGGAAAGGTGCGGAGTAAAGATGAGACTGCATGAACTGGGTCCTGCGCAGGGATCGACAAAGAAAAGGAAGCGAGTCGGGCGAGGGATATCCGCCGGTCAAGGTAAAACAGCCGGTCGGGGTACCAAGGGGCAAAATGCCCGCTCTGGAGGCGGTGTCCGGCTCTATTTTGAAGGTGGCCAGTTGCCGTTGGTACGGCGTTTGCCTCAAAAGCGCGGGTTCACCAACATTTGGAAGGTACACTACAAACCGGTCAACCTCGATAGACTCGACCGCTTCGAGGCGGGTAGCGAAGTTACGCCTCAGACATTGGTTGAGGCAGGGATCATCAAGTCATCCGATCAACCGGTGGTGATTTTGGGCCGCGGTGACCTCGATAGGGCTCTGACCGTCAAGGCACAACGTTTCTCGGCCAGCGCCCGGGCCAAAATCGAGGCTGCTGGGGGCACTGTGGAGGAGCTACCACTAGCTCCTTGAACGACGTAAGGAGAGGACGCCATGCTACAAGCGGTCCGTAATGCCTTTGTTTTGCCCGATCTCAGACGCAAGCTTTTATTTACCTTTCTGATCCTGGTGATTTATCGTCTGGCTTCTCACATTCCCGTGCCTGGAATTGACCCAGAGGCCCTGCGCAGGGTTTTTGAATCGAACCAACTGTTGGGCTTCCTGGACTTGCTCTCCGGGGGAGCCATGTCCAGCTTTTCGGTCATGGCCATGGGTGTTTACCCTTACATCACTGCTTCCATCATTATGCAATTGCTGATGCCCATCATCCCCCAATTGGAGGAGCTGGCCAAGGAGGGAGAGGCCGGACGGAACAAGATCAATCAGTATACCCATCTATTGACCGTCCCGCTGGCTCTATTGCAGGGCTTCGGGCAGGCTACTATTCTCCAGCAACAAGGTGTCATCAGCAATTTTGGTCTTGCGCCAGCTACCCTGTTGCCAACTCTGGCTACTCTCACCACCCTTACCGCAGGCACCGTCTTTGCCATCTGGCTGGGGGAGTTGATCAGCGAGCAGGGTATTGGTAATGGCATTTCTCTAATTATCTTCGGTGGCATAGTGGCTCACGTCCCGCAGAATGTGGGAGGGCTGTGGCTGAGAAGTCCCTGGGCACTTTTGTTCTTCTCACTGGTAACCGTGGTCACAGTGGCGGTTATAGTGATCGTACAGGAGGGACAGCGGCGCATTCCCGTCCAATATGGCAAGCGGGTGCTGGCTATGCGGGGCCGTCGTTTGCGCGTGGCCGGCGGTCAGAGCACCCACATCCCTTTACGGGTCAACTCAGCGGGAATGATCCCTCTCATTTTCGCTCAATCTATCCTGATCTTTCCCGGGGTTGTGGCCAGCTATTTCCGCTTCACCCAAAACGAATGGGTGAATCGCATCGCCGGCGGTATCTACAACGTTTTCAATACCACCAGCAACGTGTACTGGATCTTCTATTTTCTGATGGTGATTGGTTTTACCTATTTCTACACCGATGTGATCTTTCGGCAGCAGAACCTGGCCGAGAATTTGCAGCGGCAGGGAGGCTTTATCCCCGGTATCCGCCCTGGCAAACGCACGGCCGATTACCTTAATGGTGTCCTACAGCGTATCACTTTGGTGGGGGCCCTTTTCCTGGGGGCAGTGGCAATCTTGCCCTGGCTGGTCAAAAGCGCGATCAGCGATCCCCAGGGAGGCATGGGCACTATGCTCATCACCAGCACCGGCTTGCTCATTGTGGTGGGTGTGGTCTTGGACACAATGAAGCAGTTAGAAGCTCAGCTTTTGATGCGCCATTATGAGGGTTTCATCAGGTAGCGCCATAGCGACGGTGGGACTTCCAATCCAAAGTCGAGGTCGAACCGGGGATTGCTCATGATCATTTTGAAATCGTCCCAGGAGCTGGCCCGTATGCGCGAGGCTGGCCGCATCGTAGCCGAGGTTCTGGCCCGCCTCCGCGAGAAAGTCGCCCCCGGCGTCACCACCGCTGAGTTGGATGCTTTGGCCCATCAGATTATCGTCGGTTATGGTGCAAAGCCCTCTTTCAAGGGGTACCGGGGTTTTCCGGCTTCCTTGTGCGTTTCCATCAATGAAGAGGTCGTCCATGGTATCCCTGGTAAGCGGGTTCTGCAGGAGGGTGACATCGTCAGTCTGGACGTGGGAGCCATCTACCGAGGTTATCAGGGGGACGCGGCTATTACCCTGGGTGTGGGGAAGGTGAACGGGGCGGCCCAGCATTTGATGGAGGTGGCGGCTGAAGCCTTGCAGGCCGGTATCGTCCAGTCCAGGGCTGGAAAACGCACCGGGGACATATCCTGGGCTATCCAGAAATGTGCCGAGAGAAATGGTTATGCTGTGGTGCGCGAGTACACAGGCCATGGCATTGGACGGGAGATGCACGAAGAACCGCAAATACCTAACTTTGGAGAGCCGAGGCGTGGTGTGCTGCTGAAACCAGGCATGA
>Ga0315309_1001285_pt1 | contig 15070 bp, 13 predicted proteins | sample TDP4_MG_FD_203080 | JGI IMG/M metagenome (GOLD analysis project Ga0315309, IMG submission 203080) | Freshwater sediment microbial communities from Lake Towuti, South Sulawesi, Indonesia - TDP4 | ecosystem: Environmental > Aquatic > Freshwater > Lake > Sediment | place: Indonesia: South Sulawesi... | reverse complement strand
CGATCGTCGTCATGTTCGAGGACCTCTTCGACGAGGGGATTCGAAGCAAAGTCGAGGAAGCTGGCAATATTCACGCCTACCTCAACTTCGATGGCAAGGTACTGGTCTCCTCGATAATGCCCGACGACCTCATAACGAGGGAAGACGTCTTCTACTTCTACTTGGGCACAGTGGATGACCTTAAGTTCGATGGGGCCATAGCCTGGGACTCCCCCGTCTACATCGACATCCCCCTCTACGACTCATGGGTCAACCTGCTCATGGGGCTCAAGCTCACGCATGAGTTGGCCGAACGCGGGATACCCGTCTATGGTCTCGCGAAGGGGAACGTCGAGGGCCAGATCAGATTCAGCGTCAAGGCCATGGCGAGGATCGGCATCACCTCGATGGCCCTCCATGCCTCCGAGTACATGGCTTCATTCAACGAGGACAGCACCGTGAGGCAGGTCATCTACTCCTACTTCAATCACTTTGAGGAGTCGGCCAAGTCGGTCCTCATCATGGGTGCTCTGAGTCCGAAGTGGCTCTCCTTCATTAAGGGAGACTTCCCGAAAGGGCCGCAGTTGTCCGTCGCTGGCCTGAGCTGGTTCCTCGACGCAGGGAGGGGTCTGCTATACGCCGACGGCGGTCGCATTGATGTCACCAACAGGTTCGTGGAATGCAAGTGCGCTGCATGCTCGAAAGTAAAGCCTAAGGATCTCATGAGTGATCTTGGCGCTAGGGCTAGGCATAACCTCAACTACCTCATCAATAACGTCGACAATCCATCAGCCCCTCCCCTACAGCTATTAACCTGCGACCTGCTGTTCGAGGGGGACGAGAAGGCCCTGCTTGTGTCGGACATCCATATGTGGTCGAGCAGGGAGCTACTGGACAAATTCCTAGAGTTCTTGAGGGAGGAGAAACCCACCCACATCGTGTTCCTGGGTGACATATTCGACTTGAAAGGCAGGCCCGATATTCAGGAGACGAGGGCTTTCTTCGAGGTGCTGCGTGAGCTGGGCTCCTTAGTCTTCGTCGTCAAAGGCTGCAGCGATAGCGACCAGGATGACTTCCTTTCGGCATTCGACAAGTTGACGATGGCCCAAAGGGTGAAGCCAACGCTCTGGTCAAAGGAGGACGATTCGCGCCTCACCCAAACTTACCTCGACCTCTATCGATTCCATAAGAGTGCCAAAGATCAGCTCGTCATAAAACTCGCTGATGGCAGTTTCGTTGTAGCTGAGCACGGACACGACATCATAGGGGATATTTCTTCGTCTCTGAGGATGATCGTCGAGCAGTTGGAGGAGGCGAGGAGGAAGACCCATGCTAGATGGTTGGTCGTGGGGCACCTGCACAAGCCGTTCATCGACGAGGAGAAGAGGGTTGCCTCTACCGGCTGCTGGGCCTTCGATGACGAGCATGAGACCCTGGGGACTAAAAAGGAGGATTTAACGACCTACGTCGTGGTTCACGGCAACGGCAAGATGGAGCTCAAACGATGGGGTTGAGCCTTGGGCCAGAAGTCGGCTCGCTCCAGGGATCGCTCCGATCATAGGAGCACTACAGCATCACAAAAGAAACAACCAAGAGAGGAAAGTCAGCAAAAAGAAGTTGAGTCAAGGAAGTACTATCATTGGTATGATGAGTCCGATAATATTCGAGTAGTAATCAACATGGGTTACGTTCGCGATATCATTGAACACGAGATGGCACGCTTAGGTGCAATGGACATGCACGAATTCCTGACCGAGAGGGGGTTAGCTAGAGTCTATCTCTGGATTAAAGAAGGGAAGAGCATTGTAAGTGTGAAAATTTTAAAAAAGTTCTATAGAATCTTTAATATTGACCCCGATCAACTCGAGCAAAAGGGTATTATTTTGAGTCCACTCATTTACCCTGTAGATATGAGTTCCAAGGGCTTCATTAAACTTAAAATCCATGTGTCTAATGAAGGAAAAATAACTTATAAGAAGAGATCCGTGGGAATATTAAGTTACACTAATCAAGATCCTGTTTTACTGAAGTACTTCGAAAATGCTGTCAAAGAGGCAGGAGGAGCCATTAAAGGGAAGCCACGATTGGAAACTTATGCACTGGTTACGTATGCAAATCCAGTTCTCGCAAGAGCACTTGTGTCATCTGGCCTTCCACCTGGAAGGAAGACGAGAAGCAACCCTTCCCTAGATCCCCTTGTTGGAAAAAATCCTGAACTTTTCCGCTATCATATTAAAGCCACTCTTACAGAGGAGGGTTGGCCTTCACTTAGGATTTCGCATAATAGAGTTCGGTTTATAATAGGTTGGGGTAGATCAGTAGATATAACGGATAAACTCTCTAGTGAACAAATTGAGGTGCTTAAGCACATAGCGAAAGAACACAATAAACGTAAAATAGGCATCAGGAGCATAAGAGATTATCATATCCTTAAAATAATAAACCAAAGGGAATCCAAACTATTGGAGATGGAATCATTTTTACTAAGCAATAATCACCCAAATGTAATATGGCCAGCTAGACATCCTACAAGAGTTCATATTAGTAAGGCTGGTAGAATTACAACTTTCTGGGAGATCTATCTCACAAGGCTAGAGCTTATAGACCTCATCGACGACGAATATGGGCTGCTCCCAGGCACTTGGAAAGCTAAGAGATTCGGGAATCTATACGAAGCTTACAAGAAGTATAGAGGAAGAAGGCTCACATATGAGGAGATCCAAGAGATAAGAAAGGTTAAAGAGGAGAACCCAAAGAAAATATCTGCAGAATGGGTAAGCGAGAAAGTGCAGGAACTATTTCCAGGCGCACTGTGGGGAAAAGATCTAGAGAAGATAAGGAGAAAGCTGAGGAGGCGCGAAGAAGAGTGAAAACTCGAGTGGAAGATGCATTCAACCACTTTGGAAAAAATGAGTTGTACGAGGAGCAGCTATTCAGGTACTTCATGAAGAAGGGAATGAGCAGAAAGGAAGTAGAGAAACTTATCGTAGATGCGATTGGCATGAATCTCATTGTCATGGGTGCCAGGTCAATATTTCGTAAGGAAAAGCCGGAGAAACTAGGTCATATAACGGTCTTCTGGATGAAGGGGAAGGAAGACTTGTAGCCGTTATGTTCTTACAAAAGAAAAATTGATTGAATATATATTTTGATTATTATGTTCTCTTCTTTTTAAAGAGGTGGACCGGGTGGGATTTTTGGGCGAGTCTAAGACTCAGAACCCACGGATTGCAGACGGGGATTTAGTTCCCGTTCTCCTCCACTTTATCATCCCAATCGGATGATGCCAAGGAGGTGTCAGTACCAGACTTCGTCCCTTCGATTTTTCGGATTGACGACCGGCCCTCCGAGTTAACCCTCTTTCCAAGCCGGATATAAGTCTTAGACCTAAGTGAAGACGTTGTGATGAGCTCATCCCTTTTACTGGAAGTTGTCGTCATGGTGAGGCGATGTCATCCGCTTTTATGAGGCGACACCCCTCGTATCATTCCCACATCTTGTAAGGCTGAATGCTTAAAATGTCCCCGACCATTATCTTCGGCATGAGTGAATCCCCAGGTGCCGACGGCGGGCCAGTGTGCGTGACCTCACGCGATTTCCCCCAAGTGGTCCTTGCCAGCCCGAAGCCTGTCGTCGTGGACTTCTGGGCCGAGTGGTGCGGTCCGTGCCGCACGATGCGACCCGTGTTCGACAGGCTGAGCGCGGAATTGTCCGGGAGGGCGTTGTTCGCGAGCTTGAACGTCGACGACGGCCCGGACGTTGCCGCAAGTTTTGGTGTTTTGAGCATACCGACCTTCATCGTCTTCGTTGGCGGAAAGCCGGTCGAGAGGATCGTCGGCGCATGCGGCGAAGATGCCCTCAGGAAGGCTGTCGAGAAGCACCTAGCGCCTAACCCTGGCTGGTCCTCCGCTCGGGAAGGGATTCGCCGCACCTTGGGCACGTCCGGGGCGAACTGAGATCGCCGAGGTCTCGTCCGCAGTTTGGGCAGTAGCGGAATGGCCTCGGTTCCTCCGGAGGAGGCGGAGGCAGCTTAAGTGGCTCTATGTGCACTATGCGCATCTGCAACGCGATCCTGGCAATTATGGCGCTTGTGATGGCCGTAATTAGCGAGGCAGGTATCGCCCCTGCCAATTGCGAGACCGCGATTGCCGATATGAGCTCCGACTGATCTCCCGGCGACATACCGATGCCCATCATCAGGTGTGGCATTACCTGAAAAGTGAGTGCCGCCCCAAAGGTCAAGGCCAAGATCGTCCCAAGTGCCGACGCCACGGTTGCGCCACTTCGGTCCTCCGCGACAATTCCCCCCAGGGCCCCGATTATCACCAGCGTGATCATCACCCTGAAGATCCAGTCACCCGAGAATGATCCGAGGAGCAGGCCCAATGACGGGTTGTTCGATGCTATCGCCGTACCCACGCTGAAACCCATTGCGCTCATTCCGAGCAATGAAGCCCACACGGTCTGGGTCATATTCAGTCCGGATATCTCAAGGCGTCTCGAACCTACCCTGATGGTCGTGAGTCCGGAGAGAGTTAGCAGTACCACGTACGATAGGGCCACGGTGGACAGCAGTACCGCCACCGCCGTTACTGCCACGCTCCTGAACCTCATTTCTCACGTCCGACAGCTTAGCTGGCCCTCAAAACCTTTTTTCTTACGAAAGTTAAACTCCACGCTTGTCGCTTGTACCCTGCAATTGGGACTGACCGCAGGATTTATTTCCCCCCCTTCCATGGCTCGGGGCAAGTGTCGGGTTTCGAATGTCATTCGGCCAATTCAGGGAGACCGTAATTCGCGGCGTGGAGTGATGGGCAACGGTTCAGACGGCGCGAATAAGGGTTTCCAGTACAGATCTGGCAAAGCTCGAGGAAGTCTCCACGGAGATAAAGGGCGTTGCCGAGAAGACAGGAGTGAAGATAGCCGGCCCAATTCCACTTCCGACCAAGAAGGTCCAGATAACGACCCAGAAGCCCCCCAGCGGTGAGGGCACCATAACGTGGGATAAGTACGAACTTCGCCTTCACAAGCGCGTCATCTATATGGACGCGAACGAGAGGGCTTTGAGGATGCTCATGAGGATACGCATACCAGAAGACGTGAATATCTCCCTCGATCTGATGTAGCGTCTACCTGAACCATTCCCTGAACATGTAAAAGAGTATCCTGGCACCATCACGCGTTGGGCTGAGCTTCGAGCTCCCAACTCTCGTCTTGTAGCCGACTTGAACCTCACGCACCCTCAGCTTCCTCTCAAGTGACTTGAGGAGCACCTCGGTGGAGAAGGTCATCCCATCCTCCTTGAGATCGAGCTTCTCATACGCGCACCTCGTCATAGCCTTCAGTCCGGTCTGGCTGTCAGTCACCCTTTTCCCGAAGAGGGTTGAGAAGATGGAATTAATGGCGAGGTTCCCCACGTACCTCATGGCCGTCATCCCCTCTGGTTTGCTATGGAACCTGGTCCCCAAACTTACATCGGCCTTGCCCTCGAGTATCGGTCCGATCACCTTCGGTATATCGGATGGATCGTAAGAATCGTCGCCATCTATGAAGAGCAGGATGTCCCCCGAAGCCATCGATAATCCCCTCCTGATGGCATGTCCGTAGCCTAGCCTCGGTTCCCTTATGGCCACTGCGCCGTTACTCATAGCCTCCTCAAATGTGTTATCGTCGCTCGAGTCAACGACTATTACCTCACCATTTGGCACATGTTTCCTTATTTTCTCCATTACTTTGCCTACGGCCTCCTCCTCGTTCAGGGTAGGCACAATTATGGAGATCTTTGTGGGACTCTTAATGGCCATTCGCGTTTTTACCAATCGTGATGCAGAACAGATAACCGTGTCCACGAAATTAGCGGAACTTGAGAAGTTTCTTTTCGTTTTAAATAGTAAATTGTCTTTTAATCTAATTTAAACCTATTTCATTTCATTTTAACCCATATCTATCTTTTATTCCAATTTCTGAAACATTATGAGGCGGAATTCTTTTCCAATGGGAATACATAGCGCGCTATATTATTGGGCGTCAACTCGAACTCGGTCGCCAACCTTTCGGCAACTTTTTTCAGGCCGTAGAGGGCCGTATTCGAGTCCTTAACGGCGTCCGTGGCCTTCACGTATTCCTTCAGCCTGTCCACAAGCTGACCTGCAGGTCCATCCATGCGGAGGAAATCCTCGCCCCTCTCTTCGCGGAGTATGAGTTCGGCCAGAGCCCTGTGGGGCCGCACATAACCGGCGAATATGTCGGACAGGAAGTCCTGCGCCGTCCTCCGGGTCCACATCCCCTTGAACTTCGGGTGCCTTGTTATCAAGAATGTAGCAAATCCAACCTTCTTCAAACTCTCGACCCTCATGCCCGTCTCGAGCTCTGAGACGGCGGCATAGAAGAGGAGCAAGAGGGGGAACGGCGAGACCTCATTGATATCCCTGTAGCGTTTGCCCTGTAAGAGGAGCGCTTCAGGCACAGAAGGTCCTATGAGGAAGCCCACGAACGCCTTCAGCTGGTTGATATCCAAGTTCTGCTTCAACATAGAGTCCCTTACGCCAACGAAGAGCTCCTCGATGGGATCCCTGATCGTCTTGAGGGTCGTCTCCCTCAGCTTCTTTATCTCCTCCCTGATGCTCTCAAGCGTTTCGTCGTTCTGTTGCGAGGCCGCCCTCTCTGTGATGTCATAGAGGCGCTGCAGTACGGTCTGTTGCCTCTCGACGAGCGTCCTGTTAAGCCCAAGTTCGGAGCGGAGTTTCTCGATTCTGTCGGCCAGCTCGCTAATGAGCCTTGGGTATTGGCCCAAGTCCTGCGGTGGCGACTGGACCCTATCCGATGACTCCAGGGCCATGGTGGTGATCCTAGTGTCCATCACACCCGTGTTCGCCCCAAGCAGCACCAGCCCAGTGACGATCTTCGGAAAGACATTCGAGTAATCGAAGAAAGTGAGCTTAGCGGCTTCAAGTATCCCGAGGGTGGAGAAGGTCGTCACCCCCACGTAGGATACCAGGGAGAAGAAGAGAGAATCCCTGCTCTGCCAATATGCCGCTTCAGCCGATAGGTAGAGGAAGAGCAGTTCCAAGAAGAATAGGAACGTCTCATACATGTACCACGTAAGGAGTGCCTCGTCGAGCAGGTACGTCGCGAATCTATATGAGGTCACGCCCATCGCCACTATCAGGAAGGATGCAATGTAGAAGAGGGATGAATGTATCTTAGACTCCCTGAGCTGCTGGTACAATATTGGTACCTGTAGGAAGACGACCTTACCTAGGAGCGGCGTAGCCACAAGTATACCGAGGAACGTTATCACCACCTTAAGGTTCTGGAAGAACCATTGAGAAGATGGGCTTCCAAGGTAGAAGAGGACTGCCACGCTTGCGACGAAGAATGGGAGCACGCTATATGCTGTCGTACCGAACGCGTCGATAACGGTGAAGATGAGCTTCTCCTTTGCCCTGTCCCTGATGGCGGATCTCTCCGCAACCCCGAGCGAGATCGTGGCGATGAAGGCCAGGGATCCGAGCTGGATCAAAGGCGTTGCCAGATAAGATTGAGCGTAGTCCAACACTATCGAGAAGACCAGGAGCGCCATCGTAATCGTGAGGAGGGCGACATAGTACCTCGTGTGGGTTCTACGGCGCAGTGCGTATGGCTCAAGCAGATTCTTTACGGATACCATCCCGCCACTCCGCGCTAATGCCCCTCAACCGCAACCCTCAAATAAAAGATTTAGGTCATGAATTGCGGCTGAGACACGCATATAAGCCTGCCGTCAGCATCATACTCGAATGCAGCCTAAGCTTCTGCGAAAACTGAGGATCCTGGTGACTATCGCTCTAATCGCATCGTTCTCCAGTTCCAACTGCCTCGTCAGGTCATCTACTGCCAAGAGGATCGACTATTCCTTCAGCTTTGACGACAATGGTTTCACAACCACGATCATAACCTACAGGGACGATCAAGCTGCAAATGGCACTGTCTGGATGCTGGTGCCAAAGGGATCACATAAATGGAGCCTAAGCGTCACGGAGGGGATGCTAGTTGGGAGCACCCTCACGGACGTCAGGATGGTCTTCTATGACAACCTGTCACTCTTCTATATCGGGCCTGTCACCATCTTAGTCAACTGGACGATGGAATATGGGGCCCTCCTGCTCGAGCCACAGGGCCTCTTCGTGTCGCCAGCCATCCTCGCCTCTGAAGGTGTCTCAGGATATGCGACCCTGAGCATGCCAGATGAAGTTGAGAAGATTTACTACGCAACCCCGCGATATACCGAGGTCTCCCATGGCGTTCTACAATTCGACCTGAGACAGGTGATGCAGAGCCCCGAGGGGGCGGGAAGGATTTACGTTTTTTTCTCGCTCTCAGGCCAACAGCGCGTGGAGGAGTTCACAGAGGGAATCTACACGATAAGCACTGCGAGCAGATACAGGGGCCTCGCTGAAAGGGTTCTCTCGGTCTACACGGAGGCCACCCCTATCCTTCAAAGGCTCTTCAACACAACATTGGGGCACGCGTACGTGGAATTCTTCGTGCCTCAGTCGGCGGAGGATATGCCCATTGGGGGTTATGTGCCGATACTTCCTGACAGGTTCTCAGTCGGAAACATAAGTTTGAATCTCTTCTACTTCAGGACCCAAGAAGGGTACATAGAGAGCATAGCCCTCCATGAACTCGTCCATCAATACGTCGCGAAATCCGGCATCCCGCCCTCCCTACTTTGGCTACACGAAGGCCTTGCGAACTACGTGGGGATACAGCTCACGTACTTCCTTGGGCTGCCTGGAGCAAGGGACCTTGAGGACAGCCTGGTATTTGAGGCTGCGAGGATACCCCAGTCTGAATATCACGTTGTCGACGGCTGGACGCCCTCGCGCACAAATCCGAGTTATAGCGTCTTCCAACACTATTCGATCGCCTATGAGATCGTCCGCGAGATCGGCTCGGCCTTTCAAGACGAGGGCGAACCCTTCCCAGGATATGACTATTATTCCGCCCTTTTTGGGTCCATGGAGGAGAAGGGCGAGTTGCTAAATTCTACTTGGCAGGTTTTGTCGGCCATGGAATTCGCCGCGCCAAACGGCAGCAAGGTCGCCTCGATGTTTCAAAGTTGGAATTTCGACATCCCGGACGTATTCATGATATATTCCCAGATCCAATCCCTGAAGGAGAAGCTCCGCAATCCACCACCCCTCATCTCACCGTTCGTGCCCTCGATGATGGCCAAGCTGGACGAGGCCGAGCGCCTCTTAAGGAGCAATGAAATCCTCATGGCCCAAGAGCTCGTGAGGGAGGTGGAAGCCTTTATCAATAGAATATGGATGCTGATGGCAACGCTGATCATAATGGGGGTAACGATGGCCCTCTCGTTCGTGTATACGAGGAAGGTGAAGAGGAGCCTCGAGGTTGGTGTCGAAGTCGGGCCGTGAAAGGGTGGGTGTTGCCGTAATAGGCGGCTCGGGCATTTACAGCCTGCTGGAATCTGCGGACTCAATCATCCTCGACACGCCCTTCGGAAAGACCCCCAGGATAGAGCTCGGGCAAGTCCGCGGAAGGACGGTCGCATTCCTCCCCAGGCACGGGGAGCCCGGGTCCAGCGAAGTCAAGCACGCCATCCCACCGAGCTTCATAAACTACAGGGCCAACATCTATGGCCTTAGAACGCTGGGGGTCACCAGGATCCTGGCGACTCAGGCCGTCGGATCCATAAATCCGGCCACCTCTCCCGGCACCTTCGCCGTTGTAGATCAGTTCATAGACCAGACCCATTTCAGGCCCACGACCTTCTACGATGGGAAGGCGGAGATCGCAGTTGATGAAGGTAGGTCGGTTAGAGGCGTAGTCCACATAGATGTCACGAATCCCTATTGCCCCGAGCTGAGGCATGCACTGATAACGGCATGCGCGAATGAGGGGGTTAAGTACGTAGGCAGGGGTGTCTATGTCTGCACCGAGGGGCCAAGATTCGAGACGCCCGCCGAGATAGAGGCATACAGAAGGATGGGAGCAGACGTGGTGGGCATGACGAACGTCCCGGAATGCGTCCTCTCGAGGGAGCTGACCATGTGCTACGCATCGATCGCTATGTCGACCAACTACGCGGCTGGGACAGGTCCTGCGAAAATATCGCACGAAGAAGTCGCAGAGATCTTCAACAGGAATATCGAGAACGTCAGGAGGGTGATTTCCGCCGCGGTGACCAAGATACCGCAGGAGAGAGGGTGCGACTGCGCCCAAGCCCTGAGAGGGGCAATGGCATGACTACCCTTTTGTGACCCCCATGGGCACAAGCCTTGCGACCTTCTTCGCGAGTCCGACGCGGTGCGAGACATCCGCAACGGCATCGCAGTCCTTGTAGGCTTCTGGCGCCTCCTCCGAGATGACCTTGATGTTCGCGGCCCGTACCAATATCCCCCTCCCCTCAAGCTTCTTCTTCACGTCGCTTCCCCAAAACTTCTTGATGGCCGCAGTGCGGCTCATGAACCTACCAGCGCCATGGGCAGTGGAGCCGAAGCTGAGGCTCATTGCCTCTTCAGTCCCCCTCAAGACCCAGCTCGAACTCCCCATCGATCCTGGGATCAGCACGGGCTGCCCAATACCCCCATAGTCCTTCGGGACAAGGGCGCTGCCCGGTGGAAAGGCCCTCGTCGCGCCTTTCCTGTGAACGACGACCTTCTTTCTCCCGCCGTCTACGGAATGCTCCTCGACCTTTGCGATGTTGTGGCACACGTCGTAGAGGACATCCAATCCCAGCTTGTCGCTGCTCGTATTGAAGACGCGTTCAAAGGACTCTCTCACCCAATGAGCAACCAATTGCCTGTTCAAGAAGGCGAAGTTCACCGCGCAGGCCATCGCTGCGAAGTAGTCCCGAGATTCCGTGCTATCGGCTGGTGAACAGGCCAGCTCCCTGTCTGGGAGATTGATGTTATATTTCCTGACGGCGCGTTCCATGACCTGCAGGTAATCGCTGCATATCTGGTGGCCATAACCCCTGCTGCCAGTGTGTACGAAGACGACGACCTGGCCCGTGTGAGTTATGCCGTATGCCTTTGCTGAAGGCTCATCGATTATCTTGTCGACCAAGTCGATCTCGAGGAAGTGGTTTCCACTTCCCAGGGATCCAAGCTGGGGCGCACCTCTGCTCTTTGCCGTTGAACTCACCTTTGAGGGGTCGGCGTTCGGCATCGCGCCGTTCTCCTCGCAGTGTTCGGCGTCTTCGGCAAGCCCGTAACCTTTATCGATCGCCCAACCTACGCCCTCGGCGACGGCCCTGTCGAGCTCCTGTACGTTCAGCCTCAGTTTACCACTCGAACCCAAGCCGGAGGGTACGTTCTCGAACAGCGAATTGAGGAGCTCTGGGAGCACAGGCCTCACGTCCCCCTCTTCTAGATTCGTAGTCAGGAGCCTGACGCCACAGTTGATGTCATAGCCTACGCCTCCTGGGCTCACGACGCCGGTGTCGAGGTCGGTTGCCGCAACGCCTCCAATTGGGAAGCCATAACCCTCGTGGCCATCTGGAAGTGTGATGCTGAACTTCTGTATCCCCGGAAGGGTTGTGACATTGGCGGCCTGTTCCAACGTCGCGTCTTGCGTCATCTTGGATAGCAGGTCGTCGTCAGCATATATCACGGCCTTGACCCGCATACCGGGCCTATGCGACGTTGGGATCTCCCATACCGAGTCACGGACCCTATCGATCTTCCCGTGGAACTTTCCCAGGCTTGACATGATTACTTACATTCATAATTCTGCCCTATGAGGGCATTTATGCATTTATGGTATCTCGTGCCAAACAAACCATGGATGACGTGATTTCATCTCACTGGACAAGAGATATAATTCAGCTCCGTTCACGCCGCGGAAGGTTTAGTATCTCCGATTTTTTCAAAGGGCTCCGCCAGCTCTGTCAGTATCTTTGCTAGGCTTTCGTTGTTGTCTTTGAGTCTCTGATTGACACCGAAGCGAGCGTCATCTACCCTCCCCTCCCAATTCCATTACATCTTCCTCCTCGAAGCAGGTGCCAAGCGCCCCCCTCAAGTATCCCCTTCTGCTCTACCCTCGTCCTCGGCAGTTCCACTATCGCCGAGCTCCATATCGGAATTGGCCGCTCGAGTTTCCCCTAAACTCTCCTTCTCATCATGACATGAAAGAAAAAACCTCTGCCGGTGTTTTCAGGGCTTTTTTGACCCAATATGTCAAAAATAAAGAGTTTGGCCTTCCTGATTAGCTACCTGGGCCACATTGAAGCGAAAACGCTTTATATCGGTTTCTTATTAACCTAATTCGGTAGAAAACAGGGCGGAGGTGAAAGATCTGTCCGAAGAATTGTCGTTATCGGCCGTCCACAGAATAATTAGGAAAGCTGGCGCCGAAAGGGTGGGCGAAGACGCAGCTGAGGAACTAGCCCGAGTACTTGAGGAGCTAGGTATTAGGATCGCAAAACAGGCAGTCGAGCTCTCTTCGCATGCTGGCAGAAAGACCGTGAAGGCTTCAGACGTACAGATAGCCGCCAAGCCTTTCACTGAGAAGTGAAGGGCTAAGGCCTATCCTCAATCTGAGTGTGTATCGGTCATTGAAGGTGAAGTTTTCATCCGCCCTCATGCCAAGCGTTCCAATTTTTATTTGTAGGATATGATGAGAGTTGAGTGCTTGAGTGCGCATTACTTGATGAGTTTGCTATAGATATCAATCGTCTGCTCCGCGACTTTCCGCCAGGTGAAGTATTTAATGACCCTCTGGCGACCGTTCCTTCCCCAATCCCTAGCCCTCTCGGGATCCTTCAGGCATTCCTTAATGCCCCAGGCGATGTCCGCTGGGTTTTCCCCATTAACGTGTACGCCATTCTGCTCCGTTCCGGTACTGACCACCTGCTCTCTGAATCCCACTACGCCTCTAGCCCCGACGACGAGTGGCTTCCCCATAGACATCGCCTCAAGGCTGACTATTCCGAACGGTTCGTAGGTAGATGGGAAGACACACATGTCTGAAGCTGCGTAGTGTTGGATCCTCTCCTCCTCTGGGACGAATTCGAATCTGCTCCTCACGTTCTCCGATATGCCCAGTCTCTTTGCAAGCTCTTCGATGTCCCTCTGCTCCTCCCCCTTGCCCAGGATCACGAGCTTGGCCCTCGGATATTCCTGCAGGACGAACGTCATTGCCTGCACCAGGTTTCTCACTCCCTTGACCCATGTCAATCTGCCAAGGAAGAGGATCATTTGATCGCCCTCCTTCACCCCGTATATCTCCCTGATCTTCTCGGCTTCCTCTGCCTTGACTTTGTTTGGGTCGTAGATGTCCGGATCGACGCCATTCCACACCACGTCGATCTTCGGCTCGGGCCAGCCATGCCGGGTCAGGTCGTCTTTCATTGCGTGGCTCACCGTCACTATCTGGTCGGATACTTGGGCAGATGTGTTCTCGAGGTGCGTCACGACCTCCGATCCAGCGCCCCCGGTTCTGCCCCATTCCGTGCTGTGTACGTGGAAGACGATCGGCATCTTCAGTTCCTGCTTAATGATCAGGCCCGAGATGCTGCTGAGCCAATCATGAAAGCAGGCCACGTCGTAACCAATCTCCTCCTTCCTCACGCAGTAGTTTATAAATTTGGTCGCCGAAAGGATGTTGTAGATGAATATATCGTTGAAGAACTTTATGTTTGTACCCCATTTCTTCAGATCGTCCGTCACCAGCATCGGGAATATCGCGCTGGAATCGACTATAAGCGGCCTCTGGACATCGATACCCCTTACGATCTCGTGCGTCTTCAGCTGTCCATCGTTCAAGGTGAAGACAGACACGTCATGACCCAGCGAGACGAATTCCCTCGTGATATAGTCCGCATAGGTGCCGAGGCCACCCACGAGTCGAGGGGGATATTCCCAGACGAAGAAACCTATTCTCAACTCGGATCTTCTCTCAGTTCTCTCCACTGCCAACGGCGCTGCTGCTCTCATATAATCCCATCGACTTGGCAACTTCCCAAAAGACATCGCCGACGAAGTGGGCGTTCCTTACGACTGGCCCTTTCGAAGCCGCCAGGGCGTCCTTCTTGGCCAGCAACGCCTCCCCTACGGCGATAAATTTTCTGTATCGTTGCTCCTTCACGCAAACGATATCCCCGGCTTCGAATTCACCTTCGGCTTCCAAGATCCCTGGCCTCATCACGTCGGCGCCCTTGCAGACGTGCGGGATTGCCCCGGAATCGACGACGACGGCGGGAAAGTACCTCAGTAGCCCCTGCGAACCCAAGAATGGCAATATCTTGCCATCCAGGTCGATGGCGATCCACGACGGGAAGATCAGGAGCCTCTTCGCCCCCTCAATCTCGGCTACCTTGGCCGTCTCGCTTCTGCCGAGGTTTGGCATGAAGGGCCATGTTCGCCCCAACTTCCCTAAGATTTCCTTGCTCTCCCTCTTTGAGAGCGTGAAGACCCTCATCTTCTAGCTTCACTCAGGTATCGTCTAGGATCCCTTTCTGCGGAAGGGGTACTCTCCTTTCAACGCGAGAAGCAGAAGCAGTCAGATGGAGCTAATAATGCTTCCCTGCGGAGGCATTGCAGGAGCCGGAATCGAGCAAGTGGTCGAGGCGCGTAGGAGGCGGCAAGGTTCGAAGGAGGATAGGAGGTTTGAGGAGGTAGAGAGAATACTTTCCGCCATCCGCCATCTCGATAACGACAGCTGCATTCTCGTCGAGGGACAGAGGGATAGGGAAGGCCTCAGAGCGCTTGGCATTTTGGGCAAGGTATCGTGCCTCCAATGTGGAATTGGATCCATTTCAGAAAGGTTGGAGAGGCTTGATGCCAAAAAAGTCATCATTATGATGGACTTCGATCCAGAAGGAGGTCACTTGGCCAAGCTGGTTTATCGTCTGCTCGCGGCAAGGGGGAGGAGGGTGGATCTCACAACATGGCGTACGCTAAAGTCCTACATCAGAAGAGACGTGCGCGATGTCGAGGGCCTGGCCGCGTACGTCTTGCGCCGTTCTAACTGAGTTCGACGAAATACTGGTGGAGCTGTTTAAGTCTCGCTATGACCGGATGCTCCTTTCCGAATCTCTCCTCGAAGTACTTCAACGTGTCATCGAATGGGACCTCCTCAG
>Ga0315309_1001282_pt1 | contig 15087 bp, 16 predicted proteins | sample TDP4_MG_FD_203080 | JGI IMG/M metagenome (GOLD analysis project Ga0315309, IMG submission 203080) | Freshwater sediment microbial communities from Lake Towuti, South Sulawesi, Indonesia - TDP4 | ecosystem: Environmental > Aquatic > Freshwater > Lake > Sediment | place: Indonesia: South Sulawesi... | reverse complement strand
TCACCTTGGCCTTAACCTCGCCCCTGCCTATCCTGACAGACACGCCGATGTGCCCGGCTACCCTTGTGGCCTCATCGACCTTCAGTTCCAACCCTCACCCTCCCCTTCAGCTCGAAAGAGGGGAACGAGAACTTCATGAAGAACCCAACCGGATCCCTAAGGGCGTCCTCCACCTCATCCGTCTCGAGGATCGAGGCCAATGCCGAAATTGCCCTCGCGATGCCATTGGCCTGTCCCTTGACATCCTCGTCAAAGCCCATACATCCATGGCACGGATAATTTTTGCTCGGACACAGGGCCCCGCATCCTGAGGACGTCGCGAAGCCGATGCAGGGGACTGACTGATCCAGTAAACACCTCTCGGCATCGATCCCAACAATATCCCTCCGCATGCCCCTCATCTTCACCTCCTCCGATCTCTTCCTTGTGCATTCATCGCAAACCTTCTTGCCGTTCGATTTTGGAAGCGGACTCAGCATGTTCGCGATGAATCGCGCGAGCTGCTTCTCGGGTGGCGGGCATCCGGGTATGGCAGAGTCAACCATCACCGCCCTCCATACCGGTTCCGTGTTCGCCCTGAGCCGTATCTCAGGCGGATCGCCCCTGACGTTGCTGTTTAACGCCTTCAGATCCGCGAGCCCGTGAATGCCGCCGAAGCATGCACAGCTTCCGAGCGCCACGAGATATTTGCTCCTCGCCCTCGCCCGCCTGATCCTCTTCTCATCGGCAACGGTCCTCATGCTCCCAGTTGTGATGACAATGTCAGCACGATCGTAATCCTCGACATCTAGGAGGAGAGGCGCATATACGATCTTGACCTCCCCTCCCTCTATCTTCCAGAGGATGGAACCTAGGGAGTCGAGGAGTGAGACCTCGCATCCCTCGCATCCCGAAAGCCATTCCAGTGCTACCTCGATCATTTCTCTCCCTCAAGTGCTGAGCTCCGATGTGAAGTCGCTGACAACTTCGGCAAATTTCTTGGCCTCGGATGCCGAGATCCACTCGAGTCTGACCCTCCTGGGATCGAGGCCGGACCTCCCGAGGACCTCCCTGAGGAGTTTCAGCCTCCTCTCGCATATCCTGTTGCCCGATATGAAGTGGCAGTCGCCCGGATGGCAGCCAGCTATGAGGACGCCATCATACCCCGCGTTGAGGGCCTCCAGAACGTGTAGTGGCGTGACCCTCCCGCTGCACGGAACCCTTACGATGCTGAGGTTTGGCGGATACTGTATCCTCGATACGCCGGCGAGGTCCGCTCCCGCGTATCCGCAATATTTGCAACAGAAGGAGATCATCTTGGGTTTCAAGCGACCGCACCCCTTACGACCTCGGCTATCTGCCTCTCCCTGTAGTGCCTCAGATCTATCGCCGAAGAGGGGCACGAAGCCACACATATCCCGCAGCCCCTACACTTTGCCTCCTCGACTGCAACCCTCCGCCTTCCGGCCTCATCAAATGCCCTCAATGCCTTGAATGGGCAGAGCGAGAGGCATATCATGCAGCCGCTGCACTTCGCCTTTTCGACCTCGGCGATGATGGGCTCGGTCGTAACGCTCTCCCTCGATAGTACCTTCTCCACGGCCCTTCCCGATGCAGCAAGGGCCTGTGCGACAGCGGATGGAATGTCCTTTGGGCCTTGCACAGCGCCGGCAAGATAGATCCCCTCGCTGTACGTTTCGACCGGATGGAGCTTCGGGTGGAGTTCGAGAAGAAAGCCATCCCCTCCCTTCGATATCTTCAAGGTCTCCCTGATCCTCTCAGATCCCTCGGATGGCGTCAGTCCGGTCTCGAGTACGAACAAGTCAGCGCGGATCTCCACGTTCTCGTTCAGGGTCTGATCGAAGATCCTAATTCCGAGGGACTCGTCCTTAAGGACGTCCACTTGGTCCGGCTTACCCCTTACGAAGATCACCCCCATCTCCCTGAGCCTGGCGTAGAACTCCTCGTACCCCTTTCCCGCAGCCCTCAGGTCGTTGTATAGCACGTACACCTTCGCCTCCGGGCTATGGGATTTGACATACCAGGCGTGCTTCAGCCCAGCCATGCACCCTACGACGCAGCAGTACTGGAGGTGATTCTCATCTCTCGAGCCCGCGCACAATGCTATTGCTATCGTCTTGGGTTCAGATCCGTCGCTCAGCCTGACAATCCTTCCGCCAGTCGGCCCAGATGGGGATGCCAATCGCTCGAGCTGCATCCCGGTGATGACGTCCCTCGAACAGGCCAACCCGTATTCGTATAGGTCCTTGTATAGGTTGAAGCCCGTTGCCACTATCACGACCCCGACCCTCGCCACAACCTCCTCCTCCCTCTGTTCGAAGTCTATGGCCTTCGTGGGGCATTTCACGGAACAGAGATCACATGGGGGTCCCTTGAAGTGAAGGCAGATCGAGGGATCAATTACGGGCACGCGCGGGACGGCCTGTGGGAAGTTCAGGTAGATGGCCTTCCTAGCAGAGAGCCCATCATCGAAGCCGTTGGGGGCCTCAACTGGACATATCCTGCTACATACGCCGCATCCTATGCACTTCCGCAGGTCCACGTACCTGGGCCTGACATTGATGGCCACATCGAAGCTTCCGACCACCCCCTCGACCCTCCCAACTTCGGAACAGGTGAGGAGCCTTATCCTCTCGTTCGCTGCGACCTCGGCCATGAGTGGCGTGAGTATGCAGAGGGAGCAGTCGAGGGTGGGGAAGGTCTTGTCGAGTTGGGTCATCCTGCCCCCTATACTGGCCTCCTTGTCGACGAGATAGACCTCGTAGCCTGTGTTTGCCAGATTCAGGGCCGCCGTTATGCCCGCGATGCCGGCGCCAATTATGAGGGCCGACTTCGTCACCGGCGTCTCAAGGGGAATGAGCGGCTCCAAGAGGCGTGCCCTCGCGATGCCCATCGCGATGAGGCCCTTGGCCTTCTCGGTCGCATCGGCAGGCAGTGAGCTGTGTACCCATGAGCACTGCTCCCTTATGTTGACGACCTCCAGCAGGTATGGGTTCAGCCCAGCCCTTTCGACCAAGGCCCTGAAGGTGTGCTCGTGCATTGATGGGGAGCAGGCCGCCACCACGACCCTGTCGATGCCATTGCGTTTGATGTCCCCCTCGATGAGCGCCTGTCCGGCCTCGCTGCACATGTATGGGTAGTTCCTCGCAATTCGCACGTCCTTTTGCTTGGATGCGTACGTCGCGAGCGACTTGCAATCCAGGACCCCGGCGATATTCGTGCCGCAGTCACAGACGTAAACGCCTATCGAAACCACCATCCTTCCCCCCATCATTCCCTGTCCTTCAGTATCTGGTCGACCGGGCTCATGTTGAAGTTCAGGCCAAGCCCCCTCCTGTCAATGCCCTGGGTCAGCCCGATTGCCTGTTGAAGGAGCAGCACGGGCATGCCCTGGGTCCCCTTCAACTCCGCCAGCGTCTCTTGCCGAGTATCCAGCATCTCGAAGCAGTACGGGCAGGGCGTGACCAGTCCGTCGAGTCCGGCCTCGCGGGATTGCGCGATCTTGCCCGATGCCAATGTGAATCCTATGTCGGCGTCCACTGCCATGAGGGTAGCGCCGCAGCAGTCAAGCCTCCCGGGGTAATCCCTCACGACCTCGGCCCCGAGCATCGCCAATATGTCCTCCATCATCCCGGGGTTCGTCGCCCTGTCGAAGCCTTCGAATGAGCCCCGTATTGAGTGGCAACCGTAATGTGCGCCGAGCCTCAGGCCCTTCAGTGGCCTGGCCACGTCCCTGCCCCTGAGTTCATGGCGGAAGAATTCGACCGCGTGGAGTATCTCGGGTTCGCGATATTCCAATCCTTCCATCGAAAGTGCCCTTCGAACCCATTCGGCCGCCTCCCTGCTCGACCTCGTAAGATGCTGCGCCTCCTTAAGGGAGAGGTAGCATCCATTGCACACGGTCAGGAGCTTCCCTTCCCCTGCCAGTGAAAGGTTTCTGGACGCGAGGTAAAGCCAGAGCTTTGGATTGACCCCCTTCAGTGGATGGCCGCAGCAAGACCACCCATCAAGCTCCCTCGCGTTCGTACCGAGAACCCTGAGAAGGCTGCGGGTAGAGGCCTCAACGCAGTACTGCTTCGTTGAGGCGAAGCAGCCCCAATACACAGAGGGGGCACTAAATTTCACATCTCCCCCTTACAGATCCTTGATATGATCTCTCGGACCCTGCCCTTGGCCCCAGCCGTCAGTGGCGGCAGCCCCATCGACGCCCGGTTACACAGCTCGAAATCCCTATCCGTGACATCAACCTGCCTGAATGCCAAACCCGTCTCGGAGAGGTTCCTCAGCATCTCCTCATACGCCTCTGGGAAAGCCGATCCCCTTGAGACGGCCTGTGACTGAAGGTTAACGATCAGGTCCGCCGGGGCCACCTTCTGAGGGCAATATTCAACGCACTTCATGCATTTCGCGCACTTCCACACGATCTCGTCGAGGACCCTCTCGGGTAGCCCATGCCTCACGAAGCCGACGATCCTGTTCGGCCTGTAATCGCCCACTATCTTCGATATCGTGCAACTGCTTGTGCATCTTCCGCATTGGAAGCACATCTCGGGCCTCTCGAATCCAGTCTTGAAAGATCCCAACCTCAGCCCTTCTTCTTTGCCAACCAATTCCTAACCTCTCCCTTGAACCATTCGAGGGCCTCCTCACCCGTGACCAGGGCGCCAGCATCTGCATCGAATTTGGCGGGCTTCATCACGGCCACCCAACCCTGGCCATAGGGGTCCTTCCGGATTGTTCGGGGGCTCTTCCTGGCCTGGAGGTTAACCTCGACGATCTCGCCTGTGATGGGCGACTCGACTGGCCCAACCCACTTGGCGCTCTCTATCGTGCCGATCGGCTTCCCCTGCTCAACTGGGCTACCGACCGGCCTAAACCTCACGATTATGATGTCGCCGGCCATGTCCGCGCCCAGGGAGGTCAATCCGATCCTCGCCTTCCCATCTTCGAGCCTCGCCCACGTGTGACCATGGCGCCAGTAAAACGAATCCCTCATGAACTGATATCCTTCGACGACCTCAGACATTTCCCCTACATCTCGATGGTGCCCAAGCCTGGCGGGTAGGGAGAACCAGCATTTTTAATATTTTCAGTCATAGCCCTGACCGAGGCGGGCCGAAGGCCGCCTTCCAAAAGTCTGGCCCTCAGCACCTCCACCATCTTGGGGATATCGATCTCAAGCGGACACTCAACGGCGCACCTCCTACAATCGGCGCACGCCCACGCTGCCCCTGCGGCATCCTCCTTCCTTCCGGTGAAATATGTCCAGACAGCGCCTATGCCCCCGAGGTAGACGCGGCCGTAGTCGCCATCGAGGATCTTGTATACGGGGCAAGTATTGAGGCAGCTTCCACATCTGATGCAATAAAGCGCCTCCATGAAGTCCGGATCGGCCCTCATCGCGCTTCGCCCATTGTCCATGAGCACGACGTGGAGTTCGTTCGGGCCGTGTGCGCCGAGCACCGTCGTCAGCTCAATGTCCGCTGTTCTGCTCGGCCCAGTTATGATCGAGACGTAGCTGGTGAGCCTCTGCCCCGTGGCGTATGTCGGCAGTACCTTCAGGAGGACAGATGCGTCATCGAGCGTTGGCATCAGTTTCTCGATCCCGGCGACGACTATGTGGGTCGGGGGCGCGTTCGAGACGAACCTCGCGTTCCCCTCATTCTCGACCAAAACTACGCTGCCGGTATCGGCTATGAGGCAATTCGCACCCGTGATGCCGACCTCCGCCTTCATCCAGATGTTCCGGAGCGATTCCCTTACGGCCCTCGTGAGAGAAATGGGTTCGGGCGGGAGGGCCTGGTGGAGAGTTTCGGATAGTATCTCGGCGATCCTCTCCCTTGGGATGTGAACCGCGGGCACGACTATGTGTGAGCCCTTTTCGCCGGAGGCCTGCAGTATCCTCTCACCCAGATCCGTCTCCACAACCAATTTGCCCCTCACCTCGAGATGCCCGTTCAGATCTATCTCCTCGGTCGTCATGGACTTGCCCTTGACAACGAGCTCCCTTTCGCCCACTATCCCGTCCACTATCTCGTTCGCCTCCGCGCCGTTAGAAGCCAGGTGCAGGGTTCCGCCGAGCTCCTCGAGGTTCTCCCTGAACTGTCCCCGGAGGTCATCGATCTTCTCGATCGAGCGGGCCTTGATCTCCCTCAGCCTCTTCTCGTAGTTACCGAGCTCCGTGCTGGAATCTGTGAGCTGGTATTTCTTGGCTATGAAGTTCGAGACGGCCTTCTCCAGGGCCCCCCTGCGTTTCACATCGTCGAGGCTGTCGAAGATCCTGTTCGAGAAATCCTCATACCAGCTCATTTACCCTCACCGGAGATGCGTTCAGCCACAATCTCCGAGATGTCCATGAGCCTTATGCCGAATTCCCCCCTCTCGATTGCCCTCGAGAAATTCAGATAGCAACTCGGGCAGCATGTCGCCAAAATTTCAGGCCCTAAGGGCAGCATGTCCCTCGAGATCCTCATGGATGCTATCTCGATGGCCAGCTCAGGGAAACTCGAGGGCAGGAGCCCGCCCCCGCCGCAGCAGTTCGAGCGCTCACCCGAAAATCCAGGTTCAACGAGCTTGACCTCAGGAATCGATGACAGAACCCTTCTGGGCTCGGCATATGCACCGCACCTCCTCCCGAGCTCGCAGGGGTCGTGGTATGCGACGATCGTACGACCTTCACCTCTGAGCTGCAATTTGCCCCCGGCCAAGAGCTGATCTATCAACTGAACGGAGTGCATGACCTTGAAGGGCGTCTGTAATCCGAGCGCGCCCGGATACCTTTCGGTGAACGTCGCGTAACAGCCGGCACAGGGGGTGACGATGGTCCCAGCATCAACTAACTTACCAACCACCACGTTCGCCTGCCTCTTGGCTTCACCTAAATCCCCAGTCAATATCAGGGGGAGGCCGCAGCAGGAATCGCCCTTGAACTCCTTGAATTCCAATCCCGCCGCCTCGAGGACGCTCATCACCGAATCCTTGATCTTGGGAAGCCTCGAGTTGAGTGTGCATCCCCAGTAGACCGTTAAATGCATGTCCCTTGCTCGCCTTTTTTGCGCGAACTTAAAGGTCTTCTCATCAACGTCACTCATCGGTCAGCTACGCGACTGCCATTCATTCGTGATGGCATCGAAGGCTAGATCAGTTCGACGAGCGCACCCTTCAAGATCGGCCACGTCCTCGCCCCCACTGACATGCTCTGCTCATAGCTGTATAGCTTGAGCTTGAAGTCGCTCTCCTGCATTATGTAGCCCAACTCGTCCTCGGCGATCCCCAAGACGAACTTGTACTTCGCCTTCATCATCCCCTTCAACTCAAGCCCGAGGTTGGGGAATGCCTCCCCAGGAACGGTTGCGAACTGAGCCCCCGCGATCCTTGCGACAGTTACCTCGGTCTTCAGTCGACCATAAAAAATCCCCCTCTTCAAAACCCCCCTTCTCTGAAGTTCCGAGAAATTGTCGTTCTCCATCGGGATCTGGATGGACGAACGCCTGAAGCTCACCCTCGGCTCTTCCTGCGGTTCGGCGCCATCAAGCGCATCGAGGGCCCTGCGTGCGACCTTCCGACCTACATCCGCAGCGTTCTCGAAGTCCTCGCGTAGCACATCGGGCGTGACCATCCCACCAATTGCGCCATTGAGGTAGATGGCACAACCCCCGAGTTCACTCTCGATGATGTCGCAGGCGTATCCCGTGAAATCGGCGGAGATCGAGGTATTGTGATCGCCCAATACCTCAGGGTGGCTTGCGAAGTTCACAAGCGTCGCCACGGTACCGCCGTCCTGACCCTCCAACTTGGCCACGAGGAGCTCATCGTCCAAGTTGCCGCTGTTGCGAACGTTCTTCGAGATGCCCGGAGCATCTATAGTCGCGAAACTCAAAGTCGCACGTGCCATCCCCGAAATGGCCTTTTTCACGCACTCCGAAATCCTTGCCTTGAGGTCGTTCACATACCTTTCATCAACTCCCGACTCCTCATAATTCGGTCCCCAGAGGCCAAGCGTATCTGGACCCGAATGCACGTGCGTGCATGCCATTATCATTCCATCGATTCCGCAGCGCCTCCTTATCTCGGCCACATCATCATTGAAGAGCCCGATCAAATCCAATGCAACGATTCCGAGCCTCATCCCATTGGACTCCACAACCAAGCACCTGGCGTACAAGTCGTCGTGGATGCCCGTGCTCCTCCTGTTCTGGCTGAAACCGGCTAGGAAGGCCGGCTCTGCGGGCGTGATCGGGATTTTATGGGCTCCAGCCCTAAGGCTTGACATGCCCTATTTACGTGCAATCAGCGGGAAAAAGATTTACCCATCGATTCTTTTCATTCAGTTGCCGGAAGCTTCTATCAAATCGGGATGTAGTTCTAAGTTCATATCTTCGACTCAAGCACCAATTCCCCTAGAAGGGATCTTAATGGCCTTGTCTTCCCAGCCTTCGCCTCCCTTCTTGATTCGGCTATTTCCTTCATCGCTTCCTTGTTTGCTATTATATCTAGGGTTTCAAGGACTTCCTCTAGTAGCTGGTTTGTCTCCTCAAGAAGCTTGACTTCCCTCTTGCTGAATAAGGTCTGCCCCATATGAACCTGTAATCCAGGAGGAAGCTATTATGTTTTTAATTCCTATTACTCAAGTTATAAGCTAGGACTTTTAGATTGCACTAATATAACGATTCAACTAAACCCTTTAAAATTTCCCTCTGTCAATGCCACAAACTCAAGTCGGGCCATAAGACCGCGAACCGAAATGATTCCATCCTTAAACGCTTCGAGCAAGATGCTTTAAATAAGGCAGGCAGTCGAAATGATTGGACAGGAGCGTGAGTGGGAATGGTCAGATTGTTCGGCAGGAAAAAGCCCTCCCAACCCCCACCACAGCCGATAAGGAGCCCCGGCCTGTCGGGCGCATACGAAACCAAGGTGATTGCTGAGCTTGAGGTACAGGTGGAGAAGCTCAAGAGGATATCGCAGCGGCTGACATCGAGAGGGCGGGAACTGTTCGAGAAGTGCGTGAGGGCACAGCAGCAGAGGGATGGCATGGCAGCGTCGATGTACGCGGAGGAGGTTGCCCAGATGAGGAAGTCTTCATCCGTGATAATTAAGGGCGAACTTTCGCTGGAACGGGTTGTGCTCAGGCTGAGGAGCATCATCGATTTCAAGCAGGCCATCGACTCCGTGGGTCCGGCGATCAAAGTGATAGAGCAGGTCCAATCGGAGTTGAGGGCCGTTGCCCCAGAGGTCTCCGCCAATCTGGCCTCGCTCAACGACACGCTTGACGATCTCTTGGTTTCCGCGGGCTCGATATCTGGTGGCATCGCCGAGGCAACCGTCATCGATCAGGAGGCACAGGGGATCCTCAAAGAGGCCTCGGTCATAGCTGAGCAGAGGGTGAAGAGCAGTTTCCCCGACATGCAGCAGCTGTATCCAAGTTGGGAGACTGGAAGATAGCGCCTTGGGAAGCAGACAGTGCCTGAACCCCTCTCCCGCAGAGCTTAAGTAATGGCGTGCGCAATTAAAACCGGTGCGATCGATGCCGCTGCCCGACAGGCTTCAAGTCTGTCCAAAGTGCCTCGGCACGAGGATCGACCTCTACTTGGGGGGATACGCGGGCAAGCTATACCGCTGTCTGGACTGTGGTTATGTTGGAGCCATCATCATAGAGACGACATACGAGAGCTACGAGGACTTGAGGAAGCAGATCGAAGAGGAGGGCAAAGGGGAAGGCGTAGATCGCTAAAGGATTAGGGCGCACTAAATTTAAAAATAGTATTGCAATTTAACGGACAATCCTTATAGCGATGCCAACTTCGAGTGAGAGGTGATTTAGCCATGATAAGCAGGGAAGAGATGCAGGAGGTAGCAAGTTCGTACAAGGAGCCGATCGGCCTTAACATAGGTTCTCATTCGGCCCTCGACGCTTGGCAGGGACAACGCAACTATGGTTTGAGGACCGTGATCTACACCACCCCCCAGAGGGCGAGGATATACCTGGAGAATCCGATGGTCGGCAACGTGGGCGAGAGGATCGAGGATCTGGCATCGACTGTCAGGAGGGACCTCATCGTCGTCGAGGATCCCAGGGACATAAAGAAGGACGGCAGTTGGAGGAGCGCGATAGTCATCATCGATAGGTACGCGGATATCGTGAAGTATGTCGACGACCTCGTCCAACTCGAATGCCTCCAGATACCGAACAGGGCCTTCTCGGTCTATGTCGGCGGGGACGAGAGGTGCAGCCTGATAGAGGATCGGTTCGCCGTCCCGATAGTTGGGTCGAGGAGGTTGCTGAAGATCGAGAATAGGGGCGAAATCGAGAGGGACTACTACTGGTTTGCGGAGAAAGCGAAAATACCATCCCCCAGGTCCTATCCCTTCGAGGTCCAAGACGAGGGGATACGATTCAAGGAGCCGATCGAGGAGCCCATCCTCCTGAAGGCCGAACACGCGACGCGCACCCTCGAAAGGGAATTCATCTTTGCTGCGAATTCCAGGGACATGGAGGCGAAGGTTGCAGAGGAATTGCGCCTCGGGAACCTCACGAGATCCTCCTTGGAGAGGGCAAGGGCAGAGCAGATCGTCCTGGGACCGCATGCCAACTTCAACTTCTTCTTCTCGCCCCTTGATGCCAAGGAGAATTGGGGGGACGCGGAGAGGGCCTTCTCAAAGCTCTACGGCCTATCGATCGACGATGCGAGGACATGCCTCTCAAATCAGCTCCTATCGATAGATGAGAGGAGGGAGACGATACTCGATGGCCTGAAGCGGCTTCCCATAGATGTACAGGAGAAGCTGAGGAGGACGCCCTCCTTCGAGGTTACGTGCCATCTTCCCATGTCGCTGAGGGAATCGCTGTTGAAGGAGGTCCATCGGTTCGCCGATGCCTTTTTACTCACGACGATGAGGCATGAGCCCCCCGGCATCATCGGGGCTTGGTGCCTGCAGACACTCATAACCTGGGAGGAGATAGGCCCTGGGACGGCCATCCAGTTCGGGCTATATGATGTTCCAGAGGGCCAAGGGGCCTATATGCACCTTCCAGTCACACAGGATGTAGCGCTGCGCCATGGCGGGGGGACCAACACCCACATGGGAATAGGGGCCCAGTATTCCAATCCGAAATACGGGCGCACGATGAGCATGGGGGATAGAATAGCGCTCGAGATCAAGAGGGCCCTGACGAGGAAGTTGTTGGCCGATATCGTCACATGATGCGGAGCTGAGGCCTGATGGCCGTTCGGGAAGATGATCCAAGTTGAGGCGGCTGTCTAGCGGAATAAGGGGTTTAGACGAGCTCATCGGAGGCGGATTCGTGGAGGGAAGCAACGTCATGTTGGTCTCCGACCCCCATGAAGCACCTGAACTTTTTCTACAGCACTTCATCCATGAGGGATTGAAGAACGGTGAATGCGCTGTCTATTGCTGCTACAGCGTCGATGCCGAGTCATTATACGAATCGATGAAATACTACAACATGGATCCGCACAAGTTCCTCGAGAATAAGCAGCTCACGATCGTCGACCTGCATTCTGGGCTGAGGGGAAAGCAGTCAAGCTCCCTACCGAACGTGTCGGTCATCAATCCCCAGCCCATCACGAATGTATCGATCTACCTGAAAAAGCTTTACGAGGAGCAGCCGATAACGAGAGGTGCCTGCGACAGCACGGTTGAGGTCCTCAGGTTGAGCATCAAGGACCCCGACGCAATGAGTGAGTGGGCGAGGACCACCTGTGGTTACCCGACCGCAATGACCGTACGCACCGGCATCCACATATTGCCTTCTCAGTATGAGGGGGACCTCGTCAGTCGCTTGGGCATGCATGCAAGCGCGGTCCTCCGACTCAGCTTTGAGGAGGGGAAGACCTACCTTCAAGTTCTGAAGATGAGGCTGGATAAGTTCTCGCCGAACAAGATGGAGCTCCTGATCGACGAACAAGGGCTCAAGGTGAGATAGAGTGGCTGAAGAACAGTAGTGAGCGCAAATATGATAGTCCTTTTGACATTGCGAAGTAGTCCTTTAATACCTTATCTTTCAGCTAGTACTTGGCATCTCTTTTCTCGATTAGGTCGTATTTTATCAGTTCCTGTAGATAGTAGGTAACGCTTGAAAGTTTTAGCTTGACTTGTTTGGCAATCATTGAAGAGGTATTCTTTCCAGTAGAAATTGATTGAAGAATTCGTATGAGGCGTGCCTCCTTTGTTGTAGAGCGTAAGTCTTCTTTCAGGATATAGTTGACGTATAAGTTTAGCGCTCCGGATTGGCTGGTGAGGATTCTTCTGTATGTCTCGCCCATGGTCTCTTTTGATTTGTGGTTCTTGGCCAACATTATAAGATAATATCTAGCCTAATCTGGACACTCTCTTTTACTATTCGATTTGTCATCGCCTGCAGTCTTGCGTTATTATGGTTGCTAGTGTTAGCCTTGGGAGCATAGGATATCTAAAAAGTGTCAAACAATACAGAGAGCCCTACCAGAGTTGATGAACCATATGGACAATGTCTCTATGACCTTAGAGATTATGAATAGGAATCAGAAAATCTCTATTATTCTTGTTATTGCATCTGGTTGTCTTATATCTGCATCAGTTCTTACAAGGATATGTCTTTTCCTTAATAAGACCTGTTTGATATGACCGCCTTGCATCATGAGAATTTGATAGTGGGCTTCATAAACTTGGCCAGCGTATTTTGGTTTTGGGGCTTTTTGAAAGGTTAAAGGAATAGAAGCTCTAACATGATGGTATAATTAGTTAATGAAAGGCAGTGTCTGGATAAGCAGAGGTACATTGCACCAACTAGGTGTGATCAAGCGGGCTTCATGTTTTAAGAGTGTTTTAATTAAGCTTGGATATTCTATTAAGCTAGGTGCCCAATTTAGTCCCTAAATAGTAGAACCCTGAAATTCATCCCCCCAGCAGAATCTTTCAACTTAATCGTAATGGTGGTGATGGCACCCAAAAGCTATAATTATTATTGGATTGACGATGAATAGCAATATGATCCCTGTAATTGCGATAGCTATCATAAGTCTGTTATTATGATTATTACCATTTCTAGTAACCCAAATATGTTGTCTCCTTATAGTCAGGACTGCATACCAAGACATGGGAATCATTACAATATTGCTTAGTAGAGCTTGGGGGATTAGATAAGTAAAGGAGATGGGCCTTCCATAATAAATGATTTGCCGAAATGCCGTCACCAAGGTCATTCCAGCCAAGGTGATCAGTGGAACCATCAATATGCTCCAGCTCTTGAGTGCCGAAGGCAACGGGAAGAATAGTAAGTCTAGTACTATCGCCACTATAAGGAGGAAAGGACCAGTGTAGTAAGTGAAACAATGATACCAGTAGGCGAATGATGGATGCACACCTTCTTTCATGTCTTTAAACCAGAACTTTGTTCCACTTCTTCTCCATCTAAGTTGTTGGCGGACGTAATCATTTAACGTTGGTGGAGCCGCGACCGTGCACTTTGCCGTTTCCTGTATGACAGTCTTGAGGTCCCTTTTGTGGGCCTCCCTCGTGAGTATCCTGTCGTCTCCTATCTCGCTCTTAACACCAAGCCACATATCGTTCAGGAATTTCTGCCTTACGTTCATGAGGTGGCCCTTCCTCCAGGCATTGCATCGACCATCTACGACAACTAGGCCGCCATCCATCGCTTCATTGCGTATCGTCATGTTGCCCTCGACAGTCCTTGAGAGGTGATATGCCAATCCAGAACCTGTGCGAAAGGCCGAATGGGCAGAAGCCACCCCAACTACTTCTGGATCATCGAATGGCTTGATGAGCTCCTCTATGCAATTGGGAGCCAATATCACATCGGAATCTACTTGGACGATGTCTTCATTGCGGGCAATTTCCCAAGCCGACGCAAGGGCCCTCCTCTTCATAACTTGCTTTGGATGGGATAGGATCTCCGCCCCATATTTCCTTGCAATTTCGACCAACTTCTTGTCATCGCTGTCTATCGAGAGGATAATCTGGTCCGGTCCGTTGGCAGCAATGGACTTCATGCAATTTTCAAATAGATTGTAGTCCTCCAGGTGGACTGGGACTACAACGGTGGCCTTCTTCTTCACATAGCCATTATAGGGTTTGTATTGGCGAGAGAGCGATTTAACCATCACAGTAGGCAATACAACGTAGAAGATGAAGAAGAAGACGAGGACATGCCAATAATGATATATAATCAAGGAAAGGAATTGCAGTATTTCGATTATCAATATTTCCCAACAACCGATAACTTTTTGTTATACGCCTCTATAACCTCGAATAGGAGTGGATTGAGCTTCTTTGATTTGAAAACTTCAACGAGTTGCCTCAGATCCTTCGGCAGACACTTTCCACCGAAGGGAACGCCGAAGAACCTAGTTCCCCAGTTCCCTCCCTCATAGACTCCAATCGTCTTTTCAGTCTCTACGATCTTGGCCAATTCATTTACATCTAAATCCAATTCGCTACATAACTCATTCATCTCGTTCCAGAAAGTTATGATAGTTGAACGCAATGCATTTACGGAGAGTTTTGTCAGCTCACTCATAGTTGGGGTCGTTACGATCAGTGGCCTGTGTAAGGGGGAATAAAGGTCTACAAGGGTCTTCGCATGTACATCACAGCATGCGCCTATCAAGATCCTGCTTGGATTCTTAGAGTCCTCTATGCTTGAGTTCTGCCTGAAGAACTCGGGATTATGGCAGATGTGCATGTTTAGTTTGGTCATTAGCTCATCAGTAGTGCCTGGCTTGACTGTGCTTTTAATTACAGGAAGCCCTGAAAACTTTCCAGAAAATAATTTCTCTATCACGTTAGAAACTTCGGATTCAGGTGTACAGATGAAGGTTATATCCGAATCGACGTATTCCCTGCTTCTCTTGATAAAGGATGAATCCCTCCCCTTATTCTCATCTGGATCTACGCCTATGATTTCCTCATGCCCTAGATATCTCAATAATGCCACTTGTGCCATACCAACTGTTCCTAAACCGATGATCTGAGCTTTCATTATTAATATCGGGCTTTATAACAACATATATATTTAATTGTCAGGCATAATAGAAGTTCCTTCTATATGTCTTCACTAGAAACTAT
>Ga0315309_1001281_pt1 | contig 15094 bp, 13 predicted proteins | sample TDP4_MG_FD_203080 | JGI IMG/M metagenome (GOLD analysis project Ga0315309, IMG submission 203080) | Freshwater sediment microbial communities from Lake Towuti, South Sulawesi, Indonesia - TDP4 | ecosystem: Environmental > Aquatic > Freshwater > Lake > Sediment | place: Indonesia: South Sulawesi... | reverse complement strand
ATCGAATAACAGCGGGCTACCCTTCTGAAAGCTATGCTTATGCGTTCTTTCCCGTATGGTTTGGCGAAATCGGAAACGGCGTCTCAACTGTGGCATCATATGCTTCACATGAAATGCTCCTCGCAGGATGGTGGCCACACAACGAATTGGCAGAAGGCTTCGGCGCAGTCATAAAGGGAGCCTATGGACAAGGAAACGTCATCCTTTCAGGAGTAGAACCTACTTTCAGAGGCCATACAGAGTTCACATTTAGGCTGGTGGCAAACGCCATATTCTATTCAACCTCAAAATAAACTGTGAAAACACAGCAAAAATCACCTTCCCCTTTTTTACCTCATGATCCTAGTCGAATTGCACGAGTCTTCCAGCAGAGCAAAGGCTTTTCTTTTGGTGAAGGTTCTCTTTTCTCGAAAAGAAAGGATTCTGCCCCGATAGCTCAGCGGTTAGAGCAACGGTTTCGTAAACCGTAGGTCGCGGGTTCAAATCCCGCCCGGGGCTCCTTCTGCTTGCTCCGCAGACCTCTTTCAGGTAGCTGAGGCTATGCAATAAGATGCAGCAACAAGAAAGTGACAAAGCATCCAATAATGAACCCAAAAGACGTAAAATGCTCATGACCATGTTCATGCGCAACAGGAATCAACTCATCCAGCGTAATAAAAACCATAACGCCTGCCGCAAAAGCAAGACCGAACGGCACAAACATAGGAAAATTACTCAGAAACGCCGCGGCAATCAAGGCACCCAACGGCTCCATGAGACCAGAAACCAAAGCCAGCCGAAACGCCTTCCACCTAGAACCCCCACTCGAGCAGATAGGTAAGCATATGGCTATGCCTTCAGGAACATTGTGAACCGCCATAGCAACCGCAATGAGCAAACCAACATTCGGCGCAAAGGAATATCCTGAAGCAACCGCCACGCCTTCAGGGAGATTATGAAGAGATATGCCAATCGCAATCAACAAGCCGGATCTGAACAGCTTCGCATCCACCAAGCCTTTCTCGCTCACAGAAAAATGCATGTGAGGCAACACAAAATCAAGGGAAAAAAGAACCAAAGCTCCCACCATAAACCCAGACGCCACAAACGGCAAATCAGCTATATGAAGAGCTTCCGCCATCAGCTCCAAAAAGGAGAGCACAATCATTATCCCAGCAGCCAAACCCATCAAAAACCCCAGCAACTTCTTCCCAGGTCGATGGAAAAACACACTGACTCCTCCTAAGCCTGTACACAAGCCAGCTAAAGTGCTCAAGACCAATATGTCAGCAAGACTACTCATACAGTCGCTCCATGTTTCCACAATCGCTTCGTTTCCACTGTTTCATTGAACTAACTATTTTAATTAAGCTAGCGAACACCCTTAACATCAACAGCCTAGACACAGATTTCAGAACACCGACAAACTCTACCAGAAGCTACTTCACTGTCACAGCTTTAGTCAAGTGCCTTGGCTTGTCCGGGTCTAAGCCTCTTTCTACAGCAGTGTAATATGCAAAGAGCTGCAATGGAATGACAAATTGGATAGGACACAGAAACTCCGGCACATCCTTAACAACCTGAATATAATCGTCTGATAGAGCCTTAATCTCCTCGTCCCCTTCTTCGATGACAGATATAATTGAAGCGCCCTCAGCCTTAGCCATCTTAATATTGTCAATAATACTCTTACGAGTCTCATCCTTTGGACAAATGAAGAAAACAGGCGAACCCGGCTTCATAAGATTAATGACGCCCGGCTCCATCTCAGCAGCAGGATTAGCCATCGAAGGAATATAATTCGTCTCCATAAGCTTCAACCTGCCCTCATAAGCCACAGCTGAACTGATGCCCCGCCCCAAGAAAATGAAGTAAGGCTTGTCCTTGTACTTCTTGGCAATCGACTTAACAATTGACTCCTCAGTTTTAATGACCTTCTCTGCAATTTCCGGAATCTGCTTCAGTTTTTTCCTAGAATGCTCCATCTCAACATGCGACAGTTTACCCCTCTTCTCAGCAAGCTTCAACGCCAACTGAGCCAACACAGACAACTGCGCCGTAAACGTCTTCGTAGCCGCCACTCCAATCTCCGGACCAGCCTGCTGCACAATGTAAGCACGCGACACACGCGTCAAAGTCGAACCCACAACATTAGTCAACCCTAAAATCGTAGCCGCACGATTTCTCGCATATTCCACAGCAGCCAACGTGTCAGCCGTCTCACCAGACTGACTCAAAGCCAAAATCGTACTGTCAATGTTAACCGATTTCCCAACCTGCTCAATAAACTCAGAGGCATACACTGGATGAGTATTCAGAGAAGCCATCTTTGAAAACATGTACGACGCTGCAAGACAAGCATGATAAGAAGTGCCGCATGCAACCAAGAACAGTTCCTTTGCACGGTCGAGAAAGGTAGTCATTAGATCCAAATACTCTTCCTGAAGCCTAATAGTGCTTCTCAGAGTGTACGGCTGTGCATGGATCTCCTTCAACATGAAATGCGGATAACCCTCCTTCTCCGCAATCTCGGGAACCCAATCAATCGTCTTAGGCTCCCTCGACACCTCACTCCAATCAGCAAACTTACGAATCTCGTATCCGCTTTCGCTGAGAATGGCAACTTCTCCACTTTCAACTGCCACAATCTCATTGGTCATGGGAAGAAAGGTTGGAATATCAGAGGAACAGTACACAGCATCTTTGGCAACGCCAATTGTCAAGGTGTTCTCTTTCTGCGCACATGTGATTCTACCTGGATCGTCAACGCTTATTACCGCCACACTGTACGACCCTTCCAGTCGATTCAACGTCTCACGCAGCGCATCACTGAAACGAAGACCTTTCTTAAGCTTCTCTTCAATCAAGTGAGGAACAACTTCAGTGTCGGTTTTGGAGTTGAAAACATGCCCAGCCTCTTCAAGTTCCTTTTTGATCTCAGCATAGTTTTCAATAATTCCGTTCTGGGCAACTGCAATCTTAGCATCACAGTCAACTTGCGGATGAGCATTCACCTGCAATGGAGCACCGTGAGTTGCCCACCTAATATGCCCCATCCCCATCCTGCCCGGCAGATCATCTAAGTCGTACCTAGCGTGCACCTCGTCGATTTTTCCATGATCCTTCTTGACATATAGGCGACCTTCATGGACGGTTGCCTCACCGACTGAGTCGTAGCCTCTGTGCTCAAGCCTTTTCAGCGCATCATGAATCACAGGAGCAGCCTTTCCTTTCCTAAGGACGCAGCCAAACACACCAACCATTTTTGTGACCCTCTCTCACACCAACCTTCTCATATTCCAGCTTCATCAACCTTATCTTATTGGTGCTCCAAATACTACGAAGCATCCCAACCAATGTGGATACGGGAAGGATGATAAATGATTATCGCCGTTTTCGAAGATGAATCCTACGAAAACTTTCTACCATTAACCTACACCAGACCACTTTATGAATGCAGAACAGGAATGCTCAGCTTTCTTGAACGCGTTCAGAAGTTATTTCAAGAATCAAAGCTCATCTGCTTCACACGTAATTATCTGGCGCCAACCTTCAGGAACCGAGTTACACAACCAGTTAACGACCTCAAAGCCGTTGACGACGACGTTCTCCTGATAAATGGAACCCTACTCATGAACGACAAGACAGAGCAACTAATCCAGAGGAAACTCGCCTCAAACACCCTGATGACTCAAGAAGGAAGAATAGCCTGTGCCCATCTAAGCCACAGCGTTGCTAGAGAACATGTAAGCGAACTGCCCAAGCCATTGACAAGCCGAAGCCTCAAGAGACTTCTGAAAAAATGCAAGCAACTCAATGCATCAAACCTGCCGTTGCTCAACTATCCCTGGGAACTAGTAAATCACAACGCAGAACTAATCAAAGAAGACTACGCAGCTGCAAGAAAAAAAGAAAGCGAAGGAATAATTGACGACAAAGCTGCCATCTACGGCAAAAAAACAGATGTGTACGTGGGCAAAGGCTCGTTTATCGAAGCACACGTTACGCTCGACGCACGCGACGGTCCAATATACATCGGCAACGGAACCAACGTGCATTCAGGCTCCAGAATCACTGGTCCCACGTACATAAGTGACAAAGTGATAATACCTTCTGGACTAATCCGCGAAGGCTGCAACATTGGACCCGTCTGCCGAATAGGCGGCGAACTCGAAGAGACGATAATTCAGGGCTACACAAACAAGTATCACACAGGCTTCATTGGACACGCTTACATCGGCGAATGGGTAAACTTGGGAGCCGCCACAACAAACTCAGACCTCAAAAACACGTACGGAAACGTACAGGTAGCGACACGAGGAAAGAACGTGGACACAGGCACAACCAAGGTAGGATGTTTCATAGGAGACCACGCAAAAACATCAATCGGCACACAAATCTACACTGGCAAAAAAATTGGAATTGCATCCCAAGTTCACGGCTTCGTCACCAAAGATGTGCCCTCGTTCACTATATGGTCAGAAAGCTTGGGCTCGAAACCAGTGGAACTATATCTGCAGTCAGCCATCGAAACTCAAAAGCGAGTCCTTGCAAGAAGAAGCGTGAAACAAACGAAAGAAGACGTAGAATTACTCAGGAAGCTGTTCGAAGCCACTGCCAAAGAAAGGAAAAAATCAGGCGTAGTCAAGAAGCGATTCACATTTTAAAACTCGCCAGAAGCAGCATAAATCGCATACTTATTGATTGCCTATTGAGAACTGCAAAAGGGTCTTATTGTTCAGAACGAAGCCACGGCAGATAATCCTCTATCATTGGTTCAACGTTGAACATGTTTCTCAGTTGCCGGTACTGCTTCAGCGCATCAGGGTTTTCAGGCCAGATTCTCTCTGCCCTTAACATCAGGTTTTTAGGAGTAACCTTCGACGACACGAATTCAAAGACATCCACCTTGTATCCTGCTGCAGCCAGTACAAGAGTCCTCAGCGTGTCTGTCACAAGGCTCCCTAATCTTTCCTTCAATGTTGCGAACTGTGAAACCGACTTTAAGGGATGAGCTTTGATTCTTCGGCTGACCTCTTGCTGGCAGCATGGCACAGCTGCAATGAACCTTGAATTCAGCAGTATTCCTTTTACGATGGCTTCATCTGTTGCTGTGTCACATGCATGAAGACAGTACACTATGTCTGGCTTCATAACAGGAGCGAATTCGATGATGCTGGATGTGTGAAATGACATGTTATCGAGACCCAACATTCGCTGGGTCTTCTTGCATTTCTGTATCAGTTGCGGATTCCTGTCAACGCCAATAAAGTGGGTTAAACGTGGTTCTCTATGAACTGTAAGGTAGTTCAACACGAAGGCGACGTATCCCTTGCCACATGCGCAGTCTAAAAGTGTTGCCGAACGTCTTCTGGAAATCTTCCTGAGCATAATTGCCAAGTGTTCAGACAAAGCTAAGGTTTCTTGAAGCTTTCCCTGCTGGTTAGCGTAGATTTCGCCGTCAGGTCTGGCGAGTTCCACAGTTCTCAGCAAATGCCTAAACTTGTCTTCGGAAAGACAGGCTGAAGCATACGTCACTTCGGAGTGGTCCCTTGCTTTCAAGTCCTAGGCTTTCTCTTAGCATGGATTCGTGCTCTTCGGTAACTTCATCAAGCATCGATGTATGGAACGTTACGTGATTGCGCATCTTCTCTCATACCTCCTATAAGTTTGTACTTCACCCGAAGATGATGCCTGTTCCCCAGCCTAGAGTAGACTCTTAATCTTTGAGAACAAGCTAGTTTGAACCTAGGCTATGCGTAAAGCGTGTTTAACCTCGCGGCGGTGAGATGTTCACCATGCAGTTTTATTATGGGTGATTGATATAACTTTGTCGCAATGTCACATATCCATAAGGCTCCAAGCATTGTCTACTGGCTGGGCGAAAAGCTGTGTCTTAACATAACGAATCGCTGCTCAAACAACTGCTATTTCTGCTTCAGAAAATATAGGAACGGCATAGACAGATTCAACCTCAGACTTGTCAGCGAGCCCACAGTCGCTGACGTAGTCAAACGAATCGCGGTACTGCTCCATAAGGCACAATGGAGAGAAATCGTTTTCTGCGGCTTCGGAGAACCATTGACAAGGTTAGACACAGTTTTAGAGGTCACGAAACAAGTAAAGCTGATGTCCTCGGCGCCCATACGAATCGACACGAACGGTCAAGCCTATCTGACAAACAAGGACAGAAACGTAGTTGAAGAGCTGAAAGAAGCTGGCGTAGACAAAATCAGCGTAAGCTTAAACGCCCACAACAAAGAAACGTACAATCTTGTATGCAAGCCATCATTTGAAAACGCGTTTGACAAGGTCTTAGAATTCATCTGCAAAGCCAGCGCGTGTTTCGACACAGAAATCACAACTGTGACTATACCTGAAGTCAACATTTCTGAAATCGAAGAATTGGCAAGAAGTCTGGGAGTTAAGTTCAGACTTAGACAGTACGAGCAGTTCTTCTGGTAGGTTTGGCACAAACTGTATTGGCGTTTAGAATTCATACTTCATAAAAGCCATAAGGCATGGAATCAGCACAAAAAGCTGGTAATGAACCATGCCAGCTAAAAGAATGAATGGAGCACTCACATGGGTTCTGGGTCTACTCACACTAATCGCGGCTCTAAGCGTATTCAACGCCATAATCCAGCTGAACCTTTATGGAAACAGCGCCACCACGTATTTCAGCGTCTTCGACGCAACGTTAGGCAGCCTAAACGTAGAAGCTTACTTTTGGATATCAGTCATCATCATGTTTCTCTTGTTCACAGCCACATGCTTCTCCGTCTATCGTGGACTGCCACTTGAGCCGCAAATACTGCAGAGAATGGCAAAAGTGGAAGAAAACTTAGCCGCCCACTCCAACATGCTTGAGAACACTCAGATAGGGTTCTTCAGGAAGCTCGAAGACACTGAAAAGCAGAACGATGAAACATTCCACAAAATCAGCTTAAGCCTAGAAGAAACAAGAAAGGAAGTCGCAGACAATCTGGATAAGCAAGCAAGCGCTCTGCAAATCATAGGAAAGGAAACCCAAAAGAACACCGACAACGTCAAGAAACAAGCAACAGAGCTGACCAAAATCAAGAAGACGATTGAACAACTGAACAACCAAGACAAGGAAAGGCCTAGGCTAACGGGACAAACCAAAATCCAAGACTTCAGAACTGTCACGCCTAGTCTGGCAACTAAACTCAGCGGCATAGGAATAATGAACATCAGCGAACTCCTCGCAGTGGACTCAGCTTCAATCGCGGAAAAGACAGGAGAATTGCCCGAAACCATCGCGCGTTCTCAAGCTCAAGCGCAACTCCTGATGGTGCCAGGCATAGATGAAAAACACTCTGAACTCCTAGTTAGATTCGGAGTTACATCCCGCAGAGAACTAGCTAACCAAGACCCAGTTCAACTTTATCGAGGCTTGGTCGGAATCGCCAAGACCTATGTTGACCAAGGAAAAATGCCCGCAAGCAAGGTTCCAACCATCGAAGACGTATCATCGTGGATAAAACAGGCTCATCTGTAAGAGCACATCACGTCTACAAGCGCACAAGCTGAGTTAACACAAGAAGCAGGCCAAGTCCCCAACAGTAGAAGGCGAACATATGCAGTTTATCCGCTAAGACTATTCTCTGCAGCAGTCTGAGCGAAAGGTATCCCACAACCACGGTTGCAGCTAAAGCCAAAAGCAAACTGATGTAGTCAACATCTCCAATAAGTAGGCTTTCTGTGCCGATGGCAGTTAAGACAAGCGCGCTTACAGCGGCAGGTATGAAGAGCAAGAATGAAAACCTGAACGCTACTTTCCGGTCAACTTTCAGCAGCAAGCCAGTCACGATGGTTGAACCGCTTCTCGAAATGCCTGGAACAAGAGCTACACCTTGAGCTACTCCGATGAGGACTGAGCTTGAAGGACTCAAACGCATGCTGGTTTGTTCGCCGCGTCCCAAGACATACAAAAGACTGTAATAACTGCCCGTAAGAATGAAGGCAACGCCAACAGCTAACAAATTCTGGAAAAGAGACTCAAACCAGTCTCGGAACGCGAAACCGATGACTATTGTTGCACCTGTGCCCAAAAGGACGTACAATCCGAGTCTGCCCTCTTCGGACCTAAAATCAAGACGGATCAGAGCGTTCAAAACTTTGACCACATCGCTCCAGAACGCAATTAGGACAACCATCAAAGAACCCACGTGTAAAATCACGTCAAAAAGGATTGGAAGCCTCAAACCCAAATACTGTTGCGCGACAACCAGATGCCCAGAGCTCGAAATGGGCAGCCACTCAGTCACTCCCTGAATAACGGCGAGAATCAAGGTTTCCAACAGAGTTACCGTGTAATGAAACACTCCTTTGGATTGGACGGGTTTCCACGTGCGCGTCCATGCATTTGATTTGCCTGAAGATATAAGACGGATTTGAGTTTTAAACCTGATGCGCTTACTGTAAGGTCAGACCGATGCAATAGTGTCTTCATGTGCTTTAAGTCTCAAAAGACCCCTTACGGGACTTCCAGCACAAGTTTAATCTTAGCGTTACTGAGACAGTTGTGAAGACGAGGCGACCCTATTTGAATGACACTGAAGCGACATACGAGAGAAAGACACGCCAATCCTCTAAGCTTTGGAGACAATCCTGTAGGCTTCTGCCTGGAGGCGTAACTGCCAACATAAAATTCTTCGAGCCTCACCCGATCTTCATGAAGAAAGCCAAAGGCTCAAGAATCTACGACGTAGACGGCAACGAATACATCGACTACTGTTTGTGCCTCGGCCCCTTGATTCTTGGACACGGGCACCCCCTAGTTGTTGAAGCGATACACAAGCAGCTTGCCCGCGATGGCACCACAATATTCGGTACGCCTCATGAACTTGAGATCAAGATGGCTAACGAATTGAAGCGCCTATTTCCATGCGCGGAAATGACCAGATTCGTGAGCTCAGGTCTTGAAGCAACTCTTCATGCGATAAGACTCGCTCGTGCCTACACTCGCAAAGTCAAGATTGCCAAGTTCGAAGGTCACTATCACGGAGCTCACGACAATGTAGCCGTGAGTGTCTCCCCGCCACTGAACCTTATGGGTCCAAGCGAAGCGCCTGTTGCTGTCTCGAATTCAGCTGGTCTGCCAGAATTCATCTTAGACAACACTGTGGTCATGCCCTTCAACGACTCCGCCACAGCCGAAAGAGTGATCGAGAAGAATAAAGATGAACTCGCCGCTGTCATTGTTGAGCCAGTTATGAGGGGATTTTTGCCGCCGGATAGAGGCTTTTTGAAGGCTCTGAGAACTGTCACGGAAGAGAACAATGTTGTCTTGATTTTTGATGAAATCATGACCGGTTTCAGACTGGGTCTTGGAGGGGCGCAGGAGTATTTTGGAGTCACTCCGGATATGGTTGCCCTTGGGAAAATCATTGGAGGCGGTCTTCCAGTCGGTGTGTTCGCTGGCGAGTCAGAAATCATGGAGCATGCGTCTCCGGTGGGCGCCAAGTCTCCGTTTGACCGTGTCTTCCACAGCGGAACCTTTAATGGGTGCCCGACCGTTTTAGCGGCTGGATTAGCAACATTAGAGGTTCTGAAGAAACCAAGAACTTATGAGCACATCAACTGGATTGCCGATGAAATCGAGAAAAGTATGAGAGACATGTTTGAAGACAACGGGATTGAAGCCCAAGTAATAGGACTAGCTTCGATGTTCCAGTGCCTTTTCACCTCGGAAGAAGTAAAAGACTACAGGAGCATCGCGAGGGCAGACTACAAGAAACGCGTACATTTCGATTTGGAGTTGATCAACAATGGCGTCTATGTTAGACCCGGGCGCACTTACTATACGTCGTTGGCTCACACAAAATCTGATCTGCAAGCAACCTTTGATGCCGTTGAGAAAGCTGCAAGAGCTATTACAAAACAATAAGATCCAAGTCGGCTGTTACTTTCTCCGTTCGTCAGGTTTAACGTAGTTTGCGAAAGCATCGAGAATGGCGACGTAAGATTTTTCGCAGCCGGCAAGTCCAGCGACTTTCTTGTTTCCTTCGATTACGAAATACTCGTCTGGCGCGTGGGCTCTTCCGCCATGCCCGAGTCCCCCGTCGCAAAACGGCAAATAGAGAGGACCTCGGCTGAACATGTGATATGGGACGCTTGAAGCGGTGTGCGGCCATATCTCAGGCTCGTATCCCAGCTTTCGGTACGCTTGAATTATGGCTTGGGCGATCGGTTCTTTCACGCTTGTCTTTGACCATTCGTAAGGATCCAGCGATTTGACTGAGATGTCACTGTAGCCGTGTTTGTCAAGATGCTTACGGATTCTCGGGATGATTTCAGATGAATGCTGATCTGGAACAAGCCGCGTGTCAAGCTTGACAGTGACTTTGTGAGGAAGAACAGTCTTGGACCCAAGACCTGTGTATCCACCCCAAATGCCATCAATGTTCAAAGTTGTCGAGTAAAGGTATTGCAGAAGCAGATCCTTTCCATGTAGATCGTTCATGAATCGGTCTACCTTCATCTCGTGCTTCACTGTCTCTTCGTCCATCGTCTTTGCCAGGTTGTCTATTAGTTCGAGGTCTTCTTTTGATGGTGGTTTCACGTTTTCGTACCATCCGTCGATGAGGATTTCATTGCCGTCTTTGGAAGTCATAGATGCCAAAGCATGAATCATCCTCCAAGCCGGACTGTCAACCCACGACTTGTCGCTGCTGTGTATATCAAATTCGGTTGGTCCTCTTCCCCATGACTTACCGCTGCATTCCAGTTCAACGTATTCTATGCCCTTCCATCCAAGTCCCAACAGCACTTTGCCTTTCTCGTCTTGGCTAGCTTCAGGCCCAAACAGCGCGTCAGCCTTACCCAGCATTTCCTTGTGTTCTTCAACGAATCTGGAAAAATCCGTGCTTCCCAGTTCTTCGTCGCCTTGGGCCACAAACTTCAGATTAACCGGAATCTCTTCTCCCGTAGCCAATATGGATTCTAAGGTGTTAAGGAAAGCCACAAGCGGGCCCTTGCTGTTTGTAGCGCCTCTGGCGACGACACATTTGCCAAACGGTTCAATGTCGACAAGTTTTGCTTCTAAAGGCGGACTTGACCATTCTTCACCTGCAAAGGGTTGAGTGTCGTACATCATGTAAATGAGCAAGGTTTTCTCAGCTTGAGCGTTGTATTCACCGTAAACGACGGGAAAACTGCCTGTTTCTATCAGTCTTGCATCTGTGCAGCCCAAATATTTCAAATAACTTCTCAGAAGTTCAGCACATTCTCTGATGCCATAATTTTCAGCGGACACACTGGGCTGACGCAAGAACTCTTGCACCTTGACTACGTGCTGCTCTAGGTGTGCATCAATGTATTTGCTCACTTTCTCAAAGTTGACCATGTTAATCCTTTCTGCAATTATTGAAAAGACCTTAAAAATCTTTAAGGAATGTAAGCTGATAACAAGCGAGGCGTCTCAGTGACTCTTGAAACTCTTATTACTAATGGGATCATAGTTGACGGAACTGGAAACCCGTGGTTTAAAGCTGATGTAGGAATTTCTAATGGGAGAATAGCTCAAGTCGGGAAGCTGGTTAATGCCAGGGCTGAAAAGATGATAGATGCTCATGGGTTGGTTGTTGCTCCAGGTTTCATAGACATTCATGCGCATTCGGATCTTTCGTTGCTGATTAACCCGCGAGCTGAAAGCAAAATCAGACAAGGAGTAACAACCGAAGTCATCGGCAATTGTGGAACAAGCCCTGCGCCTGCTAGAAAAGAGACACTGCGATTTCTCAAGGATGAGTGGGGACTTGAAGCCAAGGCTGTGAAGTGGAACTGGCGATCCTTCGCTGATTACCTCGGCTGCTTAGAAGAACAAGGAGTCTCGTTGAACGTTGCCTCACTTGTCGGTCACGGCGCCGTGAGAACAGCTGTTATGGGAGTAGAAAGTAGGACACCAACGAGAAAGGAAATGGAGGAGATGAAGCTTCTTGTGGCGCAGTCCATGAGAGAAGGAGCCTTTGGCCTGTCTACTGGACTGGTGTACCTGCCAGGTTGCTTCGCAAAAACCTCTGAATTAATAGACTTGTGTAAGGTGGTTGCGAAGTACGGAGGTTTCTACGCGTCTCACACAAGAGGCGAGAGAGAGACGATAGTGGACGCCCTGAAAGAAGCCATACAAATCGGAGAAAAAGCAGGCGTACCCTTGCAGGTATCTCACAATTGTCCAAAATATGGCGGACATGGAAAATTCAGGGAAATGTCCGAACTCTACGAAGATGCTAGAGCGCGCGGCGTAGAACTCACCATTGACAACGACGCTCACACGGACCTAGGTCCGCAGTTAAGTAGTGTTCTTCCGCAATGGGCACAAGCTGGAGGGCTGAAGAAGATCGTGAAGCGACTGAAGGACCCAAAGATCAGAGCGAGAATTCAACGCGAGATAGTTGAAGATAGGTTCCCCGGTCCTGGCTATTGTGGTCTCGTCAAACATGGGCGTTGGGACAGGGTCTTCCTGTTCAAGGCTAGGAAAAACAAGCAGTTGATTGGTAAGAGTTTTGAACAAATCGCGAGGCTGAGGAAGGTTGATCCCTTCGACGCCTACTTTGACGTTCTAATCGAACAAGAAGGCGAGACGAGCGCAATCTTCAACTACATCGATGAAGATGATATTCGCGCCGTGATGAAACATCCTATTATGATGTTCTGCAGCGACGGTACCGCAGTTGCACCTTATGGAGTTCTGGGCAAGATCTCAGGGTATTGTCCATGCAGTTACGGAGAGTATCCGTATATTCTCGAGAGATTCGTTAGGGAAGAGAAGATCTTGACTTTCCAAGAAGCGGTCAGAAAGATGACGTCTTTTCCTGCTCAAAAACTCGGTCTGCTCGACCGGGGCCTAATAAGAGAAGGCATGTGGGCAGATATCGTTGTTTTCGACCCTCACATAATCAGAGATAGAGCAACTTGTCGTTTTCCTTACAGCTTCCCGCTACTCAACTATCCCCACAAATACCCTGAAGGAATTGAATACGTGCTGGTCAACGGCCAAGTAGTTGTGGCGAAAGGCAAACACAAAGGCATTCTTCCCGGCAAAGTGCTACGTCATAAAACGAGGTGAGGATTTCTTGGGTAAGAGTTTGCTGCAGCTTCTCTCTCGCGATGAAATTGCGACAATCCACGAGACTTCGCTGCGTGTATTGAGGAATATTGGCGTCAAGATAGACAATGAAGAAGCTCTTAGGATACTGCATGAAGGAGGCGCGCAAGTAGACTTTAAGACACAAGTAGCGTGCATTCCAGAGGCGCTAGTCGAGGAGTCCTTGCGAAAGACTCCAGGGGACTTCAGTCTATACTCGTTCGACGGCAAACACCGTCTTCAATTTGGTGGAGCCAACGTGTACTTCAATCCTGGTTCAACAGCGGTGTACATGTTAGACCGAGAAACGATGCAGATGAGAAAGCCGTTATCCAAGGATTTCGCCGACTTTGTGAGATTATGTGACGCATTAGAACACATCCATGCTCAGAGTACCGCAATGCTTGTCACAGATGTACCTAGCATCATAGCCGACAGATATCGTCTATACATAATCCTGAAGAACTCGGCAAAACCGGTGATCGCCGGCTCTTTCACAATCGAAGGACTTCACGACATGAAGAAAATGTTGACAATAGCCTTAGGAGACGAATCAACTCTCGTAAAAAGACCCCCCTTCCTGATGGATGTTTGCCCTTCGCCTCCGCTGAAATGGAGCAAGATAACGTCGCAGAACCTGATTGACGCTGCAAAATCTAACATGCCAATAGAAATCATACCGGCACCACAGCTCGGTTCCACTGCACCTATGACGTTGGCTGGTTTTCTGGTGCAACACAATGCAGAATTCCTGTCTGGACTTGTAATGGCCCAGCTTGTAAAGCCGGGACTGCCAGTCATGTACAGCGGTTCTCCGTCGGTCATTGACATGCGGTACGGGACTCAATGCGTTGGAAATATTGAAGTCTGCATGCTCTCAATTGCCTATTCTCAAATAGCCAAATTCTACAAGATGCCATCAGGCGCCTACCTAGGAATGAGCGAAACAAAGACCGTTGACGCACAAACAGGAATCGAATCAACTAACGGCATAGTTTTGGGAACATTAGCCGGAATCAACTGCATTACGGGACCAGGAATGCTAGCATTTGAGAATTGTCAAAGCTTTGAAAAGCTTGCTATCGACAACGAGATTTGCGGCATGGCACTCAGATTGGCTAAAGAAATCCATGTAAACGAGCAGACACTCGCATACGACTTGATTAAGAAGATCGGGCAAGACGGGCACTTCCTAGCTCAGAAACACACTATCGATTGGTTCCCAATCGAGGAGCACATTCCTTCAGCCATAATTGACAAAATGAGCAAATCACAGTGGGAAAGAACCGGATCCAGAAACACTCTAGAAAGAGCGAGGGAATACGTTGACAAGACACTGAAAGAACACGTTCCAAAATCGTTGCCAACTGACGTCGAGAAAGAACTTGACGCTTTCATGTCGGAAGTCTTCAAGAGGACAAAATGAGAGCCTCGCAAACTAAACCGCAAACGCCTGACACAAAGCTCAGGACCAAGGCAGCTATCATGCGAGACCTGACAGCGTCCTCTATGTCAGTTGGTGAATCGCAAAATAACGAGGCTTGAATCAAAAGGGCGAAACCAGTTCCATTCAGCATAAGGAAGTCTTAAGTACAGACCTGAAAATAGTGGCTTGCCACAAATAATCGATGATTAAAGGGATGTATTATGCCAAAAGCAGGATCTGCTGAGAGACCGATGTTGCGTCTCCTCACTGATGACAACATTGAGAGCATTCACGATGCTTCATTGAGAATCTTGGAGAAGACAGGCGTCATAGTCAAGAACAATGAAGCTCTGAATCTGCTGAAGAGCTCAGGATGTCGGGTTGAGCTGGACAGAAAGACCGCGCACATCCCGGAGCATCTTGTAAAAGAGTGCTTAGGCAAAACACACCGGATAATAAAGTTGTATCACCGCGGTGGAAAGAATAGTCTGGAAATCGGCGGCAACAATGTGGTCTTTAACCCCGGTTCAAGCGCCGTCTATTTCAATGATCATGAATCAGGGAAAATAAGGCAGCCA
>Ga0315309_1001280_pt1 | contig 15098 bp, 13 predicted proteins | sample TDP4_MG_FD_203080 | JGI IMG/M metagenome (GOLD analysis project Ga0315309, IMG submission 203080) | Freshwater sediment microbial communities from Lake Towuti, South Sulawesi, Indonesia - TDP4 | ecosystem: Environmental > Aquatic > Freshwater > Lake > Sediment | place: Indonesia: South Sulawesi... | reverse complement strand
CAAGCCCGAACAGGCATATAGGCAGTTCGGCTACGCTGGCGGCTGGGAAGCTCTCACTGAATGGAAAATGAATGAACAAACGATCAAAGAAGCCAAAGTGCTGCAGAGAGTAATCAAAGAATCAAAGTCGATCAAACCTGGAAAAATGGACTTAATCTGCGGACCAGAAGTCACGGGTATAGCCGCACATGAATCATGCGGACACCCAATGGAAGCAGACCGGATCTCGGGCAGAGAAATGAGTCAAGCAGGGAGGTCATTCATTTACCCAGGAGGCCCCTTCTGGCTCAAAACCAAAATCGGCAGCCCAGCTGTAACCATCGTGGACGACCCAACAGTCAAGAACAGTTACGGCTACTACGAGTACGATGACGAAGGCATCAAAGCAAGGCGAAGATACCTCTACAAAAGAGGCATCATAAACGAGTTCCTGCACAATCGTGAAACAGCAGCGAAAATGAACACAAGAAGCAATGGTTCATCCAGAGCCATCAGCTACGACCGAGAAGCCATAGTTAGAATGGCCAACACGTTTGTGGAACCCGGCGACATGACAGAAGAAGAGCTTCTAGAAGACATCAAGGAAGGCGTATACATGCGCTCCTTCACAGAATGGAACATAGACGACAAGAGATTCAACCAACGCTACGTTGGAAGAGAAGCCTATTGGATAGAAAACGGAGAACTCAAACATCCAGTTGCACGGCCAGTTATAGAGACAACCACGCAGATCTTCTGGACTGCAGTGGATGCTGTGTCAAAAAAGGTTGAATATGATGCGGCAACTTGTGGAAAAGGCGATCCCATGCAGGGTGTACCCGTCTACATGGGTGGCCCGTCTATCCGGCTTAGAGAGGTGTACGTGAAATGAGTGAAATACTTGCGAAGACTGAGCAAATTGTCAAGAAAGGCAAAGGCTTAGGCGCCGACGAAGTCGTAGCCCAAACAACATTCGGTCGCTATCGACAAACAAGATTCAGCAACAATCAAATCGACATTTCAGTAGCTTGGAATGACTACGTGACCCAAGTAGCATTAACGTGGAAAAAGCGGTTTGTAGCCACTCAGCTACGCGATTTCCAGAATGTGGATCAAGGCGTGAAGCGCCTCTTCCAACTGGCCAAGGTGTCCAAGGAAAATCCTCAGTGGGGTGGTCTCGCCAAAGGAGAATTCCGTTACCAAAAAAGCAAAGCAGACAAAACCGTTGTGAACATACGGAACCCCGCAGAGTACGTTTTTGAAGCCATTGAAGCAGCGCATGAAGAAGCTGGAAGCAGACAAACTAACACAGGAGGCATTCTCTTCAGCAAACTTGAGGACGTGTACCTTGCATCGTCGGAGGGACCAGTTGGAAAAGATCAAAGATCAGCCATAGAACTCTCAATCAGAGCTTTTTCAGACAAAGAAGCATCGGGCCACGGCGTCGAATGCAGCTCAACCCTTAAAGGATTCGACCCATCCAGAGCAGGCCAAAAAGCCGGAGAAATAGCCAAACAGGCTAAGACCCCTAAACCTGGCGTCGAAGGACGCTACGACGTCATCTTTGACCCATTGTTCACAGGCTCATTACTAGGCATGTGGGGATTTATGGCGTCCGCCTACTCAATCATGGTCCAGATGTCTGTGTTCGTGAACAAACTCGGCCAGAAAGTGGCCTCCGACACAGTAACTTTGCGCGATGTTCCAGCTTCATACTCGATGGCTAACCGAGTGTTTGACGATGAAGGAGCCCCAGCGAAAGAAAACGTGATCATCAGCAAAGGCATATTGAAGACCTATCTGCACAATACTTCAACAGCCAAAATCTTCAAGACAGAGACCACTGGAAACGCTGGACTCGTCGTGCCTAGCGCTTGGAACTTAGAGATAGATGCAGGTGACATGGACAAGGAAGAGATGTTCAGTGAAGTAAGACGAGGCTTGTACCTAACTAACACTTGGTACACGCGGTTCCAAAACTACGCCACAGGAGACTTCTCCACAATTCCACGAGACGGAATCTTCCTCATCGAAAACGGCGAAATCACACAGTCATGGAAGGACATACGCCTAAGCGACAACGCATTGAAGATGCTCAACAACATAGTAGGCATATCAAAAGAGCGACAGCAAGTTCACTGGTGGAATGAAGCGGATCCACCGTCACTGTCACCCTACGTTCTCATGAAAGACGTGCAGATTACGAGGCCAAAGTAGGCGGCTATCCCCGCCCTTCCATTTTTTCTCCGACTTGCCACACAGTAGCCTTTTCAATCAAGCCGAAGCTACGGCTACGTCTCCAACGGCAAAGGCACCCTGAGAATTCTGCGCGTTCTCCGAAGCTCAAACAGAGAGGCCGCCAGCACAATAGTGCCAACAACAGCAACCGCAACAAGGAACTCTATCGGTGGACCTACTGAAGGACCAGCAGGAGGAGGACTAGGTGGACCTACAGGAGGCAGAAGTTCACCGCTTCCATAAAGGTACGCCACATAGGTTGGATCATGTACTATGCTGTTTCCCTCCCATGCGGGATAGCAGACCCTATACAGCAGAGTTGAAGCTTCATAGTCCAAGTTAATCTCAGGCGGCAGCGCTGATATCTTTGGGAAAAGGTCATGTAGTATGCCCTGTAGATTGCCGAAAACCCATGTGAGTGAGACCCTGGGACTGCTTGGGACGCTGTCTGTTGAAACCGCAGCAGACTGCGACTGATGAGTCTCTGGATTGGAATCTCTATAAAGGCTGTAATTCTGCCCGAAGATGAACTCAAAAGCCTTTCTGTTCTCGACTCTAACCTCAGTTTGAGTATTAGGTATGGCTGGTTCCAGAACGAGAGTGGAGTTGTAGGATTGCCCGTTAACAATCACGGTATACGGTTTTGTGCTTAGCGTTGATGTCCCGAAAAAGAGCGACAGACTCAGACTGTCAAGCGTAATATCAATGTTGGGGTTTGGCCATGGAGGCTCCAATTTAGTGATCTTGCCTATGTCGAAGCTTGTTTTTAAGTAGGAAACGTTGGCTATGATGTAATAGTCGTATGAGAACCCCACATGAGATATCATGGCCCGTGCAGAGATGCTTGTACTTATGCCCTCAAAGAAACCGTCGATGGTTTCATACTTGACGCCCCAAGTGTAATGTGCAATGTCACCAACCAGCCTTTTCTCGATTGGTGTAATCGTGAAGCCGACGGAGCTATTCATTAGAAAATTGTATTGAAGCTCATTCACCGCGCCAACAGTGTCCGGGATGCCATTTCCATTAGTGTCGTTGTAAGCCTCCATGAGCATAAGTGTGTTAGCCATGAAGACTTCCGTTTCATTATCAGCTATATAGTGTTGCCCTAGAAAAGTTATGATAGGCGAGTTGACGACTTTCGAGAAATAGGCAAGAAAAACAACTTTCGTTCCGTTGACGTTCACCCAATCGTACCAAAGTTCACAGATGATCTGGCCATTCGAATATAATGGGATCGAACCGTTAGCATACTCGAGTGTCACGTCGATTTGGGATGCTGCCTGCTTCGCAAAGGGTGCAACTTCAGTGCTTACTCGGGTGGCATAAACTGCGACAGTTATGAGAAAAGCTTGCAGTATTAGATAGATGGGAATCGAAGCGCAAAGCTCTTTCTTCATCTTACATCCACAACCACAGAGTTGTCCTCACATTCTTTAATCTACACCTTCGAACGTTCTTGTGGATCTGTCGAACCAACGATTCTAGCAGATCGTAAGCGCTGCCACACGGTCACAGTCTCATACCAGAAAATCACGGCTGCCACTATCCCAGGCAACAATGCACCTAGAACCGTTAATGATAACGAGTTGGCAAACAGCGCTGCGAAAAGCAGAATCATTAACGATGTTGCTGTTGCATAGATCAGATGCTTTGGCAAGGCGTGTCCGGCCACAAACACGCAGGCGCTCAAGACGCCGACTTTAATCACCCTAGAAACGGAATAGTCTCCTAAAGAGCTCTTCTGAATCAAACCGAGGTCTCTCAGCTTCTCAAGATGGTAATGGGCTGTGCTGGAACTTGAGAAACCCAGTGCTCGCTGAAGCTGCCTAACACCAACTGAGTTCCGCCGCTTGCTTAAGAGGTAACAGTAAACAGAAAGAGTGTTTCCGTCGAGTTCAGCCATAAGGCTTCTTTCATCAGGCACGCTGTGTGACAAGAGAATCCATACTCATATGGTTACAGCAATAGAGAATGAACGGTGCGCAGCTTTTAACACTGCGCCTTCGAACGAAATGTTCGACATTTTCGAACGAGGAAGCCAGCGTTGACTATTTGGATATTTCTTCGAGGGCTTTGTCTTTTTTTCGACTCCGAGAGCAGCAATAGTGATCCAAGCCACGGCGTTTATTTCTGCAGCTACCTTATTCAGTGCCAAGACTGCTCACGTGTTGTAGGATTGAGTTCTAGTGAGACTATGTGTTTTTTCAAGGATCTTAGATTGGTGGTGGTGTCTGTTTTCTCTTATGCAAGGGCGAACGCACCCATTTCTCAAAGTCTGGGCTCGGCGGCTCTTTTTCAAACAGCTGTTTTCTTTGCGATTCAAGTAGAATATTCTCTTGCTTCAGATAGTCAGCGGCAGTGAAGACTGAGTGTTGTGCTTCGTGAGCTGCGTTGAGAACTGCGTGGGCTGTTGTCCGCCAGTTTTGCTCTCTGAGAAGGTGATGTTCCAAGATGGTTGTGGGCACTTTTTGAACTATTTTTTCAAGGTTCATCATGCCCTGCTGGATGCTTTCCTCTTTGACCAGTCCAGCTAGGTATGTTGGTGGACCGCCAATGATGGCTACATTTGGATTCTGCTCTAAGATGATTTTGACGGTGGGCGTGTGCATTGGACCCTGCACATCTGAGGCGAAAAGCATGCTTTCGTTCTCGTGCTCGATAATTGTCATGATTAGCCAGCCGAGTTCAGAGTTTCCCTCGCCATGGGCGACTGGTTCTGAAAACTTGATCTTGGTGTCGCCGAACTCGAATGCGCGTCTGTCTACGTATTCGACTCTTTCGGCATGTTTGCCGCCTGTGTGAGCGAATACCCAGCCTCGGCGTCTTTGGGTGAAGTTTACCTTATCCCTGTAGTTCTTTGCGTAGACCAGTTTGCCTTCATAGATTTGTGTCGCTGTTTCCTCGGAGGACCAGTGGAGAAACCAGTCAGTGTAAGACGGCGTGTGATGGTCAAAATGATAGTGGCTGATAGTTACTACCTCAGCTTTTTCAGCTGCTTCGGCAATTCTGCGGCGGGCCTCCTTCAGAGCCTCGTATTCTCTGGGGTGTGGCGGAAACCCGAAGCGATATGGACCTAGTGATACACCGGCGTCTAAGAGCAGTTTTACGTCTGGTGTTTCGACAAGGGTGCACATGGAACGGACGCCTAGGCTCTCTGCTGCCAATGGCACGATTTTGATGCGGCGAAGCATCCTTTCACTTGTGCAATCTATTGGTTGCCACAGTGTTATAACTGCACGCGTGTCATCATCATTCAGCTGATTTTGATGGGTTTCGTCTTCTTCATCCAGAGCCAGCTGAGAAACAGTGTTAGTGGGTACAACAGCGCCGTTGCAGCTCCTGCGAGTCCATAGTAGAACATTGGTCTTTCAAACCACTCCTGCATAATTTCCAATGACAGGTTGCCGAGAGCCATTGTAGATTTCACGTTTCGGATTTCAAGGTCATAGGTTCCAGGCTGATCAAGATAAGCGCCTGGTATGCCAACCTGGCCTCCCCCGGCGCCCTGCTGAGTGCTATTGCTGATGAGATTGTTTGATGGATCGTGAATCATTAGAATAATGCCGTAGGTTCCGTTAAACTCTAGATTAAGCCGCACGAAATACCTTTCCCACTCGTTCGCGGCTCTGACTGGTTGTTTTATCACCATGCGAAGACCATTCGGTTCCGTTGCCACCATCTGGTATCCTCCGTAGATCAGTGTCAGGTTGTAAACGAACGTCTGATCTGGCGCCAATTCAAGAGATATTCCTGGGCGTTCTGATGCAGTGCGAACAAGCAGACTGCTTGCACTCGTTGTGAAGCTTATCGAATACAGGCTCGACCAGAGCAACGCAACCGCAAGAACAATCGACATGATCTTGACGACTGCATCAACTCTGCTCCTTGAAACTGAGGAGGGTGAAACCGAAGGCGGCTTATACTCTTCAACGCCGCTCATTAACTTGACCGCGGCTATCCCAAAACTGGATAACCTGTACTTTCCGTCTGGTGAACGCGAGAGCAGATCACTCAGATTCTCAAGGTGGTAACTAAGGTGCCCACTGTCCATTGACAGGATCTGCAAGATCTGAGAGAAAGTCAATTCATCTTCCTGCAGCATTCGCAATATCTTTCTGCGAATTGGATGCTTCAACGACTTGAAAATAAGAGAGTAGGTTTCATCGCCATTCTCATTGTTCTTCATGGCGCTTTACATCTCCATTTTAGCAATGGAATTGCCAGCCACTCAAAAGGATTCTTATGAAGAAAACTTTACTTAGAAATTCTGTCAGCGGGATCTTCGACTGTGAAACTTTCTTCAGTGAGAAGTATAGTTTTTATTTCAGCTTGACAGTAGTTTTGTACGTGTGGGCGATGACGACTCTGGCCCCGATGAAAGAATGATATTGATCTTGAGTGCGAGAGCCCACACATCTATTATTCGTTCTGCCCCAAGCGATCTGGACATAAGTTGACACGCTGCTCTACTTGTGAATTCTTTTCAGTGTTCGCAAGGCCAGAAGGGTGATCCATCTTGACGGCTTTTCTTTTTGTCCAAAGTCGAAATCAGACCACACCTTCACAATTGATTCGGGCGTGAACCTTCCTAGGCTGTCTTGCTTAGAAAGAAGAATGTTGACCATTTCTGATTCATGGAGTCGGCGCTTAGCATGATCGACCCTCGAGAGCACATCGAGAAACTTCAGGATTTTGTAATCCGTGAAGGGGTATTTCAACTTCTCCCAGTCAGTTCCTACTTGACTGTCGTGGCCAGCGTATCTTATTTTTCCTCTGTTTTTCCAGCATTCAAAGAGAAGATCAGTCGCTCTGATTGCTGTGTGATCGTTTGGAAGCCTTGGGTTTTGAGCCAATGCTCCCAACACAAACATTGTTGCCATAGCACAACTTGGCTCCTTCTCGCGAGGTCCACCAATCTGTGCGGTGTTCTTGCACCAAAATCCACCGTCAAGACGCTGCCTTTTGATGAGCCATCCATAGGCTTTTTCTAGTCTAGAGTCTCCAAGAAAGCCCAGTTTCGCTAATGATTCTATTATTATTGCACTGTGGCAATCGTGGGCGTGAGTTGGTGGATCCCAGCCGAATCCACCAGTAGGGAGTTGAGTGCTAAACACGTATTCACAAGCCCGGGCGATCCTTTTGTCTTCTGTGGTGAAACCGAAATCTGCCAACACTGGAAGCAGCCAGAAGGTGGTATCTTTCTTCGGCCACCATGTGTGAATGTCTTTTGGTGTTCCCCAGTAACCATCTTTGTTTAGACCCTTGAAAATTTTCTTTACGAGTGCGTGCTCAGGGACTGACGTTCGGGCTTTTATAACCGCCTTCTCTTTTTCATCCTTGTCTAGAAGATCAATCAATGTACGATAAACTACCCAAGGTTCACCGGCGAATAGCCATTCGATCAATTCTTCTTTTAGCAGTTGTTTCAAGTTCTTCTCTTCTCTGTTCTTAAGCTCACAGTTTTACTTTTTGAAATGTTCTATGGTGAATTTGTTTCCGTCTGGGTCAATAAAAGTGGCTGCTCGAGCTCCCCAGTGCATGTTTTTGGGCTCTGAAAGAAATTTTACCCCTTTCTTTTTGAGACTTTGGTATGCTTTGTCTACGTCGTCCACAATTAGAAAGATCTCGAGCTTTCCTTTTTGTTCGAAGCCAAAATGCACCCCTCCAACGTCAAATTCCACGTAATTAGGCCATTCACCTCTCTTTTTAAGCCCAAGAGTTTCTTCGTAGAATGCAACAGTCTTTTTTATGTCAGATACGGGAAAAGTAATGTGGTATAGCTTCTCAATCACTATCATTCACCTCCTAACTTCATGTTCCTATTATGGTTTAGGCTTCATAGGAATTTATGAGCTTTCTAGTCTACTCAAATCATGTCAGATTTGTTTTTGGTGACTTGAACCTAAGCTGTGAGAAAATTTCGTCATACAAGAAAATACCAAGAGGTTTTTCAAATAACCCCAGTTGCTTCTACATCTTTCCCAGTCTTTTTTCTCAGCCAAGGCGGAAATCTCACTATTGGAAGATACTCGAAGGAAGAACAAATCTATCGGGCTGGCTTATAGTAGGGTTCGCGTCTTTTGACAGCTGTGAAGAAAAGCTGTTCTATTTCTTTGTCTGCTGCGCCGCTTCGCATGGGCGTCAATATATCGACAAGGTTGTCATTGACCATCAAGCATGGTTTGAGCTTGCCGTCGCTTGTCACGCGGAGACGAGTACAATGAGCGCAGAAGTCAGTGTTTTCGATTGGATGGATGACCTCAACCTTCACATCTGGCAGAGTGTAAACGTGCCTGTTCTGCATAGACCCTCTCGTTTCAACTTCCTTCGCCTTCTTCTTCAGCTCTGCTTCGATGTTGCCCAATGAGAAGAAATGTTCTATGTAGAAGTCGTCTTTGATGTTGACTGGTTCAAGTTCCATCAACTGAAGGATGACGTTGCTCTGTCGCGCAAACTCAATCATTTCTGGAATGTCATCGGTGTTTATGCCGTGCAAAACAAGCATGTTCAGTTTGACAGGGTGGAGACCAGCTTTAACAGCCTGTCTTACGCCGGTCAAAACGTCGTTCAGTTCTCCGCCGTTAACCATTGAATAGGTTTTCTCGTCGAGGGATGGAAGATTTATGTTGACTCGCTTCAACCCGGCTTGCTTGAGAGGTTGAGCCAAGGCGGACAGATGGGTTCCGTTGGTTGTCATCGCCAAGTCACGCAGGCCTGGGATCAGAGACAAGCCACCCACTATTTCTACGATGTCAGGACGTAGTAGGGGTTCTCCACCTGTTAGTTTGATGTGGGTCATGCCCAAGGAGACAGCCACCTTGCCTATTCGCACAACCTCTTCAGTCGTCATCTCGGGCATGGCAGAACCTGGGATCTGACCTTCTCTGTGGCAATAGACGCATTTTAGGTTGCAGCGTTGTGTCAGCGAAATGCGCAGGTTGAGTGCGGGTCGCCCGCAACTGTCGTAAAGCACTTTGCTTCCTATCTTCCACGGGCGTGGAGAATTATATGCGCCGTTTCGGGCAATATAAGCCTTTCAAGACACATTTTTGCGGCTTGAGGAGAACCTGGCAAACAGAAAACCGCTTTGCCCTTGGCGACCCCTGCCATTGCACGGGTCATTACAGCCGGTGAGCCGATTTCATCAAAGCTTAGTCGTCGGAAGATTTCTCCAAAGCCGGGCAGCTTCTTTTCGAGGTGTGGCTCAACGGTTTCGATTGTAACATCTGCAGGGTTGATGCCCGTTCCACCAGTAAAGACTATGGCGTTAACTGTAGGCGCCTGCAGAAGTTCCTTGAGAGCCTTTTTTATCATTGCTTTGTTGTCGGAGACTAATTGACGAGAGTCGACGACGTAGCCTCTTTTCCGTATTGCTTCAGCTATTAGGTCGCCTGATTCGTCTGTTGTGTGTTTGCATGCTTTGGATTGCTGATATCGGCTCGTGCTCACTGTTACGATGGCGAAGCGCAAGTGTTTGGGCGCCTGTTCCTTATGTACCTTTGAGGTTTCGCTCATGTCGTCTTCGATCCTGTTCGTTTCTGTTTGAGTTTCTTTACTACTTGAATGTCTGTGATGGCAGTCTCTGGATACTGCCCCTTGGTGTCTTTCTCATACTGCTTAGTCGTGTCCCAAACTGTTAGTAGTGCCACTGAAACAGCGGTCAAGGCTTCCATTTCAACGCCGGTCTGCGCCTTGGTCTTCACAATCGCTTCAGCTTCCACCATCGAGTCCTTTATTGTTTTTAAGTTGACTTCGACTTTTGTCAATGGCAGAGGATGACACAGAGGAATCAGCGAGCTTGTGTTCTTCGCTGCTAGAATGCCTGCAATTCTGGCGACGCTGAAGGGGTCGCCTTTTTCGATTTTTCCCTGTTTTATTCTGCGTATGGTTTCAGGCCTGAGTTTTATGTAGCCCTTTGCGGTGGCTTCTCGATGCACTTCGGGTTTGGCTGTTATGTCAACCATAGACATCTGATTCTTCACCTTTCCAGTCAATTAATAACATGCGTCTTCAAAGCGGTTTTTCCCACTCGTTTATCAGTCCTTTAATCATTTTTGCCCTTGGATTTTCCTCGTTGAACCGGAAGATGCGGATTCTTCCAAAGTTTTTGTGCCGAACAATTCCAGAGGTCTCTAAAACCTGTAGATGCTGATTTGTTGTTGTGTAGTTTAATCCAGCTCGTCTGGCGATGTCTGAGATGTTGAGTTCACCTATTTCCACAAGAATCTTAAGGATTTTGACCCGGCCTTTAGATGAGAAAACCGTTTCAACCGCCATGGCGTTTCACGTCCTAAGCGTCTTGACCAGTTCAGTTTCAAGTTCGGCTGCAGGAATTTTGGGTAGGCTTATCAGAGTCGTCTTGCCTCGTTGCCCCGTGCCTGAAGACTCTGTTGCAATGATCTCCAGATCTGACAGTTCGTTCACGTATTTCCAGAGTTGGGTGTGTCCTCTTTTTTCTTCGCCGTATTCTTCGCAGACCACGGCGTAGGCGTTCTCAGCCTCGCCCATGGAGAGATATGCTCTGTCTGACCGTTTGAATTGTCGTGCTATGCCCAACAGCAGAAGCTTTTGGTGCAGGCTAAGTGTGGCTACGGTGTCCTTTCTCATGGTTGGATAGACGCTGCCCACAGCCTTTCTGACATGCTCAGGCAATACTTCATGTGCGCTTTGTGCGTCGGCATATTTTCCTGCTCGCCACAGCAGTTCTATGGCGTATCGGGCGTCTCCGCTCTCAAGCGAGGCTAACTGCGCGACTAGGTCTATGCTCTGTGAGGGAACGGTGTTGTCTCGGAAGGCACCGGCCACGCGGTCATTCAATATGTCGTGTAGTTGTGGCTGAGTGTACTCTTCCAGCTGGATTATGTTGCGCTGTAGCGTGCTTCTTGTGCTGGCGTCTAGTGCACCTAGCAACGTTGCGTTCCTGACTATGCCGATGATTGAGACTCTTTGCGCAGTCGTCGGTCGGTCTTCCTGCACTCGTGTTAGGCTGTAGAGTGAGTCGGAGCCTTCGTCTTGGATGAGTGCATCTAATTCGTCTAGAGTGAGGACGAGATAGGCCTTCTGTTCGTCTAGGATCTGCATAAGAGACTGCAACAGTTCTTGGGCGGAATAACCACGCTTGGGATAGGTTGGATGAAACTTCAAGACAATGCGTTGAATCACCATGAAGAGGCTGCCCTTGCACTCACGACAGTTGACATGAACATAGTGAAGGTTAATGCCACGCCTCTGGCCCTCCCTGACTATGTTTTGACCAAAAAGCTGAGTCATGGCGGTTTTTCCAGTTCCAACCCTGCCAACTACCAGAATGCGCTGGGTCATCTTGCCCGGTGTTTCAACAGCAAATCGAAAGAACTGGTTGAGCAACTGCATTTGGTGTTCTCTGTGAGGTAAGCGAGTTGGCACATAATTAATGTCTAACTTAGACTCGTCCTTAAACACGCTTGAATACGTAAACATGAAATTCGGACTCCCAAGGGCTCTTAATGGTGGGGTCGTTTAGCATTTATGATTTTTGTCTATTTAAAAAGAAAATTAGAGTCCTGACAAATGTAAGTATTTCAACCAATATGTGTGGCAGAGCTTAAGTGGGATTATCTCGCCTCACATCATTGAGAAAAATGTTAACTTCCAGATTGCATTGATATATCTCCAGCGCAATGAGAATCTGGTTGAGAATGAGATTCTGTGACGACTGCGGTTCGTACATGAAGCGAACTGCTGAAGGATTCATCTGCACAAAATGTGGAAAATCGGTGTCAGCAGGGTCAGAGAAGAGAATAAGCAGTTCTAAGAAGAACGTGACTGAAGGGATCTATGTTGTTGATCAATCTGTAAACCCCAGTACTCGAATCTCTCAGGCGTGTCCTAAATGCGGAAATGGAGAAGCATTCCATTGGGTCTCAAGCATTTCTGGAGAACACGCCGGCGTAAGAAGAGAACGAACAGTAGAGCATTTCACCTGCACTAAGTGTTCTCACTCATGGAACAAGGCTTCGTAGGTAAGTGACCGCGGGCATGTGCTTTACCTATTATGGCGATCCGTGATCGTTAGTGACCTATGCTGTTGCTAGGTTCGGCTTTGAGGTCTTGCGTTTAGAGGAGGCAATTCCGGAAGCTTCTCTTTTGCTCGTTCTTCTGCTATCGTGGAGGCTTCAGTCAGTATTTTTTGTGCTTCTTCATTTGTGGCTGCAAAGTCGAGGGTTAGGCCTGTAATTTGTCCAGCGTCTCCGACTATTCCGCTGAGCTCTATGCCTATTTGTTCCAGTTCTCCTCCGGCGTCGGGTAGCACGCCAGTTATTGCGGTTTTGACATTGCGAAGTACGCCGATGACCGGGCCGAGTGTGTAAACCATGTCTCCGAGTTCAGTGACGGTCTTGAGCCTAAGAACTATCTGCTCTAGTGCAAGTCGTGCGTTGATGACGGTTTTTTCAGTTTTCCGTATCTGGGTCAACTCATTGGCAAAGGCGTTGGCGTGAGGCAGATCGTGTTTGGTATAGGCATCGACGACTTTGGCAAACAGCGATTTGTCTCGTTCGCTTAAGCGATTGCTTGTCTGATCTAATCTTTGAATCTGTGCCTCTAAGCGCTGGATGGCGTGATCAATACGTGGCTTCAACTGACCTGAGGAACGAATGGTCTTCTTAACCTTCGAGCCAAAAGGTTCAGAACCTTCACTCTCTCCCCACTTCTCATTGAAATTCCTTGGCAAATTTCAGTTCCCCTCGATATGAGTGGGCTTCAGCATTTTATTGACCACTTAACATGTTGAAAACATCGTAATGTATATGTGGCGAATAACTCTCAGCCGCCTGCACGCTGGGGTTTTAGATGTCCAGTGCAACCTAAAGCAACATGCTTTCTCGAAATTAGCAACTTCGCGTGAAACACACGCGCTCCATAAAGACTCAAATTGCTCAGAATAATCAATTAGTGAGAGTCAATCATGGCTGTGAATCGAGAAAATCGCCGGTTCTGGATTTCCCCGCATGCACATGCGGGCCCAAGGGCAGTTGTCTGGATTCGAGTTTGATCACGGTCATTTCGTAGAAGGCTTCCATGCTTCCTGTTAATTCAATCATGATACTATACTGTGTTGATGGGTCAAGAGTTAGTTTTGCCCAGTTTGTTGGTGTCGTCATGCCAGCAGTCCATGTGATCTCTGCTAATGTGGTGGTTTTGCTGTAGATTGCTATGTATATTGATTTGATGAGATTTGACATGGTTATTTCTGATATTCGTATGAGGCAGGATTGTGGTTTCTTGCCCCAGTTCTGTAAGCCGTACGTGATGTTGAACTCGGTGTTTGGCATGTCCCATTCGGGGAATATTATGAAGCCAACTTCAACTCCAGTGGTTCTTGCGCCCGTCTTCCATCTGAAGAAGCCAACTGTCACCTTTGCCTTCTGGCCGAAGAAACTTCGAAGAATCTCGTAATCCGCTAAGTGAACGACTCCATCCCTGTCTAAGTCGGCGTCTGGGTTCCATTTTGGTGAGGATGGCGTGGATCCATACGCTTCAACCAACGCATAGAGGTCGCAAAGGTCGCATTTGTCGTCGCCATCTACGTCACCAGCCACCCTTGTTTCACTAATAATCTCTCTCATGTACGTCTCTAAGCTCTCTGCTTCTAATATTTTGTAGTAGGCATCCAGATAGTCCATATTGTCATAGGATTGCATTGTCAGATCAATCTTCGATTCTATGGCTTCTAGCAAGCTGTTTCTGAAGAACAATGTTTTCTTTGGCCAAGGCCATGATGTGGCAATGTCTGTTCTCAATGCTGATTTCAGTTCCAAGAGCTTCATGTCTACAACGGTTCGTCGGAAAAGGTCTGTTCGCATCTTGCAGAATGAGTAGCCGTAGGAGTAGTAGCCCATAACGTCGTCGGCGAAGTCGCCTGCATATCGGAGAAATGAGAATGTGTGTGGAAACGCGATGTTGTGGCCGAGTTCATGAATCATCGTCATGCCGAGACCAGCCTTTGGAGTTGTGCCATCTGCACGGAAATAGCGGTCAATTGACATTAGGATCAGTACTTGATTCAATCCGCCCAGACCTGTAAACTCCATGCCTCCCGGTCCAGTTTCGAATGAGGCGTTTTTCAGCAGAAACACGTACGCATTGACTGTCATGTCTGCCGCTTTCATGTTGAAATACTGATCGCGAACTGACTGCAGAACGAAGAACAGTTGAAAACCGTCATAATAGCGCCAGCCGTCTTTCTCCTCTATGAAAGAGTCAGTTAGCATCTGCTCGATCTCAGGGTGTGACGATAGGTCTTCGAATTTTGCTGAGACTTCAACTTGCATGTAGGGAGCAAGCTCTTTGACTGCTTCATCGATAAGCGTGGAGTTGAGAATCCACTTCATCTTTTCGTTTGGGTAGCCATAGTCAGAAGCGTTGTTGAGGAGCAGAACTTGGAGTGACAGGGTGTTTCCCGTCGTGGGCCACGCAACCGGACTCAGCAGGTTGTACAAGAAGTCGTCGATCCATCCGGCCAGATACTGTGCAAGCGCGCTTCTTCCCTCAGGAACAGCGACATCATGGGTTGCAAGAAAACTGTCGAGGTCCTCGTAGTAATAGTCGTATTTTGGACCGATCAGATAGGGGTCTAATCCCCACCATATTCTCGCCCACGTCAGATACCATTGAAATGCCGAAGGGTCAACAAAGAGCAGCCGATGCTTTGATGTGAAAGCTGGGTAAGGAAATCTGACGTTTGGATTAAGCGGATTGTCCCATTCTAGTCGCCAGTAGTCATTGATGGATTTTGCATTCATATCATAACGAGTAAAGTTGTACCAATGCTCCCATGAGTGATCGGGCGAGTCGAATTCAGTGAAGTTCAGCACATAGAAGGTGTAACCAGGTTTCTC
>Ga0315309_1001278_pt1 | contig 15109 bp, 15 predicted proteins | sample TDP4_MG_FD_203080 | JGI IMG/M metagenome (GOLD analysis project Ga0315309, IMG submission 203080) | Freshwater sediment microbial communities from Lake Towuti, South Sulawesi, Indonesia - TDP4 | ecosystem: Environmental > Aquatic > Freshwater > Lake > Sediment | place: Indonesia: South Sulawesi... | reverse complement strand
CATAGGCTCATATTTCATCATAGCGATTCTGTTCATGCTCATTATTGGAAAAGAATTCTATGGTTTACCTGAGCTTGAGGCTGGTTATCCGTTGATAGCGGCACTCTTGGTGTATAACGTGTCCTTCGGTGTGTTACGTTGGTACTTCGGAAGAAAAGGAGAATAATATTGATATTCAAAACAAGAATTAAAGAACTAAGGGCTAGGTACGATTTAACACAGGAAGATCTGGCGAGAAAGGTTGGTGTGAGAAGAGAAACCATACTCTACCTCGAGAAAGGCAAATACAATCCTTCATTAACGCTAGCTCACGAGGTAGCTAGAGCTCTGAAGACAACAATAGATGACTTGTTCCTTTTCGAAGACGAAGAACATTAACCAAGTCTAGAACTATCTTCCACAGTATATCATAAGTGCCAAATCGATACGTTACTTGATAATGGAGATGTCAGATACCCCAAGAAAAATTGTTCAGATGAAGCACTGCAATTCTCAAAGAAGGGATGAAGCAAGATGTCGATCGACCAATGGCCCAAAAGGTTCATATTGTCATCGATTGTTCGTCTGCTGAGGAGGTAGTTGAATGAAGAAAGAGAACATACAGGATAAGCTCGAGTTGATAATTGGGAAGTGGTGGTTTCTTCTTCTCTTCGTTTTGATGCAATTCTTTGTGCCTCCATATGCATCTAGAGGGTTCGACTGGTCCGAGGTAGGATGGATAACAGCAGAGGTACTCAGCAATGCTTTAGTCTACGACTATCCGACCGTATATCCAATCTTCAAAATCGCGCCCATTGTTCTAGTTCTGTCCATAGTCTGGGTAGGCAGCCGTGCCAGTCGGGTCTTCAGTATCTATGTAGGCACAAACTATGTGCTCTTTGCATTTCTTCAAAGCATCGCAGTAACCGGGAAATATGGTCTGGGAATCATAACGCTAAACCTCGCGATGTTCACTATCGTTGCCAGTTTCTGGTTCTGGGAAGCAAACATTCAGAAGAATGATTTCACGCCGCAGAAACAGCCATCATGGAAGTACTGGGTGATACCAGCAGCATTCCTGGCTTTCTGGTATCCGTGTAGCATTTCAGGCGTTTCTGCAGTACGTAATTTCAACCCAGTCAAACTGCTGACAAACGAGGCTGGACTGACCTTCTGCATGATGACGCCAGTATACCTATCAATAGTCACGTTGTATCATCCAAGAGTGAACGTGGCCACGCTGAGAGTCACAGCCTTGGTTGGGGCTATCATCGGTGTCTACAACGTCATATTGAACTTCTTTCTCGCACCAAGTCTCTGGTGGAATGGAGTGTTACATATGCCTCTTCTAACAATATCTATATACGGCTTGATCCTCTCCTTCAGAAAAACTGACGAAATACTCGATCTACCTATCGATCGATAGCTTCCAGTGAATGGATACAATGCGTATGTCCCTTTTTGAAAAAGGATATACTCATGAAATAGGCCTAAAATAGGAACAAAATATCGGAAAGAGACCAAGAAGCCGACGTACACTCTTTACTAACAGAAAAAAGGGGAGTTGCCACTATTGAGATGCGCATCGTGCCCTGTCAAACCGACAGAGAACTCCACGCTAGGCTTGAGACCGCAAGAAACTGTGTTTCTCTTATGTCTCGCGGGAAACTGCTGTCGTAAAGCATGTTTGGATTTACCTTTTTCAACACATTCTCACAGGTGTATCTTTTGGGAAAAAGGGAGAGAAGGAAAAGGAGGGTTAGAGAGAAGGATAATGCGTTTTAGGTGTGGGATCAAATATTGATGTGGCGGGCCCGGAGGGAATTGAACCCTCGACCTTCCCGGAGCAATAGAGAATCTATTGTTCTTACGGGTATCTACGCATTGTCGTGTTTAAGAGCCTCAACCTAGTCCTCGCGGCTAGTCCGCCGCTCTACCTTGCTAAGCTACGGGCCCGCTTTAGTCTCATACCAGAATGGCTAATAACCTTTTCTTTTAAGCCCTTACATTATATGAGAGCTTCCTGCGGACTCTTTCCGCAAAAGGGCTCTCCCTCTATACAGGCAGATAGGGTGATTGGCATGGGTGAACTGACCTTTATAGGCTTAGGCCTTTGCGATGATATGGATATCTCGCTTCGCGGACTTCAAGTAATTAGGAACTCTGACTTCGTCTTTGCGGAGTTCTACACAAGTCTGATGTCCGGATTCTGCATGGAGAGATTCAAGAGAAGGATAGGCAAGCAGGTCTCGGTAGTCTGTAGAAAGGATCTGGAGGAAGACAAGGGAGAACTAATATTACAGAAAGCAGCTGAGGCCAGAGTTGCCTTCTTAGTTCCTGGCGATCCTTTAATTGCAACCACGCACGTTGACTTGCGGATCCGAGCCAGAAAGAGGGGAATAAGGACCAAGATCGTTCACGGAGCCTCAATAATTTCCGCTGTAACGGGGCTTTCTGGTCTGCAGAACTATAGATTCGGCAGAAGTGTGACCATCCCTTTCTCAGACGGTGAGCATATCTCTGAAACACCATACGACGTTATTGCAAAGAACAGATCGATGAACTTTCATACTCTCTGCTTCCTCGATGTCAAGGCTGAAGAGAGGAGGTTCATGACCGTTAATGAAGCATTAAACGTGCTTCTACTATTAGAGAAGAAAAGACGGGAAGGTGTCATAACCACGAATAGTCTGGCCATCGGTGTGGCAAGAGCAGGATGCGAAGACGTGATTGTTAAAGCTGGTTATCTGGAAGACTTACTAGACTATGATTTCGGCGGGCCTCCGCATTCGCTCGTCATTCCGGCTGATAGGCTTCACTTCATGGAGGCCGAAGCCTTGAACAACCTTGCAGATGCGGCTGAGAAAGTCAGAGGGATGGTTGGATGACGATGAATAGTTTGGCTTCTAAATATATTCAGAAGACTGAGCGTGTCCTGAACGATATGGACATCTTGCAGACTGTCAAGTTGATCGATGTCAAAAGCATCAAAGAAGTGATTGATGAAGCTAAGAGATACTTCGAGGATGCGAAGTATTATCTCGACAGAAAGAGATTTAAGACCAGTCTGGCTTCCGTTGCATATTGTGAAGGGCTGTTGGACGCCTTAAGGCTACTCGGCCTCGTCGAGTTCACATGGTAGAAGGTGTCTGAGATGACTGGTAAAAGAAAAGTTGTGTTAGCGACGGGAACATTCGACCTCCTCCACTACGGGCACGTCCATTACCTCTCTGAAGCCAAAAAAGCCGGAGGCGAGAACGCCATGCTTGTAGTTGTTGTGGCAAGGGACAGCACAGTTGAGAAACTCAAGGGAAGTGCGCCCATCGTTCCCGAGGATCAGCGCAAGGCAGTTATCGAGGCTCTGAAGGTTGTTGACGAGGCGATTCTTGGACGTGAAGAGATTGATATGGCAGCCATCATCGAAGATGTGAAGCCGGACGCAATTGCGATAGGTCACGATCAGAAAGACATCGAGAAGATGCTCCGCAGAAGCCTAGCCGAAAAGGGACTTGAAGTTCAAATCGTCAGGATAGGAAGGTTTGGCGGAGAGGAGATCAACAGCTCATCAAAGATAAAACGGAAGATAATCGAAAGGTACAGAAGATGAGGATGCTTCTAGATTATTATTTTTCTCAGGATACGGCCAGCACGCCGGTGAAAAAAGGCCCGAAGACGATCTAGGTCCGTCTGCAGAGCACTTTGAAAAAAATGTACTTATTATTTTAAAATGCGTAGGTTGGTCACATGCAGAATCTCGAATTCACGGAAGAAGAACTGAACATTGTCAAAAACTGCAATACACCTGAAAAGGTGCAAGAATTCCTAGATAGCCTTGACTATAATTTTGAGAAAAGTGGCATTGAGACTTGGCGATCTTTCCGAGGGGTCGTAAAGCACAGGGAAGCCCACTGCTTCGAGGCAGCCATAGCAGCAGCGGCGATTCTGTCACAACATGGTTTTCCTCCCCTGATTGTTTGCTTGGAGGCGAGCGACATAGACCACAATATATTTGTTTTTTGGCAGAATGGAAAGGTTGGCTCTGTTGCGAAGTCTAGGCAGTTGGAGTTACACAGTAGGCCACCGATATTTCGGACGTATAGAGATCTGGTTATGTCTTACTACCCAGACTATTACAACTGGTTTACACAAGATAAGAATGACATAACACTAAGGGGTTGGGCGCTTGTAGACCTTCACATCTTCTCGCAAAATTGGATAACCTCTGAAGACATATCATTTATCGAGAAATATCTTCACATCATCCCCTACAAGAGACTATTCCCTGAGAATGAGGACTCCTTCTACTACAGCGGGAGAGAAGGCAAGACAACACCAGTCAGATGAAACCCAAACCAATGCAATGGCACTGCCCACTGTTGGGCTGGCTGAGCCTTAATTCAATCTCTCTGCAAAATAAGGTGCCACCCAGTCGATCAAGCAGAAGAATCCGACGCAATGCTTTCATCTGCTTGCCTGGTCTTAAGATACATGAGGAAAGACTTCGACCCTGACCCTGTTTCCGTCTTTTAACCTCAGTCTTCCACGTAAGTAAACCGGTGAGATTATCTCGATGACCGATTTGTCGTAGTGACTTCTAAGGGCGCAGATAACTGATCCCCTCTCCTTGTTATTTAAGAGAGCTTGAAAGCATCTCACTGGACCATAGGTTCTGTCCTCGTTTTCAAAGCCGGTTATCTCGACGGCTGGATATGACTCAAGTTCAGCCCTCGTCTTAACATCATATTCAGACGTTAGCCTGAGGTTAAGAGTTCCAGGATACGGGTCGAAACCGAGTTTCGCCACGAACTGTTTTCTGTAAGCATCCCGAGTTACGTAGTAGGCTCCTTCCCCAATTCCACTGAAAACTACTCCCTCAAGCGTGATGGATGGCGGGTACTTCGACTCCAATACCGCTGCCAGTCCGCGGAACACTTGCCTGAGTCGAGAGTTTCCGGCGTCTGTAATCTTCACCAAGCCCCCGTCGTGAGTGATTGTTCTTTGAATCCATCCCATTCTCTGTAGATAGGAAAGATGGCGGCAAGCTGTCTGCTGCGAGAGCCCTATCTTCTCAGCCAGAAAACCAGTGGAGACCATAACGGCCTTGGTTGAGGCTCCCATCTCAGCGAGCTTTAAGAGCGAGAAGAAATACTTTTGCAGATTTCTGTCTTTCGCTATGGAATTCAATCTAAGGTCAACGAGAACTAGGAGCTATCATGAGATATAAAGTCTTCAATGAAAAGCGCCCTGAAGCCACCAGGATAGATCCTCTCTTGAGATTAAGATGTGGTAAGATTGATGTAAGAGATTTAACAGGTCGATACCGAATCACCGTCAAGGTACAAAGGCGATCGGGAATCCCCCGTGTCCCGCCCCGCTCCCAATTACACCAGACCTTGTGTGTATGAAAATCTGCGTCTCTACTACTAGGGGGAAGGGGTTTGGGTCAGGATTGTCCGAGACTGCATAGACGCCTCCGCCGGCTACAGTGCCGGAAGGTCCCGAAACAGTCTCAACCCCAATCTTCCCTCCAGAGGCTGGAAAGGTTATGACTGCTTCAACGCCTACTGGAATCTCAATGTCACTCTGAAAAGTGTAGGTGACCACGACGTCACCCGCAACACCAAGATTGGCGTCAATAATGCATGCGTTCACGTAGAGGTGCACGGTTCCATCGTTCTTTAGGTGCAGAATAAATGTCTCGTTTAGCCGTGCCTTGCAGCCCGTGAGCTTGCTGTCTGAATAGAGTATGAGGCTAACACGGGGCAGTGTCAGGTAGTACGCGTAGACGCCAACAGAAAGGGCGACGGCAACCCCAACAATCAGAAGGAGAAATTTCACGTAACGCTTCATAATAACCTCCCTCATTAAGACCGTACTCTGTGACCGCTCTTAAATCTTGCGGAGCGACCGAAGGATGATAGTCAGGTGCGGCTTCTCTTAAAGACTTCGCGGGATATCTGACCTAGTGATCATTCATAGGATAGGAAAATTGCGTACTAGAAGCCTAGCGGTCTCAGACGTAAACAGTTCGAATGCGAGGTAGTTGAAGAAGATACGCAGCTTTGTCTCGAAAAAATATTAGTACATGCTGACAGTGAAATGGAGGAAAACTAAAATGTTGAGTAGGGAGTACGATTGCAGATTCAGGAAAATCGAACAGCTCCGTGGCCCTTGGAGATTTCAGATCGATCAAGACGACCTCGGCGAAGTTGAGGGATGGTTTTCAAGAGATTTCGATAGAGACGAATGGTTGAAAGTAGTCGTCCCAGGCCCATGGGATTTCTATGACCAAGCACTATGGGCCTATGAAGGAATCGGATGGTATGCGACTGAGATTGCCGCGGACAGCGTACATAAAAACGAATGGCAAAGGCTTTTCTTTAATCGCGTAAACATTCACGCAAAGGTTTGGTTGAATGGACGATTCTTAGGAGAACACGTTGGAGGGCATCTGCCGTTCGAGTTCTCTGCCACCCCGTATCTTAGCTCAGACAGTGAAAACGCACTTGTTGTTCGTGTTGATAATGTCCCGCGTGTTGAGTGGTTACCAGGCGCAAGAAATATTGAGTGGGTGCTGTACGGCGGTATCCTACAACCCGTGTTGCTCTTGACCACTGCACCTGTTTATGTTTCAGATTTGGGAGTTACCGCCGTTCCTGAGGGGCAAAGAGCCAGATTGATTTGTGAGGCTGAGGTTACAAATTCTAGTTCAGTTGAATTCCATGGAAAAGTAATTTTTCGGACACCACCAGCCGGTTCTTCTTGGATTGGAGGCACAGAGATCGTATGCGAGCCAGAAAGTAGAACTGTTGTTTCCACGACCGTTAATATGCCCTACGCGGAGAGATGGTCGCCGGAACTGCCTGTCCTCTATGAGATGTCTGCACAACTCGTAAAGGAAGAAAAAATTCTCGATGAGACGAGCGACAAGTTTGGAGTCCGCACAATTGAAGCTCGTGGCGTAGAGATTCTTCTAAATGGGAAACCCATCCGAATCAGGGGTCTCAACCGGTATGACGAGTACGCTAGTTTCGGACCAACCGTGCCCGAGGACATCATGCGCAAGGAACTTATCCGAATCAAGAAGCTAGGAGTCAACCTGATCAGGGTTCATTACCCCCAGGACCCTGCGCTTCTTCGGATCATGGATGAGATTGGACTGTTATTTATGGAAGAAACTTCGCTCTGCTGGTGGAATCCATCAGAGCGGAGTGAAGAATGCAGCAAAGCCGTGATCGATGCTACAGAAAAGACGCTTGAAGACATGATAAAGCGGGACAAAAACCACCCTTGTCTCGTTATTTGGAGTATGGCCAATGAGTGCGCCACAGACAATGACATAGGAATCAATGCTATGAGACGTTTGATGCGCAAGGCGAGAGAGTTAGACCCAACGCGGCTCGTGACATTTGTCATCGCTCATGACCCCAAAGGACATAAGGCCGTCGATGAAGCCGATTTTGCAGCAATCAATATCTATTTTGGCCTATTCGCTAGCCTAGCCCATCACATAGAAGAGTTCGACTCTCTCGTGAGACGCCCGTCAGAAGAACAGTTGCGCAGGATCAGAGAACAGTGCCCTGACAAGCCGATTATTGTCACAGAGTTCGGAACCCATGGGATAAGTGGTCTCCGGGGAAATGCCCGTTTCACCGAGGACTATCAAGCCGCATACATTCGAGCAATGTGGGATGCAATATCGAATGTACCAGACGTGACAGGAGGAGTGCTCTGGTGCTGGGCTGATTACTTCCATCGCCGCAATTTTATCGGTTATGATGGCAGGATGCTTCAGTCGCCTTACGGACCCTATGGAGTTGTCACGATCGACCGTAGAGCCAAAAGATCCCTGTTTGAACTTGCCCATATATATGGCGGCGAAGTAACATAGCAACCAGATTGACGCCGATAAAAAGTTTAATTAACTCAGCTAGACATACTCAACGGATATTTCAAGAGGTCCGGTGATTCAGTTGTCCAGGATCAAACTTGGAATAATCGGATGTGGAGGGATATCCCACTACCATGCGGGTCATCTCCTGAATATTCCCGAGGTTGACGTCGTAGCGATCTCAGACATAAATGAGCCGAACATGAGTAAACTGCGCAATGGTTTTCCCCGTCTTCTAAGTCGCTCCAAAACCTTTGAAGACTATAAGGATATGTTGAACGCTGTCAAACTTGATGCTGTCGAGATACTTACGCCTCACGCGCTGCATTTTGAGCAAGCTATGCAATGCCTCGACAGAGATCTGCACATACTCATCGAGAAGCCGATGGTCTGCACTGTGAAGGAGGCTGAAGAATTGATCGCCAAGGCTGAGGAACAGAAAAAGGTTGCTCTGGTCTCTTATCAGCGCCATTACCAACCCCAATTCCGCTACATCAAAAGGCTGATTGAATCCGAAGAGATTGGGGGTATACAGTTCATCTCAGCCATGCAATGCCAAGATTGGCTGAACTACACTAAGGGGACGTGGCGTCAAGACCCGAAGATTGGCGGCGGCGGACAACTCATCGATTCTGCAAGTCATCTATTCGACGTGATTCTTTGGACAACGGGTTTGCAACCGTCCGAAGTCTTAGCCTTCACTGATAATCTGGGCACTCCAGTTGACATTGACTCATCAATATCGATAAGGTTCAGCAACAATGCGCAAGCAAATATCGGCATTGTTGGGAATTCGCCGTGCTGGGAAGAAAACATAACCATGTGGGGCTCTAAAGGCGCAATTTTCTACAGAAATGGAAAACTGGAACGGCTATCGTTCGGCGAGGATGCCAGAATCGAGCCGATCAAGCTGCCAGAAGCCTCTAACCCGGACCGAAACTTCGTTTACACCATATTGGGAAGAGAAGAGAACCAGTCACCTCCAACATGCGGGCTCAAAGTGATTGAGCTCACAGAAGCCATATGGGAATCAGCCAAAACAGGAAAGAAAGTTAAGTTGCCCTAATTTTACTGCAGAATCGGCTGCGTGGCAACTCCGGTTCCCCTCGTACTTGAACGTCTTTACCGTTATTTCTCAGGATGCAATTGAACCCTTTCTTCCATTTTTACTTTTTCTGTACGAATCGAAACTGATTGTGTTGCATTGATCTTAACAAGAAATTTATGATAAAAGAGAGCGATAATTCTTCTGGCATTTATTGAGGAAACAATATGACTGAAGAAAGAGTTCTGAAAGAGAAATTTCCTCCATATTTTGGCCCGGAGTGGGAGAAGAAGATAAGTAACCCTGGTCACCCAAATTTTTGGAAATACGGTGTAGCCAACCTCATCTTTCTGGATTTTGTCGCTGGTAAGAAGGTGATTCTTGATGTCGGCTGTGGAACAGGCGGTTCCACGTGTTTTCTTGCCAAAAATTCCGAATCAGACATGATTGTAGGCGTGGACGTTATGAAATCTATGATTCAAGTGGCAAGGGAAAAAACAAAGAAGCAAGAAATCAAGGGCAAAACTGAATTTATCGTTTGTGATGCTCGGCAATTACCTTTCAGAAATTCAAGTTTTGAAACTTTGATTTCTCGAGGGGATGTTCTAGTTTGGCTAATTCCGCAAGATAAAGCCCTTCAAGAGTTCAATCGAGTAATGAAATCTGGAGCTGCTATAGTGATGGAGATGGATAATGCCGCTTTTATGAAGATTGCTGACTTCCGCTATTTTGAAAAGACTTATGATGGGAAAATAGTTTATGTGACAGGTAAGGTCGATGTTGATCGAAATCAGTTTGTTACTTGTTATGTTCTGAAAACGGACAGCGATATAGCCCAAAACATACTGCAGACTCAAGAGTTCATAAAAACAGGATGTTATTCAGGAGGAGAATATTCTCTGAACGATGTTGAGAAAGAAACAACAGAAATTAAGCAAGGACTAACTACACGATGGTATACCACTGAGGAACTTAGAGACCTATTCGAGCAATGTGGTTTTAAGGAAGTAGAAGTAATAGGCGATGGTTTATTTATGAAACTAGCGCTGGAAGGAAACAGAAAGATAGTTGAGTTCATGAAGAAACAACCCGATCTGTTTTTTGAAATTGAAAAAAGATTGGTCTCCCTTATAAATCCTGATAAAGCACCAACCCTCATAATCAAAGGATTGAAAGATTGATCAAGAAACAATAGAATGCTCTTGGTCAAAATGATAGAATACATTTTAAGATAAGGAATAAACGATACTTCAAGAGCTGAAAACTTGCGAGTATAGGCTGACGCCTCTAGCCTAGTCTTTGAGTTCCTTTAGCAGCAAAACCAAGGTTGGCGCTTTGTTGCGCAGGTATTCATCAGCTGTTATCAGCTTTGCTCTATTTCTTTCAGCCATAGCTAAATAGGATGAGTCGTAAAAAGTTAGATTTTTAGTCTTTGATATGCCGCAAGCACACTTAAGGAGTTCGGCATCGGACCATATGTCCACAAGACCGATCTGCAGATCTAGGAACTTTTCAATGAACTCGTATGCTTTCTCAGCGGCAATACGTGGATGTCTCCAGAGGACGTTTCCCAACTCATAAATTATTAATGAGGGCGCCGACAACAATAGGCGCCCCTTGACATGAGAATCTACAATTTCTAAAGCCTCATAGGAGTAATCCTCCACAATAAAGCATTTAGCGACCACAGAGGCGTCGACCACGTAACCCTTCACATGGTTTCCCTCATTCGACGGAGAGTTTCAACACTGTCGAAACCTATTTCCTTTCCAGGAACTTTGTTCGCTATTATCCATTTCATCGCCTCTTCAGACCTTCTTCTCCTTAATCCTTCTTCAATGGCTTCCTTAACGAAAGCGGAGACCTCGAAACCTAATTTTTCTATATCTTTTTTAATCTCCTCTGGAACCCTAACGGCGATGACGACCTTCTTCCCCAACGTTTTCACCAATCACTACTATTTTTGTTTACAAAAATATAAACATGCCCATAAAATAATGTTAAAAGCCACAAGCTAAATCAACATCATAACTCAGGTGTTCTCTTTCATCCTTCGCTGTAAACCGATCTACGACCTCACCTGTTTCATCTTTCTCTATTTTCTCAAATTACATAGTCTAAGTAACGAAAATAGACGGAATGACATATTACTAAAATGGTTAAAAAAGGAGTAGATTTATGATTCATTGTAGCCGATCTTTTCCTTCAACGCCTGCACTGATTCTGGATTCATTAAGGTTGTAATGTCTCCTACAGGCTGGTTTCTCGTTATAGCTTTAAGAATTCTCCGCATTATCTTCCCGCTTCGCGTTTTCGGCAAATCTTCGACAAATATGATTCTTTCCGGCCTTGCAGTGGGACCTATGACCCTATCAACCGTCTTCTTCAACTCTGCTTCCAGTTCTCGCGCGGGTCTATATCCCGGCTTTAAGGTGACAAAGGCTACCGGAACCTCGCCTTTGATCTCATGTGGCGCCGCTACAACAGCGCATTCAACTACCGCCGGGTGTTGAGTTACGGCGTTCTCAACCTCGGCTGTAGAGAGCCTATGACCAGCAACTTTCATCACGTCATCGACCCTACCTGTTAGACGCATATTGCCGAGTTCGTCATAGATGAAGGCGCCGTCGCTAGTGTAGTAAAACTTTTCGCCATAGACGCTCCAGTATTGTTCCTTAAACCTCTCGGGATCCTTATAGATCGTTCGGAACATGCCTGGAGCAAACGGTGGCATCTGAACAAGGTATCCGCCTTCACCTATACCAGTTGGTTTTCCATCTTCGGTGAGGACTTGATGCTTTGTACCTGGAAAACTCCTCCCGGCAACGGTAGGTATGAAGGGGCCCAATCCTGGTAACGCGTTGATCAGCGTTCCGCCAGTTTCAGTCTGCCACCACGTGTCAATGATCGGACATCTCCCTCCGCCTATTACCTTGAAGTACCACATCCAAGCGTCTTCGTTGATGGGTTCTCCTACAGTTCCGAGGATTCGGAGGCTGCTCAAGTCGTGTTTCCTAGGCCACTCGTCTCCCAATCTCATAAGCATTCTAATCGCGGTTGGAGCCGTGTAAAGTACCGTAACCGCATGTTTCTCCACTATTTGCCACCATCTATCTGGACCGGGATGGTCAGGGGCGCCCTCATATATTAGGCTGGTGTCTCCGTCCATCAGCGGACCATAGCAATTGTAGGTGTGACCTGTAATCCATCCGATGTCGGCGGTGCACCAGAAGACATCATCTTCATGAAGATCGAAGTCCCATTTAGTTGTCCAATAAGCTTGAACAGCATATCCACCCGTGTGATGCTCTATCCCCTTAGGTTTACCCGTAGTTCCACTGGTGTACAGGATGAAAATGATATCTTCGCTGTCCACGACTTCGGGTTCGCAGTACGGGTCTGCTTTCCGCATGAGTTCGTGCCACCAGTGGTCACGTCCTTCAACCATGTTGACTTCATTACCAAGCCTGTTTACAACCACCACATCCTTTATGGAGGTGCCTTCGGCGCCCAGGTCAGCGTTAGCCTTAAGGTTAACCACATTACCTCTTCTATAATACCCATCAGCGGTGATGAGAACCTTCGCCTCCGCATCGATCATTCTTTCCTTCAAGGACTGCCCACTGAAAGCCGAGAAGACAACACTATGGACAGCTCCAATACGGGTGCACGCCAACATGGCAATCTGGACTTCAGGGATCATAGGCAGATAGATGCCGACCTTGTCTCCTTTCCCCACTCCCAGGTTTTTCAGGACGTTCGCGAATTTGTTAACTTCCCGGTAGAGGTCGTAATATGTCAATACTCTGTGAGGTTCATTGGGGGGTTCAGGCTCCCATATTATGGCGGCCTTGTTCCTTCTCCAAGTTTCGATATGTCTGTCCAAGGCGTTGTAAGAGATGTTGAGCTTCCCGTCGATAAACCACTGGTAAGAAGGCGGAATCCATCTGTAGGTCTGAGTCCACTCTTTGAACCATGTTAAGCCTTCTCTGGCTAGCTTAGCCCACCACGAGACAGGGTCCATCTCTGCTTGCTTGTATACCTTCTCATCGGTGACCCAAGCCGTCTTCTTCAATTCTTCTGAAGGCCAGAAGTAATTCTTTCTTTTCGGGTCTTCTACCACCCATTGGATCGGCTTCTTTCGCATCTTTCGTTGCGCTCCGCTTATCCTCGAATTGTATCAAGTTCGTAAAATTCGGGTAATTAAAGCTTTCTTTCTTTAAAAAAAAGGATCGGTCGGTTCCTTTTTCTCGCACTTGGATGACTAGAAGGGAGATAACCAAGAATATTTGATTCCATTTGGAGCTGCTTGACGTCTGCGAGGGGAAATCAGAGAAGCCCCACTTTAGCAAGGGCTTGCTTGACAGCCTCCCCTTCTTGTCGAGTGATAGGCGTGAGTGGCGGCCTCATGTAGGCTTGTTTCAATACACCTAGCATGACCAGTGCCTCCTTAATTCTTGCCCGGTAGTTTCTCACTGGACGAGAAAATATAACATCAGCTAGGGGTTGCAGGCGATCAGCTATCTCTCTCGCCTCTTCGTACCTCTTTTCCTGTATGAGCTCGAACATTTCCACCTGCAAATCGGTGGCGAGAGTTCCAAACCCGATAAGGGCTCCTTCGGCTCCCAATACTAGAGACTCGAAGATGAAGTTGTCGTTTCCCGTCAAGACCGTTATTTTTCTTGGCAAGGATTTCAGAAGCCTCAAGGTGTTCAGAAATTTCATCGCGTCGAAAGAGGCTTCTTTTATGGCTATTACCTCTTCTATTTCCGTAAGTCTTGCTAGGCATTCGGGGTCATACTCGACTCCCCCCAGATCCTTTTGAAGCTGAAACAGGACTATCTGAATTCCAGTCTCGGAGGCTATTGCCTTGTGATAGGCATAAGGAACCTCTGAATGCAGTGGTGACCCATAGAAGGCCGTGATGGGAAATACGAGCAGCGCGTCAGCTCCAGCCTCTTTCATTTCTTTCGCAGCTTCAACCGCTTGAGATGTAAAGCTTGCTTGCAGGCCAGCGATCACTGGAACCCTATTTCCTACGAGACTCTTCACCACATCAAGCACCTTCAACTTCTCTTGTCGGTAGAGGTGCGGGCCTTCGCCTGTATCTACGTTCACTGCTAAGCCGCCTATCCTTGACTTCGTTAACCACTTGATGTACTCCTTCAAGGAGTCTTCGTCGACTTGGTATGTGGATGTCAAGGGCAGAACGGTTGCAGGAATAATACCCCTCAGTTTCAGATTTTTCATATCCCTGTCCCTCTCACTTCTCATCTTCTCGCATTCTTAACCTCTTTTTGAAAGGTAAATAGCTTCCGTGGGACACTTTTCCAAGCATAAACCGCATATGTCACATTTCTCTCGATCGATAGATGCTTTGCCTTGGGTTAGGCTTATTGCGTCGTAAAAGCAGCTTACCCGACATTCGCCGCACCCTGTGCATCTTTCTCCATCGATATTGATAGATACATCTGTCGGAGCTCTGACAACGTTCTTTGTGCCTATAATGTTCTTCAAAGCGGCGCCTTTCAACTCGTAGATGGATTCGTATCCTTTTCGTTCCATCCAGCTGGTCATATTCTTCAGCCAAACTCTTACTATGTTGTAGCCGCGTAATATCACGGCTGTTGCGCTTTGAACGGTTGCAGCCCCAACCATTATATACCGGATTATGTCGTCCCAGCTCCAAACCCCGAGAACGCCGCTGATCGGAATCTTAACCCCCAAAGCAACCTCGCTCACACCTTTTAGGCCGTAACCCAAGAGGTAAGGTCCTCCGTAGCCGCCTATGGACCTCCAGCCTAATGGGCTGGCGGTCTCTATATCTATCATTATGCCTGATAGCCTGGCTTGAACCGTCAAGGCATCAGCACCAGAAGATTCGGCTGCTCTCGCTATGGATGGTAAGTCTGAGACTTGAGCTGACAACTTTGCACTGAAGGGCATGGCTATGCGACTCTTCACTATCCTTACTATTTCAGGAGCCAACTCGATAGCTCCGGCTCCCATCCTGAAGCCTAGATCGGCCGCGTAAGGACACGAGATGTTTATCTCACACATGTCGGCTCTTGTGCCGTTTACAACATCACATAACTCTTCCCACTCTTCGAGACTGCTTCCTGAGATGCTCGCGATGACTACGCCCTCATCCCCAACTGACTCCTTAGTTTGGTCTATGTCAGCCGCATAACCTT
>Ga0315309_1001277_pt1 | contig 15119 bp, 14 predicted proteins | sample TDP4_MG_FD_203080 | JGI IMG/M metagenome (GOLD analysis project Ga0315309, IMG submission 203080) | Freshwater sediment microbial communities from Lake Towuti, South Sulawesi, Indonesia - TDP4 | ecosystem: Environmental > Aquatic > Freshwater > Lake > Sediment | place: Indonesia: South Sulawesi... | reverse complement strand
TGCCAGAGGAGGAGCATTCTGAATCTTCTATTCCAAACTGTTGTTTCTTACTCGAACTGCTCAGCGTCCTTTAGCAGGGTTTCCAGACCGGCGCCGCAGATGATCGCCACGTCGGGGGGAAAAGGTTGATCACGGACTTCCGAGAATATGGTCCCAGGTGTCCGCCCTGTCCGTGGTTGAGGAGATCCGGTGTTCCCACTGTGGCGCGCCGCTGGCCTTCGAGCCCGGTGAGATCCTCGCCACCTGCCGGTACTGCGGCTTCACCAGCGTCATCGAGACCGGGAGGCCCTTCGACCTCGAACACTCCATGCTCCCCAACAGGTTCGACCCCACGAGCGTGGAGGAGCCCCTGCGGGACTGGATGCGGTCAGGCTTCCTCAAGCCCGGGGACCTCGCCAAGAAGGCGAAGATCCTGGAGAAGAGCTTGGTGTATCTGCCCCTCTGGGTAGTCTCCCTGAGCGCCGTGAGCCGGTACAAGGGGGTCTTCGAGCGGCTGGGGCCCTCCACCGTCAAGGAGGGGAGGATCGAGAGGAGCTACGAGTGGGTGGTGCTGGCGAGGAAGGCCGCGGAGTTCCCGACCAGGGAGTACGACGTGCCCCTGAGGGCGAAGGTCCCCTACGACTTCCGGAGGGTGGAGGGCTTCGCCAGGGTGCTGAACAGCGAGATCGGCCGGGAGGAGGCGGTGGAGCTGGCGAAGCAGCAGGTGGAGGACCACCACCGGTTCTTGGCTCAGCAGGATGTGGACAAGATCGTAGAGGTGAGCAGTGACCTCTCCGTGGGGGAGTCCGTGTACCTCCACGCGCCCATCTGGTTCATCGCCTACGAGTACAGGGGGAAACGGTACAGCGTCATCCTGGACGGCGCCATCGGAACCGTCATCAAGGGAGACATACCCACCAGGGAATTCGGCCTGTTCTGAGCTGATGACAAGCAACAAAAAAGAGGAGAAAGAGTGGGGAAGACAGCTTTAAAAGCAACGGCCCGTAGAGGTATGAGTGGCAACCCTGAAGCAAACCCGTGAGCCTTGGAGGTGACCTCGTGCCGAGGAGACCTTTAGGGGTTCTCTCGCTCGGTGTCTTCATTTTGGTTTTGGCTGTTTGCGCGTTCCTGTCTACCGCCTACAGCCTCAGACTGCTTGAAACCCTCCCGTTGGTCCTCGTCTTCTACGGCGTGTGGGTCATGGCTCTGGCGGGCGTTCTTGGGCGCGGGGCTGCCGGTACTTTTTCGTGGGGGGCCTTAACCACGACCGTTGGCATCGTGTGGTTTCTCGGGGCCAGTGGACTGCTTATGGGGTATCTCCTCCCGCTGCTGTTGCTGGTTCTCGGGATCCTAGTTGTGGCCGCGGGGCTCCGAACGTGGAGGAGATAGCGGAGGCGGCTGTTGCGGGGGCAAAGGAAATAGGGTGGACGCGTATGATGGTTATCGGGTGGGTGTGTCGATATGGCGGAGCGTGAAACCGTCGACAGGGTGAGGGAGAGGCAGGGGGTCCTCTCGGAGATCCAGAACTTCTTCACCCGTGGGTACGGCACCAAGGAGGACCTGAGGGAGCTGGACAGGAAGCTCCGGGACCTGTACTACGCGGACCTGCGGGACCTGCGCCACGTCTGGGAGGGCATCTACCTGGGCGCCCTGAACGCGGGGGTCGCAGCCTCCAGCGGCGACTTCAAGAAGGTGATCCAGGTGATGGACCGGGTGATGGAGGAGGTGCGGCACGCGGACTACGGCTACGCGGGCCTCATGGACCGGAAGGGGAGCATACGGGAGGTGGGGCTTGCCCGGGTGTTCGACTATGACAGGGCGCTGGCTGGCGACATTGAAGCCATGGAGGGGGCCGTGAAAAGGATTTACGGTGACGCGGAGGCCGGGAACTGGGCCGGTGTGCCGGACGAGGTGAAGACGGTGAAAGGTTTATTACTCGCCTTCGAGGAGAAGTGGCGTGAGAGGGAGAACAGGTTTAGGCCGCTAGAGGTGTAGGAGCTAGGAGGATGTTGGAGCATGCCCGTTATTGAGAGCGTCTCGTGGGAGGCCGCGCCCCCGGACCAGATCGCGTACCGGTTTCCCAAGGTCTCCCTGAAGTACGGGAGCCAGGTGATCGTCCGGGAGAACCAGTGGGCGGTCTTCTTCCGGGACGGGAAGGCCTACGACGTCTTCGGGCCGGGGAGGCACACCATCACGAGCAACAACGTTCCGCTCCTGACCGCGGCCCTGAGGGCCCTGAGGATCATCGGGGACATCTTCGAGTGCGAGGTCATCTTCGTCAGCAACAGCCAGTTCCGGGGGAACTTCGGCGGCCAGGCCTACTCCGCCCCCAGCGGGCCCATCGGGTACCAGGCGGAGATCGGCTTCTTCGGCTACCTCCTCTACAAGGTGGAGGACCCCAAGCTCTTCGTGGTCGAGTTCTTCGGGAACCGGGGGGCCAGCACCTCCGAGGACGTCGAGAGGTACATCCGGGGCTTCATAAACGAGCGGGTCATCGACCAGTTCGCCCACCACGACATCTTCGGCATGGTCAAGAGGGTGGACGAGACCACCGACAAGGTCTCCCTGGTCATCAGCGACGAGGCCGCCCGAATCGGCCTCAAGGTCATCGACTGCGTCTTCGAGGGCGTCAAGATCCCCGAGGAGGCCAGGCGGTTCGCCACCAGCGTGGGCCAGCAGGCCATGGCCATGCAGTACATGAAGGAGACGGCCGCAGAGCTCCCGCCCGGGGGAGGCGGAGCCGCGGGGGCCGGGGTCGGGGCGGGGATGGGCCTCGCCATGGGAACCCAGATGGCCCAGGCGATGCGGCCCCAGGCGCCCGCCGCGCCACAGCAGGTCGTGATCTGCCAGGGCTGCGGCGCCCAAAATCCCGTAGGAACCAAGTTCTGTGGCAACTGTGGGGCAAGCCTAGCCCCGGTAGCCAAAGTGGCGTGCCCGAAGTGCGGGGCAGACATGCCGGCGACTATGAAGTTCTGCGGCAGCTGCGGGGCCCCACTAAGCCCGGCCGAGACCGAGTGCCCAAACTGTAAGGCGAAGAACCCGCCCGGCATGAAGTTCTGCGGCAGCTGCGGCGCGAAGCTTCAGTAGCGATCCCCTTAATCCTCTATTTCCCTCTCTTTGTCTCTGTTCCGAAGCACTGTCTCTAGGCGTTGCTATCCGTGCAGGGCTGAACGGCAGTTTCCGCAGAACCTGTACGTGGCCGGCATCGCCGAGCGACAGCTTGGGCACGTGACTCTGGGGGGCGGGTACAGGCTATGGCCGCAGCTGGAGCAGAACCGGTTTTCTAGGGGGTTGTGGGCGCCGCACGTCTGGCACACGACAACCCGCCTAACCTCAACTCTCCTCGGCCTCATCGTCTCCAGCACGTACTGACCCATGAGCAGCCCCATCGCCAAACCCACCCCGGCGGAGAAGGCGTTGCTCCCACCCATCCCAGGCTACCCACCCAGCCTTGCCCGTACAACCTACTGACCCTTTGCAGGTATTTGAAGGTCTCGGCGACGGATGTCCGCGAGTGGATAGAGGTTCTAGGCTTAGGGGCTGAATCGCGACGTCATTTCCGGTCTCACCCCGGACCTGTCCTGGTGTCTCAAGAGCCTCCCAGCCTCAACGATGCCCTCAATCATATTTGAAGCGTATTTGAGGCATATGGGAGACCCCCTCTAAAATACCCGCCATCAGCGGGAGGAGGAAGGAGGACACACGCGAATTCTCCGTGAGGCTGCTTCCTGCCTAAGAAAATCCCACATTATTATTACGCTCACCCGGTCGGTAGGTGACAAAGTAGGCCGTCGTATTTTCTTAGGCAGGCCTTGGCGGAAGACGGGATCTGTGGGGTAACCGGAACCATCGCAATCTTGCCAGAATCCTATGTGTGTCTATGTGAGAAAGGTCTTTTGCTTCGCATGCAGAGGAAGACGGTTGCTTCTAGTTTGTTAGTGGATTTACGCTGGGAGCGATGCTAGACGTGAAGCTCCACGGACCTGCCCTCCTCGGCGGACCGGCGGGCGGCCTCGGCGACCGCCACCGCCCTCCTCACCTCCTCGGGCTTCACGGCGAGTTCCTTGCCGTCGACCAGGTGGTCGGCGACGTTCCGGTAGAAGGCCTTCCAGTCCCCGCGGAGGGTCGGTATCGTCATGTCCCTGACCTCGCCGTCCACCACCGTACGCACCCTCGCGTAGTCCCGCGGGTCCTCCACGGCGGCGTCGATGTCCCCCGCGTTCATGGCCCGCTCCTGGGGGTCGACGCCCGTCTTAGTCAGGGCCCCGAGCTCGCCTAGGACGTACCAGCGGGGCCGGTCGATCCGGGCCATGTTCCCCAGCTCGATGCCGAAGGTGAGGTCGTCCTCGAAGTGGATGAGGCACCGGAGGTAGCTCTCGATGTCGACCTCCCCCCTCCGCCGCGTGGCGAGGCAGTAGACCCGGTCCACCGGCGCCCGGGCGAGCTGGATGGCGTGGTCGAGGAAGTGCGCCCCCCAGTCGTAGAGGATGCCGCCGCTCTGTTTCATCTGGCTCCTCCACCGGTCGGGCGCGATCCTCTCCCGGTAGCCCAGCAGCGACTCCTCGATGAGGTACGGCCTCCCGATCAGCCCCTCGTCCAGGACTTTCCGGACGGTCAGGTAGTCCCCGTCCCAGCGCCGGTTGTGGAACACCGTCAGCATCACCCCGTTCCTCCGGCTGGCCTCGATCATGGCGTCCGCCTCCGCCGTGTTCATGCACATGATCTTCTCCACCACGACGTGCCTCCCGGCCTCCATGGCCTGGATCGCCAGCGGGGCGTGGGTGTCGTGGGGCGTCGCCACCACGACGAGCTGGATGTTCTCGTCCCCCAGCATCTCCCCCAGGCTGCCGAAGACCCTCACGCCGTACTCCCTCTCCGCGCTCCGCCTCCTCTCCGGGTCCCTGGTCACCACACCGTAGAGGCGCAGCCTCCTCTCAAACCCGATCAGATAACAGTGAAAGTTCCTCCCCGAGTACCCGTAGCCAATAACACCGACATTTATCGGCGGGGTCACCATATCTCCACCATCCGTCCACATCAGGTAAAGGGCATATAACCCTTACTTCCGGATTTCGGGCCTCCCGGAGGAGCCCAGACGCGCGAGTGGGGAACGGTTACGCTGTTGGTGGGTGCACGATTCCTCTGGGGGTGGTGAAGGTGTGGGGTCCGTCTTGGAGGGCCAGGAGGAGCTGGGTGGTCTCGACGTTGTACCGTAGCCCGGTGAAGGCCTTCTCGTCGGCGTAGGCGGCCACCACCTGCCCGATGAGCAGCCGGTGGGAGCCCGTGGGCACCTCGTTGACGAGCCTGCACTCCATGTGGGCGATGCACTCCTCGATGATAGGCGGTTTAACCCTCTTGGCCGGGGAGGGCGTCAGGCCGGCCTGCCTGAACTTGTCCACCGTCCTCCCGGAGGTGGTCCCGCAGGCCATCACCGCCCCCAGGAGGCCCCGGGTGGGCACGTTCACCACGAACTCCCCGCTCCCCTTAATCAGGCCGTAGGAGTACCTCTCCGGCCGGACGGCGAGGGCCACCATAGGCGGGTCGTACGAGGTGGGCGTCGCCCAGGCCAGAGTGATGATGTTCGGCCTCCCCTCCCCGTCCACGGAGGTCACCAGGATCACCGGAGCCGGATAGAGCATCTCGAAGATCCCCTCCTTCTCCACCTCAACCTTAGTCACGGTCAGTCCTCTCCTCTCAAACCTGAGTTTCACCGGTAGTATCTCGGCGAAGGCCACTTATGCATTTAGTTCAGAAACAGAAGCCCGGCTCTTTAGAGAAGCTCCGCCCTCTTTAAAGCCTCTCTTATCGATTCTCTCTCGGTTGGGCTTATCGGGGTTAGGGGAGGCCTCACGTAGGCGTGTCTCAGTACGCCGAGGAGGACGAGTGCCTCCTTCACCCTGGCCCGGTAGTTTCTCACCGGCGGGGCGAAGATCACGTCGGCCAGGGGCTGGAGGCGTTCACCCATCTCCCTGGCCTCCTCGTAGCGCTCCTTCTGGACGAGTTCAAACATCTCGACCTGGAGATCCGTGGCCAGGGTTCCGAAGCCTATCAGGGCGCCGTCGGCCCCGAGGATGAACGACTCCAGTATGAAGTTGTCGTTCCCGGTTAGGACGGTGATCCTCCTCGGCGCCGACCTCAGGGTCCTCAGGGTCCTCACGAACTTGAGGGCGTCGAAGGACGCCTCCTTTAGGGCAGTGACGCCCTCTATGCTCGCCAGTCTGAGGAGGCACTCTGTGCTGTACTCGACGCCCCCCAGGTCTCTCTGCAGCTGGAAGAGGACGAGCGGGATGTTCGCACCCTCCGCCACGGCCCTATGGTAAGCGTATGGAATCTCTGGCGGTAGGGGCTCCCCGAGGAAGGCCGGTATGGGGAAGACCAGGAGCGCGTCCGCCCCGGCCTTCCTCGCCTCGGTGGCTGCCTCCACGGCCTCTGCGGTGAAGTTCGCCTGGAGACCGGCGACTATGGGAACCCTGCCGCCCACCACCTGCCTCACTATCTTGAGAACCTTCACCCTCTCCTCCCTGTGGAGGTGGGGGCCCTCACCGGTATCGACGTTTATGGCCAGCCCCCCCACCTTAAACCCGGTCAGCCAGCGTATGTACTCCTTGAGAGCGTCCTCGTCCACTCGGTAGTCTGGGCCCATCGGCAGGACGGTTGCGGGGATTATACCACCCAGCTTAGGGACTCCCATATGGCTCATCTCTCCTTCCATTACATAGTTGGGCGAGGCTTAAGTTTTGCAGTCTTGGCCGGAGGGTTCCGGAGGAGGCGGACGGCCCCGGTCGGGCACTTCTCGAGGCATAGGCCGCAGACGTCACACCTACCGCGGTCTACCGCGGCCTTCCCCTTCTCAATCCTCACGGCGTCGTAGAAGCAGCTCACTAGGCACTCTCCGCACCCTGTGCACTCATCCTCGTTCACCTCGACGTAAACCCCTGCTGGGGCCCTCTCAACCTGCCCCGTCCGGATTATGTGTTTCAGGGCGGCCCCCCTGAGGTCGAGGATGGACCCGTACCCCTTGCGATCCATCCAGTCGGTTATCCCCCTCAGCCACTCCCTGACGACGCGGTATCCGCGCATGATGACGGCCGTGGCGCTCTGGACGGTCGTTGCACCAACCATCACGTAGCGGATTATGTCCTCCCAGTCCCAGACGCCCAGAACGGCGCTGACGGGTATCCCGACGGCCGAGGCGACCTCACTCACACCCTTCAGGCCATAGCCGAGGAGGTACGGCCCCCCGTAGCCGCCTATGGAGCCCCAGCCGTGGGGGCGGGCGGTCTCGATGTCCACCATTATGCCGGAGAGCCTGGCCTGGATCGTGAGGGCGTCGGCCCCCGACGCCCCGACGGCCCTCGCTATGGAGGCCATGTTTGGCACCTGGGGGGAGAGCTTGACGCTGAGCGGCACCGCCAGCTCCCTCTTGAGAATCCTGACGATCTCAGGGGAGGACTCGACGGCCCCGGCTCCCATCCTGAGGCCCAGGTCGGCAGCGAAGGGGCATGAGATGTTCGCCTCGCAGAGGTCCGCCTCGGTCCCGTTGATGACAGCGCAGAGCTCCTCCCACTCCTCCGGGCTACTCCCCGCTATGCTCGCCACGACCACGCCGTCTCCGCCGATGAGCCTCTTCGCCTCGTTCACGTCCCCGGCGTATCCCTCATAGCCAAGCGGGGAGCAGTCCTCCAGGGAGTGGAGGGTGAAGTACCGGGTCCTCCTCTCGGGGTATCCGGGGTATTCCCTCCACCCGTAGAGCTTGAACCTGGGCCTCGGGTAGCGCCGGCCGACGGCCGCGCTCTCCCCGCAGAGCGACTTGGCCACGACGCCGCCGAAACCGGCCTCCACGGCCTTCTTCATCGATCTGGCGTCCTTCGTCGGGGTCGCGGAGGCGGCGACGATCGGGTTCCTGAACGTCACCCCTGCAAACTCGACAGACAGGTCTACCAATTCTGCCGCTTCCCCTCTCAAGTAAAACCTGGGTGGAGGTCGAATCCTGAGGTCTCTTTATAAATCTTTCGATAACCTTCCGAGGCTCCAATCAATTATTTTGGCTCATAGAAGTTTATTAGGCTTTATAAAGATGCGCTCGCGCAGGTAGGTCTATGGGATGAGTATACGACTTTGCCTCGGTACTTCACTTGGGTGGCGTTCGACACCATGAAGCTCTTTAGATCACCATTTTCTACTGAGAATGTCAGCGCGAAAGCGTCGGTTTCCACATCGTCAAATTTGATCCCTCCGCCTCTGGTGCTGAAGATAACTGTTTCTTTCCTCTCTTCTCTCCGCGTTGTGAAGCCGAAGAGCTTGTCTGTCTTGATACACTCGATCTCCGGTAGACTTCTGGTTTCACCTTTCTTACTTGGCTGTAGAACGGCGAGGAAGTACTCTTCTCTGCGTTTGTCTCGGGGCGTCACTTTCAAGTGCCACTGTTTTGGAAACGTCTTCCCTTCACGCCTCCAGTCGATTGGTGGAGCGTCGAATTGATCTGTCGAGTTAAAATTCAGCCCCTCTGAACTCCAGCTGTTTATCGTTACCTTTAGATTCGCTGTCTTCTCACTTAGCCAAACCTCGTTATTTTCCTCGATGATCTTCATCTCGCTGTAGGAGTGGAGCAGCCACTCCCAGCTGGCTTCATGGTCTGCTTCCAGTTCGTCGAAGACGACGTAAATATCCGGCCTCAAGAAGAGTACGTGGCGTTTAAACTTCTTCAATCCTGCCTCGTCTACGTAAGCGTTGGAAGCGTCTCCAACTGCATAGTCATAATCCTGGCTGAGAAGGAAGTTTTCGATTGCGCCGTATCCTTCGAAGCTCCCCTTCTGTCCCATATCATCTATCAGTATGCCGTTATGTGCCTTTGTTTGTCTATACCAACCTATCGCATGTTTACCTCCGCCAGCTATGCGATAACCGGAGTCCGCAACGAGGGTTCTTCCGTGGGCTACTATGTTAAAGGTGTTCTGGTCCCCGTGGGAGTGACCTAAGGAGCCGTAGGGACTGCATTTAAAGGCAAAAACGATGTTGTCTTTGGGATTAGCAAGGTTTGTGTGCATGAGAACCCAGCCGATCCCTCGAAAGCACCTTGACAGGGGAAGGTCTATGGGAGGCTTAGACAGATAATCACCTTCTAAACTCCAAAGATACTCTAAGAAGAATCCCATTTCAAGGAGGCCCCATTCCCTCGTTAACTCTTCTCTCAGAGTATCCTTCTCAACCTCTTCAGCATACCACATAGCGTAGGGATTTTTCACCTCTCGCGCAAGCCTTCTCATGACGACACTGTTTTTTCTTATTGGCAGCAGCTTTTTCCCCTTTCCAGAGCCGTCTCCGAACTGCGGATGATGGGTTCTTGGGGGATGAGTGTAGATTAGGTAGTATGACATATTTTTGTACCAAGGCTTCTTATAGAGGTTGATGCCTGTAGCCTTCCTGATTAGCTCTGCCGTGGCCAACGCGCTCAATGTCACCGTACCTTCGAAGTAATTGTTACCTGAACTCCATCCGCCATCGATGTCGCCCCAAGGCGGGAAAACCCAAACATACAGCTTCAAGAAGTATTCAAGCCATTTGGCCGCCTCAGCCACTTCATGGATTAGTGCTAAGCTGCAGATGCCGAAACCTTGTAGAACGTACTGCCACGCATGTTCGTCAAAAACTCCGTTGGATAACGTGTACTTTCTTCGATAGAAATCATACATTCTGCTGGCTCGTGCGATTATAGCGCCTCTGATCTTTGAACGTTCATTCTCAGTCAAGTAATCGTAAAGGTAATCGTAGACTATGGCGAGGTTCTCAGCGATCGTCTGGTTTGCGAAGTCGGAAACATGGTGAGAGGTGAAGCCGTCTGACTCCCAACTTACAGCATGCAATGCCCGTCTCTTCGCCTCTCTGGCGTACCTCTCGTCACCGGTGACAAGGTAAAGGGCCGATAGATGACCGGCAGGCGGCACCGTACTCTTCGCCAAGTGCTTCGAGCCCTTTCTTCTCAAAAAACGCATCTGATGCGCGCGCGCATTGATCTGGTGCTCCGGCGGGACGTCGTCTCCCAGCTCTTCTCCGACGTACTTCTCCGCTGAGGACTCCCAAAACTTCAAGACCTCCCGCGAACGCGCGTTTTTCTCGGTTTCCTTGCGAAGGCTTTCAAGGTCTTCTTTGAATATCCAGATCCTAGGATGGTTCTTCGGAATGCGGCTTATCGCTTCCGCAAAGGATGGGAAGGTCGTTATAACCTCGTCCTTGACGGTTTCCTCTCCCACATAGAATTCATAAGCGTCGGAGAAGGCGTCCCCGTCAGCTTTGTAACGCCAGTACCACCTTCCCTTCGAAAAGAAGTGTGACGGTTTATAAAAGGTTAGGTCGAGGTCCTCAACGGTCACCGTGGAACCATCATCAAACCCGCTCGTCCTCGAGCATTGAACAGTGTAACGCGCGTCCGGCTTATCACTCGGAGGCCAGAAGAACGTTGGAGGATTTGAATAAACGATCACGCCCTGTGGACGAGGACACAAAGCCACACTGACAGAATTCTCATACAGCGCATGTGGACCTGCACGATAAGCTTTCACCGTAAAACCTCCTCTTCGATCTTCGTCCATTTAACCACCTCGTTTTCTTTTTCAATATTTAAGTTTTGCCTATTTAAATAGGGCTCTGCCCTTAAGCTCATCGTCTCCCTGGGCTCAGCTATTAACGAAGTATTCGGTGATGGTGGAGGTTGATTGTTAAGAGGCGTGTTGGTCAGGGAATAAAAGGTTGGTCCCAACGCCGGTTTTCCAAAGGATGAGGTGCACGAGACATGGCCGAGAAGGGTTATAAAGAACCGATCCAGATGTTAGCTCGACCTTCCAGGCGATAAGGGCATGACAGTGAAAGTGTTAAACCAGGGCAGGCCTTCCTGGTTGAGGCCCACGGGCGTCCTGGTTCTCATGAACCTGGCGGTCTACGTCTTCACTTCGGTCCTCGGCGGGGACTTCCTCGAGACGGACGACGCGGTCCTCCGGCTCTACGGCCAGGCGAACTGGAGGGTCCTGGAGGGCTGGTACTGGCAGCTCTTCACGGCCATGTTCGTCCACGTCAACCTGATCCACATCGCCTCCAACATGCTCTTCCTCCTCATCTTCGGCTCCAGGGCCGAGGGGCTCTTCGGCGACGCCACCTACCTCGCCGTGTATCTCGCCTCGGGCCTCGTCGGAAACCTCCTCAGCCTGCTCCCGGGCCCGTCATTGGTCTCGGCCGGGGCCTCCGGGGCCATATTCGGCCTCTTCGGCGCCTCCACGGTCTACCTCGGGGAGGCCTTCGGGCAGTCCATCATCATCGCCCTGGTCTACTCCCTCTACCTACTCCTCCTGACCGCGGGCGCCCAAGTGAACACCCTCGCCCACTTCGGGGGGCTGGTGGCCGGGCTGCTGATGGGCTACTCTCTGGGGAGGAGGCACCGGTCAAACCTTCGCCGCCGCCTCGAGGACACCTAGCCGCGGGTGGCGCGCGCTTATACGCAACATATAACCAGTCCCTAGGTATACTTGGCTAATGTCTCTTCATTGAGTTCGATGCCCAGCCCGGGCTTCTGCGGAACCTGGACGTACCCATCCTTATCGATCAAAATTGGTTCTTCCAGTATCACCTGCAGGGTTTCAGGGGTTAGTGCTGGGGGTTCAAGGGTATACTCAATGAAGGGGCAGTTCTTCACGGTGCCTAATGCCTGCATCGTTGCCGCCAGGAAAAGCCCGTGATTTCCCCCACCGGAGACGTGGGGAACAACATACTTTCCTAGAGAATCCGCGACCACGGCGAGTTTCCTGATCCCCGTTATTCCGATGTTGCCTATAATCACGTCTGGTTGAACGATGTCGTAAGCCCCGGCGAAGAGGGCGTCTCTGAGCTCGTATATGTTCGTGGCGTGTTCACCCCCGGCTATGTGAATGTCGACCGAGCTGCTCAGCTCGGCTAGTCCCCTCAGGTCTGCGCGGGGAAGCGGCTCCTCGAGCCAGTAAACATCGAGCCTCTCCAATTCCTTAGCTACCTTCAGGGCTGTTCTTCGAGACCAGTAGTCGTAGTGGATCGATTGGTGGTTCTGATTTGCGTCGACGAGGATCGTCACATCGTCGCCCAAAGCATCCCTAACAGCCTTAACGACCTCAAGATCGTCCTCCGGTTTGGGCCTGTGAAGTCTAAGCTTCATGGCTCGGATTCCCCGGTCCCTAAACTCAACTGCCTCCCTCGCGTGCTCCTCGGCCAGGTGAAGCTGGGCGGTTGCCGCGTAGGCCGTCACCTTATCCCTATACGCCCCTAGCAGTTTGTAGAGGGGTCTCCCCGCGGCCTTCCCGATTATGTCCCAGAGGGCTATCTCTAGACCCCCACAGGAGCCCCTGCCCAACACAGTTCCACGCCCGCTCATGTTAAGGTCCCAGAACCTCTCCACGTATGATGGGTCTTGGCCGATTAGGGTGGATTTCACAAAGGGATCGATATCACGACTGGAGCAGGGCCCTATCCCAGTGACGCCCTCATCCGTGTGCACTCTGTAAAAGGCAAACCCCGTGGTCTTGATGGGCTTTGCATCTGGCTCCAACCAAGCCGGCCTCCAAGCCTGGGGAAGAACAATCGGGCTCTTGCTTCGAACAATCTCTATCTCCGTTATCTCCATATTCCACCACCGAGGTGACGTTGACTCGTTTACGTTTAAAGCATTTTGATCTTCGGCTTACACAGAACAGGCCCCCGCGCGCCCGATCTGTTATCTTCGAAGTGAAAACCCGGCGGGGATTCCCTAATCTGGGTGGGAGTCATTTCGAGGCTGGCGAAAGCCGTCATCTGTTCTTCTTGATGAAGTTGAGCATGCCCTCGCGGTAGATGCCCTTCTCGTAGTGGGTGGGGCAGGGGAAGTCATCGCAGAGGAAGCATGTCTTCAGGTTCCTCTCGGCGGCGCAGACGTACATGGGGCAGGGCTTCCTGGCGGCTTTGTTGAGGCCGTAACATCCCTTGCACTTTCCGCTCGCGTAGGGCGGGCAGGGTCCGCAGTAGACTCCGCAGATGGACAGCAGCTCGGGCCTCAACTCTCCGAGTTCCGGCAACCCAGACACCGAGGCCAAAGCTACGTTTCGCGATAAAAGGATTTGCCGACTGCCCTGAAACGCTAAGTGGTTGGTGCGCGCATGGGCCGCTGCCGGGTGGCCGTCTACAGGAGGCCGCGGAGGCTCTGGATGTTGAACTCGGTGTGGGAGCAGCCGTTCCTCACCAGCGGCACCCCCTGGCCCGGTATGTCCGCCCTCTTCAGGTACTCCGCGGCGAGCTTCAGCTCCTCGCAGCAGGCGACCCCCACCACCCCCTCATACCGGTTTCCCCGCAGTATCCTCGGGATGCAGGAGCCCCCGGGGAGGACGTAGACATCGTACCCCCGCCCCTCTGCCAGGCTCGTCGCGCGGTGGACCGGGCAGTCCGGGGAGCAGTGGGCGCACTGGTAGGTAGACCTCTCCGGGTCGAACCGGGCCCTGCACTTGGCGTCCATGTGCTTCCTCGCGCAGTGGGGCAGGAACAGCGCCCTCCTCCGGGCCCCCAGGAACCTCTCCCTCTGAGAGACGTTCTCCACATACACGGATATCAGGTCCTCAATGACCCGCAGGGCGTCGGAGACATCCAGGCCCGTCAGCTCGCGGATCCTGAACTTCTTGGCGAGGTACCGCGCCCTCTCCCCGAGCCTCCCATGGATGTTCTTCTCGCCGGAGAGTCGGATGACCTCCGCGAAGAAGGACCGGGAGAGCCCGGAGAGGTCGAAGTTAAACCGGTAAGGCACCCACCTTCCCCTCTCACACTCCGCTGGCCGCGCTTAAAAGTTTGAGCCGTTTAGGGGAGGCCCCTCTCTACCGCCTTCGTCTTCTCATCCTCGCAAAGTAGATCGTTGCAGCCGCTACGACCACCACCGCTGAGACGATGGCTGTGATCAGCGGCAAGTTTGAATTTGCCCTGGTTGGCTCGTATATCGTGATTCCTTGCCATATGCTATTTGATGTGAAGCCTTCTGTGATGAGTAGGGGGTCGTCCTCGCACGTGACCGTTAGGTTCACGGTGTAGGGGCCCCGTGTCGGGTAGGCGTGGGTAACGGTCGGCTCGTTGACGGTGGTTACGTTCCCATCCCCGAAGCTCCAGGTGTAGCTGGCGATGGGCACGTCGCGGGTTCCGTTGAACCCAGGCGTAGAGAGGCTTGCGTTGAAGGTCACCGCCTCGCCCACCAGCGGGCTGGGCGGCGAGTAGGTAAACCTGGCCCCAGGACGGTGGGGGCTCCACGGGCTCATAAGCGGGTAGCCGTCCCTGTTATTCGGGTCGATCACGTAGGGGGTGTCCCCTATTCCGTCGCTGCCCGTCTCGTTTTGATGAAGACCGCCATAGAGGTCGGTGCCACTGTAGTCGCTCCAATAGTTGCCGCCTGAGGGATAGCCATCGTCCCACGTGTTATTCGATGGCAACACCGAGAGATCGTTGACTTGTTTAGTGTTGTCGATGAAGTTGTTGTGGAAAATTGCGTTGCCGCCGCACGTCTCCCTGAACCCGAGGCCAACGGAATTGTTTGTCAGAGTGTTGCCGGTGAGGATGTTGCCATACCGTTTCTCAGGGGCGAAGGGGTCGCCGACCAATTCGATGCCCCTCCCGTTATCTGCCACGGTGTTGCGGTGAACGCTGTTGTTGCTGGACTTGAGGAGGCTTATGCCGATCCCGTTGTGCGCGGCGTTCACGTCCACTATGGTGGAGTTGGAGGTGTTGACGAACAGAACTCCCTGGCCATTCCCCGCTAGGTTCAGGCCCTCGACGGAGATCCCCGTTGAGTCCACCGCGGCCACGTAGCCCGCGTCCTCCGGCACCCGCCTGTTGTGCTGGTTCACCCAGTAGCAGACCGGCTTCCCGTCGACCGTGTTCGAGGCGTCCACGTCGTGGATGAAATTCTCCTCAACCTCGAAGTTGTAACCGTTGCCGGTCATGCTGTTGCCCCGGAGGACGCTGGGGGAGGAGAGGAGATAGATGCCTATTACACCGTTCTTTGAGACCGTGTTCCCACTGAGAACCGTCTCACTGGAGTGGTGTACATGGATCCCGGTTCCCGTGTTATTCGAAACTGTGTTGCCGCTAACGGTTATAGAACTGCCGTACGGCGG
>Ga0315309_1001274_pt1 | contig 15153 bp, 17 predicted proteins | sample TDP4_MG_FD_203080 | JGI IMG/M metagenome (GOLD analysis project Ga0315309, IMG submission 203080) | Freshwater sediment microbial communities from Lake Towuti, South Sulawesi, Indonesia - TDP4 | ecosystem: Environmental > Aquatic > Freshwater > Lake > Sediment | place: Indonesia: South Sulawesi... | reverse complement strand
GCCGAAATTCACAACAGCGTCTTCAAGAGAAGGAACATTTTTTAGGAGCAGAAAGTCTGAGAGCCAGAGAACTAAAAATATCGTTACGTTGGCTATTATGAGCATTCTGGTGACATGCGGCGTGGTCTGGGAACGGTTTTCGTCTCGTAGGGGAATCAAACAATCACCAAAACTCTGACTTGGTCGAATGCAGTTTCTTGCCTTACACAGTGTTCATTTCATAGGTATTAAAACTTATCAGAACAAACCAACCATTTTCCAAGCCGCTCTGCTCCCATTACTGTTTCTTTCATTACCATGACCTTTCCACTTAGACTGAGAAACCTTATGTTGCACCGCTATGTAATTCACAGAGGGAAGGAGCTCTCAAACAATGAGTATAGTCGAAGAGATCCGATGCTCCAACTGCGGAGCCCCACTTCAATTCAACCCAGGCGAGATTGTGGCAACCTGCCGCTACTGCGGCTTCACCCAAGTCATAGAAACCGGCAAGGCTTTCGAGTTGGAGCACTCCATGATTCTCAACGAGTACAAGCCAGAGCAAGTGGATGAACTGGTGCGCAACTGGATGCGAGGCGGCTTCCTGAAACCAGGCGACCTGGCAAGAGCTTCCAAAATCTTGGAGAAGAGCCTCACGTATCTGCCCTTTTGGGTTGTCTCGGTCAAAGCAACGAGCACGTACAAGGGTGTCTTTGAACGCCTGACTCCTCCAGCGACCAAGGAGGGAAAAATCGAGAAAGAGTACGACTGGCTTGTTCTGGCTAGGAAGCGCACAGAGTTTCCGACACGAGAGTACGAGGTGCCATTAGAAGGAAAGGTCGCCTACGACTTCAGAAAAATCGAGAGCTTCGCCAAGGTCTTGAACAGCGAGATTGAAAGGGAAGAAGCGGTGGAAATCACGAGGCAAGAAATTGAGGACCTCCACCAGTTTCTTGTGAAACAAGACATTGACAAGATTATCGAGATGCGAACCGACCTAGAGGTAGGCGACTCTGTCTATCTCCACGCGCCCATATGGTTCATAACCTACGAATACAAGCGTGAGAGGTACCGCATTCTGTTAGACGGCGCCACCGGCACAGTCATCAAAGGTGACATACCTACAACTAAGTTTGGATTGATTTAATTCTAAACAGCCTTTTTAGGACTGCGTTTGTAATTATTAAGTAACTGTTATCTGGAAGGCACGGCAGTATTTCTTATTGGGATGATTTTGAACGCTGTCGATTCATCTCTCAATCCTGAGGATCAGAGGATAGTAGAGATTGCGATGGAACTCTACCGACGGCTTAACGTTAAGTCCCCGCCCAAGGCAGTGGTGTTTTGGAAAGGTAAATTCCTGCCCAGGACAGTGACGATGTGGCATCCCTTGCCCATATTTAGTTCTGTGTCGCCGCACCCATGGTGGTCGCCTTGGTCTGATTATTGTTTCACACTACCGACCTTTTCCGGACCTGTATTGATCGCGCCCGCACAGCGCATGAAGGGAAAACTGGATCCTGAGGAGTGGAGGCCTCTGATGGCTGCATCGTTCATTTTTCAATTTAAGAAGTGGAAGATCGTGATTAAGTATATGCTTACAAGGCTCCTTCTTCCGGAAATTCTGGCGGTCATTGCAGTGCTCGTGCTTAGTGAGATTGTGTCCGAACCGTACTTTACTGTTGAGATGTTTACAGCTGTAGTTGCAGTTCTGCTTTTCGGTGTGTTGTTTTTCAGTATGTCGAGTCTGGGGAGGTACATTAAGAAACTGATGCTGATGGCTGATGTAGAAGCTGCTGAGTTGGTTGGAAAGGAGGCTCTCTTGCATTCGCTTAGGAAGATTGATGATTTGGGCTTGGAGGACCTTGAGAGATTGAAAGGCTCGGGATTGAAAGCCCGTTTCTGGAGATGGTACAGACCAAGTGTTCCACAAAGAATCGAGAATCTTCTGGCCTCCTAGCCAGGTACTTGAATTGCATGCGCCCGCGCATTGGGATGTTAAAGAAGGAAAAGATGTTTGATATGACAAAAGTTATTTAGCCAGGTTTGAGAATCTTGTTTATGGTGTTTTAATGAGTGAACGGAAGAGTGCGTCATATTGTAGGTGGTGTAAAACAGAGAATCCACCAGAAGCCGATTTTTGCGCTAACTGCGGAGCTATGATACCCGTACCTCGGAAGCATCTTATTGCATTTACAGCGTCTTTCGTCTTATTCCTTGTCAGTTTCACAAGCAGCGGGTTCGTGGCCGACCCTCGATTTAGGATCCCCCTACCAACTCGTCTACTTTTTGTATCTTTTTTCGATATACTTGGATTCGTGTTAACTGCGTATTACGTGAAAACATCGCCACCACGAGGCGAAATGAGAAGGGGAGGTTGGGTCCTCATAATTACTGGCGTTCTGGCGACGATTGGGGGCATTTTAATGGCCATCTACTGGCGAGGTGCCGCTTAAATGCAACGCCACAGGCCCACTGGAGTTACAATCTTGGCGGTTCTGATAATCCTAGGTGGCATAGGTGGAGTCGCCGGGGGAATTTTTTATGTTGCTTTGGGGATAGTGTTTGCCCAAGTCCCAGGATACGCGGCTCCGTTGGCTGAGGCGTATTTGCGTCTACTTGTGTTTTTTGGTGCAGTGTTAATCGCCCTTGGTCTTGTCTCATTCGTTATGGCTTACGGACTCTGGAAAGGGAAACGTTGGGCGTATTGGCTTGCAGTCGTATTCAGCGCTGTTGGAATTTTATTTGGTGGCGTAAGTATCAATCTCCTTCCAGAAATCAGCGGCGTGGGGGCAATAATCGCATTGATCGACACCTTTCTTTTCCTCTACTTGACCCTTCCTTCTGGTGTGAGAGAATTCTTCGGGGTAGGACGCAAGAGCATAGCCAAAATGAGCGAAGGCCAAAGAAAAGGTGTGTCATCCGAAATAGAAGATATGCTAAGAGTAGGCATGACTGAAGCCGAAATAAAAAAAGAATGGCGGAGTGTTTTGACTGAAGCCGATGTGGAAGAATTATTGAAGTCACTGAAGGCGACTACGCCCAAGCCTGAGGAGGAGTTTATCCCGCCTCAGCAAGAATTCGTAAAGCGAGAAGACGTAATTGACAAAGAGGTCTTCGACTTGAAGGGGAAGCGTGTGGGCTCCGTAAAAGACATCGCTTTCACACCAAGCGGAAAGATGGGCCTCGTTATCTCCAAACCCGACAAGAGCGAGGAAGTTATTTCCATGGACAACATATCCTCGATGGGAGATATAATCGTCCTACGGGCGCCGGCAGCTCTTGAGACACCTGAAGCGAAGCCAACCGCTCCGCTGCTTGCCCAGAAGATTTGCCCATTCTGCAAACACCCCAATAAGCCTGAGTATCGGTACTGCATAAGATGTGGAAAGCGCCTGTCGAGTCGCAGTCAATCTGGCTAATTCTCAATCTGTGCTTAGGTGTTAAATACAATTGACTATGCCATCTTGAATAGAAGGAAGCTGGTCAAACTCGGAAACACATCGGTGGCTTATGCTGCAAGCATGAAATAGAGCAGTAGTACGAACAGCAGAGCTGCCACTATTATCAGAAGCTTGATGAGAACCCCCATGACTTTGCGGATTATGCTCAGGCCTATGATCAAAACAATCACGATTACGAGTGCTATGAGCAGTATCACTTGGGGCAAACCTAGGGCAAGGGTTAAAGGAGACATAAATTCACACTGGAGCAGGGATGACCTTTGATAACTTTGCTATTTAAAATTTGCCATTTTTATCAGTTTAATCCGCTTTATGATTACAACTGACAAGACTAAGTGAAACACCTGTAGAGCTACGAATTTCCCCTTTTAGTCGAGGTCGAAGACCCACTCCAGCGTCAGGAGGGCAACGAAGACAGCGGGCAAGGTAACCAGGAAGCCTCCAACCGTAATCCGACTGAGCTGAGCCACATTGAGGTCCAAGATCACTCCGTGAACTATGAGCACAAGCGCCCCCAATGCTGATATAGGAAACATAGCCAACAATTGCCTCTTCTTTCTCTCAGTTATTCTCATTTTCCTTCCCTAATCAGACTTATCTTGTGTATTTCATTATTTGCTTTTATTATTGGATGATTTAACCGTTGAGCCTAGGACTGTTTCACCGCCTTGATTATGAACACGAAGGGCACAAGCCTAAAGCTCACATAATCCTCACATGCTTCACGGCTTATCTTCAGGCTCTCTCGTTCCTTCCACAAGAGTCTGCTCTTCGGAAGCCTCTCGGGCTCCAAATACCTAACAATTCTGAAGCCGCTATTCAGCAAAGCCTCAAAATAGTCTTGCAGAGGGCGGTGGTAGCTGAACATCTTCACTCTTGTTCCGTCTGGAAGCTTGTCCTCCCAGTAGATTTTTCTTCTCTTGAAGTAGTCACGAATGGCGTAGACGTTCTTTCCCTCATGCTGAATCAGTTTTCCTTCGGCAAATGGGTGTCCTTCACTGAAGACGAACACTCCCCCTTCTTTCAAGACTCTATAAACCTCAGCGAAGGTTCTCTCTAGACTTTTGACATAGAGCAAAGAGAAGGCTGTCATCACCAAATCGAAGGTGCAGTCGGGGAATCGACTCAAATCCTGCATGTCGCCCACATGAAAGTCAACTTCTACTCCTTCTCTCTTCGCCAAACGTTTCGCGTAAGCTACCTGATTCTCAGAAAAATCTATGCCAGAAACAACTGCTCCCCTTTTCGCTAGAGCTATGGAGTTCTGTCCGCCTCCACACCCGATTTCAAGCACCCTCTTTCCCTTGACATCGCCCATCAGTTGGAGTTCCCTCTCGCCGTGAATGAACTCTCCATAGTGAACATCCACTGTTTCTATGTTGCTTTTCCTCTGATATTCTTCAGAAATCTTGTTCCACCGAGCCTTTAGAGAGACCATTTTTGGAATCGCCCTCGTAATAGTAAAGTCCGAATGTCTTAAAAGCCTCGAGCTAAATTCTATGAATAACGAAAAGGAGAGAAACGGTTTTGAGTGAAAAGAAAGGAGTGTACGAGAAAGCCAAAGAAGAGATGAGACTCTCCGAACGCATCTTGGCACAGCTGCCAGGCTTCAGAGGATACAAGGAGAAGGAGCTGAGGCGAGAAAGCGACAGGCTCATTCGCAACAGTATCTATCAGAGATTGATGGAAGCCAGAAAAGACCTGAAAGAGATATTCCAAAAACTGTCAGACAATCGTCTTCACGAGGTGCTGCCGGACATGGACCGCTTCATCACGAGATTCGACAGAGTAGCCGAGAAGATCAACCACGCCTCTTACGGTTACGCTGGCTTCTTCAACGTGGTGAAGGTGGAAGAGGAGAAACTCGACAAGATGATTGAGTTTGACAACGGGCTCGTTGACGACGCAGACAAAGTGGTTGAACTAACCAGCGCCTTCAAGAAAGAGATTACGAAGCAGAAGTTTGAGAAGGCACGAGAGCACATTCAAAACCTAAACGACACTTTAGAAGAATTGGAGGAGACGTTTGACGGAAGAGAAGAAGTGATCTTAGGAGTGAAGTAGCATGGCACAAGTCATAGAATGGAAGAATCCGGGACCAGAAGACATAGTTTGGAAGTACCCAGACGAAGAGATAACATGGGGCGCCCAACTAATCGTCCGCGAGTTTGAGGCAGCCGTCTTCTTCAGAGACGGAAAAGCCTACGACGTCTTCGGACCAGGAAGACACACACTCACGACACTAAACCTACCCCTGCTGACTGGAATATTGTCGAGGTTGGCTGGATACGGCGAGAAACCCTTCAAGGCTATGGTCATCTACGTCTCCACAAGGGTCTTTGCAGGCAAATACGGGGCTAGAGCACAAACAACCGAACTTGCGCCTCTACAAGTCCATGGAACCTTCTGGTTCAAGGTGGAGAATCCGCAGCTCTTCGTCATGGAGGTTGTTGGCGGACAGAACGCCTACTCAACCGAAGACGTTAACGGTTATCTTCGAGGCTACCTCAACGAGAAAGTCATCGACGAGTTGTCCCGATACGACTTGGTCACAGTCTTCACCAAACTGGACGAGACTTCTATCTCAACCAAAAACGCTGTTTTAGACGCTTTCAGAAGGATTGGACTAGACTTAACTGACCTCCGCTTCGAGGGAGTGGACACCACACCAGAGTTTAGAGACCGCCTGTTCTGGCTCAAACAAACCAGAGCAGCCGAAGAAGTCTTGCGAATGGAAACGGTCAAGGAAGCAGCCAAAGAGCTCGGAAAATCACCTGGAGCAGCCCTGGGAGCAGGCATGGTCCTCATACCACAGATAATGACGCCCACGGGACCCGCGCAAGCGCCCGCTGCAGCTTTAGTGATATGTCCAAAATGCAATGCCAGAGTGCCAGCCACGTCCAAGTTCTGTCCAGAGTGCGGAACAACGCTGACAGCACCCCCCACAGAGACAATCAACTGCCCCAAGTGTGGTCACTCAGTTCTAAAGACAGCCAAGTTCTGTCCAGACTGCGGCACAAAGATTCAGGAATAATACATGGGGACGTCTATGCCACGCCTGCCTTTAGGACTACTTTCCTTCGGCGTCTTCGTCATCATCGTAGCCGTCGCCATCGTTGTCTCAGTTCAATTTAACTTGCCTTGGGGCGCCTCTCTAGCCCTGATTGTCACGATGTACGGAGGCTGGACAATAGCTCTGGCTGCAATCAGGGTCAAAAACCCCGAGAAGTACGCTCGCACCGCCTACAGCACGTTTGTCTGGGGCGTGCTGCTCGTCGCTGTTGGAGGCGCCTGGTTAATCTACAGCTTTGGAGCAACGTACTGGCTGTACTCTGTTCTACTGCTCTTGATAGTCATTGGAATCGTAGCTGTCGTTTCGGCGCTTCGTGGGTTCAAAAAATAGCCACTAGCGACAGTCTGCCCCTAGGCTCAATCGAGTCATTCGTCTATTCTAAGCTCTGGAATACACTTTCAACCTCTTGAGCAGTGGGGAAAGCTGGTGTTGCGCCCAGTCGGGAGCAGGTTATGGTTGCTGCCGCTTGTCCGTACTGAATCGCCTTCCTTAGTTCCCACCCGAGAAGCAACCCTCTCATTACGCCCGCTGAGAAGCTGTCTCCAGCTCCGGTTGGGTCGACAACCTCGAACCTAGTTTGAACGGCTGTTGGCACTGGCACGGTGAAACTTCCCTCATGTGTGTAGACTTCGCAGCCCTCTGAACCCCTGGTCACAATTATCGCGGATGGTCCGTAGCTCAGAAGTTCTGCAGGAGTCTCCATTTTCTTCTTCGAGTTTTCTCTGAGAGAGTGCCACCCCGACTGGTTTAGGATGAATACGTCAACGTTTTCCAGCACGCTGCCAAGTTTCTCCGCCCCGAACCTTAGGTAGGGTGTGCCGGGGCGATAAACGGTTGTTTTTCCGCGTTTCTTGGCGAAGCGGGCGATGGCCGGAGCGACTTCGAGAAAGACCTCCCCTATGTAAACCATCTTACTTTCCACTATGGGTTTCAAGTCGACTTCGTCGGGCGATGTCAAGGATATGGCGGTGTTGGGCGAACCCAGGGTGAAGAGCCAGCGCTTTCCAGCGCCGTCGTTCAAGATGATGGTTTGAAGAGACTCCAACTCAGCCAAAACGAGGTGAGAAACGTCCACTCCGTTTCTGCGGAGGCTTTCTAGCAAGAGGCGTCCAGCCGAGTCTGTTCCGATTTTTCCGACGAACGCCGCTGGAACGCCGAGTCTGGAGAGAGCCACAGCCACGTTTGCTCCCATCCCGCCTGGGTATCTGCCTCTCTCCTCCACGTAAACTGTTTCTTCGGGTGCCGGAAGCTTTTGGGTTGAGCCGTAGGTGTCGAGCGCGGCGCTACCATAGACCACGACCTTAGGTCTTGTTCTCAGCGCTTTCTGTAAGACCTCTCTGAAGTAGTGTTGGTCTAACGTGTGGTGGAAGGAGTCTAGGCTGAAGCCGTATTTTTGACAAACTTCCACAATGCCTGAGGAGTAGAGCTGGAAAAGCTCCTCGATGGTTTTTCCGGCTGTCTCTGGCGGTATCTTCTCTGGCTGTTTTAGGAATAGGATGAACCATCTGCCGAGTTGTGTGGGCTGGTACCATTTTATCCATATCCTCTTCTTCTTTTCTGTTACGTGAGGTTCCATGCCTTGCTCGAGAATGTGCGCCATGACCATCTTCTTGAGGTATTCTATTATGGACTTGTTGGAGTAAGGCGTCTGCTTAATCAGTTCTTGCTGAAATGTTCGGGCGTCCATCTTCATCCGCATGAGTATGCTCATTCCAACCTTTGACTGAAGTACGCTCCAGATGAGCCCGCGCTGTTTGGCGTCTATGGGAAAAGGGAGAACATAAGGCCAGACCTTCTCAGTTTTCAATTTCGACAACTCCAACTTCGATATTAGACCTTCTGTTGCAGATAGAGATTTTGTGTCAGGTTATTTGCAGTTTCAACCTTGCGCCTTCACGGTCGTAGGCAGCAGCGTCATCTCTCTTGAGATATGGAAATGCCACGATTAGGATTATTCTTCCCATAGAGCGGTTGAAGTCTTCCGCCGAGGGAGTGGGGTTTCCAGAAGGATGCGAGTGCGCCATTCCGACTATAGAGAAATCGGTTGGCAACATGTGGGCTGGAAAGGCTGCGAATCCTTTTCCATAAGTTGCAGACGGAGGAACAAGCACTTCAGATACGCTAACCCTGCTACTGGTCGACCGCCCACGCAAGAGAAAAACAGTCTCCCTTGGATGCAACGCCCTAGCACTAGCGAGAATCATTTCCAGCACTTCACGTTTGACTGACACCTCAGGTGAAGGTTTCACAGGGGTTCATCTCGCCCGAAGATACAAGTTCAATAATGGATTTAAACGTATGCTGAGCAAAAGATATGACTAGGACTGAATAGTCTGCGCTGGAGAGTTTGGAATGCCCTCTTGGAGATTGCTAAAGTTTGGCGTGAAGGACGCTTTCACCAACATGGCTGTCGACGAAGCCATCGCAACAGCTAGAATAGAGGGTTTGGTGCCCAACACTCTCCGTTTCTATCAGTGGAAGCCCTCAGCCGTTTCAATTGGACGCTTCCAAGATGTCTTCAAAGAGGTTCACGTAGACAACTGCAGACGACATGGAGTAGACGTTGTGCGAAGGATTACGGGCGGAGGAACAGTCTACCACGACAGTCAAGGCGAAGTCACCTACAGCGTGGTTGTCAGGGAAGAGGACTTGGGGACAAAAGATGTCTACACCGCCTACAACACCATATGCAACGGACTCATAGAAGCGGCACGAATTCTGGGCATAAACGCAGACTTCAACCCAGGCGACCCAAAAAACTGTCCAAACATTGCCATAAACGGAAAGAAAATCTCCGGCAGCGCCCAGTTTCACAGAGGCGGAGTACTGCTTCAACACGGCACCTTTCTGCTCGACGTTGACCTCGACAAAATGTTCACGTTTCTGCGAGTTCCGTGGGCGAAGACAGCCTCAGACGTTGTTTGTGTGGCGAGAGAGAAACTGACGTCAATCAAAGACGAACGAGCGGAAGCCGTGACCACAGAGGAATCGTGTCAAGCGTTGAAGAGGGGATTTGAGAAAGCACTCGACACAGAATTCGGAAAGGAAGAAGCCTTGACACCTCAGGAGCAGAAACTAGCTGAAAAGCTTCGTGTAGAAAAGTACGCAAACAACGATTGGAATCTAAAGGGCAAGTTTTAGACTATTCGTATCTCAACGCTTCAACGGGATCTAGCTTAGACGCTTTGCGCGCTGGATACAGACCAAAGAGGACGCTCACAATTATTCCGAAGAGCATGGCACCAACTGCCCACCACAACGAAAATATGGGCGAGACCATTGTCTGCTGCGTCTCTGGAGTCTGAAGAACCGTGCCTTGTTGGTGCTGCCCACCCATGAATCTCGACACGACGTAGCTTAGAAGGTAAGAAAGCCCGTAGCCAGTTGGCACGCCTATCAAACCACCGAGCGTTCCGATTAGGGCGGCTTCTGTCAAAAACATTGCTAAGACAGTCATGTTTTTTGCCCCGATAGCCTTCATTATCCCGATTTCACGAGTCCTTTCCATGACGGAAACAGTCATTATGTTCATTATGCCGATTCCCGCAACCAAGAGGGAAATCGAAGCAATCGAGGTGAGGAAGAGCTGAACGAGATTTATTATGTAGTCCACCTGCCGAATGAACGTTAGTGGCACGAGGATGCTGATCTTATACCGTGGAAACAACGCCTCAATGTCCTCTGCAATTTTCTCTGAACGATCAGGGTTTGAAACCCTGACAAATATCAAGTCCGACTCAGGGCTCTCGTAGATTTCTCTAGCCGTACCCAAGGGTATGAAAACCCAATAATCGAAGTTTGTAAGTCCCGGCGTGCCTTTTTTCTGTAGTGTTCCAGCAACTGTGAATGTGTGATTCTCAACTATAGAACGCGCAAATATAGGTGGAGGTGCTGGTTCGGTCTTGGTTAAGCTCACAGTGACATTGTCGCCTGCTACGGCGAAGGCTGTTTCTGTTTCGTTGGGATGATTAACCTTATAACCCATCACTATGGTGTCGTTTCTTCCCTGCTCAGGCGCTCCGCCACTCTCAAATGTGAATCTGTCTGGAAAGACGTTGATGAAATCGGTGAAGTTGACCGCGGTGGCTACGAAGGCTCGGACCTTCTGGTCTCCGTTGTAAAGTGTCACGTTGCCTATCTGCATAACTTGCGTGGCTATCTCAACACCACTGATCTCCGTGATGTTTTGGACCTTTTCGTCTGTGAAACGCTCTCTCGATAGTCCTGCGAATAAGCTTCCTGGTATGATTGTCAAGACGTTGAGTTCGAAACCCTGCTCCATCCTCTGCGTCACGGTCACGCGGAATCCTTCTCCGAGTGAGGCTAATGCTATGACCGCTGTGATGCCGATGACCACGCCTAGAGTTGTGAGCGAGGTTCTGAGTCTTCGCAGCTTCAGGTTCTCCCACGCCATGGCTGCTATTCGCCTTCGCCTCATGGACGCACGCCTCCGCTGCTCTTTTTCACGCCTTGAATCACACCGTCTTTCAGGTAAACCATGCGATTGGCGTTTTCAGCCACGCTCTGGTCGTGGGTGACAACCACGAAGGTTTGACCTTTCTCCTCGTTCAGGCGCTTCATGAGACGGACAATCTCCCAACCCGTTGTGGTGTCCAAGTTTCCAGTTGGCTCGTCTGCTAAGACGATTTTTGGCTCGTTGATTAATGCTCGGGCTATGGCGACGCGTTGTTGTTCTCCGCCGCTGAGTTCTGTTGGGCGGTGGTTGATGCGTTCTTCCAGCCCCACTGTTCTCAGGACCTCTTTGGCTCTTTCCACAGCCTCTTTCTCTGACACGTCTGCAAGTGTTAAAGGCAGTTCCACGTTCCTTAGCGCCGTCAGTCGTGGTAGGAGGTTGAAGAACTGGAAGACGAATCCTATCTTGCGGAGGCGAACCTCGGCTCGCTTGTTGTCGTTCAGTGTGGACAATCCTGTTCCGTCGATGAAAACGTCGCCTTCGTCTGGTCTGTCCAAACCGCCGAGCACGTGAAGGAGGGTTGATTTTCCGCTTCCAGAAGGACCAAATATGGCTACAAACTCGCCTTCCTCAACCCCTAGGCTGACGTCTCTCAAGGCTGGAACGAGCACCTTACCCATTACGTAGGTTTTCTTGACACCCTTAGCCTCGAGAATCGTTGCCAACGGCATCCCCAACTTGCAAGTGTTAGAAACACTCTAAACAAAGCTCTTATTTAAACATTGAAACTCGAAAACGTCCAGAAAAGACTAGGATGAACGCTGCAGAGCGGTAATAGGCGTGCTCAGAGACTCTGAGGCTAATTTTGCTATATCGTCCAGGGCAACAGCAATCTCCGTTCCCTGAGGCGTCAGTTCATACGTCTTTCGCATCCTCAAAGCAAAAACCAGTTTCTTTGTCCTCAGTCGGCGCAGATACTTGTATGTTCGTCGAAGTGTTATGCCCACATTTTTTGAGAGTGTTCGGGCTGCAACTCCCACATCTGGAATGGCTTCCAAAACCTTTTTCTCAGTCGGCGACAAGCCCGCTGTCGCTCGCTTTTTTGCTTTGTGGTAGAAAACGTAGCCTCCACTGGATTTGTTGGCTATCAGTCCTTTTCTTCGCAGTCGCATCAGAATTCTGGAAAGACTCTTGCGACTTACCAGCGCTGCCAACTCGTCGAAGGTTTTCGGTTCGTGAGTCAATTCTTTCAGCACGGTTTCTTCGTAACAGCAAGAGTGAATGGGCAACGTGTTCTCATAACCGAGCCTGTGCAGAGTTTCCAACATCTTTCGTCCGTAGAAAGTGAGCCTATATCTCAACCCGTCTTCCTTGATTAGCCCCGCTTCTCCCAGAGGTTTGAGATAGGCGTTTGTTATTGTTGAGCGACTGTGACGATAACCCCTTTTCCTAAGCTGTTGCTGTAACTCTTTCACGCCGAGAGGACGCCGCTGGAGTGCGTCAATTACTGCTAATCGTCTGGCGTTTTTGACGGTGTTAAGCAAAGTCTTGGAGTGTCCAACACCTCTCACGATTCTGCTGACTTCTACTATCTCGTTTTTCACTCTCCAGACGTCGCAGCGTTCGACGCAGACCATGGGAGAGGATGGTTTGCAATCTCTGCAGTGATTCTCTATCTGTTCGAGAGACTGCGGCGACAAATCCCTGTTCCTTCTATGCGTTGAGACGTATGCCATAGGCGGTGTCCCTCTGGCCCCGTGCTGAAAGAGAGAGGAGATGGAATCTTGAGTGGGGTGGTGTGTTCGTCATCTCTGACACTTCTATGACATACGTCATGTAAATAATGACATACGTCATGCTTAAATAGGTTTCCACCCAATAAAATGTGTTCACGGTGAAGCAGTCATGTCTATGCCCTGCGAAGTAGCCGTAAAATCGCTCGTCCCAGCCATAAGAGCACTCATGGCAAAAGAATTAACCAAGACTCACAAGTTGAGACAAGACGAAGCCGCACGCCTCTTAGGCATAACTCAAGCAGCAGTCAGCAAATACACAAGACAAGTCAGGGGAAGAGCCCTAAACATAGAGAAGATAAGAGAAGCACGCACCATGACCATGGACACAACTAACCTACTCGCCGAAGGAAAGATTTCTCGACCAGAACTAGTCAAAAGATTCTGCCTGATTTGTAGGGTTGCCAGACAAAAAGGCGCCATGTGCGAACTGTGCAAGCGCTCCAACCCATCCCTTGACGTAAAGCAATGTCAGGTGTGCATGTCAGGAAACCCTTTGTGCGCTCCTAACGACGAATAGCTTTGGCAAAGCTACAGAGAGAGAAGAACAATCCTCACCAGGAATGTCAAAATTGACGCGGTGACTGCGATTCCTACTGCCTTTCTCCAAGCCAAACCAAGCAGGGCGTGTACAGCGATGGCTGCGAGGGCAGCCGTCCACGCTTCCACCACGAAGGATAAGTAATATGCAAACTGGTATATCGGCGAGGAAAACCACGAGCCATACGCGATCAGCCTTTCGTTGTAAGCCATTTCTTCCGTCTCAGGAGTGGGGTTCCACACCCCCCACCTCAAGTTCACCACAGGAAGCGCAGAAATCAACAAGGCGCTGACTAGTGTGTAGACCACTGTGGCCATCAGCGTGTAACCAATCACGAAAAACAGTGTGCGCCACGAGCCTCCACTGACCCCAAACACTTTGATGACGAGGAGCATTACACCCGAATAGATGAACCAGACAAGCGACAGTCTCAGAGCTGAGTCCATCACGATGGCGAGCATTCGACCGCCAAAAACATTGTGTGTGACTAGAGGCATGAACGGCCCATCCGCAGGGTCTTGAATGTACACTTTTGAAGAGCTGACGTATCCCGTGATGGCTGCCGTGATAACTCCGAGCGCCAATACTAAGAGTGGTCCTTTCGCAGCAGGGTTCTTGACGATCTCTTCAAAAGCCTTGAAGGGAGAATACACGACTTGGAGTATTCGGCGTTCTATCATTTTCTTAACCCTCTACATTTTAGAGTCCCAGTTTGAGCGTTCTGTACGTGTCGTAATCCACATATTCGATGTACTCGTTTTCGACTTGGTGTTGAATCGTGAATTTCTGTCTGTTTCTCTTCTCCTCGATCTGGCTTGTGGTGATCAAGGAGTAGGCGTCGCTTCCAGCACCCGAGCCATAGCTCACTACGACTATCCTCTCGTTGGGTTTAGCCCTGTCCAGAACTGCGGCTAAACCGATCGGTGAAGAACCTGAATACGTGTTGCCGAACTTCGCCACCTGCAGACCTGGCATGAACTGTTCCTCCTTGAAGCCCAGTTCCGTGGCTACTTTGACTGGGAAGGCGAAGTTGGGCTGATGGGAAACGAAGTAGTTGACGTCTTTGGGTTGAAGCCTCAGCTTTTCCATCAGCTTCGTAGCCGCTTTGGTTATGTGCTTGAAGTAGGCTGGTTCACCCGTGAATCTTCCTCCGTGGCGTGGATAGGGCTGAAGGTCTCTTCTCCAGAAGTCTGGAGTGTCCGAGGTGCAGGAGCACCAGCCCTCGATTTCAGCGATGACGTCTTGCATGCCAAAGACGAAGGCTGAGCCACCGTATCCCACGAAGAAGTCGAGCTCGCCTCCGATTTCGTCTCTGGGGGCTGCCTGAGAGTTGTCGGTTCCTACGACCATCGTGTAGTGTTTGTAGGCGTGGTCGGGATAATAAACGAGGGCGGCGGCGTCTTTGAACATGCTTGTCGCCGCTTTGCACGCAAACTCCGTGTCAACAGCGTCCACGCTCTGCACTCCCTCAACCTTGTCTTCCTCGCCAAGCCTCAAGACTTGAGCCACTTTGGACGCTATGGGCTTAACTGCATATGGGTTGGATTCGGAGCCCACGTACACTTTGCTCACGAGTGTTGAGTCCGCTCCAGAGTGTATCAGAGCCATTTTTCCAGCCTCAACCGCTGCGGTTATGGCGTCTTCGTCTATGAACGGCACGGACCTCTCAATTGGTCCTTCTTTGATTCTGAACTTGGACACGTAGACTCCGTATCCGACGACGCCGGGAGTCTCATAATCCTTCTTTGGTTGAAACAGTTGGTAGTCTTGATGGGGATAGTACTCGTCGGCCAGCGTGAACGTCAGAGAAATCGTTGGGATGATGTCGCTATCTTCAACGCAGTATCGCCTCCTAAACCGTGGAACAACCTCCCTTCCCTCAAAGGTGG
>Ga0315309_1001272_pt1 | contig 15159 bp, 13 predicted proteins | sample TDP4_MG_FD_203080 | JGI IMG/M metagenome (GOLD analysis project Ga0315309, IMG submission 203080) | Freshwater sediment microbial communities from Lake Towuti, South Sulawesi, Indonesia - TDP4 | ecosystem: Environmental > Aquatic > Freshwater > Lake > Sediment | place: Indonesia: South Sulawesi... | reverse complement strand
CCTACAATAAGGGTTGAAGATTTGCATTAGAAAGAGGGCATAACGACTTAGGTCAGCGGTCGCTGCAAGCCATCCCTGCCTGACGGCAGGCAGGCGCTGGGGTGCGAGGTTAGGCTTAAAGCTTAACCCTGCGAGCATTACTATCAGGGTATGGGTATTCCATATATCTTGCTGTAGCTCGCGCAATGGCTTCACCGTAATAGCGAGCGACAACCTTGAGCGCCATATCGATCCCCGCTGAAATGCCTGCGGACGTCAATATCCGGCCATCTTCAACTACGTGCTTGTCATACTCAACCGTTACTGCTGGAAACGACTCACGCATCCAATCGAGGGAGCGCCAGTGAGTTGTTGCGCGGCACCCATCAAGTAAGCCGGCAAACCCGAGAAGCATTGAACCCGTACAAACCGATGTTAGGGTTTCGACCTCTGAGGCACGGATACGCAACCAATTGAGCATTGCTGGGTTTTTGAGTTCTTTGCGAGTACCCCAACCACCGGGTACGACAAGAATATCTAACTTTGGGCAACTCTCAAATGTGTGGTCGGGAATAATTTTCATACCCCCCGTAGTAACCACGGGGTCATTCTTCTCTGCGACCAACAGCACTTCAAATGGCGATGGCTCTTCCCGTCTCCTCTCCTCATTAAGTCGGGTGACAGAGAAGACCTCGAAGGGCCCACAAAAATCGAGGACCTCGATGTTCTCAAACAACACTATGCCAACGCGTTTTTTTTCCATATCTCTCCTTTTGCATAGCTTAACGCTACGGCTCACCGGGAGCCGGATTTATCGGCGATCCGGTGGAGCCGGTTGTTGGCCGTTTTCGTAATCATCCGTTTGATCTCTTCTATGCTGTACGGGGGATTTTGTCGGTGAAGGACGGCATGTCAATTTGGACACACTGGTCGCATATCGTTTACTGGATCAACGATATATTCCGCCTTAATCTGCGAAATGGGGATAAGATGGTGGACATGGATAAAACCCATGGTGAGGGAACCATAAATGTCTTGCATAGAGACTCCGCAAACGCTGCATTTGAATCCCCATGCTTTAATACACCGCTGGCGTGCCTTATCGCTTCGTTCATAGGCGTTCACCCAGACCTTCTTCTTGGCACCTTCAGGCACCCCTTCAGGGTCTCCTGGAAGCTCCTCTGGGAATGATTCTCCAGATTGCCACTCCGCAACCATCCCTTTGACTTGTTCCTGGTGCTTCACGATTCGCTTAACGGCTCCACGCGGCACATACCCAAAACGATTTTTTATTTCACCCAAGCTGATTGGAGAACTCCTGAGGTCGCAGAACCAGTCCACCGAGACGCGATACTCGAAACCATTTTGGTCAATGCCGTCGCGGCCTACGGCGTCTTGACCAACGTAGTATATTGGAGCGTCGTATGCCTTGCGGTTCCACTTCTCCAATACTCGCCCCATACCAACCACCCCAATGCGGTTCTCGTACATTAGGCAAATATCGCCCGGCTTGAGCTGGGCAAGTTGCTGCCCGAAACTGTACTCGCCTCCTGTAAATGCGAGTTTTCTCTTGAACCAAGTGCTAAGGTCGTGCCGCCCCTTGAATGAGTCGGCATCGGTATTGATGAAGAAGTAATCCATTTTCAATCTCCAGGCCAACGATTTGCATAACCTGCGCGGGCAACTGGGAATGCCCAAAACCTGACGCGGCTAATCCGCGTCAGGTTCATGCAGTTGTTAGCCGAGGTTCTGGATTTTCAATCGTCTTGTTGTCTCTACTGAAAGACACATCAATTCTTTTTCAAAGATTGCCCAGCTTTTTTGGAAGATAACAGGGGCAGCAAACAGCGCAGAGCTCTATTTACAGACTCCGTATCGGGGAAGTAATCGCGCAAATCCGGCTCTAAATAAACAGGTAGGTTCAATTTAGCACCTGCACGAAAGAATTTACCCCTCTCTCCTTTGGAAAAATCGTATTCCTTCTTCATGGTTTATCACCCTCGTATTGTTTGATCTCCTTCCTTGTTGCCTTTCTTGCGGAGATCAAGCGGATTTTACAATTATCAATGTTTTCTTCAAGAAAAGTGTGGACGACGACCAGGATAAGATTGGTTTGCTCTTTGCCAATGGTAATCCAGCGATCCTCATCCAAGCTGTGTTCTTCATCATAAATAGAGATAGCCAAAGGATCTAAAAAGACTTCCGCCGCCCGTTCAAAACTCACCTTGTGCCTTCGAAGGTTCTGTTTGGCTTTGTATGGGTCCCATTCAAAATTGTATTGCAATGTCAGATTCCTCTTGCTTCCAAGTATACAACTTTGGTCAGAACAAGTAAACGTGGCACGGTTTACAACATCCGCTAACTTGGGAAGATCATCTGGGAATTATATCTTTAAGTAATAGCAAGATCGGCTGCTCCCGGCTGGCATTAAATGCGCTACTCCCAGTTCCACCAATACTCCACCAACCATAGAATACCTGCACGGGCCTGTCTCGTATTCACTTTGATACCTTTTTCGGAAATCGCTTGAATCGAATCTCCCCTTCTCTATCAGTGTCTCATATGCATTCCTGATCATGTCGTACGTGATCGCCTTTGTCTGAGCCGTTTGGGCACCTGTTTCCATCCCTATTTTGACTCCATCATTCGAAACGACCAGTCTGCGTTCGGTGCCGTCACATTTCAATATTTTTGTCCTTTTGGGAATGATGTTATTCTTTAGCTTTTGTTCAATAATATCCCAAGTCATCATGTACCCCAGGAGCCGTTTCTCTTTTCATCGGCTAACATTATTTTTTATGCTGTTGCGATGTTTCTCCTGAAAAACAGACCTTTCAGTCCCTTAAAAGGCCATTTTTAAGACCTAAATGGGTCTGGGATCCCCCTTTTTGCGCTATAATATCTTTTTAAAGGATATTATATTGCAGCGATATAATAATCAAAAAAATTAACCAGCCTCAAAATCAGGGTTATCATTTGTGAAATACGGGTTGTAATATACACCTTTTTTAAAATTTTTGGAAGTGAAGAGGAAGAAAGTATAGATGTAGATTATTTATGCTACTCTATACTTTGTAACGAGAATGAAGATTCCGAGTTATCGGCCACTCCTGGAAAAACCAAATCCACCTGTACTTCTATGGGTCGTTCCGAAAGAGCCCCGGTTGCCCAGATTGGAGGGAGTGAAGGATTTAACTCCACCATAGCTGGGTGGATTGAAAGACCTGCTGAAACTACCCCTTGGTCGATCATAGGAACTTGATTTGTCTGTGCGTACTCCTGGGTAGATTGCCCCATTAGGTCTGTCCATACCCCAAAATCTAATAGACACCTCGCTAACTCTTTCGCGGGAGCCTGCTTCTGCGGGAGGTCTACTCGTCTTTTGGTTACCGACCGGATCCCTCACTTGGGGAGGCTTTCCACCGTAGGATGATGGGTCCCTTGGTCTACGGTTGGGACTTTGGCGTTCAATCATTTCACTAGACCTTGAAGAACTTGGGTCCCTGCTCCTGATGAACTGCCCTTTTTGTCGCTTAGAAGGATCAATCACGAAGACCCTTCCCGTCTTGGTATCCCTCCAATGATTCGACACATATACATGATGATGGCGATGGTGCTGCTGATGATAATGATGAGGATGATGAAAACAGACCCATCTATGGAAGTTGTGGAGGACGTAAAAGCCCGGGAAGTACCATCCGGTCCAACAGAATGGATAAGGTATCCACGCGTAGAGATATAAGTATGGGCCGGGAGGAGGATAGTAAGTGACAATTGGCGGACCATAGGTATAGAAATAATTTACAACGGTGGGTTCGGAGTAATAGGAATAGGCTTTTGGTGGCCGCTCTGAGGGATATTCGGTTTGACTCTCCGCCACCACATTCAGACCGACCTCCACGGCCAGATTCTGAAATACCCTCAATGCTTCTTCCCTTCTCATGGACAATCGGCCCGCATCCGCCGCTTCACCGACAGTATTCTGCAATTCTCCAATGATATCCGGAGTTACAGGATAGTCAGAGATCCATCCATTTTTGGGTGAGATCCCCTTGGAGGACAGCATGGTCTCCGCTTCGGCTTCATTTTGGGGGGTGCCTATCCTCAACCTCTCAACGAGCTTCACCGCAAAATCCCCCTCCCGAACGAGGGCCTGCTCTATTGGAGGGGCTTGGCTAGCAGTCTCTTGGGCACAGAGGTCTTCTGATATAGGCAAGATGGAGAAAGCAGTGACAGCGGCAATCATCCTGAGAGTCTTCATGTTCATCCCTTCTATAGCTTTAGACGAGGGTAACTCTTCTCTTATTCAACGCTACTTAATCTAACCGAAAAGTCAAGCTTACGGGCGCTCCACACTCCTGATAACTGCAGACATCTCCGGAATAAATGATTCCATTGGCGACGGCGAGAGAAGAATAGAAACGATACATAGGGTCAAAATTGGCTCTACTTCTTTCGTTTCACAGAAGTTAGTGATTACTGATCGTAATCTTCAAATTTATACCAAAGTTCAATATTGATGGTAGGAGGAAGTAAGTCCTAAGAAAAGGGAGTGTTGACTCCAACTACAACTTAGTCAGTTTTTTGTGGGTGAATTCTGAATTCAATTAGGTCACCAACTTATCATCAATTACCTTTCATAGCCCTGTGCATTTTTGGGTCAAGTGTGATCAATTCTCCCTGGAGTTCTAAGGCAAGCCAAATATAAGAGGTCGGTTTTAAATTTGAAACTTGTAACCTGAAACTTTTCTGGTTATCCTTTCACCTTCAAATTCTCAGGATCATAAAGAGGCTCTTTTTCGACGGTTGCATTGTATCTCTTGGCAGCGACTTCAATTTGCAAGCGAGTTCCAGGCTGTGAATAGCTAATGGGCAGATAACCATAGGCGATGGGCTTACACACTGTATATCCGAATCCTCCGCTGGTGACTAGGCCGATCACCTTATCTCCATCGAGAATCGCCTCCTTACCCACAGGCATCAATGGACGACTATCAATGGTTAAGCAGCAGAGACGCCTGATGATCCCTTTTTCTTTCTGAGCGATCAGAGCCTGACGTCCGATAAAATCGCCCTTACCGAGCTTCACACAGAAATCGAGCCCAGCCTCATAAGGGGTATACTCTGGAGAGATATCGCCGCTCCAGTATCGATACCCTTTTTCCAGTCGCAAGGACTCAATGCATCGATATCCTCCATTTCTCAGGCCAAATGATTTTCCGGCTTCCCAGAGGGTCTCGTAGACACATAAGGCATACTCTACTGGTATGTGCAGTTCCCATCCTAACTCGCCGACGTAAGTGACACGAAGGCCAAGGACAGGAGCGCATCCAATGAAGATCTGTTTGCAGGTCATGTAAGGGAATCCTTCATTCGAGATGTCCCCTTGGACGACCTGTTTTAAGATCTCACGTGCCTCAGGACCACAGAGAACGATACAGGCCTTGGCAGAGGTCACATCGGTGACAGAAATGGAATGGTCCTTGGGAAGATGCTTTTGGATCCAGTCGAGATCGTGTTTGACAAAGGCTGTCCCGGTCACCAGATAGAAATGATCCTCACCGATTCGGCTCACAGTAAGGTCGCATTCAATCCGTCCTTTTTCGTTCAACATCTGGGTGTAGGTGATCGAGCCGATCGGTTTATCCATCTGGTTGTCAGTGATTCTTTGTAAAACCGGAAGTGCTCCTTGACCTTTGATCTCGATCTTTCCGAAGGAGGTCTGATCGACGATCCCTGCCTTCGTCCTGACGGCTTCGTGTTCCTTCCCGACAGGCTCAAACCAGTTAGGAAGTTTCCATCCCAACTTCTCCTTTGGCGGAACGCCTTTTGGTGCAAACCAATTGGGCCTTTCCCAGCCAGACTTTTCTCCGAAGACCGCCCTCATTCCCTTCAGGCGATGGTAAAGTGGACTCAACCGCAACGGCCTGGCTGAACGCATCTCCTCGTAGGGCCAGCTCATGGAATAATGATGGGCATAGACCTCTCTGGATCGTTCGACTACATACTTCTGGCTTCCATGGTGACCTGCGAGGCGTCGAATATCGAGGCGCCAAAGATCCAGGCCCGGTTTGCCCTCGATGATCCATTCAGCCATCATCTTTCCGACTCCTCCACCTGCAGCAATGCCATGGGCACAGAAGCCAGCGGCAACGAAGAAGTTCTTTACTTCTGGAGCTTCTCCCAAAATAAAATCGCCATCGGAGGTGAACGCCTCAGGGCCATTGAGGAGCGTGATGATCTCAGCCTTGCCTATAGGAGGCACTCGTTTCATGGCCAAGGCGGAGAGGGGTTCGAAATGTTCGTAGTTCGATTTGAGCAATTTTTTTGTAAAGTCTCGCGGAATCCCATCCAATGCCCACGGAATGGGATCATGTTCGTACCCTCCCATGATGAGACCACCGACTTCTTCTCGAAAGTAGACGAGAAGATCAGGGTCACGCATGGTGGGCATCCCCTTTCTCACACCTTCGATGGGTTTGGTGATGATGTATTGGTGTTCCATGGGAATGATAGGGATGGAGACTCCCACCATTCTCCCTATCTCTGGAGCCCAAATCCCTGCTGCGTTCACAACGATTTCAGTCTTAATCTTTCCTTTCTCCGTAATGACTTCATAAACAGCCCCATCCTTCAGGGTGATGTCGATGAGTCGTGTTTCAGTATAGATCGTTGCACCTCTATCCTTTGCTCCTTTAGCGAGAGCGTAAGTCACTCCGCTCGGGTCGATCTGGCCATCTGTTGGAAGAAAGGCAGCTCCAACAATCCCTTTCGGTTCCATTACTGGAAAGAGGTCGCAAGCTTCTTTTGGGCTGATCAATTCCATCGGGAGTCCAAAGGTCTTGGCCATGGCCGATGAACGGCGCAACTCCTCCATGCGGTCTTTTGATGACGCGATTCGCAAACCACCGACCTCGCTCCAGCCCGTATGTTGCCCTGTCTCTTTTTCGAGGCGGGAGTAAAGTTCAACACTGTATTTCAGCATCTTGGTGATGTTGACAGAGGCACGCAGTTGCCCCACCAAGCCCGCTGCATGAAAGGTTGCTCCGCTGGTGAGTTCTCCTTTGTCAAGAAGGATCACATCGTTCCATCCCATTTCCGTCAGGTGATAAGCAATGCTGCAGCCAGTAATCCCACCTCCGATGATGACGACCCTTGCCTGATCTTTCATGATTTATCTCCTCCCTTACTGTCCGTGTAGACACGACTAATTTAAAAATCTATTTTTGTCAACAATTTTCAGTGTGTCGCTCCATTCGTCCCTATCTCCTCAAGAGGGAAGTGTGACGGGGGGTTAAAAAGATTGACCCGTTCGACGGCGCCAAGCCACATCTTTTAAGGCGGGGTACAAAAGCACCGCTCAGGGTCAACCCTGAGCCTTCGGCCCGAGCTCAGGCCGAGGGGAAGTCCCGGCCTTCAGGCTGGGGAGTCGAAGGGTTGACAAAAAGGATTGACTTCGATATAAAGGTCTTTAAACCGGCGCATGATTTTGCGAGTTATGGGAATGGCGGGAGAAGGGAGGTGAAGATTTCAAGGCCTAAAGGAAGTTAATAAATTGAATGGTCCCATTAAAGAAAATGAAGGAGGTTACACGTATGAAGAATAGATGGATGGAATGTGTGATCAGTATGATGATAGTTCTTTTTCTCTCGGCGACTGTTGTCGCCAAAGAGAAAGTAACGGTTTATACCTCTTTGGAAACGGATGAGACGGTAAAATATTTGGAGGTGGCGAGAAAGGATCTTTCCGATCTCGATATCGATATTATCCGACTTTCAACCGGAGAGCTCGGTGCACGAATGCTGGCCGAAAAGGATAATCCCCAGGCTGATTGTATTTGGGGTTGGGCAGTAACCAATACGGAACAATTTATCCCGTTGGGAATGTTGGAGCCTTATAAACCAAAGGGTGTTGAGAAATTGGACAAGAAATTCGTCCATCCCAAATACTATTACGCCGGGATCGATATGTACATTGCGGCCTTCTGTGTGAACACGAAGGTTGCAAAAGAGAAGAACCTTCCCATGCCAAAAGGGTGGAATGATCTGCTCGATCCGAGATTTAAGGGTCTACTTGCGATGCCCAATCCCGCTGCCTCAGGAACTGGTTTCTTGCAAGTGGCAAGTATCCTTCAGATGTACGGAGCCAAAGAGGGAAGGGAGGACGGCTGGGAATTTTTGAAGAAGTTGGATAAGAACATGGGCCAATATATTAAGAGCGGTTCAAGGCCGGCTAAGATGACAGCGTCTGGCGAGTTTGCCGTGGGCGCCTCCTTCGACTTTGTTGTGGGAGAACTGAAGAAACAGGGGTTCCCGGTTGAGTTCGTCTTTCCTGTCGAAGGAGCGGGTTATGAAGTCGAGGCCAACGCTCTTCTGAAAGGGGCGAAGAATCCTAAGGCTGCGAAGAAGTTTCTCGATTGGGCCATCAGCGAGAATGCAATGAAGGTCTATTCACAATTCAAGCTGGGTGTGACCCTTCCTGGGATTCCTACCCGACCGGATATGCCGAAGTTGTCTGAAATTAAGCTCTATCCCATGGATTTTGCATGGCAGGCGAAGAACCGAGATGACATCCTAAAGAAATGGGAGACTCTCTTCTTGAAATGAGGGTAGGGTCTTATTCGGGGCATCCTGCAAAAAGCAGGATGCCCTTTTTTGTTTTTGGCGGACATGGGAGTCAAGCGCGCCTCCGTTGACAAATCTTTCGAATTTGATTAAAAAGCTATTTAGATAGGTAAACAGCTTACCCCTCACCCTATGGAGAATGGGAAGGAGTGTTTGATGGGAAGAAACCTAAGGCTGGAGAATCTCACGAAGACATTTGGAACATTGACTGCAGTGGACCACGTCAATTTGGAGATCGAGGAAGGTGAGTTCATCTGTTTTTTGGGTCCGAGCGGTTGCGGAAAGACCACTATCTTAAGGATGATCACTGGATTTGAGACAGTCACGGAAGGGAAGATCATTTTTGATGGCAAAGTGATCAATGACCTCCTTCCCCAGAAGAGGGAGTTCGGGATTGTCTTCCAATCTTACGCCCTCTTCCCCAATATGAGAGTGGAAGAGAATATCGCCTTCGGTCTCAAGGTGAGAAAGATGCCCAAGAAGATGATCGCTGAGCGGGTGGACCAGATGCTTGACCTCATTGGGCTTCGGGACTGGCGAAATCTCTATCCTGCTCAATTAAGCGGGGGCCAACAACAGCGGGTTGCCTTAGTTCGGGCATTGGCCCCGGATCCCCAGGTGCTTCTTCTGGATGAACCTCTCAGCGCGTTGGATGCAAAGATTCGAGTGCGCCTCCGGGCAGAGGTGAAACGGCTCCAGCAGGAACTGAAGAAGACCATGATCTATGTGACGCACGATCAAGAGGAGGCCCTCTCCATTGCGGACAGGGTTGTGGTAATGGAAACGGGTCAATTTCGGCAGGTCGGGAAGCCTATCGACATTTATAAGTTTCCCGTCTCCAGTTTTGTCGCAGACTTTGTGGGGACGTCGAATTTCTTCAAAGGTCATCGAACCGACAATTGCGTCAACACAGGAAAGAGGAAGTTCAAAGTTGCCCAATCCGGTTCCATTCCTGAAGAAGAGGTCTTCTTGGCCATTCGACCTGAGAAGATCGAGGTCTTCAAGTATGGGGAGCCCCCTGCCCATTTGGAGCGCTCAAATCTCGTTCCGGGGAGGATCGATGTCGTCACCTTCTTAGGAGCTGCGGTCCGCTTGGTCATCAATATGGATGGGGAAGAAGTGATTTCGGATGTGATCGAAAAGGATTTTGAGCAAAGACAGCTGAGACAGGGGGAGGAGGCCCTTCTCTATTTCCCTCCTGAGGCCTTTATCATCTATCGCGCAAGAGAGGGCTCTCAGTGAATCGCCTGGAAACCTTGAAGGACTATTCTGCTCCAACAACCATTATCAGCGATCGCTTGATGACGGGAATGACCCTGGGATTCCTCTTGGCAGTTCTCACCTTTTTCATGCTCTATCCGGTCTACGACATCTGTAGGCTGAGTTTCTTTAAAGAGGGGATGTTCACCTTAAAAAATTATGCCGCCTATTTCACCAACCCCCGAATTTTTCGCTCTTTGACCAATAGCGTGTATGTCTCCCTGATCACCATGGTGATCACGACCGTTCTGGCCTTCTTTTTTGCCTATGGATTGACTCGGACGACCATAGGAGGGAAAGAAATCTTTTACACCATCTCGACTTTTCCTCTGATCGCACCCTCCATCATTCAGGGCTTAGCCCTCATCCTCCTTTTTGGCCGAAATGGTTTGATCACTCGTTATCTGTTTCAGACGGATTGGAATATCTATGGTGCGACAGGGATCGTTGCAGCAGAATGTCTTTACTGTTTTCCCAATGCGTTGTTCATTCTTTATACGACCCTATCGGCAGTTGATACACGATTGGATGAGGCAGCCCAGAGCTTGGGAGCCTCTGCCTTGAAGACCTTTTATAAAGTCACCCTTCCTTCGGCGAAATATGGAATTGCGAGTGCAGCTGCGCTGGTCTTTAATTTGACCATCACCGATTTTGGTGTACCGGTCGTCATCGGAGGGAATTATAACGTTCTGGCCACCGAGATCTACCAACAAGTTATTGGAATGCAACGTTTCGATTTGGGGGCCACGATCAGTGTCATTCTTCTGATGCCATCTGTTGGGGCCTTCCTCCTAAACTATTACCTGACCAAGAAGAGTTATGCCCTGATCAGCGGGCAGGCTCGCCCCTTTCTCCAGCCATCGAGGCCATTTAAAAGATGGGCCTTCACCATCTATTGTTGGATTCCTTGTATTCTTATCCTTATCGTTTTTGCGTCCGTATTCCTCGGGTCGTTTGTAAAAACGTGGCCTTACGACTTCTCGCTCACACTCAAACATTTTGATTTTCCTTCCTTGGGCGGATATGCCCCTCTCTGGACCAAGTTTTGGGCTTCCATCTTAGATGGAGAATGGCAATCCATGATTGCTTATAAGTATGCTCCCATATGGAACAGTTTCTGGGTGGCCATTCTGGTGGCGATTGGAGGTGCCTTGTTGACGCTTTTGGCAGGGTATATTGTTGAAAAGAAGAAGCCCAGAGGAGATCAGGTTCTCTATACGCTGAGCGTACTGCCCGCTGCCATCCCAGGGACGGTCATGGGATTAGGATATATCCTTGCTTTTAACAAACCTTATTATTTCTTCTACGGCACCTTCTGGATCATCATCATCAATATCATTATCTGTAATTTCACGCTGGGGGTCCTTTCCAGTATTGCCAATCTGAAACAAATCGACAAATCGATTGAGGAGGCATCCGTCAGCTTGGGCGCAAACCCCATCACGACCTTTACGCGTGTGGTCTTTCCTCTTACCAAGACGGCCTTCTTCTCCAATGCGATCTTTTTCTTTATGAGGGCGATGACAACGATCAGCGCTGTCATCTTTTTGGTTTCGGCAAAGGTGAAGTTGGCAGCCATTGAAATTATCTTTCTCGACATCGATGGTCGGACTGCGAGTGCGAATGCCATGTGTACGATCATCATTGTGATCGTCGTAGGGATGCTCGTTGCGATGAGGTTGATCACCGGAAAGGCCGGACTAAAGGGGATGAGTGCCTCCGCCTGAGGTGTAAGAGAGGATGCCAGAGAAGTTTCATTTAGAGAGCGGCGTACCCAAATATATCCAAATCAGCAACTGGCTGACGGAGATGATCCAAAAAGGCCGGTATGCCGTCAACGATAAGTTGCCCTCCGAATCAAAGCTCTCCGAGCTCTTCCAGGTGAATCGCAACACCGTTCGCCAGGCCATTTCAGATTTAGTGGCGAAGGGCTTGATTCGGAAGAGGAATGGCGTGGGCTCCTTTGTCCTCGTCCGATCGACGCAACCGGTGAGGTATACCCTCCAGCATATCTCGAGCTTTACCGATGATATGATCCGTTTGGGCATTGTGCCTCAGACGAAGTTGATCAGTAAGGCAGTGATCGATGCGCCTCCAGATGTTGCAGAGAAGCTGATGTTAGGAAAGGAGAAGTTAGTCATCCTGACGGAAAGGCTTCGCCTGGGGAATCGGATCCCCTTAGTGATCGAGAGGAGTTACCTTCCACATAAGGAGTACAAGGGCATTTTGAAGATGCGGTTGACAGGCTCGCTCTACCATCTTCTGACGAAAAGGTTTCATGTCGAACTCCATCGATCGATCCAGACCTTCCGCGCCACTACTTTCTCTGGGAAGGATGCCGCGCTGTTGGGCGTCCCTCCACGATCCCCTGGCATCTTTCTCGAGAGCATCATCTATGATTCCAAGAACATCCCTGTCGAGGTCCTTCATGCGTTTCATCGAGGGGACAAATATATTTTTGAAGTGGAATCGGGAAGATACCGATACGACCTCAAGGCCTAAAAAAATCTTGACAAAAAAGTTCTCCTTTGTTACCTGTATAGATAGGTAGTTAGCCTGATAAACCAATGTCAAATGTCAAAGTTGAAATGACAAATCAAATCCAAAGTTCAAATTTCAATTTTTGGATTTGATTCACCTTCGGTTCATCACTTCGTGAAAGCTTTGACATTCCTTTGACATTCGGATTTTGGCATTTGAACTTTTGTTTGAAGAGGAGGTTTCCATGGCTGATTTGAAACGTTTCTTGGTTCCTTGGATCGATCAGGTCAAACCTTACGATACCGAGGACTTATCGACTGCTTGGTCGAGGCCGGAACTCAAGCGGATGATGATTAATGAAAATCCTCTTCCACCCTCGGAGAGAATCCTTCAGGCGATTCTTGAGGCTGCGAAGATTGGGAATCGTTATCCAGATAACGGGGCTCGCATACGAGCAAAGATTGCGAAGCGGTATGATTTGGGGCCGGAGAATGTCTATATCAGCCATGGCTCCTCCGAGACCATTGATATGATCATGAGGCTTTTTGTGACTCCGGGGGATGAGGTGCTCCTTCCTAATCCTACGTTTTCCCTTTATGGTATTCGGGCAAAAGCGGTAGGGGGTAGCGTGGTGGCTGTCGACTTGACCTCTGGTCTCCAATACGATGTCCCGGCGATGCTTCGGGCCATCAGCCCACGGACGAAGGTGATCATCATCTGCACCCCCAACAACCCCACAGGAGACTTTATCTCGGACGACGATCTCATGAAGATTGTGGAAGTAGGCATCCCAACCCTGATCGATGAGGCCTATTTGGAGTATCACCCTGAACATGAGTCGAAGGCCCATCTGATCAGGAAATATAATCATCTGATCGTGGCCCATACCTTTTCGAAGGCCTATGGGATGGCTGGCATTCGGGTCGGTTACGCCCTCGCTGACGAGGCACTGATTCAGTATTTTCGTAAGATGCAGGTTCCGTGGAATGCGAGTCTCCTCTCCATCGCTGCTGCAGAGGTGGCCTTCGATGAGGAAGAAGAGTTGAAGCGTAAGGCCGCCTACAACAACGCAGGGGTTGAGTACATCTGTAGAGAACTTTCGAAGATTCCGGGTCTTAAACCCTACTATTCTCATGGAAATTATGTGCTCATCGACGCGACCGATACGGGCGCAACAGGGAAGGAGATTGTCGATTACGTCTTTGAAAAGGTCGGAGTCATGCTCAAATACTTTGCTCCCTTTCGCGGGCGAAATGGATTCTTCAGGATCAGTCTCGGAACGCACGAAGAGAATTCGATCTGCGTCCGAGCGATCAAACTGTTTTTTGAGGATAGGAGAAAGGAGAGGAGGGCATGAGGAAGAGTCCGCTGGAACGATTGATGGATACCCATCCTGGATTGGAGATCTGGTGGGATTCCTCACCTTTGATCTATGCTGCCTGGACTCAAGGCATGTTGAAGAAAGCGCCCCCGGATCGGGCAAAAGATCTTCAAGAACAGTTGAAGAGGCTGTACGATCCCGAGCATCCTGAAGCAGCCCTCTTTAGAGGAGTGACCACCAATCCGCCTCTCTCGCTCAATGTGATCAAGACACACGAGGCGATGGTGACCCAGATCGTGGACGGGCTGATTGAAAAGAATCCCTGTGTCGATAAGGAAAGCCTCTTCTGGATGACCTACAAAGAGATTATCCAGCGAGGGGCGAAGATGTATTTAGGGGTCTTTGAGCGCTCTCAATACCGATATGGATATCTCTCTGGTCAGGTGGATCCAAGGAATCTGCGAGATAAGGAAAAGATGATCTCCCAGGCCTTGGAACTGTCGAGCCTCAGTCCCAATGTGATGATCAAGGTGCCGGGCTCGAAGGAAGGCTATGAGGTGATCAAATTCCTTACGTCAAAAGGGATATCCACAAACAATACGCTGACCTTTGTGCTCCCTCAATTGATGGCGTGTGCGAAAGCAGTGAGGGAGGGGTTAGAGATAGCCAAACAGAATGGAGTGGATCTAAGTCGCTGGAGATCTGTCATCACCCATATGACGGCTCGCTACGGAGATCTTGGAGACCTTCATAAGGAGACAGAGGCTTTAGGAATAGATCTCACCGAGGCAGATGTTCGTTGGGCGGAGCTGGCGATCTTCAAGAAGGCCTATGAGCTTGTCAAGGAGAGAAATTATCCAAGTAAGATGCTGATCTGTTCCATGAGGATCAGCCCCATCATGAACGGAAAGAGGTATTGTTGGCATTTGGAGAAGTTAGCTGGAGGCAATATTGTCTTCACCTGTCCTCCGTCCTTTATCGAGGGGGTATTTGAATTCCTTGAGGAGACAGAATTTCGGCCCCAGATCGATGAGGCTGTACCCAAGGCCGTTCTCGATAAATTATTGCGGATTCCCTATTTTGAGAAGGCCTACTATGAGGATGGATTGGCACCGGATGAGTTCAATACCCACCCTGCACTCGTTGCTACGGCAGCCGAATTCTCAAAGGCAACAGAAGGGATGGTCGATTTTGTGGCAAGACGCTTAGCAGCCCGGTGCGGTTGATCGGAGTCGTTCTCATCAACCTCACCTTAATGAGGGTGTCCAAAGGTTGTCATCGCTGGATTACCTTGGAGGAGGGGAAAGATGATTATCGGGGTTCCCAAAGAGATTAAGGTTGGCGAGAAAAGGGTGGCAGTGACCCCTCAAGGGGTGGATGCGTTGGCTGCCCATCACCATCGGACACTGGTCGAGAAAGGGGCAGGGGAAGGCAGCGGTTTTACCGACCACGAATATCAGAGAGCCGGCGCAACCCTCGTGGAGAGGAGTGAGG
>Ga0315309_1001270_pt1 | contig 15163 bp, 15 predicted proteins | sample TDP4_MG_FD_203080 | JGI IMG/M metagenome (GOLD analysis project Ga0315309, IMG submission 203080) | Freshwater sediment microbial communities from Lake Towuti, South Sulawesi, Indonesia - TDP4 | ecosystem: Environmental > Aquatic > Freshwater > Lake > Sediment | place: Indonesia: South Sulawesi... | reverse complement strand
AGATCAGCTACTGGCGAAAGTTTCACCTTAGCAAGCGAACAACTTTTATATTCGCTAAATTTAGTAGTTAGCCTTCAAGGTGAAAAATCATGGTAGACTTCGCTTTCACGGAAGAGCAAGAGCTTTTCCGCAATGCCTTGCGAGAATGGTGTCAAAAGAACCTACCTCTCGAGAAAATTAGAGAGATGGATAGTAAAGGCGAGATTCCCCAAGAGATCTTGAAGGGAATGGGTGACATGGGACTGCTTGTTATGACGGCTCCACAGGAGCATGGTGGAACTGGCGCTGACTGGGTTACAGCGTGCATTGCCGGGGAAGAACTTGGCTATGCTGATGTAAGCATTGCTTTGCCGGTGCTTTGGCTTGTTGAATCATCTTGGGGTTTCGTTGTTGACAGGTATTGCAGTGAAGAAGTGCGTGAAGCCGTCATTCGCAAAGCCTTCAAAGGTGATGCTTTCATAGGCATAGCTTCTACAGAGTCGGGCGGCGGTTCAGACGTTGCAGCTTTCAAGTCTACGGCGCGAAAAGCAGGGAACGAATGGATTCTTAATGGCGAGAAAATGTACATTAGCGGTACTGAAGAAGCCAAAAAATGGGGCGGCGGCTACTTCGTTTTGGCTCGAACCTCGGCTGCGCCACCCGAAGCTTCACATCGTGGAATGACAGGTTTCTACGTACCCATGGATGTCCCAGGAGTTGAAATCAACAAGCGGTTCGATGATATGGGAAGAATGGCAATTTCGACTGGCGGTTTCATGATGAAAGATGTCAAAATACCTGACTCCCATCGCATCGGCGAGGTGGACAAAGGTTTCTACTTGACCATGGAAGGCTTTGACAACGCGCGCATTTTAATTGCTGCTGTCTGTGTTGGGGCAGCTCAGCGAGCGCTTGAGATTGGAATGGATTACATCAAGGAACGAAAAGCCTTTGGAAGACCAATCGGCAAGTTTGAAGGCATACAATTTGAACTAGCTGATGATTGGGCGCATCTTCAGGCTCTACGTTCGCTTGTTTATCGCACTGCTTGGATGAATGACATGAAGTACAAGGAAGGCAAGTTTACCCCGCTAGAAGTCAGCCGGATGATTGCAGCATGCAAGCTTATTGCACCGCACTTTGCGTTCGATGTTTATAAGCGTGTGATGATTTGGCTGGGCGCGTATGGCTATACAAGAGAATGCCCGTTAGAGATGGGATTGCGAGGCATAATGAGTTACTGTGTTGGAGCTGAAGGAGCCACTAACATTCAAAGAATAGTCATAGCAAGAGAACTACTAGGAAAAGAATACATATCATACAAATAAACAACCATCCTTTTCAATTTACTCCATCTTCCATTAGAATTATATAAAAGGAGTACCCGTCAGCGGGTATTTTATAACGGCTATTCTGAGTATCGTTTAGTCGCAAAATGAACAGACGAAGCCATTTTTCTAGAAGACCAAGAGAAAGAGAAAATAGATTGTCAAAAAAAATCGTGATATATCGCAATCTCTTGGTTGGAAAAGTTCTTTGACCTTGATCACAGACAGAGAATAGATAAAGTTGACGTTGAGTTTATTCGGCTCGGCGCGCGTGATCCTAGTTTCCAAACAACTATGTTACTATAACTTCCTTTTTAGCCAAACCTTCAACCATTAACGGCACTATCTTACTAGCCTTAAGAATTTCCATAAAAAGCGGCTTTCCATCCTCATCGAAATGAACTATAATGTCACCTACTTCCTCCGCATGCGAAAGCTTACCCTTCTCTTTCAGTATGACAGTTAAAACATCAGCGTCCCCATCAGACCTAATCCTATAAGCCATAACGTTCCCGCCTCACAGGATAGAAAGTAATAACAACTAGAAAGCCTTTCCGCTTCTCATAAACAACCCTCAGAGCATGCCTTGAATCAATAAGTTTAACAGCAAAAAACTGCTCATTGTTCTTTACCCAAATCTGCGGATCAAGAACTACATCAACAACTTGACGTCGACTAACCCCAAAACCATAACGCTTCAAAACCTTAAACTTCTTAACAGGATGCTCAGTAAACCTCATCCGAAGCCTCGGCCAAGGCTTCGTCCCCACCCTCAATAGAAAAAGACTGAAAATAAGATTTTCAACACACTGACCAATCAAAAGTCAAATGCGCGCGTAGACAGCTTCAGAGTCTACTCTAATTGCTTCTTTAGTGCGTCTTTCAGTGCTGGCAGTATCTCGTATAGATTGCCAACCACTCCATAGTCCGCAACTTCAAAAATCGGTGCCTGTTCATCTTTGTTAATGGCGACTATCACCTTCGCGTCCCGGATTCCAGCCACATGCTGAATCACTCCCGAAATCCCGCAAGCAATGTAAAGTTTTGGCTTAACCTTATGTCCAGACAGCCCAACCCATTCCGTAAACCATTTCCTATCCTCGGCCAAAGGTCGCGTGTTACCCACTTTTCCCTCTAAAATCTGCGCCAACTCATCCAGCAAAACCCTGTCTTCCTTTTTTTCCAAACCTCTCCCACAACTAATTATTACATCCGCGTCCTCAATCCTTACACCTGAAGTCTCAAGGGGTTTTGTGTCAACTATTTCGGTTCTTGGCTCTTCAATTTTAATATCCAATTTTATTAGCTGTCCACTACGGTCTCTAGGTTCAGGTTTTCCAAATGCCCTTGCAGGTATCGTTACTATCTGCGGTTTAGTCCTGAAAGTTATTTTTGTAGCGGCGTTTCCACCATAGGTTATTCTCTCGCCTACGAGTCTTCCCTGCTCATCAATACTCAATCTGGCGCAGTCAGGGGCACATCCAGCCTCAAGGCGAGTTGCAAGCCTTGCTGCAAGAAGTTTCCCATTTCTTGTTGAGCCAATCAGCATAATTTCTGGCTTATAATTTTCCGCTAAATTATGTAAAACACTTAGGTATGGCTCAACTTGAAAATGCTTCAACATTTGATCATCAGCAAGAAAAACTTTGTCTGCTCCATATTTTATCAACTCATTCGCCTTTTCCTGTACATTGAACCCGATCACAACAGCCGTCAAATCCGTTTGCAGTCTGTCCGCAATTTCCCTAACTTTTCCAAGCATCTCCAGCGTTAAATCATGCTTTTCTGAGAAAACTAGAACGCCCTTATTTTCATTCATACTTTTTTCATCTTCTCCCGACAACCCCTTCTTGAATCAGTGCCTTAGCTAACTTGTCGGCAATTTCCTGCGCATTCTCACCTGTAATCTTGATCTTCTTACGCTCTGTTTTAGGCGCTAGAACTTCGATTATGTCAATTTTTGAACTAAGTTTATCTCTCTGAATGCCTAAATCTGCAACTGTCCAAGTGACTATCTCCTTTTTCGAAGCCCTCATTATCATCATAAGCGAAGGAATTCTAGGCTGATTTATCTCACGAGTAACCGATACCAAAACTGGCATCTTCGTTCTCACAGTTTCGATTGCATCTTCAAGCGTTCTCTCCGCAACGACAATGTCGCCTTCCACTGAAAGTCTTCTTACATAGCTTATCTGTGGCAAGCCAAGCAACTCGGCCAACCTTGAGCCAACAAGTCCCGAGAAGCTATCTAATGATGTTTCACCGCAAAGAACGAAATCAAAGTTTCCGATTTTTCTAATTGCTTCGGCCAGAATGTATGCGGTGCCCAGCGTGTCAACATCCTTAAAGCTCGGATCGCTAACCACGTACGCCTTGTCCGCGCCAATTGCGAGGGCTTCTCGCAAAACAGCCTTGGCATCTTCCGAAGTCACGGTTAACGTAAGGATTTCGACGTCGCCCAGCTTCTCCTTAATTCTTATGGCTTCTTCTAAAGCATTCTTGTCAAAATCGCTAATCTTCCTAGGCGCGCCAGCTGTCATGAGCTGTCTTGTTGCCGGATCAACCTTTAATTGTGAAACGTCAACTGCCTGTTTAAGGCAAACGATTATTCTCCTCAAATAGTTCTACTCCTAGCGATTGCCATCATTGCGAAAATACATCGGTAACACTTGCGATATTAAAAGTTTCGCTGCATACTGCAATGTTTAAAACTAAATATCTACGCTGTTCTCAATACGTTGCAAGAGTGCGGTCTCATGGAATTGGAAGTCAAGTGCAGTGGTTGCGGTCAATTTTGTCCCAGCTTACTTAATTTTAAGTGTTCCCATTGTGGCCAACCATTAATTGTTCAACTTCCCCTTAACTTTGAATTCAAGAAGATTCGAAAAAAGGATTATACAGTTTGGCGTTATGCAGAATTTCTCCCCTATGTGAAAGATACAGAAATCATGACTCTAGGCGAGGGTTGGACGCCTTTAGTCAAGTTTTCGGGCAATGTTTACTTTAAGCTCGAAAGTTCGAACCCCACAGGTTCTTTCAAGGACAGAGGCTCAACTGTATTAATCTCCTCTTTGCATGCAGATCTTAAAAAAGCTGGAGGCTACATTGCCGAAGATTCCTCTGGTAATGCAGGAGCCTCCATTGCCGCCTACGCTGCCCGTGCTGGGCTAAAGGCAAAAATCTATGTTCCAGAGAACATTTCTGGACCAAAGTTTAACCAGATCCAGTTTTACGGTGCGGAAGTTGTCAAGGTTGCTGGTACTCGAAGCGAAGTCGCAGAAGCGGCCCAAAAAAATGAAAGAGGGAAACATTATGTCGGGCATATTTGGCACCCGTTGTTCAGAGACGGAATAAGGAGCCTTGCCTATGAGATTGCCGAACAATTTGGTTGGCGGGTTCCCGAGCGCATTTACTTGCCTGTCTCTGCAGGGACTCTGCTTTTAGGTGTAATAGAGGGATTTAAGCACCTAGTTAGGTCTAACATTATAACTTCTATGCCAAAAATAGTGGCTTGCCAAACACTGCAAGTTTCGCCACTTTATCACAGCTTTAAAGGTCTAACTTACGCTCCACCTAAAACTATAATGTCTATTGCCGATGCCTTAGTAAGTGTGAATCCTCCCCTTTTAGATCTTATGGTGAAACCCTTGAAGGAATCAGACGGCAGCGCCGTGATGGTTGAGGAAAACGAAATATTTGACGCTTTCATAGAGCTGTCTAGAAAAGGCTTTTTTGTCGAACCGAGCTCAGCCGTTGCCTACGCAGCTTACAAAAAACAGCTAAAGAACAAGGAAACATCAAAAAAGGATACGACTGTGATAATTCTAACAGGCGCTGGTTTGAAAACAACGCTCAAACCCAGCTAAGAACGCTTGGAAGTTTACATGCTGCAACCTAACTTCTAACTTGTCCCTTCAGAAAAATTTATATTGCAATGCTGTTTTTCCTATGTGTCGCATTGAGGAGGTAAGTTGAATTTGTCGTCACCTGCATCAGCTGGCGGTGTGCCAGTTTTAATACTAAAAGAAGGTTCAAGCCGCGCTCGAGGAAGAGAAGCGCAGCATACAAACATTGCAGCCGCAAAAATAGTGGCTGAAACCGTGAAAAGCGCCCTAGGACCGAAGGGCATGGATAAAATGCTTGTAGACAGCTTCGGCGACGTGACAATAACAAGTGACGGACGCACAATTCTAGACGAAATGGACATTCAGCATCCAGCAGCTAAAATGATGGTTGAAGTCGCAAAAACGCAAGACAACGAGGCTGGCGACGGAACAACAACAGCTGTAATCCTGGCGGGCGAATTGCTGAACAAGGCAGAAGAGCTAATCGAGAAAAACATTCACCCAACAATAATAATTGATGGATACAAAAAAGCCTCAGAAAAAGCACTAGGCGTTCTAGAGAAAATCGCAATACCAACCGAATCAAAGGCTGAAGAATACATGAAGAAGACCGCAATGACTTCCATGGCAAGCAAGCTAGTAGCCGAACACAGAGAATACCTGGCCGAACTGGCAGTTAAAGCGATTCTTGAGGTTGCAGAAAAGGAAGTCGACAAGTCCAAAGCAGATGTAGACGATGTGAAAGTTGAAAAGAAACCTGGCGAATCGATAAATGACACGAAGCTTATACAAGGCATAGTTTTAGACAAAGAAGTCTCACATTCAGGAATGCCTAAGCGTACGGAAAAAGCCAAAATAGCATTACTCGACTGCCCATTAGAAATTGAAAAAACAGAGTTTGACGCAAAAATCAACATCGAAAGCCCAGAACAAATGGAAGCCTTCCTTAAACAAGAGGAAGAAATGCTAAGAGAAATGGTGGACAAGGTAGTTGGGGCCGGTGCAAACGTCGTTTTGTGCGAAAAAGGCATTGACGATATGGCTCAACACTTCTTAGCTAGAAAAGGAATATTAGCAGTCAGAAGAATCAAAAAGTCCGACATGGAGAAACTCGCAAAAGCCACCGGTGGAAAAGTAGTAACTAGCTTGGATGCCATAACTTCCGCGGACTTGGGCTACGCAAGTCTCGTTGAGGAACGCAAGATAGGCGATGACAAGATGACGTTCATAGAAGGATGCAAGCACCCCCGTGCCGTTACAATCTTGATAAGAGGTGGAACAGAACGCATAGTAGCAGAAGCAGAAAGATCATTGCACGACGCTCTTTGCGTAGTTCGAGATATCGTTGAAGAACCGAAAATCGTCGCCGGAGGTGGAGCACCAGAGCTTGAAGTTTCACGAATGCTCAGAAAGTATGCAGAAACCCTTCCGGGCAGAGAACAACTCGCAGTTAGAAGTTTTGCAGAAGCGCTTGAAGCTGTCCCTCTAACACTAACCGAAAACGCTGGTTTAGACCCAATCGATATGCTATCCGATCTAAGAGCGAGGCACGAAAAGGGTGAAACTTGGGCTGGAATAGAGGTTCACTCAGGGAAAGTCCAAGAAATGGCCGAAGCAGGAGTCTTCGAACCCTTAGCCGTTAAAAAACAAATAATCAAATCGGCAACCGAAGCTGCTTCAATGATCCTAAAAATCGATGACGTAATCGCTGCCGGAAAAATGAAGGCTCCCCCGACACCCCCAGGAGGGGCACCTCCAGGCGGATATCCAGGTGCTGGGGAGTATTAGAACACGTCGGAAAAAGAGAGCAAGATTTCCATAGGCCCTCCTAAAATCACCCGCTTCGAAAAAGCAAGAATAGTGGGCGCTAGGGCTCTACAAATATCCATGGGCGCCCCAATACTTGTCGAGGTCTCTGAAGGCTTTTCAAGTCCAATAGACATAGCATTAAAAGAACTTGAAGGAGGCATCCTGCCGATGACTATAAGACGCACGTTGCCCGATGGCACCTACCAAGATATCCCGCTGAAATGGCTTTTAAAAGAAGGATAATAATCTCTAAACTCAGCTTCTTCTTTTTCAAATAGTCTTTAAATTTTCTTTCGCTTTTTCGAGAGTCTTCCGAATTCTTGCCCAATGGGCTCCTTGCCAGTAGATTTGTCCACATTTTGAACATTCCCAAAAATCGTTATAATGCGTAAATGTGCTTTCCTCAACCTTGCTTTCTGCCTCCTCCTTGGGTATAGCTTTCACTTCAGTGTTGCACTTTGGACACCTTGAACTTGTCATGTCTATGTCCAGATTGATGTAAAATCGTTTTGCCAGTTCCGCTAGTCTTTCTTCTTCTGTTCGGCCTTCTAGATAAAAGGCATCAACTCCTTTCGCTGTTGCCTGTTGATAAAGCTCCAAATCCCTTGTGAGCAGAACCCTTCGCTCTTTTTTTGCTACCGTGATTAGCTCCGCGTCATCAAATTTGCTGGAGTACTTTACGTCATGCCCCAACATGCGAAGCCACCGAGTCAATTTTCCAAGCATTCCGTCAGCAACGAACTTCAAAGTTAATATCTCCGAATTATAGAGCCGCTTCCCGCTTTGGCAACGATATCGCCATCATCCATGATTAACTGACCATTCACAAAAGTCTTTACAGGTTTTCCTTCCACACTCCAGCCATCAAACGGAGAATACTTTGCCTTCGAAAAAAACTTTGAGGCGTCAATCTTGTACTTCTTACCCAAATCCACAGCCACTAAATCCGCGTTGTTTCCCTTTTTCAAGTAACCCCTACCTTCTAGGTTAAAGATTTTCGCTGGTTTTTCTGCTAACAGTCTAACTGCATCGGCTATTGCCAATCTCCCTCTCTTCATCATTGTTAGCAAAAGTGGAAGCATCGTTTCTAAGCCAGGTATGCCAACTTTAACATCCCAAACGGTCTTTGCCTCCTTTTCTTCCAAGGCGTGAGGCGCATGGTCTGAAGACAAAATGTCAATCCAGCCGTTTTCAATTCCTTCCCAGAGGACTTCTCCGTGGCGTTTTTCCCTAACAGGTGGCATAGTCAAGGCCAACGTTCCAAATCGTCTTAAATCATCAACAGACAGAAATAGGTGATGCGGTGTCGCTTCACAGGTAATTAGCATCCCAGATTCCTTTCCATCAATTATGGCTTTTAACCCTCTTTCCGTACTTATGTGACAAAAATGTACTTGGCCGTTGGCTTTTATGGCAATATTTAGTAAGCGCTTTACAGCTTTTAATTCAACATCCTCTGAATGCGCATGGATAAAAGCTTCCACATCGTTGCAGCTTGCACCTTTCAACTCACCTTCCGCTTTCTTTAATAATAGATTGTCTTCAGCGTGAACAGCTAATGGAACTTTCAACCTGCCAACAATTTTGAGCGCTTCCAGCAGTAAGTTGTCATTTTCAATGTTTAACCCGCCAATTTGTTCGGCCATAAAAAGTTTAAAGGCCACGGCGCCTTCTCCAATTATTTCCTCTATATCTTTCATGTTCCTTGGAAATTCAGAGTGAAAACCGACATTAACCAAAACTTTCCTTTCGGCAATTTCCATACGGTTTCTCAGAGTTTCAGCGCTCATTGTTACTGGTTCATTGTTGGGCATATCCAAAACTGTTGTCATTCCACCCGCTGCGGCTGCTGCGGTTCCGCTGTAGAAATCCTCTTTGTACCCTTTTCCTTCGTCTCGAAGATGCACATGTGCATCTATCAAACCAGGCAAAACTAACAGATTTTTTAGATCAGTTTTCGCGTCAGCCTTGGGCATGCTTACTTCTTTACCTATTTTGAAAATTTTGCCCTTAGCGATTGCCAGGCTACAGTCCACTATTTCTCTGTTTATATAGGCTCTCGCATTGCTCAGAACTAAGTCAACGATCAATTTGGCCGCACTCCTATTATTTGCATAACGTAAAATGACAATAAAGTGTTAAAAGTTTATTCTAACGTTTTAAAGAAGTCTCTCTCCGTTATCATGCCCACAAGTTTTCCGTTCTTAACAACTGGTACTGCTCCCACGTTTTTCTCTCGCATTATTTTTGCTGCTTGACCAACATCCGCGTTTGGTTCGATGGTTGAAACTTCTTTTGTTGCAATTTCAAGAGCTGGTGTGTTTAAAACTTGTATTATGGTTCCAGATTTCAAATACTTGAAGATCTCTCCAGAGCCGAAAAATCGTATAATGTCCATTGTTGTTATTATGCCTATAACTTTGTCATCAGAAATTATCGGAAGTCTTCTGAACCCTTGCGTTGTCATTGTTTTTTCTGCTTCAAAAATTGTCGTTTTGGGTAATGCTGTTATCACTTTTTCCGACATCAGCTGAGCAACTGCTATACCGCTTATTTTGTTGGCAAGTAGGTTTGCAATGTCCCTTTCTGTGATTATTGCTTTCACACGGTTTTCCTCGTCAACCACTGGCAACCCTCCCAGATTTTTCTCCTTCATTAATTCTATTGCATCGCTTATTTTTGCAGAGGCTTTGATCGAAACAACATTTTTGGTCATTATGATTTTTATAGGCTCGTTTATGGCTTTGAAAAAGTTTCCGCCGAATCTTTGCTGGATTATCTCGAATTTTTTTCCACCGCCAAGGTAGTCAACAACATCTGTAGCAGTTATGATTCCTTCTAGAACCTTTGTCCCTGGGTTGGCTATTGGTATGCGGCGGAATCCCTCTTTAGTCATTATCTGGATCGCATCATAAATCGGCGTGGTCGGAGCCATTGTCACAACGGGGCTTTTTGCGATGTGGAATATTTCGCCTTCACGTTTCTTCGAAGGATGAACTTTTAAAGAAACTGGGCCCTTTCCCCTTAACGTTCTTCTAAAACTTTCTCTGCTCAATAGTTTTCCCTCATTTAGACAAGCGATCTGGCAATGTCTTCACGGTCAACTATGCCAATCAATCTGCCATTTTCATCTATCACGGGAACCCTGCCAATGTCTTTTGTAACCATTACTTTGGCTACCCTGATTACTTTTATTGAAGGTTCCACAGCTACCACTTGTGTTTTCATTATTGAAGAGATTTTTGAAGAAGCCCTAAAACGTCCCTTCGCAGATTCAAATGTCGGCCACATTGCTCCACTTTCAAGAAGATCCTTTTGCGTCACAATGCCGACTAGCCTATCGTTCTTCACAACAGGAAGTCCTGCAAAGGACTTAGTTTGCATAAGACGCCAAATGTTGTCAACCTCATCTTCCGGAGAACATGCAACAACATTCTTCGACATTACTTCCGAAACTGTTTTCGAAAGTTTTTCCGGACTCGTTTTGAGTACGGCTTCGATGAAGTTTTCTAGACCTAAAACTCCTCTGTAGGCTTTGTCTTGAGCCGAGTTTACAACTGGTACAAACCACTCGTCTAGGCGAATCATCTCTTTAACTGTTGAGGCAGCGTCATCCTCTATTGTTGCTGCATACTTTGGGTTCGTCATTATACCCTTGACCCTTATCGGCGAAACCGAAGAGGAAATAGTCATCACATCGCCGCGGGAAACTATGCCTAACAATTTCCTGTTTTCATCTACGACCGGAAGAATTCTTAGCGCGAAATCTCTTATTATTGCACGGGCCTTTGTTGCGAGCTCATCTTCATAGATAAACGGGTGTTTTTCATCTGCAATTTCTTTAACACGCAAACAATCGCCTCTTATTCCTCAGCTTCATATTCAACTTTGCAATCTTCGCACAGAAATTCTCCATTAACCTCTTTGAGGTTGTCGGACCAGCTTCCACAACGGTCACAATATCCGGCAAGAGGAGTCGATTCCGGCTCGGCTTCTTGAGCTCTGTTTTCTCCCTCTATTAGGGCGCGTTCTTGGATGGTTTCTATGAGCTCAGGCATCACAGCTAAAACATCCTTGCTTGAGAGCAGTCCGACCAGCTGCCCCTTATATACAACTCCTAATCTTCTGATGTTTAATCTATTCATCCTTCTAGCTGCTTGGCTTATCGTTTCATCAGATTCTATGGTAAGAAGGGGTGAGGTCATAACTTCTTTCGCTTTGATGGCGTCTGGTTTGACATTTTTTGCCAAAACTCTTCCGACTAGGTCCCTTTCCGTGATTATTCCGAGGGGTTTTCCCTCTTTACCTTTTACTATTATGCAGCCCAAACCATGCTTGTCCATGAGTTCTGCAACCCGATTTGCTGGTGCATCTTCTTCAATGGTCACGACTGGGCTGCTCATGACATCTCTAACTAGCATTTTAGACCGTAATCCAATGTCTGACATTGTGCTCAGCCACTTGACCGGCGCATTGCCTTGCTAGGCTTATTTTCAATCAACTCAAAATAAATCTCCCACATTTAAGACTTGCCATCTGTCATGCAGAAACGGTGCTTTACCAAGAAGTCAACTTTTATTAGCATCCGTTTGTTAATGCACTTGGTCTAGACGGAGGAAAATGGAATGATCAGAACGAATCTTGATAAGTTAGTGAAAATCTCGGTTTTCGGTGAAGTAGCAAGTCCAGTTTACGGAAAAGGAGGCGTCTATGATATTTCGGCTGAGGGAACACCAATGGTTTTACCAGGTGTCGGCGGAATCACCTATAACGTGAGAATCGGCGATCCCGCATGTGGATGGGAAGCAGACCATGTTGAACCGGGCGTAAGCGTAGAAAACAAGGAGAATGATCCGCGGTTCGGTCAAGGTGCTAACACGGCTTTGAATGTACTCTCTTGCGTTGGAAACGAAACAGTTATGGTTACAGGAGACGCGAAGGGTGCGAAGGGTATTGTAACCGGAAAACACGGTGGAATAGAACACGTCCTAGTCGATTTTCAACCTGAAACTCTTGAAAAGCTAATGCTCGGTGACAAGGTGCTCGTGAAAGCCTTTGGCGTCGGTTTAAAACTTCTAGATCATCCAGAAATAAAGGTCATGAACATGGACCCACGCTTTCTTGAAACTTTGGATCCGAAGCCGAACGGCGATAGACTAGAAATTCCAGTTACACATGTAATTCCGGCTGCTATAATGGGCTCAGGCCTAGGTTCAAATCAGACATATTCCGGTGATTACGACATTCAACTTTTTGATGAGAGCGTCCGAAAAGAATATGGGCTTGATGACTTAAGACTCGGTGACTTGGTCGCGATACTGGACGCAGATCATTCTTTTGGAAGGATCTACAAGCGGGGCGCCGTGTCCGTCGGAATTGTTGTGCATACAAACTGTGTGACTTCTGGTCATGGACCAGGCGTTACAACGCTTTTCACATCTCCTACCGGAAAAATCGTTCCCAAGACTGATGTCAAATGCAACATTGCTTCAATCTTAAAATTGAGGACAGATATATAGTCGTTTCAGACAGATATATTAATGCTTTACTTGCGTTTTCTGAAGAACATCAGCTCATTCTTGGTGCAGACGAATTCAAACCCTGCTTCAAGCAGTGCCTTAATCTCTTCAAGTTTCTCTGCAACTTTAACGTGGAACTCTTCAGGCGCCTGTTCAAAGACGGCTTGCTCAACATGTATGTAAACTTCCGTGCTTTTAGAGTTTTGTGGCCTAACACGGTCTTAACGTGCCAAGGATCCTTTGTCTTGTGGTATTCTGTTGTGCGCGCGCACTGCAAAAGTATTCGCTAATATTGTTGTGGGTGCTTAGCACAAGAAATAATTACAACTTATACTAAAAAGGTAACATGGGAGTAACCCACAGTGAATGCGAAACCAAGGCGATTGATCTCACCGATCTATTTAGCGCCCCCCCTCATAATATTGATGATCATCCTCCATTTCGTCTTTCCAATTCAGATGATATTGGGATTTCCCTTTACTCTGATTGGTCTAGCCCCCCTAATCGTAGGTTTGTTCATAAATCTTTGGGGCACAAAGAACCTTGAGGAAGAATAGAACCACAGACAATTCCTCTGAAAACCCCAAAATCTTAGTAACTGAAGGTGCTTTCCGATATAGCCGAAACCCGATGTATCTGGGTGGAATCGTCTTGGGGTTCGGCTTGGCAATTCTCCTAGGCTCACTAGTCAGCTTCGTCTTTCCAGCTGTCTTTTTTCTGCTTCTACATTTCTTATTCATTCCTAATGAAGAAGAGGAATTGAAGACTATGTTTGGCAAGGAATACCTTGATTACATGAAGCGTGTCAGAAAATGGATTTAGCACGCGAGCGCGCTTTTCAATTTGTTACATTTGATGGGCTTCTCAACATCTTCTAAAACTGCCTTTCCGTCAAAAGGCTGCACATGCGGGTTTGGAGAGAAAGCTATCGGGGGCTTTTCGGATTTTGTAAAGCCAGTTTGCCAATTATGTTTTTCCTTTAATCCAGCCCTTGATCCCAAGTTCAGTTTTCTTTTCTTTCGTTTCCTTTTTTGCAGTTTGGGAACGAAGGGTGATTCCCCAGCAGCTATAAGCGTGGAAGTAAGGCTCCTGGATAAGATAAGTGAATGCTAGTTCACCATACGCCAGAAATCCTATTACCTGGGTTGATGAGAGCCCTTCTTTAAGGATCTCAGCTTCAGTTCCTGATCTGCACCCAGCCATCAGCTCAACGATTCTCCTGTTAATACATGAAATAAGAAAAGTGACATCATTTCTGCAGAAACCTTGATCTTGTCTCAGCATATCGTACACGCGGCGAGCTCCTCTCTGAACCTTTTCATGATCAGCAATCGCCAAGTAACCTGGCATCTCAGGAGTATAGTTTCTAACTGGAAAGATGAGCTCAATATCATCCCCTACAACCCGTGTTGGAACGTTACCGACATAGTTACCAAAAGGAAAGATGAACGCGTACTTCCCAAGAATAGGGTTAAACACTAGTGCTCGCTTGGCGATCGATCGATCGTTCGGCGCGCGTCCCTCTGCCAACGCTTGCGAAATGATCTTTCTATCAACCAATGGTAACCCTCTCTCCTTTGATAATCGAACTTCATTCTCATAGATCATGTCGGCGTACTTTGCACAAGAATCCTCTTTCCCGATTCGGCTGACATATTTGAAGTACGGCTCTTTCTTGGCGTTGAAATGGAATGTCTGTTGTCTTCCAACTCTTGTAACCCCGTCTACTGCGAGGCCCAAAGAGACTTCGCACAGGTTGGGGATTAGGGCACATACGGCTTCTCCATCAAGGACTTTTGACTGTGGATGTTCTTTCAGTCTTCCATAGAATTGGTGAAAAACCTGGGCATTCATTCCGTCACCGCTGCATCCGCCTATAACGTTCATTATTCTTGCCTCTCGGGTGCTGCCCATGAAGTTGGCGATTCCTCCTGCAAGAAAATGCGCGTAGCCAGGGGTGCCAACAGTGGACCCCTGAGGCAACACGAGCAGAGTCTTTCCCATGTGAAGATGCTCCTTGCTCGCGGTCTGTTGGCTAAAGTCAACCCATGCATCACGAGCCATCTCTCTCCCATGCTCTCCTGCTTGCTCTGCTGTCCGAAGACCCCAAGTCCGCCCCACACCTATTGGCAGATTTGTAACCAAGGCTAAAAGAGACAAACCGTTGTAGCCTACTCCTGAAATCTCCTTTAGTACAAGGTCTTCGTTCTCATATTCCCCGGCAGTTGTGTGACCGATCAGTCTGAGCTGGGTTGCAGAATGTTTCCTAAACCTATTTTCAATGGCTCTCAGAATCGACCCGCATATCAGTGCGTCCTTCTCTACAGGTTCCCCTCTATAACTCAGGTACAAAATCAGCAGCTTAACATCCTCAAGGCCGTATTCATCATCCGAGAGGTCTTTTTCAAGTTTGTCAAGAACCATTCCGATTAGTTTCTGAGCCTCTTCTGGACTGTTCCTTCTCCTCAGCTCCAACTCCCTTTGCGGGTCAGTCTCCAACTCATTCATTGTATGCGCATGACCTGCAAAACCCAAGAAGAAATCATTAACCATGATTTGCCACAGACTAATATATTGTCGATTAAACTATAAATGTTTGCTACCATAGCAAGCTCGCGGCGGGAAATGATGTTGGGTTCTTTGTCTTTTGAAAGAATTGGAAAAACTGGACTGTTACACGATT
>Ga0315309_1001269_pt1 | contig 15164 bp, 14 predicted proteins | sample TDP4_MG_FD_203080 | JGI IMG/M metagenome (GOLD analysis project Ga0315309, IMG submission 203080) | Freshwater sediment microbial communities from Lake Towuti, South Sulawesi, Indonesia - TDP4 | ecosystem: Environmental > Aquatic > Freshwater > Lake > Sediment | place: Indonesia: South Sulawesi... | reverse complement strand
GATTTCCGGAGGCTCAGCCTCCAGGGGGACCGGGTGTGTACAGGACGGGCCAGAGGGATCTTGAGCTTGCCTTTGGCGGCCGCCTCTCTCCCTGGTACTACGAGTCCGCGAGAAAGAACATGGGGCCCATGATCAGGTCCTTCCTGCAAATCTATGGCCCCGACGCTTTGGTTGAGAGCCTTTCCGACGCCTACTGGTTCGACTGTCTTTCCAAGATCCTGGGCTTGGAGAAGATGGGCAGCGGGTCGACGACGGTGCTGACAGCGGTTCTCAAGGAGGTCCTTGGCTATGATGACGGCGTCGTCATAGTGGGAGGCAAGAACGACAGGGCCTTCAAGGTCCCAGCTGAGCTCGATCAGCTAGCCTACGTCTTCAACCTGAGCAGCAAGCAGCTACAGGTGCTCAAGTACAGCAGCAGAATGACCGCCAAGGTGGATTCAGCGGCGATCCAGGACGGCTTCAGCCTCTACCAACACGTTATGGCGGTTTCCCTACATGGAAACTGGTCTGTCGTTCAGCAAGGCAGGAACCCTCTCAGCGGAATGGCACGCAGATACCACTGGTCCTGTCGCAGAATAACGGAGACGAGGAGCTACGTGGATAGCCCTCACAAGGGAATCGTGAGCGACGTCTTGGTGGAGTGGGTGCTGGACATGACCGCCAGAGAAAGCTCCGAGAGCCGAAAGGCGTGTGTGGATCTGGTCAAGGAGGGCCCTGCGAAGCTGAGGAGGTTCAAGCGCCCCACGAGGGAGAAGGAACAGACCTGCCTTCTAGACTGGGTTCCGTCCGAAGGGCCTACGATCCCTTCGCCCAAACTCTTGCCGTCGAAGATTGACTGGGGGCTGATGGAACGCCTGAAGCAGCAAACCCTGGAGAATTTCGAGCAGCTCCTGGCGGTCAAGGGAGTGGGAACAAAGACCGTCAGGTTCCTTGCCCTGACGGCTCAGGCCTTGTACGGGGTTAGCCCCAGCTTCAGCGACCCGGCCATGCTTGAGCAGGAGTTGGAGCAATCGTGCAGAGAGAGATACCTCTCTGAGCTGAAGTGTAGGCTTCTTGAGAGCGTCCGAAACGCCTTGATCCCAGGGGACAGGAAGAGGGTCCTCCTGAACAGAATGGGGTCTTGCGCAGAGCTCGCTGGCTGAGCTGAAGGCTGCCGGCGACGAAGAGGAAGGAATGGGCTTCCCGGCTATCCCAACGCTTCCCTCAACGCTGCTTCCAAGGGCTCCCTGCCGACTGCTCCCAGGAGCCTCTTCACCTGTCTTCCGTCCCTGAACACTATGAAGGTGGGGATGGCTCTCACGTCGTACTTCGAGGCTATCGCAGGGCTCTCATCGACATTCAGCTGCACGAAGACGACCCTACCGGAGAAACTGCCTGCGAGCTCCCTCAAGACCGGCTCCATGTACCTACATGGGGTGCACCACTCCGCCCAGAAGTCGACCAAGACGGGGGTATCGCTCGAAAGGAGGTTGTCGAAGTTCTCGGTGTTCCCGACGACGATGTTGCCGGGCTCATGGGTCATCGAGCGGTCACCGTTCGACCCTACGCCGTCTCTCCCTGACTTAACTCTTCCCTTGCCTACCGGGCTTCTGGGATGCCGGCCCTTTCTCTTGCGTTCGCGCCGAGGCGGGCGCCGTGCTAACTGGAGTTTTCAGCGCAGCTCCGCAGCTCGCACAGAGATCTTCATCTTCGTCGTTCAGCGTCCCACATGACGGGCACCTCACCATGATCTTCATCTTGACCGGGTGACGTTCGATGGAGATCTCGGTTGGCGCGTACTCGGGAGGAGGAGCGAACTGGACCTCCTGAGGATGTGATGAGCCATCCACCACCCCGCCTATCACAACAACCACCACGCCCAGGAGGAGGAGAGTGAAGGCCTGCTCCTCGTAGGGCTGAACAAGCTGGGTGCCCAAAACCGTGCCGTCGGGGGCGTACACCGTCTCTTGGCGGGTATAGGCTGACGTCCAGATTCCCGCGACGGCCAGAAGTCCACCAAGAATGACGAGAGATGCCTTCAAGAACCGACCCCGCTCCATCCGGTACTATCCATTTTGATCGATCAATCGATCGGGCGCAGACCCCAGAAGTAGGGACGAGGAAACTTCACTTAAAGTTATCCGTGGTTTACCCGCGCTTTCTCATTCAAGATCGCCCAATAGAAGCCTCGCGGCAAGGTAGCAGTCAAAGATCAATAGGAGAAATTGCATTGTTAGTAAGCCGTAGGAAATCATCATTGGAACACCAAGGATCATTCAAGGGACCCCCTGCGCCCTGTTTTTTTCCGCGGGATGACGGGTTCCAGTCCACCCGTCGCGGTCGCAAACATGACAGCGCCCAAAATGAATAATAGAACAGCAGATATAACACTTGGGATCGATCGCGGGGCTCGAGCCTGCAAAGATCGATTGGATCGGATAGGCGAACAACTTGGCTTCTGCCCGGAATGCAAGCATGTCGTCGGTTGGTGGTGAAGCCGATGAGCGAGCTCTCATCCCCCCTACAAGGCCCGATTTCCTTGCGCTGCTCACCCTCTCCTACTGGAAGTGGAGGGAGAACCCGGCGACCATGGTGCCCGCCATGATCAGCGCGGCTGTGGCCGTGGCGAGCCAAGCAGTCCTGCTTCTCTTCCTCATGGCGATTCTGTCTCAGCTCGCCTCAGCCGGGGTCCTGAAGGGACTTGCGGAGGCGTTGCAGGCAGCCAGCCCCGAGCAGATCCTGCGTGCTTTCGCCCGGCCTGAAATCCTGGGCGTGGCTGTCCCAGCCTCGGCCGCGGCGCTCGTCGTATTCGTCGCTGTCAACATAGTCGGAACAGGGTTCGCCACGTCAGCCGAGTACGGCACCTACCTGGCGGTGCTTCACAAGGGAAGGGTCGGTGTGGGCGACGTTCTGAGAGAGCTAGGGAGGAGGTGGGCCGGGATGGCTTGGACGGTCTCGGTCGTGAACGTGGTTGCCTGGGGCCCGGTCTGCATCGCCTTTCTCTACCTCCTGGTTAATCTGGGCTTCTTCATCTCGGGCTCCTCTCAGTTTCAGCCAGAGGTGTTGATCGGGCTCCTCGCCTCTCTGTTTCTGATCCTTGCGTTGTCGATCATCGGGCTTGCGGTGTACTGCCTCTCGATATACTCCTACGCGGCTGTGGCCGTCTCGGGAACGCGTGGACTGAAGGCGGTTAGGCAGAGCTTCAGGGTCTTTAGATCCGCGGCGGGAACAAGCGCGGTCTACATCATGTTGAGGGTAGGCATCACGATCTTCTCCGGACTTCTCTCAGTCTTTGCGACATACGGAGTTTCCCTCTCTTCGTTAGTCGCCGTCGTGCTTTCCCTCTCCTTGATGCCTATCCTCCACTTGCTGAAAACCCAGGTCTTTTTCATGCAGAGTGGGCTGCCTCTGCGTCCGCTGCCCTTCCTCGCGTCAACATCCGTGGGTAGAGATCTTGCCAGGACATTTCCGCGGCGACTGCTGGATGAAGCTGGCAAGGGGCTGAGGTCGCTGGGGGCATACCTAGCTCAACCGGCGAACCTGCCGTATCACTTGGTGTCTTCCCTCCTCTTTCTGTCCGGTGTGGTTGCGGGGGGGACGCTCTCTTCCTCCGGCTTGTCCGAGGTGATCCTTGCTCTGGGGTACGAGCCGGGCAGGATGAACCCGGAGTTCTTGAGGGCTTTCCCAATCTCATTGGGGGTTGATATCTCATTTCACAACTGGCAGGTCTCCATCGCCACAGCCCTGTCAGGGCTTGCCCTGATACTTCCGGCAGCGATCACCGAGGTGTTCAACGGGTTTCTGCTCGGCGTGGTCGCATCACTGACTCCCACTTTCTCCATGTTCATCGCTGCGATACTGCCCCACGGGGTGATAGAGCTACCCTGTTTTCTTGTAGCAGGGTCCGCGGGGTTGAGGCTTGGCGTTGGGGCCGTGAAAGCCTGGCGCCGAGGAATGGTGTGGGATGACCCTTGGCTGAGAATGACTCTGAGGGAAACCGTCTACATAGTGATCGGCTTGGCACCGTTCTTCCTGGTAGCCGGGCTCATGGAGGCGCTTGTCACTCCCTTCGTCATGAGGTCTTTTGGATGGATCTAGCGGCATGCCCACGGATCGGCTGCGCCAGTGCCCCGAGAGAAAGTCGTCGAGGCTTTTGCTGAAGCGCAAACCTGTCTCTCGTATCGGCTTGATGGACTATCTTTTCAGCGATCCGAATATCGGGTCTCTCTTCCTGGTATGAAGGAACGGCAGGTACCCGTTTCTGGGGATCGATTGATCGGCAGCCCCCTGTATCCTGGGACTGGGGCTGCGAGAATAGGGTGGTCTTCGGATCGGTGTGAGCTCGCTCTCCGCCGGCCTGAGCGCTCTTCTCCTCTTCATCACGGGCTTGTCGATCGATCGACAGCCGTGGTATAAGCAGGGCGTTCAGCTTTACCTGAGTCTTAGGGCCGCGGCCTCTTTCGGGCCACGGACTGCAGGTGGCCGCCGAACCCACATATGGAGGGCACGTCACAGAGCGCCATCTGGAGGCGGAGGAGCTTCTGAGCCGTCTGAGGGTCGGAGAGGACTTGGTTGACTTTCTCGTTGGGCATTCCGAGGTACACCGGTTTACCGATGATCTTCAAAACCTCGAGACCGTTCTTCTCCAATAGTTCTCGGAGCTCCTCGGGATTGAAGGCTCTCGACTCGAACCCGGCTCCCCCAACCTCGAACTTCCTCTCGGTCAAAAACTGGACTGCAGCATCAAAGTTAAGGTCTCCCACCACCCTCCTTATCATCAGCGGGTATACGCTGTCCACGCTCACGACGATGTGGTTTGAAGGCTTGAGGACGCGGGTGAGCTCCGCGATGGCTTGGTCTCCGTCCCAGCAGTAGGAGACCGCGTCGCCCACCGCGAGAACGAAGTCGAAGCTGTTGCTCGGGAAGTCAAGTTTTCTGATGTCTCCTTCCTTAATCGTGACCAGCCCCCGAAGGCCTTCCTTCTTGACTTTTGCATCGGCGACGGCTAGCATCTCCTTCGAGATGTCCAGCAGGGTGACGTGCAAGCCTCTTTTCGCCAGGGCTATGCTCCACTTGCCCGTGCCTCCTCCTGCATCCAGGGCCTGGCCCTGCTGGGGCAGGTATGGCTCTGTGAAGGCCCACGTGATCTTGTCATAGATCTCTTTCCAGTAGGGGGCGTCGTAGTCTCTGTCGTAGTCGTCGGCTACCTTCTTGTAGTACTCGACTATCTTCTTTGTTCGATCTTCTTGGTCCCCAGATGATGCCATGCCACTCAGAAACCCAGGGTCCCCCAAGATATACCTTCCACGGCTCCAGATCGCCTGGGTGACGGACGTTGCCGCCCCCGTTCTCAACCCTGCCGTTGGTGCTCACCCCTAGAGGACGGGGCTCGGATCGGCCCATCGATCGGTCTCCTGCCTTTTCGGTGCCCTCGCTCCTGATGCAGGCCAGATCTTTAGCATCTTCGCGCTCGGCATTCAGGTTTTTTTGAGCATCGCGCTTTTAACAGCACCGAAGGCATTTTGAACCAGGATTGCGCCAGGAGGAGTGTGAGGTGTTGTCCGAGAAGTCTGAGATATCCGTCGTTGTGGACAGGAAGCTTCTGGACGACTTCTGCAAGGCCGTGCGTGAAGAGGGGTGGTTCAACATAAACGACGCCATCGCCAGCGCCATGAGGATATACCTCTACGACGTCGGCTTCTACAAGCCCGGCCTGGACGAGAAGAAGAAGGAAGCTGCCTACGTTTCCCCGATGAAGCATCGCGTCTAGGTGACGTTTTGAGGAGGGTCCCCGAGACTCTGTCTCAGGGAAGGCAGCGTTGGGTTTTTCATGCCCTGATGACTAGGACCGTGTCTCCGTTGTTGCAGAGAAGCATCACGTGGTCGTGATAGATTCCTGGCATGCTCTCCAATCGGACTCCTCCTAGGCGGCCGCCAAGTTTGCTTCTCAGGGCGCGCCCGACGTCTTGATCCGCTTCAGGAAGCCCCGAGTGAGGAGTAGTTGACCGTACCTTGTCGGGCATTGTGTTTCGAATCATCAGGATGAACCTTCCTCGAAGACCCGTTACCCACTTCTCTGCGGGCACCGTTGCCTCGAGCCTCACGTGGGGGGGTGCCTCGATCTGGCTCTCCCTGACCTGGTCCGGTCTGAGCCCGAACTTCTGAACGAACCTTCGCTTCTCCAGGTGTCTCTTGTAGGCTACGCTCTTCACTTCGCCGTCACAGGCTTCCAGTGAAACCCTTTTTCATGCTTGCCGTAATTAAGCTTGAGCCGCACGAGCGGATGTCCACCGCGGTCTCCTCCACCGGCCCCCGAGGCCCAAGATGCTCCTGGATCGGCCAAAACCCGTCCCCACGGTCAATCCGAGAAAGTGTTAGTCTCTTAGCCATATTGCCGGTATCTGGACAGTCCCGCTTCCTTCAGGGATGGCTGCGGAGATATGGTAGAAGTCGAACTCCAGAAAAAACTGAGCGAGTTTGACCTTCGAAAAAATAGAAGACAACGAATAAACGCCAACCAACACCCCACCTCTTCACTCCGCGCGAGGAGGAGAGAGGAGTCAAGGGGCGTCCCCGGAAGTGCTTGGATCCCCCTGCCCCTTGGCGCCTCCCCATCATCCTATGGGCGATCGATTGGGCGCTAGAGTGGGGTGCAACTCTCCACTCAAGACAGGTAGCCCACGTTGCGGGTAACGTTCAAAGACGCAGCTCTCCTATTTATCGAGACGATGAACGACGTTGCCCCAAGTTGATCTTCCATTGGTCCTCTTGCTCTCCTACCCTCGCCCATATCCTGTCGAAGGCATCCAGGTTGTCTCTCATGAGAGTGGTGAGCGAGTAGACCTCTTCCCGCCGCTCACCCACAGACCTCATCACTATTCCACACTCGGCGAGGACGGCGATGTGGTGCCTTGTCGTTTTGTAGTCCAGCGAAAGCATCCTCGACAATTGATGTGCGTTGAGGGGTTTTCCTCTGCGAAGCTTCTGGATTATTCTCCCTCTGTTTGTGCCGCCCCTCGTGGCTGCAATCAAGTTCCAGAGCATTTGGTCCATCGACAAGGTCCGGCAGACGGCTTTTCAGCCTATTGCCGATCAAATAAAACCTTGCCGGGCTGCGCGGCCAAGATGTCAACCCTCCCACCGTCTGTCCAACCGCAGCGGATTGCGCAACGAAAAACGCGGCCGAGAGCAGAGCCCCCTAGAACGGGGTCGGGAACTGATCTGACGTGCAGAAGACAACCGACGTCAGCTCGGCGACTGTCGACGAGCCGAACACTTTTCACACGGACTCCAACCCGTAGCCGAACCATGTGAATGGTTGGGCTGAGGTGGCAGCCGCCCTAGCAAACTTAAAAGCTGCCTGGAAGGGACGACCCGCGCGGGATACGGAAAAATGGGCAAGACCTTGCAGCCCCATCTCCGCGTCGGCAAGGGGGATGTGGCTCCTCACGTGCTCCTTCCCGGGGATCCGAAGAGAGTTTCATTGATGTGCGAGCATCTCGATGAGTACCGTCAAGCCGCTGACTACAGACAGTACATAACGGTCACGGGAAAATACCAAGGAGTCCCCGTAAGCATAACCAGCACGGGGATAGGATGTCCCGCCGTAGCCATCGCTGTTGAGGAGCTGTGCTCGGTGGGTGCGAAGGTTCTGATTCGGGTGGGGACGACCGGGGGGATCCAACAGGATGTTAGGAAGACGGACATAGTGATCCCAGTGGCCGCGGTGCGCTATGAGGGCACATCGAGCAACTATGCGCCGCTCGAGTTTCCCGCGGTGGCGGACTGGAAGGTTGTAGGCGCCCTCGTCAGGAATGCGCAGCGCTCGGGGGTTCGACTCCACGTGGGCGTGGTCTGGACCAGCGACGCGTTCTACGCCGAGTCCAGGGAGCTCCTCGAAAAGCTGGCCGAGCTGAACGTCAAGTCGGTCGAGATGGAGAGTTCCACGCTGTTCGTCCTATCCTCGCTTCGAGGCGCAAGGAGCGGCGCAGTGCTCTCGGTTGACGGAAACCTTGTGCGGGGAACCAAGAAGTCTGCTCAGCCAAGCACCGAGAAGCCAACAGAATTCTCCCAGAAGATGGTGCGGTCGATCAAGGAGTCAACCCGCATTGCCTTAAACTCGATCGTGGAGATCGCTGAAGAAGAATAGCTGCCAAGTCCTTTCGGCCTCGCTAGTAGTATTCTGTGTAGATGTTGGTTTCCCAGTAGCGCCGCTGGTCCGGGTCCCGACTCCCGAGGCAGACACCGTCGAGGGGACATCGGCCTGGGCACGTGTAGTCGGTTCTCTTCAGCAGGGTGCATTGGCTCTGCTTCCAACAGCTCTGGTCACCGCAGATAGGATCGTGCTCGTAGAAGCAACAGGTTCTCCCGATGTTCCAGAGAAGGCTGTCCAGCGAGAAGACGTTAAGCCCAGGCTGACGAGCTGTGAATTGGTAAGCAGCCCTCGCCGCTTCTCTGACGGCCTCGTCCTCACTTTCTGTCACCGGCTTCCTCTCCTTCAGCTTGGCCGCCAGGCTGCGATCCAGAATCCTGATGGCTCCGCTCCTCAGCGCTATGCGCATCAAGTGGTAGTCGATGGCCAGGCTGAGGTTCTCGGGATCCCTGACCCTCCAAACACCTGCCTCGTTGAGGAACGCGACGAGCAGGAAGCTCTTCTTCCTCACAGGGTCGGAGTAGGCCTTGAACCTCGCCAGAAGGTCTAGGAGTCCCTGCCCCTCCACCGGCTTGACGTAGCCGCCTGATCGGGCGTAGATCTTCATGACGTCTCCCTCGAAATCTCTGAGCAGGACCTCCGCGCAGCCGTGGAGCAACTCCACCCTCTCCTGAATCCTGTCCAGCTTGGAATGAAATGGGTCGCCGTCATCTGAGATCACTGCTCTGAGATCTCGGCCGCTGATCCGAGCCATTCTCTCTGCGTCGAAGTAGGATGGGTCTGCGTCAAGACGCCTGCGAGCAGCGAGGAGAAGGTAGTCGTTTCCTCGAAGCCATTCTCCGTTCACAAAACCCTCGAGGGTCCTGGTCGCGTGGCATACCGCAATCATGTAGAACCAGTACTCGGCCTCCCTTCTCTTCTGCTCGCTGTCCCGGGGCTTTCGAATAAAGGGGTCGGGGTGGAGCTGGATTCGACTCAACGTCTCAGATATCTCTCGGCACTTCTCTTCGTCGACCCAGGCCGACGTGCACGGACGCGCTCCTCCAGCAGACAACCCATCCTCGCCTGTCTCAGCCCTTCGATGAAGCTTTTTCATCGGCAAATCTCTTTATCGCCCACGCCTTCTCCTGGAAGTCCTCGAAGGTCCAGCCGGGGTAGGGGCGATGGGTCGTCGTGAGCACAAGATACCCTGGACCGGCTGCCTTGACCACGTGCTTGACCACCTCTAGGACCTCGCCGGTGGAGACGCCTCGGCTGCAGAGGAGGTCTATGGGGATGCCTGTGAAGAAGACGGTCTTGGGCGCTCTCCTTCGGATCTCACCTAGCTTCTCCGCCCATGAATGTGCGGACGGAACCGTTGACTTGTTCTGCACGTCAAGTGGGTGAAGCCCATCGAACTCTCTGGTCAACCTGTCAAGGTATCGCAGCAGGTTTCCGTCGGCGTGGAGAACGACCTGCTTTCCCCTCCGCCTCACCGCGGCTGCCAGCTGAGAGGCTCTGTCCAGGATGGTCTGGGTGAATTGCTCAGGGTAGACCGATCCTCTGTAGTCGCAGAAGTCGTCTGCAATCCGCACGGAATCGACGAGGTCGTTCTCAGCCGCAGCAGCGACGGCTTGAAGGGTCAAGTCGAACAGCATCCTGTGTATCGGGTCAGCCTTCCCTGGCCTGAGCAGCGTGAGGGCTGCGAAGTCGAAGCGGTGCAGGACGTGGTCGAGGCTGACAGCCGTGGTCGGCCGGCCTGGGCTGCAGCTGTATTCCGCGAGCTCGGTAGGCCCAATGAATTCCGCCTGATGGGACTTCCCCGGCGCCACAGCCGCGGTCTCACCAACTATCTGCAAGGCTTCCTCAACTAGAGCCTCTGGGGAAGGCCACCCATATTGGTCAGAATCTACTCGGTCCAACCACTCGCCCATGCTGGAGTCCTTCCTACTGAAGGGTCCACCTTCACGGAGAAAGCTCTCGAAGGCGCTGAACCAGCATCTTGCGCCCACCACGTCACCTATCTCGGCTTCCAATGTGGGATTGGCCAGCCAGAAATAGAGAGGAATGCGTCCAGCTTCTCCACGGAACGCCCTCGCGACGAGCCCCTTGGAAGACATCCTACGATTCCGGCTTCACGGGCCCTCAACGGTTCCCCAGGTCCGTCAGAGGGGGTTCACTCCCTTCGGTAGGGTGTGCCCAGCGCGGCGGGGAACCGTCTCCTGCCTATAACCCCCGTGACCACCACGAGGCTGACTATGTACGGGATCATGTAGACGAAGAAGTACGGGATCGGGGGGCCGCCGGGCATGCTTGCGAGGAATATGGCGAAGGCTTCTGAGAAGCCGAAGAGAAACGCGCCGCCGAAAGCCAACAAGGGGTCCAGGCCGCTAAAGACAACGCATGCCAGCGATATGAAGCCCCTCCCTGCTGAGATCTCCTTGGTGACGAAGCTCAGCCAGTCTATGCTTAGGTATGCCCCGGCGATGCCGGCTAGGGCTCCGCCGAACAGGGCAGACACAAGGCGAATCCTCTCGACACTGAGCCCGGCGACGTCGACGGATTCTGGGTTCTCTCCCGACGCCTTAACCCTCAGGCCGAAGACCGTCTTGTTCACAAGGAGATACGTGATTATGGCCATCACAACCGCAAAGGGGACCAGAGGGCTCAGCGCCCCGATAGGAGTTGGTATGCGAGGTGGATACCAATTTGCAAGCCCGTGGTGGCCAGGCGTCTTCCAGACAGCGATCAGGCCGAACGCCACGAAGCCTAGGGCGAAGAGGTTGACGCCGATCCCAATTATCATCTGGTCGCCCTTCCAGTAGATGGCAATCACGGCGAAGACAAGCGAAATCAGCATGCCGGTCAGCATCCCCACGATGAGGCCCCCGAAATAGCTGCCTGTGGCCTCCGCCCCGATTACAGCTGTGAAGGCGCTCAGCAACAGTGTGCCCTCCAGCCCTATGTTGAAGGAGCCGGCTTTCTCGTTGAAGGTCTCCCCAGTGGCAGTGAGGCTGAGCGGGACCATCGCATGCAGCGAGCTGGTTGCGAGGGTTATCGCTTGCGCCACGAAGCTCATCTTCCACGCCTCCTTCGCAGGTACTTTCTGAGCATGTCGAGCGCTCCAGGCACAGCGACTGCGAGCACGATCACTCCCTGCACGGCCCCTATCAGCTCGATCGTAACGCCGGCGCCGGCGGTGCCCCTCACCACCTCTCCCAGTTGTTCTATGTAGGGTAGGCTGGGGGACGGACCGGGTACCTGCATCTGCCTCGCCCCCGTGTAGAGCCCCCCGAAGAATATGGCTGCGAAGATCGATCCTATTGGGTGGGTTCTCCCGATCATGGCTACTGCGAGCCCGTTGAAGCCCAGGTTCATTATGTTGGCCAGCGTCCCGTACAGCGCCCAGGTCGGCGGTCTGCCAACCACCTGTGTTGCCCCTGCCAACCCTGCCGTCATCCCGCCCATGACAAGGGAAAGAATGATGATTCGTAGCTGGTTTATTCCGGCGTAGCGTGAAGCCTCAGGGTTGAGTCCTACAGCCCTGAACTGGTAGCCGAGGCTCGTGTGCCAGAGGAAGTAGTAGATGACGATCGCGGCGACTATGCTCACGGCGATTGCGAGGGTTAGCTCGGTTCTAGGGATCAAGATAGGAAAGCGCGAAGTGGGGGCTACTGTTATTGTCTTCTCCGATCTCGCGGGGTCGACGAGCGGATAGTTGACCATGTACCTGGTGAGCCACACGGCTATCCAGTTCATCATTATGCAGGATATCACCTCGTGAACCCCCCTGGTCACCTTCAGTATTGCTACCGGCAGGGACCAGAGGGCGCCGACGACCATGGAGAAGAGCAGGGCCACCAGCAGGTGCACCCCGGGAGGGAGTACGAATAGGCTTGCCGCCACCGCCCCGACGGTTCCAAGGTAAACCTGGCCCTCCGCACCTATGATGAAGAGGCCCGCCTTCACCCCTATGAGGAAGGTCAGCGCCGTTAGGATGAGGGGGGTTGCCATTGAGAGCGTCGAAGCTATTTCGTCGACGCCTCCGAAGGCGCCTTTGAAGAGGGCAATGTACGCATGGAGGGGGTCGTATTTCCAGATGAGCATGATGACTGCGCCGCCGACCAGTCCGATGGCGATGGCCAACGCCGTTTCGCCGAGAGGCCTTGCCATGCCTGAAAGGTATTCTCTGACCCTGCTGCGTTTTTGCTGAGTCACGTCGGCATCACCCCTCCCATCAGCAGGCCTATGGTTCTTCGGTCGAGCTCCCTCGCCGGCGCAACTCTCATGAAGGTGCCCTGGTATATGACGGCTATCGTGTCGCTGATCTGCATGACCTCGTCGAGATCAGCCGACACCAGGAGTATCGCCTTTCCTTCGTCTCTCATCTTGATGAGCAGGTCACGGATGAAGTGGGTTGCGGCAACATCCAGCCCCCTGGTTGGCTGGGCTACCAGGAGTATGCTGGGCTCCTTGTTCAGCTCCCTGCCCACGACTAGTTTCTGCTGGTTCCCTCCGCTCAGGTATTTGGCCGGCGTTGTCTCGCTTGGGGTGAGGATCCCGAAGCGCTGGATTAGACGCCTCGTGTATTCGAAGATCTTTCCCCACAGCAATTGCCTCAATCTCCCGAGGTATTTTCTTTCGTCCTCCATTCCTAGTATGCTGTTCTCCGCGACGCTGAAGTCCATCACCAGTCCCAGCCTCCTCCTGTCCTCCGGAACGAAGGCGAGTCCCATCTTGAACAGCTCCCTCGGACCCAGGCCGGCTGTATCCTTGCCGTCGATCGTGACCTTCCCCTTGTCTATCTTGCGGACGCCGGCGAGGGCTTGCATAAGTTCGGTCTGTCCGTTTCCCTCAACACCTGCGATGCCGAAGATCTCCCCGGACCGCACCTGGAAGGTCAGGTCCTTCGCTGCGAATCCGCCGATATCATTCCTGACCCGCAACCCATCGACGGAGAGCACGGTTTTCCCGAAGGGTTTCTCGCTCCTCGTTTCGGCGGGAAGGCTCTTCATCCCCACCATTAGTTCAGCGAGTTTTTCCGGTGTTGCCTCCGCTGTGGATAGGACTCCTGCTACCTTGCCCTGTCTTAGAACCGTTATCTTGTCCGTGATATCCATCACTTCTCTGAGCTTGTGCGTTATGAAGACCACTGTCTTACCCTCTCTCTTGAACTGCCTCAGCATCTCGAACAACGCGTCCACCTCCACCGGTGTCAGAGCAGAGGTCGGCTCGTCGAGGATCAAGATGGCAGCCCTCCTGTAGAGCAGCTTCAGGATCTCAACCCTCTGCTGGACACCTATTGGCAGAAGCTCCACCCGGACATCCAGGGGCACGTTCAACCCCGACTGCTTCATTATCTCGGTTACCTGCTTCTCCGCGTCCTTGACCTCGAGGCGCGAGAGGGGCCCTCCACCTTCCTGGCCAAGCAGTATGTTCTGGATCGCTGTAAGAGGCCTTACGAGGGCGAAGTGTTGATGGACCATTCCTATTCCCTTCCTTAGAGCCTCCCAGGGCCCCGCGAAGCGTACCCTTCGACCGTTCAGATGAATCTCTCCTGCGGTGAGGGGGAGCAGGCCGGAAAGGATCTTGGCCAGCGTCGTCTTGCCCGCTCCGTTTTCACCGAGCAACCCATGGATTTGTCCCTTTTCGAGGAAGAAATCAACGCCCCTGAGGGCTTGCGTCCCGTCTGGGTAGATCTTCTCTATGCCCTTCATCGCTACGGCAGAAGCGGCTTCCAAACCTTCTCAACCACCTTACCTTGGCTCCCAGCTGGATTCCTCGCTCTTCCAGCGAGTTCAATAGATATAAAAAAGATTGGGAGGGAGGCTACCCGTAGATCTCTCTGTATTTCGCTATCTCTTCCGCTGTGAACGCCAGCGGAACCTCGATTTGGCCTGTCTTTATGAGGTTAATGAGCTCCTGGGCGCCTTCCCATATCCAGGCCGGCTGCGCATCCCTCATCGCCTTGACAGCGTTGAAGATCTTGTCTCTGTCCTCGGGTTTGACGGTTCCTGCTTGAACTCCGAGCGTGAGGAAGGTGTCCATGTCTTCAAGCGTGCTCATGGCGATTCCGTTCTCCTTGGGTCCCAGAATCAGTATGCCTCCCTTGAAGGTACCCTCAACGGCCATCTTGGCGGCGACGTAGACGCCTGTGTCAACCCGCTTCATCATGCTGGTAATGACCCAGCCTGGTCGGACCCAGTCTTGATCAGCGTCGACCCCTATGCCGAAAGGCGGTCCCATCGTCTTTCCCTCTGCCTTTCCTATCTCTTCGGCAGCCTGGAATATGCCAAGCCCGATCGGGCCTCCGACATTGTAGCAGGCCACAGCGCCCTGCGCGAACTGCGTCTTAGCTGCCTCGTATCCCTTGATCGGGTCGCTGAATGTTCCGGTGTAGGTCCATAGCACTCTCTCCTTTGGTGGTGTGGCGGCTATGCCCGGCGCTGGTTTCCCGAACTTCTGCTCGTACCACTTCACAGCCCAGTCGACGCCGAACTTGTAGCCGATCTCGAACTTCCAGAGCACAGGGATCTCAATGCCCAGGGCCATTCCGACGTGTGGCTTGTTGTAGTGCGCCGCAAGCAAAGCCGCGACCGCGCCGACCATGGCGCTGCCCTTATGCTCCTCGAAGCCGACGCCGAGCACGTTCGGCTGGTTGCCGATATAGATGTCGATGCCGGCGAACTTCTGGTCCGGGAACTCGGTGGCTGTCTCGTTGAGCGCGTCGGTCAACAGGAACCCGACCGCTACGATCAGAACGCAATCACCGCGTTTGGCGAGGGTCCTGAGGTTTGGACGGTAGTCCGCCTCAGTCGTGCTGATCAGCTCGATCAGGTCAAGGTTGAAGGCTTTCGCCGCCATGTCAGAGCCTAGGAAGCCCATGTCGTTGAAGCTCAGGTCACCCCTTCCACCGATGTCGGTTACCAGTCCGATCTTCTTCTTCGGACCTGTGGTGATTGTTGTTACCTGTGTCTGAGTGACGGTTCCTGTCTGAGTGATCGCGGTAGTGGTCACGACCGTTCCTGTCTGAGTGACAGTTTTGGTTTGAACC
>Ga0315309_1001268_pt1 | contig 15171 bp, 12 predicted proteins | sample TDP4_MG_FD_203080 | JGI IMG/M metagenome (GOLD analysis project Ga0315309, IMG submission 203080) | Freshwater sediment microbial communities from Lake Towuti, South Sulawesi, Indonesia - TDP4 | ecosystem: Environmental > Aquatic > Freshwater > Lake > Sediment | place: Indonesia: South Sulawesi... | reverse complement strand
TTGGCGATGAAGAACGCATTTCTTGAAACATAATATACCAGCAGTAAATTACTAACCAAGTCCAGAAAATAAGAAAGGGCAAATAAGCAATGCCGGCCTGTGGCCAATATTTAAAAGACAATATCGGTGAGACATCTTTGACAAAAAATGGACTAAAATCAAAGATAAGAGCAACAAAACTTATACCATAACTAATAAAAAGAACCTTTATTCTAGTCTGCGATAATCCAAGCCAGACTACCAAGAAGTGCAAAAATGTTACCGGAATAAAAATTGCTCCAGCCATTAAGGCACGGCACCAGAATAAGGCATGAATTTTATCAGTGGAAATTTGCCACAGGAAATAACTGTAACTCCAGAATGCAATTGTGGACCCAAAAATGGCCCAAAGTTTATTAGGAGGATTCTTTGTATTTTTTAGATAAACGAAAAGCCCAAAGATTGAGCCAGCAAGACCATTTATTAACGCCACTAAAGCCCAAAAGTTCATTCATTTATCCTCATTTACGATGTAAGCATAAAAACAAGAAGGAATTCTCTTTTCCTGTTTTGTCGAATTTTATATTAGCATTTTGAATGTCCTTTGTCCAAGTTAGAAGTTCTCTCTTTCTTCTGTGACGAAGATACCATTCACCTAACATCTCATAATACGCTTGGTGAGTCGCATTTTCTTTTTTTGCATTAGTGAAAATCAAAACACCTTTTTTATTTAATAATTTATATAAGTTCTTAACTACTTTTTTAGCCGTTCTGGTAAATAAGTAATCAAATAATCCCGAAGCGTAGATTAAATGGTATTTCTTAAGCGTATTCTCTATCTTTTTATCTTTTATTAAATCTAATATATTCTTATTGATGAACCGTATATGAAGATATGATTTCTTTCCACTTTCAATTTTGTGTAGCTGAGTTCGTATATATTCCAAAGCCTTCTTTTCAAAATCCAAGCAATCGAAATATAAAGGCTTTACTATTTTTGCTTCTCCGACTAATTCTAACAATTCCCGGGTAGGTCCACTACCTACACTTAAAACCTTAGGAAATCTTCTTGAATGTAGTACTTCCAATATCTTCTTTTTAAAAAAATCCTTCCTTTTTACAACTGAAGTGGAAATGGGAATATTACAAGTATAAAAGTTGATAAGTTTTTCATATGAAGAAGCACCCAAATATTTATTATGAAAATCATAGATATAATTCATAATGATAAAATCTCCTGCATAGCCTAAGGCCTTTTCACAAACTAATCTGTTAGTCTCAACTGGATCGCGTAGTAAAGGCCACAGCATCCTTCGCAAATACTTTTGGTGGAAATCATATTCTTCCTTGGTAAAATTCTTTGCAATTTCCCAAGTATTATTAAAATACATGTCGAACTTTTCAAATATTTCTTTTTCTTCTGCTTTAATGAAGTTAATCCTATCCTTTTCATCCAGATTCTTTATATCGAACTCATCGAGTTTGGTCTTTATGGATTTAAGATAATTTCTAAATTCATTTGTTAGATTAATAAATGTTTTATTTAAATACTCATAGTTAGCTAATATACCTCTCAAAATTTCTAAGTCTTTTTCCTTCAATTTCCTAAAGTGTGTTCCATAAATAAATTTATTTTCTCTAGCTAAATATTTTTCCCAAACTATCTTAAATTCTGCTTCTAAGGATTCTTCTCCAGAAAGTTCAATCCTTACGCGATTCGTAGATAGTAATAAAGGTTCCCGAAGCACAAAATTTACCCCCATCTCGCTCAAGTTAAATGTTTCTCCTATAAAATCAGGAATTATCCTGATAGGAAGTGTAATTATTGCTCTGGGAAAGATCCTTTTTTCTGTCATAGTTCTTCCCATAATTTTTCTAAAAGACATTATTTTTGTTCCTTGTTATGCCTCTTCCCTTTACTCTCTCTCCTTTGGGAGGAGAGCTTCCCTCAAATCCATTATCTACCCCTCCCCCAATATTCTCTAATCTAACTTGATAAACTTGTTAGTTATTAATGCCAAATCGGAATAAATTTGACTTTCTTGAATTCGGAGTTTAAATTCTCTTGAGGATGTCGTCACCGAGTTTGTAGACGTCACCGGCTCCCAAAGTAAGTAGAACATCTTGTGGCCGAAGATTTTCGACTACATCGTCAATTAGGACTTCCTTGTCCGAAATCAATTTCACACTTTCTTTTTTCCCCGCAGGGAATGATTCCAATATCAACGACGAAGAGATTCCCGGAATGGGCTTCTCTCCAGCAGAATAGATATCCGTTAGCCAGACCCGGTTCGCACTTTCAAAAGACGGTCCAAATTTTCTTGCCAGGTCTCTTGTACGCGTATACCGATGGGGCTGGAAGATGACCAATAACCTCCTTTCTGGCCACATTGACTTAACTGCCTCAAGAGTCGCTCTTATTTCCGTTGGATGGTGTCCATAATCATCCATGAATACGACATCATTTCTTATCGCTTTAACCTCGAGCCTTCTACTAACACCAGTAAACTCAGCAAAAGCCTTACTAATCTTCTCAAATTCTATTCCCAGTTCAATCCCAACTGCAACAGCGCCTAAAGAGTTAGTAACATTATGAGCTCCAGGAAAGTTCAACTTAAGTCTTCCCAGATTCTTCCCTGAAAAACGGATGTCACATTCTGCATACATTCCTCCATACACGATATTTTCAGCGCAGAAATCGTGATTTTTCCCTTTTCCATAAGTGTAATACTTTCTCGTTATTTGGGGAATAATTGACCTCGTGTTTTCATCTTCCCCGCAAAGGATAATAGAACCATAGAAAGGTACTTTATTTACGAATTCTATGAAAGCCCTCTTTATGTTGTCCAGGTTCCCATAGTAATCAAGATGGTCATCATCGATGTTCGTTACCAGAGCGATTGTCGGAGTAAGTTTTAAGAAAGAGCCATCGCTCTCATCTGCTTCAGCTACCATGAATTCTCCTTTACCTAACTTCGCAGAAGAACCTATATTCTTTAAACGTCCGCCAATCACTACTGTGGGGTCCAGTCCTCCCTCTGCCAAAACCATCGATACAAGTGATGTAGTGGTTGTTTTCCCGTGAGTTCCGGCAATTGTCACAGCGTACTTTAACCTCATCAATTCAGCAAGCATTTCTGCTCGAGGGATAACAGGAATTTTGAGTTTCTTTGCTTGGATTACCTCGAAATTATCCGCGAGGATTGCAGTGGAAATCACGACTACATGAGCGTCTCCCACCTGCTCGGGTTTGTGCCCAATAAATATCTGACCACCAAGAGAGGCCAACCTCTGTGTCACATCTGTCTCCTTGATGTCTGATCCACTAACTTCATAGCCTAGGTTTATCAGCACTTCGGCGATGCCGCTCATTCCCGACCCACCTATTCCTACGAAATGTATGCGTTGAATTTTCTTTAACATTTGGCCTATCTTTTTCCTATCCTTCGAGGAGAATATACCCCTCACCTCATTCCTCTCCCCAAAGGGGAGAGGACCTTGAGAGACTTACATTGCTTCAATTAAATCGGCCATTCTCGCCGCTGCATCGTAAATAGCCAGTCTTCTCACATTATCCGCCATCTCCTTTAAGACTGCTTCATTATCAATTAGACGGATTACCGTATCTGCCAGTAACTCCCCCGTAAGTCTGTTGTCCTCAATTACTATACTAGCCTTTCTCTCTGAAAGAAATCTAGCATTTGCTTTCTGGTGCCCAGAAGTTGCGTAGGGATAAGGAATAAGAACGCTGGGTAAGCCTTTTGCTATGATTTCAGCAATAGTAGTCGCTCCAGCACGAGAAACTACCAAATCACAACAGCTATACGCATATTCCATATGAATAAGATAGGGGAGAACACAAACCAGATAATTTCTCTTTTGGTATTTTTCTTTTATCTCCAGGAACTGCTCGATTCCCACAATGTGCACAATTTGAATCTTGTTTTTAATCGGAGTTAAAAAATTCAATGCCTCTACCATTGCCAGATTTATGCTGCGAGCACCCTGGCTTCCTCCAAAAACCAGAATAGTTTTCTTGTCTTCTACGAGATTCAAATTTCGTATGCCTTCACTTCTGGGACAATCCAGTATAGCCTGGCGGACAGGATTCCCCGTCAAAAATATCCTCTTTGATGGAAAATATTTTTCTGTTTCTTTAAAGCTAACCATTGTCTTATCAGCTATCCTGGCCAAGATTCTATTTGCCAGTCCGGGAAGAACATTTTGTTCGTGAATTATGCAATTTATCCTGAAGATTTTGGATACCAGAACTACCGGGAAGCCCAAATATCCACCCATTCCTACAACTATGTTCGGTTTGAAAGAGCGAACAGTCTTCACAGACTGAATGAATCCTTGCATAGATTTCCAGAGAAAGGATAGAATTCTCAACGAGAATCTCCTTACCAAGCCTTCTCCTATAATCCGAATGAATGGAAATCCACTTTCCTCTGATATTCTCTCGCCAATTCCTCCTTTCCTTCCTACAAGAATAACTTCATTGTTGCGGAGCTTCAGCTTTTCTCCCAGGGCTAGGCCCGGGTAAATGTGTCCGCCGGTCCCTCCCAAAACAATCAGAACTCGCATGGATACCCCTAAAACCCCTTCACCTGAATTCCTCTCCCCAAAGGCCGAGAGGAAATTGAATCTATGTCTGTCGGGAAATATTCAAAAGTATTCCCACACCGACCAAGGAGAAGAGTAACGAAGACCCACCATATGAAAGAAACGGCAGGGTAATCCCCTTAGTTGGTAGACAGGCCGTGACTATACTTATATTTAAAACAGCCTGGAAGGTTATGAGGAAAGTAATTCCCGCAGCCAGTAAATTTCCGAATTGATTGGGTGCTTTTGTAGCAATACGGAGTCCTGTCCAGGCAATAATAGCGAATAGTATTACTATAATACTGGCACCTAAAAATCCGAGTTCCTCTCCAATTATGGAAAAAATGAAGTCCGTGTAGGGCTCAGGAAGAAAGAAGAGCTTCGCCCTCGAAGCGCCCAACCCTTCGCCAAAGAACCCCCCTGAGCCAAGAGCGAGGAGAGCCTGTACCATCTGGTAACCTATTCTCTGTGCATCAGCCCAAGGGTTGAGAAAAGATAGAATTCTGCCGCGACGATATCCCACATGGAAAACTGCGAAGTATAATAACGGCAGACTTACAAGAATAAGTGATAGAAGATGGGAAAACCTGACTCCTCCCATAAACAGCATCGCTAATACAACCAAACCCAAGATAACAGCAGTTCCTAAGTCGGGTTCAGCATAAACAAGCATGAGAAACAATACGGTCACTATTAGAATTGGCAAAAGCCCCCTCTTGAAATCTCGGACCTTGCTTCCTCTCCGATCGAGAACATCTGCTACATAAAGAATTAAGCAAATTTTTGCCATCTCCGAAGGCTGAAAGCTCATCATTCCCAACCTCAGCCAGCGCCTGATTTCCCCGGACTCAACTAATAGAACCGAGACGAGACCCGCCAATGATAGAAGAATAAGTACACGAGAGAACTTTTGCAATTTGTTGTAATCAATTTTTGTCAAGACAAACATTAAGAATATTCCCGATACCGTCCATATGAGCTGTTTGATGAGGAAGAGATAGCTCGTGTCAAACTTTTCGTGAGAGACTATTGCACTTGCACTGAAAACCATTACTACTCCTATCGAAACTAGGGAAAGAACAACCGAAAGGAGAAGAACATCACAACGATGAAACTCAGGTGTCAATCGGCCTTTCTTCAATTTGTATTTCGGGCTTTTGAATCCCCTCACATATTTTCTTTTTTGAGTCCTCAGATCTCTCTTACCCATCTCTTGAAATCTTTCCCTCTTTTCTCGTAATTAGAATACATATCGAAACTGGAACAAGCTGGAGAAAGGAGAATTGAACTGCCCGGCTGACTTAGGCTATAAGACAGTTCTACTGCGTCCCTCATATCCTCCGCTCTATAGATGGGCGCAGAACCGATCAACTCTTTCTCTATTCTGGAGGCCGCTTGGCCCAACAGAACAAGTGCTGTGACTTTTTCCTTAATCAGACTCGCCAATGGCTTGTATGGCGAGCCCTTGTCGTAGCCTCCCATTATGAGTATAATCGGAGGAGGAAATGTCTCTAATGCTCTCTTGCAAGCATCAACATTCGTTGCTTTAGAATCGTTAATAAATTTGGCTCCATTAATCCCGCGCACCATCTCCAGGCGATGTTCTATTCCTGGAAAATTCTCAATCGCTTTCCTAATCTTGCTTTCCGATATACCAAATATATTTCCCACCACAATAGCTACCATAGCATTCTCCAAATTGTGAGGACCAGGAATCCTCACATCTTCAATTGGTAGTTCAACCCTGTCATAATGGGCCTTCCACTGTGAGTTTAGATAAGAAACTATTCTTCTACCCTTGACAAAAATGCCCTTCGGCAAGACTCTCTTACTACTGAAGAAAACTACCTGAGATTTTGCTCTCTTGGCAAGGATTCTACATCTCTCATCATCTCCGTTTAGAATACAAAAGTCTTTTCCCGTCTGTTCTTTAAAGATATTGGCTTTAGCTCGTATATACCCTTCCATCGTCCTATGCCTATCCATATGGTCAGGTGTTATGTTCAGAATTACCGCCACATAGGGATGGAAAGATTCCACATCTTCCAACTGGAAACTGCTAATCTCCAGAACCAGAACAGTCCTTCTCGTAATTCGGTTAATAACTCTCGAGAGAGGAGTGCCGATATTGCCTGCAACCACTATATCTCTTCGGCTATCACTCCTCAGCACTGCTCCAATCAATTCACAGGTTGTTGTTTTTCCATTCGTCCCTGTCACAGCTATGATAGGTGGAGAAGGGAATGTGTTCCAACCGAGTTTAGCATAGGCAATATTATATGCCGCTTCTATTTCACTCTCCACCGGTATTCTCAGATTCCTTGCCCTCTCTACCAGGGGATTCTCTTGAGGAACTCCGGGACTCAGTACAATTAGGTCATGTTCAGGAACTAAATTTTTCAATCTCATTGAATCCTGGGAACCCAGGACAACCTTCACGCCCTTCTTGAGCTTCTCAATATTATCAGCCAACTCTACTCTACTTTTCTCATCAGTAACAGTAACTCTATTGCCTACGGAAGTTAATAAGTTAGCCACTGCCAGACCGCTTCGGGCAAGACCTATGACTAAAACTTTCTTTCCTTGATACCGATTTTCCAAATTTTTCATCTGAGTTTTAACGCACTTAAAGCTATCAATGCCAAAATAATACCCACAATCCAGAACCTGATTACCACTTTGGGTTCCGACCATCCCACTAGTTCGAAGTGGTGATGTAAGGGTGCCATCCTCAGGACTCTTTTGCCCCACAGCTTGAAGGAAGCTACCTGAAAGATTACTGAAAGCGCTTCCGCCACAAAAATTCCTCCCACAATTATAAGAAGCAACTCTTGTTTGATAAATAGAGCAATAATCCCGATTGTTCCTCCCAAGAAGAGAGAACCGGTGTCACCCATAAATATTTCTGCCGGATAGCTATTGAACCAAAGAAATCCCAGACCAGAACCTGCCATTGAACCTAAGAAAATGGAAAGCTCTCCAGCACCTGGGACTGGAACGATACGCAAATAAGTGCTAAATCTTGCATGTCCTGCGAGATATGCCATTAAGGCATAGGTCATTGCAGCGATGAGAATTGAACCTACTGCCAGCCCATCCAAACCATCGGTTAGATTAACTGCATTGGAAGAGCCAACAACAAGAAGAATAGCAAACAGTGCATAAAGACAACCAAGGTCGATAAAGAAATCCTTCAAATAAGGAACATTGACCTGGGTTATATATTCAGGGTTGGCTGGATAATAGTAAAGGTAGATCATGATAGATATAGCAAGGATTGATTGCCCTAAGAGCTTATACCTTGCTCTAAGTCCTTTATTTCTCTTTTTTATTAATTTTAGATAATCGTCGAGAAAACCTAATAGTCCCAACCAGAGGGTGGAAAGAAGAATAATTACGATGAAGCGGTTATCAAGACGCGCCCAGAGAAATGTCGAAAGAGTAAGGCTAATTAGAATTATTAGTCCACCCATTGTTGGTGTTCCCGCCTTCTTTATGTGGGTGGGCGGCCCGTCTTCTCGTATCTGTTGACCTATATGGAATTGTTTCAGTTTTCTTATTACAAGTGGTGCAAGAAATAGTGTCAAAACCAAAGAAGTGAATATCGCAGCGCCGGCGCGAAAAGTTATGTATTTAAAGACATTAAAGGGCGAGAAGTATATATGCAGAGGATAAAGGATGTGATAGAGCATCTTTGTTCAAATAACCTGTTTGACCATAGCGGCAAAGGGATGGCCTTGCTTTCATCTCATATGATTAACAGGATTTCGCTTTCCCACTACGATCATGAAAGATATTTTATAATCTCCTCCAATCCTACCTTCCGAGATCCTTTAATCAATATAGCATCTCTTGGCCTGAGCAGGTTTTTCAGTTTCTTGGAGGCAAATTTTTTTTCCTTAAAAGAGAATATGTTGTCTCTTTCCATTCCCCAGTTATGAGCAGATTGAGCAATAAGTCGAGCGTCTTCTCCTACCGTAATCAGAGTGTGGATAGGGCTCGTAGCCACTATCTTGCCGATTTCCTGATGAAACCTCCGGCTCATTGCACCCAACTCGAGCATATCGCCCAATACTACTATCTTACGCTGGGATGGAAAAGACAAGATAAGTTCACTTAATGCAACCTTCATGGATGTTGGATTGGCATTGTAAGCGTCATTAATAATTGTGGCTCCTCCATATTTCAGTCTTTCCATCCTCAGCTTTGGGAATTCAAATTTTCTGAACACATCTGCCATCATCGGAAGCGAAATGGCAAAATCCTTAGTAGCGCCTATGGCAGCAAGTGCATTATAAACATTATATCGTCCTAGGCAGTATAGGTCAAATTCTTGTCTATGTTTTCCAATATGGACAGTGAAAGAAACTCTTTCTTCCCCCGGCGAAGTACCTATCATTATACCTGTTGCCCGCACATTGGCTTGTGGTTTGGTTCCAAAGGTAACTATTTTCTGTCTTATCTTCCTGAATTGACTTCTTAAATGGCAGTCATCTATGTTCAACACGACCTTCCCTCGTGGAGGCAGAAGTTGAACAAGTTCCATTTTAGCAGAAAGGACTTTTGAAATGCAACGGAAAAATTGAAGGTGAGTAGCTCCAATATTGGTAATCACGCCAATCTGCGGGAGTGAGATTTCCGACAGTCTCTTAATTTCTCCGGGGTGGTTAGTTGCCATTTCCAGGACAAGAAATTGGGTCTGGGGAGAAATCTCAAAAAGGGTCAAGGGAAGACCGACCAAGTTGTTGAAGTTGCCGGGAGTGGCTACAACTCTATACTTCGACGAAAGAAGGGCCTTTATCATATCCTTCGTTGTCGTCTTACCATTACTGCCCGTCACTCCAATAACTACAGGGCGGAACTTCTGGCGATAGAACTTCGCCAATTCCTGTAGGGCAATCAAAGTATCTGTAACTTTTATAACCGGCATCTTAGAAATAAATTTTCTCTTCCTAGAAACAACCGCCGCTTTTGCTCCTTTCTCCATCGCTTCTCCAAGAAAATCGTGTCCGTCGAACCTTTCTCCTTTCAGGGCAAAGAAGATTTCACCCTCTTCTATAGTTCGGCTATCAATAGATACACCAGAAATTTTTCCTTCCCGGACTCCACAAATTACCTCCCCTCGAGTTGCTTTTATTATCTCCTCAATACTGAATTTTTCCATATTATTCCTTCTTAAATTTCATTTCTTCTGAAAGGATTCTCCTCACAACTTCCCGGTCATCGAAATGGATTCGTCCTTCTTTGAAAATCTGGTAATCCTCGTGTCCCTTCCCCGCAATTACCACCAGGTCACCCTTCTCAGCCATAGACAACGCTTTATTAATCGCCTGGAGTCTATCAATAATGGTCTGATAGTTATTTTTCTCCTTCCTCTTTATTCCCACTTCAATGTCCAGAGCAATCCGTTCAGGGTCTTCACTCCTGGGATTATCCGATGTTACAATCACATAATCGCTCAGTTCAATCGCCACTTCGCCCATTAAAGGCCTCTTGCCCCGATCCCGGTCTCCTCCGCAACCAAAAACAGTAATGATTCGTCTGGGATTTAACTCCCGACAGGTATCCAGAAGTCTCCTCAGAGCTTCGTGGGTATGGGCATAATCGACGATTACGGTGAATGGCTGTCCGTAATCAATTCTTTCGAACCTTCCAGGAATTGAAGAGACGCTTTCCAACCCGCTCCTTATCAGGGCTAAACTAATCCCTTGGCCTATAGCGACGCTACTCGCAGCAAGAGCATTATATATGTTATATTTCCCAACCAAAGGCAAAGAAATCCTCACTTCTCCTTCGGGAGAAACCAGAGTAAATGCTGTCTTTTCGAGGTCAAGCTTTATGCTCTTTGCCAGGACTTCGGCTCCCCTCTCAATCCCATAAGTAATTATCTTTGCTTTGGTGGAATGAATAAATTTTTCTGTCGAAGGATCGTCTAAGTTCAATACTGCCAGTTTCTCTCTCTTTTTCCGAGCATCTTTTCCCAAAGTAGAGAATAGTCTAATTTTTGCCTCCAAATACTCCTCCATTGTCTTATGAAAGTCGAGATGCTCACGACTCAGGTTAGTAAATATAGCACTATCGAATTCACATCCTTCCACCCGCTCTAAACTTAATGCGTGAGAAGACACCTCCAAAATGGCTGTTGTGAATTCTTTGTCGACCAACTTTTTCAGGATTTCCTGGAGATCGGAAGATTGTGGAGTGGTAGTAAGGGCGGGCAGTGTCTCCTCTCCAAGCCTATAGGCAATAGTTCCCAACACTGCGACCTTTTCTCCATTCTCCTTGAAGATGGCCTCGGTGAAATAACTGACCGTGGTTTTGCCATTCGTGCCAGTTATTCCAATTATATTTAATTTATCGGAAGGATATCTATAGAAGGCAGTAGCAAGCTTCGCCAGCGCTTTACGAGGGTCCTCGACGATTATTTGGGTAGCGGAACCGCCCCACTTTGCTGGTCTAACCAATTTTTCTGTTTTCCGGGAAGAAACAACTACTGAAGCCCCTGCTTCCAGAGCCTGCGGAATGTAAACATTCCCGTCCTCTCTATAACCGGAAATTGCCACAAATATATAACCGGGCCTGACCTGACGAGAATCGTAGGTTATGCCTTCTACTGGAATTTCTGTGAACCCATATATTTCTTTGACGGCTATTGCGGGCAAAAGGTCGGTTAGACGAACCATTCAGACAACCTGTAACTGAGCAGAGATAACCCTCCTTCTCGGGAGAACCAGAATAGAATCGGGGGATCTCCCTGGAAAACAAGGGGAAATATGTTCGCTACCTTATGAGGCAGCTTTCGTATATCTTCTACGAGTCGGGTGGGATGCCGAGGTGGTGCATAATTCGCAATCCAACTCTTGCAAAAACAGGCGCAGCTATGCTCCCTCCCCAGTAGAACCCCTCCGGCTCGTCCAACATCACCAGAATAGTGATTTTAGGCCGGCCTGCGGGAAGGTAACCAACGAACGAAGCAATGTGCCTGGTATCAGAATATTTTCCAGTAACTGGGTCAAATTTCTGGGCAGTTCCGGTCTTACCTGCAACTTTATACCCTGCAATTCTTGCTTCTTTCCCCGTTCCATTTTCTACACTTCCCCACAGGGTATCTGTTAAAGTCTTTGCTGTCCTACTGGAAATCACCCGCCTAACGGGGCAGGGTTGGAACTCTTTCACCACTCTGCCTTTCGAATCAACGATTCTCTTCACAATCATAGGCTCCATCAATACTCCTCCATTAGCTAGACACGAAAATGCAGAAACAAGTTGAATCGCAGTTACTCCCAGACCCTGCCCGAAAGATAGGCGGCTAATAGATATTTCTGACCAATCCTTTGGCCTCTCCAGAATTCCGGGGGTCTCCCCCGGCAGCCTGATTCCAGTATAGTTGCCAAAACCAAAGTCTCGTGCATACTTGTACAACTTGTCTTTATCTAGTGCTTTTGCTGCCTTAACCATTCCTATATTTGACGATTTTTCCAGAACCTGTGCAAAGCTAAGCCATCCTTCTCCTTCGTGGTCCCGAATAGGAAGCCCGCCCAATAGGTGGAATCCGTTTTCACAATAAAATAAGTCTTTCAATGAGACCAGTTTCTCTTCCAATAGGGCTGCCGCCACTATCGGTTTAAAAGTCGAACCCGGTTCAAAAATACTCGAAATCGCGGGATTCTTCAAATACTTCCATTTTTCTGGTGAAGGATTATTTCCGTTAAAAGACGGAACGTTGGCCAGTGCCAGAATCTCTCCAGTCCTAGAGTCTTGAACGATTATTGTGCCAAGTTTCGCTTTAGTTTCGTTGTAAGCTCTCCTCAATTCTGTTTCTACGGTGTACTGGATTACTTCGTCGATTGTAGTAAAGACACTACAGCCACTCAGCTCGGACAGATAGGGGCTACCGGCAGCAACTACTTCACGACCAAAACCGTCTTTTCTCTTTACGGTCTTTTCGGCTTTACCTCCCAGGACTCTGTCGAAGTAACTCTCGATCCCCGATAGCCCCTGATTATCCAGTCCTGCAAGGCCAATTACCTGGCTGGCTAACTCATTTTCCGGGTAGAACCTTTTTCCTTCGCTTATAAGCTTGATTCCCGCAAGATGCAACTCTTTAATCTTTTCTGTAGTTTCAACACCAATTTTCCTTTTTAACCATACGAACGAGGCTTGACTTACCAATTTCTTACGGAGTGTTTCCTCATCCAGGCTGAGCAAGGGGGCTAACTTTTTTGCTACCTCGTTGGGATTGGAAATGGAAGCTGGAACTGCATATGCCGAATTGACCTCAAGCTCTATCGCAAGTTCCTCGCCGTCACGGTCGTATATCGTACCTCTCTTGAAACTTTGTTGCCCCACCGAAATAAATTGCCTATCTGCCATTTTCCTATAGCGATGATGGTTAACAACTTGAATATAGTACAACCTGATTTCCAGAATAACCAGAGTAAAAATTACTATAAGGATAGAACTCACAATACGGGTCTTTCGAGGCACTGAATCCTCCCAGTCAACGAAAGTCAATTCGACAGAACCCTACTTTCTTTGAGGTCCACTTTCAAGAATTGGATATTTCCATTCTGTGGAAAGACCATTCCCCTTTCCTCCCGGGCAATCTTATCAAGATTTGCGATATTTGTCTGGCTATACAGTCTTGCTTTCAGAAGACGATTCTTATTTTCCAAGAGTATGACCTCTTCTCTTAATTCATTAATCTGATAGCTAAGCGTGACTACTTCTGCACATTCCCAGACATAGAAAAGAAAAATCAAAAGCCCTCCGACAAAAAGAAGAAAGTAGTATTTTCGAGATTTTTCGCGTTTCATCATCTACCTTCGCATGTGCCCGTTACCCAGGGCCTGTCAATTGCTCTATGCTTCAGAAACAGGGCTGGGAAAAGAAACGTACATCTCTCCTACCCGCAATTTTGCACTTCTGGAACGGGGATTCAGCTCAAATTCTCTCCGCGAGGGCGTAATAGGTTTAGGAAATACGGACTTAAGCCCTTTGGTCTTATACTCTCGGAAGAAATTCTTGACAATCCTATCTTCGAGAGAATGGTAAGAAATGACGCAAAGCCTTCCTCGCTCTTTTAAAAATCTTACTGCTTGAGGGAGTGTCTTTTCCAAGATACTCAACTCATCATTTGCAGCTATTCTTAATGCTTGAAAAGTTCGGGTCGCTACATGTATTCTTTTCGGCCAAGCTGAACGAGGAACTGCTTTCTTAATGATTTCCACCAGCTGAAAGGTAGTCTCTAAAGTTCTCTTCCGTCGGGACTCAACTATCGCTTTGGCAATTCTTCTACTCCACCGTTCTTCCCCGTACTTGGATATAACATCCGAAAGTTCTTCCCAAGGAAGAGTATTTACAAAATATCCAGCAGTCGCCTTTGCCTTTTCTGACATCCGCATATCTAAAGGGCCGTCCCTTTGAAAGCTAAAGCCTCTACTCGCATCGGACAGCTGAAGGCTTGACAGACCCAAGTCGAACAGAATACCATCCACCTGCTTGATTTTCAATGAGCTCAGGATAGTCTGGATTTCAGAAAAGTTTTTCTCAAATATAAGCAGATTTTTTTCATATTTCTTAAGATTTTCCTTCGCTCTTACTATTGCCTTTCCATCCTGGTCAATTCCAATGAGAAGCCCACCGGGAAGAATTGCCTCCAGTATCGCTTGAGCGTGACCGCCTTCGCCCAAGGTGGAATCTACATAGACCCCCCCTGTTACACATTTAAGGTTAGCTACCACCTCAGCAAGTAGGACGGGTAAGTGTCGCGGCTCTTCCACATCTTATTGGTGGAGATGTTAAATTCCGAGGTCAACCAATTTCTCAGCTACCTCAACAAACTTCTTCTGCGCCTCCTCCTGGTAGCTTTCCCAGTCGGTTTTGGACCAAATCTCTATTCTGTCTAACACCCCCACCACTATTACCTCTTTTCTTATATTCGCATAATTACATAAACTCTTGGGAATGAGTATCCTACCCTGTTCATCTAAATGACATTCGTTCGCCCCGGAAAGGAAAGTTCGTAAAAACTTGCGGGCATCAGCTTTAGTTAAAGGAAGGGTCTTCAACCTTTCGGTAATCTTCTTCCAATTTTCAGGAGTGTAAACGAAGAGGCAGCCTTCTAGTCCGGAAGTTATAATGAATCTTACTACATTTTGGCGCAGTCTGGCGGGAATGAAGAGTCTATTCTTTCCATCTATGGAATGGTGATACTGCCCTATGAGCACGTTTCACCACCTTTCACCACTTTTCACCACTGCGTCAAAATTATATACCAAGTTCTATGTTTTGTCAAGCAAAAAATCGATTTATTATTAGTCTTGTTTTTTGGCTCTCAGGAGGGCAGTTGAAAGCAGGCAATGAGGGTAATGCAATGGAACGGAAGAGCGATAGCTCTACCGACAAGCGGGCTCAATGAATTGAGACCCCACGGAGTGAGTAAGGCTCATGCTCTAGGACTACAATATGAAGGTAAAAATATATAAAAGATCCAGCAGACCAATTTGGTCGCCTTTCTGGAAAAATTTGCCTGACCTAAATGGTTCTTTCTCTATCCTTTCCCCACCTTTCCTCGATTATCCGCCG
>Ga0315309_1001266_pt1 | contig 15181 bp, 18 predicted proteins | sample TDP4_MG_FD_203080 | JGI IMG/M metagenome (GOLD analysis project Ga0315309, IMG submission 203080) | Freshwater sediment microbial communities from Lake Towuti, South Sulawesi, Indonesia - TDP4 | ecosystem: Environmental > Aquatic > Freshwater > Lake > Sediment | place: Indonesia: South Sulawesi... | reverse complement strand
CACATTCCCGAAAATCGATCGGCGACCACAACCGTTGGACTTCGGTCGTGGCGAGATGACCGCGCTCCCAACCTTCGATCCAAACTCGACCAATCAGGGGCAGATGGATTTGGATTTGCGCTCCTATGACCTGTCGGCCCTTGACCTGAGCGGCTCGTTGAGCGACCTCATGTATGCCAGCTTTGATGACAGAACGACTTGGCCTCATGACGATCGGATGCCAGAGGGCTTTGACTGGCAGCTTATCATGGAACTCGGCAAGGATCCCGGCTTGGGCGTCCGCAGCCTCCACGCGCAGGGGATCACTGGGCGTGGCGTTGGCATCGCCATCATCGATCAGACATTGCTGGTGGACCATCAGGAATACGCGGCCCAGTTGCGCCTATACGAGGAAACGGACGACATAGTCGGCGGATGGTCAGAGTCACAGATTCACGGCGCGGCCGTCGCCTCGATCGCCGTTGGAAAAACGGTCGGCGTGGCGCCGGAGGCCGATCTGTATTACATCGCCACTGCCCGTGGAGGTGATGGTAAAGACTTCACTTATCTGGCACGGAGCATCCAGCGCATTCTCGAAGTGAACGGACAATTACCCCCAGATCGAAAGATCCGGGTCATCTCTATGCAAATCGGATGGGGAGAGGGTGTCACGGGCTACGACGAGCTCGAGGCAGCAGTGGAGGAGGCGAAGAGGGCCGGGATGCTGGTCGTCTGCTCGAGCATCGAACGAATACACGGCCTCAAGTTCCACGCCCTTGGCCGCTCCCCCCTGTCAGATCCAGATGCTTTCGAATCTTATGAGCCTGGTATGTTTTGGGCCAGGGGCTTCTATGCCGGAGAATGGCGCCCTTCGGATCGGCTCCTGATCCCCATGGACTCTCGGACGACCGCCAGCCCTTCGGGCATAAGCGAGTACGTCTTCTACCGACAAGGCGGCTGGAGCTGGTCCATCCCCTACATCGCCGGCCTGTACGCGCTGGCGGCCCAGGTCGATCCCGAGATCACGCCGGAACTGTTCTGGTCGTTGGCGATGGAAACTGGCCGTACGATCGAACTTGAGCACAACGGGGAGGCCATCCCGCTGGGGCCCATCGTTGACCCGGTGGCGCTGATAGGGAGGATACAGGCAGAATCGTTAATTCAGGATTAAGGGACATCGAGCTTTGAGGGCCAACATTAGCTGAAGACTCGCAACCCGCAATAGAAATGAGTTTGGTGAGTTCAACTGCTCCCCTTCACCCTCCCTTCCAGCGCTCGCAGACGTAAAACGTACTGTCTCCTTGGATAAAATTGAAGGGGATCATGCCTGCAGGACTTATTACATCGCCGTTCTTAAGGGGCTGCTTCCCCTTCTCCTTTATCTCCTCCCCATTGAGCAGTGTGCCGAATACGCTTCTATCATCTTTTATCGAATATTCATCAGTGGAGGCGTCGTAGTCTATTGTAAAGTGAGCTAGGGAGTTAAGAGAATATAACGCATCGATTGGGCCGATTGGAAACACGAACTTGTATGTGGTTACGCACATTGCGACTTCCCCAAAATCTTTGCGCCCAAATGATCGACTATCCTTCCCTACCGATATTATTGCATCTGCCCTCTGCAAGAGAGCGCCTCTGGCGATTTTCAACTTACGTTTTGTGACCACATCATATTTGACCTCTTCGGGTGTAAAGCCTTTGAACGACTCCGTCAGCGTTTCCTTCACGCATTCGTCGAGGTCTATTTCCACATGACGCAAATGGGATACTAATGACTTTACTATAATGGATGACATGTTATACGGATTATATACCCCCATTTTCCAGAAATATTGCGCCAGATCAAATGGGCCCCGTTCCAACTTGTATTCCATATATCCGTAGGCTCAAGGCTGTAGGCGCGATTGACCGCCTTCGTGCCGAGCAACAGCGCCGCCAGGAAGAAGGCGAGGAGGCCCCCGAACCGCGTCATGGCCTCGAGGCCAACGACACCTATGTTACCGGGGTTATGGGCAAAGGCGCTGAATATCTCCGCCCCCCATGAGCTGGGCAGCAAATTGAGGACGGCCCTAACGGTTCCACTGGTCGCGGGATCTACGAGCTCATCTTGGAGGTCTCCGCTGATGATCGCATAAATCATCGCTATCCCGGGAAGGGCGATGACGACAGAGAGGGCCCTTCCGACATCCCTTCCGTGGACCGCTTTTGCGAGCCTGGTCCTAAGGATGGAGGCGATCACGGTGCCGATCCAGACGGCAGATAGGGACGTGATGATGAAGATCACGATGATCATCGCATTCTGGATCATGTCCAGCCCCAAGGGATTCAAAAGGGCCACGAAGGAACCGGCGATCACCGTTATGGCGATGGCGTAAAAGGGCATCTTCCCCAGAAACTCACCTAGGAGCATGTCGCTCGGCCTGATTGGGGCTGCAAGTATGGCCTCAAGCCGCTCTGTTCGTACCTCCCTCAACGTATCGCCTATTGGAGTCAGTAAAAAGAAAAAGAAGAACATGAAGAGGATGATCTGCACCATGGGTATGGCAGCCACGGATATGATGAACGCGAGGAAGTCGTCCATGAAGATGCCGACGACCATTGGCGCAATGAATGCCACATAAACTGCCAATAGCGCCAGGGCCAAATATGGAAAGTATGGCCTCATCGCCCTCATCTTGCTCGTGCTGATCCTGTATTCGTTCCTCGCTATCACAAACCACTTATGGCCCGACAATCCCCTGCTCCCTCCACGCAAGCAAATCCTTCTCCTCCACCCCACCGGTCATCGCGATGTACGCCCCCTCAAGGTCATCGGCCCCGGTCTGGGCGATGATCTCGTCCACGGTCCCCAATGCCACGAGCTTCCCCCGGTTTATGATGCCTATCCGATCGCACATCTCCTCCATGATCGGCAGGATGTGGCTGCAGATGAAGATGGTCTTGTCCGCCCTCTTCGTGAGCTGCTCGATCAGGTCCTTGACCATGCGTGCTGCGCTTGGGTCCAGGTTTGAGGTCGGCTCGTCGACGAAGAGTATCGGCGGGTCGTGTACGAGGGCCGCCGCAATGAGCACCTTCTGCCTCATCCCCCTGCTGTAGCCCTCTAGCAGATAGTCGCGCCTTTCGTGGAGGCCGAAGAGCTTCAGCAGGTCGTCAGCCCTTTGGCGCAGTACGTCCCCTGGCACGCCGTAGAGCCCCCCCACGAATTCCAAGAACTCATATGCACTGAGCTTCTCGTACATGCTAGGAGACTCGGCTAGCAAGCCCGTGATCCGCTTCACTCCCTCGCCCTCTCTCAGGATGTCATGGCCTTTGACGGTGGCCGTTCCGCTCGTCGGCTTTATGATGCAATTTAACAGACGAATGGCTGTTGTTTTGCCCGCCCCATTTGGACCCAGCATGCCAAAGGTCTCTCCCTCAAAGACCTTAAGGTCAAGTTCATCCACGGCCTTAATATTGCCATAGCACTTGGACAACTTCTCTGTTTGAATTACAATTTTCATGTCCTTTTTCAGACTCCTTTTCTTGATGAAGGTAATTCCTCAAAGACTTGTTTCATGTTCTGGCGATATTCCTTGAATGCGCTTCGCCCCTTGTTGGTGAGCCGGAGCGCGGTGTGCGGCTTTCTATCGATGAATTCCTTTATCACCTCCACGTAGCCCGCGGCTTCGAGCTTGCTTATGTGGGATGACAGGTTGCCCCACGTCAGGCCCGTCTGATGCTGTAGGAAGAGGAAGTCCGCGCTTTCGACCACGAAGAGATGAGCGACGATTGTAAGCCTCGCGGGCTCGTGTATCAGCCTGTCGATCTTCGGAATCGAAGGGAACTCGTCATCTCTGGCTTCGTTGTCCTTCACTGCCATCATCACCCATTGACCCAGGAGTCCGGAGGGGGTAATCGCGGATGAAGTGGACCAACAGAGCTAATCCGGAGAGGAGAATCAGAGTCCCTAGCAGGATCACGTAATACTGGAGTGGGTAGTATAGGAAATATCCAACTGCAAACATGATTGTCGCCAGCAAGGCATACGCATACATGCGCCTTATCCTCAAAGCGTAGCCCACTGCACAGAATGAAGCGGCTAACGACAATCCGATGATTGGCATGTGATACTCACTCGCGAGCAATAGCCAAAGCGGTAAACTTCCCCCTTCGACCTCCATGAAAACGACAGCGCCTAAGAGAGCGGACAGTGAAAACCCCATGACTGCGATATAATACAAAGCCTTGGCCCTGTGCTGTGCCAGTTTGACGAACCCGATCCTCGGGATGGTAAAAGCCCTCTTTGCGGCAGTATAAGCTGAAACGCCAACGATCCACATAACAGCGGGCATCCACGCCATATCCGTCATCAGCCATGGGCCGAAACTTAGTATGATGAACCCGGCGAAAACGTCGATCAACCCGTCCTGATGATAGGAAGTGTAGGCCTTTCGTTCGATCTCCTTTAGATTCACTTTCACATCCATCACAGGTCACCTGGCAATACAACATACTTTGCAGTATATAAAACTTTGTGGCGCAAAGTAGTTTACGTTGGTAGGTAGATAACTACGGTTTACACTATTTAGCCTCTCACGGAATTCGAGGATTTAATAACCGATACCTCTTTAAAAGCATCGTTTGAGCTTGATTTTGCCAGTGGGAGTAGCCGGCACATGGACAAGACGGACATGATGCTCTCTATGCTCCTCTTGGCAGACTCGAGGCTGTCATACCGGGACCTTGCCGACAAACTGGGGCTGTCCGTCAACGCCGTTCACAAGAGGATTCAGAGCCTGCAGGAGTCCGGCATAATCCGCGCCTTCGTCGCAAAGGTGAGCCTTTACGCTTTAGGCGGGATCGCGGTGTGGGTCTTCGGCAGGTCGGAGACGGACTTATCGAAAATCCACGAGCAGCTGGGCAAGCACGGCTCCATCTTTTGGGTGGGGATCGCGGGCGGGAACTTCCTATACGTAGGGGCGTACCTAAGGGACGTGTACGAACTCGAGCCACTCGTCGACCATCTGAGGAAGGAGGCAAAAATGCCTGACCCAACGGTCGGGATATTGGCTAGAAGTATCGGCCCTTCCGAGACATCCGGCCAAGAGGCGCCCGTGCGCCCGTCCCTCGACGCGCTGGACTACCAGATCGTAAACGCCCTCCGGCGCGACTCAAGGAAGGCCATCTCGGACATCTCCGAGGAGTTGGGAGTTACCACCAAGACCTTGAGGCGGAGGCTCTCGAGGCTGATCGAGGACAAATCCCTCGAGCTTACCATAGATTGGTATCCCGATTCCTCGAACGATATCATGACCGTCTTCCACCTGCAACTCAAGCCCACGGCCAACAGTAACGAGGTCGTGCCCCTGCTCATCAACAAATACTGGCCCAGAGCGCTCCTATTCGAACTCTTCAGCAACTTACCAAATCGCATCATCTGCATCGTCTGGTCCAGGACCATGAAGGAGCTGAAGGAGATTCGGGAAGGCTTTGAGGGCGAAGGGATTTTCGATACAATGGTGCCAAACATCCTTTACACTGGTTACATCTTTGAGACGTGGAGAGACAAATTGGTCGTGGAGAGGGGCGCGCCGTCAGGCCGCAAGCCGAAAGGAAGGGACAGGAAATAATAATTCCCTTTCATCAACTCCCGGTGTGAAAAAAGGGCCATTATCAATCCCCGCTAGGATCCATTCTCAAACCAACTCGTTGACGCAACAATAAATGCGGAGACCCGAAGGCAGTGGTGCGATAGAAGATGGGCGAAGGTAATGGAGCGATCGTGATCGAGAACCTCACCAAGAGGTACGAAGACATAACGGCCGTCGACGGAATCGACCTGGACGTCGGAGAGGGCGAACTCTTCGGGTTGCTCGGGCCGAACGGTGCCGGGAAGACCACCACCATCAACATGCTCTGCGGCATACTGAAACCCACGAGCGGCAGGGCGAGCGTCGGGGGCCATGACGTACGAAGTGAGCCGAAGGAGGTCAAAGGACTGATAGGCGTCTGCACTCAGGAGACCGCCGTTTACCCGTACCTGACCGGGAGGGAGAACGTCGAATTCTTCGGAAGCCTTCACACGATGCCGAAACGTGAGCTCAGGGAGAACACCGACAGGCTCCTGGAGAAGATGGGCCTCGCCGGCGATGCCAAGAGGCGTGCGGGGAAGTATAGCGGGGGGATGAAGCGCCGGATAAACCTGGCGATGGCGCTGGTCCACGATCCCGCAATAGCCTTTCTCGACGAGCCGACCGTCGGCATGGACCCGCAGTCCAGGCGGGCGGTCTGGGACTTCATCAGGGAACTGAAGGAGGGGCGTAAAACCATCGTCCTGACGACGCACTACATGGAGGAGGCCGAGGAATTGTGCGACAGGGTCGCGATCATAGACCGCGGGAAGATCATCGCCCTCGGTTCGCCGGCGCAGCTGAAGGAGAGGTTCGGCGCCAAGGATCTGGAGGAGGTCTTCATTCAACTCACCGGAAGGAGGATCAGGGAGGGGGCATGAGATGAACTCCGAGAGGGTTTTGGCCCACGCCAAGAAGGACCTGAAGAAGGTCTTCAGGGATCCGGCCGTCCTGTTCCTGACCGTCCTGTTCCCCGTGATCCTCACTTTGGCATTCGGTACCTCGTTCGGTGCGTTTGGGGGGACGGAATCCACCAAATACAAGATCGGTTTGGTCGACATGGATTACGGAGGGCCTCATGGCCAATGGTCGACGAATTTCGTGGGGAACCTCACGAAGATAGAGGTCTTGGAAATCCAATACTATCCCACTAATGATACGGCGCAGAAGGAACTCGCCCAGGGAAACGTCCACGCCGTGCTCATAATACCCGAGGGCTTCGGTCAAAGTTGCCACTCCTTCTGGGAAGCTCCGACCGACCCGAGCAGCTGGACGAACGCCACCGTCCCGCTCTACCTCGACAGCGGATCGATCTTCGCGACCCAGGCCATCCCCCCGATAGTGCAGCAGGTCATGGCGGTCGCCGTGTACGGGGAACGGCCAACTCAGGTCCCGAGGCCCATACAGATAGGGATCCCGTCCCTCGTCCAGGCCAGCAGGATCAGCATGTTCGATTACATGGCCCCAGGCATCTTCGCATACGCTTCGATCTTCTTCACGATGACCGTCGCGCAGTCGTTCACCGAAGATCGGGAGAACGGGATGCTCAGGAGGGTCAACACAACGCCGACCACGCCGGCGGAGTTCATCACAAGCCAGGCCATATCGAACATGATCGTGGCCCTGGCCCAAGTCGCCCTCGTATTCGCAATGGCACATGCCGTGGGTTACAGGCCAAATGCCGACGTGGTTGGATACGCCATGGCCTTCGCGGTGGTCTCGATCTTCGCGCTCTGCAACGTCGGATTCGGCCTGATCACCGCGACGCTTGCGAAATCGTCCGGAGCGGCCACGGGCCTGTCCTTCCTGTTCATAATGCCGCAGATGTTCCTCGGCACGTTCGTCGGCTACGCCCTGTCCCCTTCGGCGCAAGCAGCTGGCAAGTTCGTCCCAAGCTACTACGTGACAAATGCGCTGACGTCGCTCCTGCTGAGGGGAGCCCCGGCATCGAGTCCTGCGGTCCTGCTCGACCTCGCGGTCGTTGTCTTCGCCAGTTTTGCCGCCTTGTTGGCGGGAGTCCTCGTGTTCGCGAGGTACGGCAATCGCTAGGCTAGTGGTGAGGGAGATGAGGGAGGAACTCGTAGATGCCAAAGCTCTGCTCGATGAGGCGGGGGACTCCGGCCACGGGGAATCCTACAGGATCACGGATAGGGGCCAATGCTTCAGGATCGGCGTTGGGGTCAGGCTGGCTCCGGACAAGGCTTCCTTCTTCATCGATGCCCTCGTGAACCTCTGCCCCGATTCACCCGAAGTCGACCTGTCCTTGCTTGAGAGGAAATTGAAGCTCTTGAGGGAGTTGAAGCTGAAGGGGTACTCCCTGAGCTGCCAAGACCGTGGCAGCGTCTTGTGCGAACTGGACGTTTCCGAAAAGGAGATCGTCCCTGAGCGGGAATCGATAAAGGAGGTCGTCAAGAGCGCGCTCGGGTAAAGACAGAGAGACGCTGGCCCTAGACGCCTCAATGCCCTCGTCTGTTATGGACAGGTGCGCCCTCAGGGGACGATGGACGACAAGGTATTTAATGTTAGGTGGGAAGAGGGCCCTCGATCGCCTCAGTGAGGGGGAACATGTCTGTCGGGGAGAAAGAGCCGGCAAATCATGCTCGGAAATTCGAATTCGATGAATACATTAAAGGACAACTCGTGCCGCTATTACAAAAGGACGAAGGCCCCCTATATGAGGAACTATGGGACCGCGCACATGAATCCAAAACGCACAAACCCGAAGGATTAGCGCACTCCGTCATCGATGTTGTTCGGACACACGCCGTACAAGCACTTGGCCTATTGATCGATAAACGAAGTTCGGGGAGGGAAAAGTTTTTGCGGAACTATCTGGGCATCGTTCAATCCGATGTCTGTCCGAAATGGCAGGACATCGCGAAACTGGGCCTTCATGATGGGGCGGTTGAAATATGCGGGACATTGGTGGGCCATGGCATGCCCATGGCCGTCGCCATGGCGATTTCCGCTATAGTGGTGAAGATAGGGGTTGACAGGATATGCCAAGGCGATGAAAACCACGACGGCTGCTAGGATGGCCTGGTTCAAACACGTCGAGAAATTCTTGGAACGTGAGGGCGCCTATCTTAACTTTATTAAGGATATGGGGTCGACGGATATCTACGGCCACTCACATGAATAATAAGGAGAGGTTCCTTGCGGCCATGAGGGGCGAGGTTCCGGACAAGGTGCCAGTGGCTCCCCTCGTCCACGATCGATTCGCGTGCAGGCTCTTGGGCCGTACGGGCTGGAAGGCCGTCTATGAGGTACACAAGATGATAGGATCGATCTGGTTCAGGGGGCCGCTCGGCATAGGCTTCGACATAAAATGGCCGAGCGGATATGGCACCGATTTTCGATTGATCACGGAAGATGGCACACGGAAAACCTACGAGCGCATCATCGAGACGCCCATCGGAGGGCTCAGCTCCAAGATCATATATGGTATGGCTCCATCCGACCCAGCCTTGCATAGGACGACGGAGCACTTCATAAAAACTGAACGGGATTATGAGATTTACAGCGATTACCTCGAGGAGTGGCTCAAGTGGGCGAAGCCGAACATAAGTGAGGTGGTCGAGGCCCACGACACCATTGGCGACGATGGGGTGCCGAACGTGGGCATCGGCTGTTCGTTCAGCCATCTGTGCGAAATGCGGGGACCGGAGAAACTACTTGTCGACCTACATAGGAGGCCTGAAGTAGTCAGAGATGTTTTGGGCCTCCTGCAGGAGGTCAAGGTTGAAGAAGTAAAGGCATTCATAGGATCGCCGTCCGAAGTACTTTACTACGATGTTTGGGGATCCTACGGCATAAGCCCCATGCACTTCAGGGAATTCATCCTTCCAGACATTAAGGAAATAACGGAGCTCGTAAGAGAGGCGCATAAGTTCGTTGGTTTCTACATGGTTGGCAAGATCCGAGCCCAACTCCCCATAGCAATGGAGGCGAGACCGCACTTCATCGAGCCATTCGAGCTGCAAAGCGACATAACCCTGAGGGAGGCGAAGAAGATGTATGGAAGGGACATCTGCGTCATGGGGAATTTCGATCCCGTCATACTAGCATTTGGTAGTTCCGATGAGGCCAAACGGGAGGGGCTGCGGTGTTTAGATGAAGGAATGGATGAAGGCGGTTACGTGATGACAACGGCCGATGAGGTTCCCGCCAATGCAAAGCTGGAGAACCTGAAGACGATGGTCAAGGCCGCGGAGATGCATGGGAGATACTGAATCGCAACCTCAACGCCCTACGACCTGCAATCCGTATGTTTCAACAATCCCAGATGAGCTGACCGATATATTGTATTCCATGAGTCAGTCACTGGGTTTTGGTCGGCTGAATACCTCCCTCCACTTGGATCCCGAGAGGGCGACTATCGGCAGTATGCCGAAGAGCGAGGGGATCGACGTGAGGGCCAGCGCCTGCCCGAGGCCCGAGCCCTCCGCAACGGTGGCCATCACGTAAGGGCCAACCATGGCTCCCAAGTCCCAGGAGTTGAAGTAGATGGAGTTGGCCGCCACGAGCTCGCTCGGCTCTATCGAGCCCGTGATTATCAGTGCGGCGGACGGCGGGACGATCCCATGCGAGAGGCCGAGGAGGCTGTAGGACAAGATGAAGAGCCCCACGGACGGGCTCAACGATAGGGAGAGCACCATCATCGCCGAGTTGAACAGCCCGAGCGTGAGTATGGTCCTCCGCCTGACCCTCCTCGAGAGGCGTCCCATCGATAGCCGCATTGCGACCAGGAATGTGGAGTAGGCGAAGAACATTGCAGAGACCGCTGCGTCGTCCATCGCGAAGCCCTGCCTCGCGTATAGGGGGGCGTAGGCCGTGACCACCGTGACCTGAAAGGAAAAGCAGAAGACTGCCAGGAAGCACATGGCGAAAAACCTGTTCGAGATCGCGTTCCTGAGGGAGGACAGGCCCGCGGCCTTTTCGCGCCCCTCAACGTCGACTACGCGTGCCCCGACGATGGCGAACATGAATCCCACAAGGGCAAGGAGCGAGGCCGTGTAGAAGGTGCTGCGCGTGCCAAAGGAGGCCACGCTCAACGTGCCGATCGCAGGCCCCATCATCAGCCCGATTGCGACGTAGCTCGTGTATGTGGCAACCGCGGAGTCCCTCCTGTCTGCGGGTACGGCGAATGAGGAGAGGGCGAGGGAGAACGGCCCGATGATGGCGAAGAAGATCCCGCCCAGGATCCTGAGTAAGATCAGGTGGATGACGTCTGAGACGAATCCCTGAGCGAGGAAGAGGGGGCAGAGCGAAGCGTAGCTCGCCAACAGGATCGCCTTGCCCTTCCCCCGTGTTGCGAGCAGTGCCAGGGGGAAGCGGGTGATGGACGAGGAGATGGAGAAGGCCGAGACCAACACGCCGACGTCGATGATGCTGGCGCCCAATGTTTCGGTCGCATACAGCGAGAGGATCGGTGAGACCACTTGCGAAGCCGAGGTGACCAAGAATGAACCCAGGCATATGCCCCTCAGCGGCGTAATGGTCCTCCGCATCTCGATTGCCGGATTGCGGGCGGACCGCGTATAGGCCTTCCCCTATGAAATTCGCCCTGAATTGGAACATGTGATGTGCCGATATTCACCTCCTCTTGGCACCGATCCGCCAAGATACAGAGTTAAATACACGTAAATCGAAGCACCTGGTTTTAAAAATGAGGTGAAGACAATCATGCCACTCTTCGAAAAGCGACACGTAAATCACGAGAAGCATCTCTGCAGCTATGTCACTTGGGCCACATTGGACGAATACAAGCCGCTAGTTAGGAATGCGGCATTCGTTTGCAGACAGTGTGGACGAGCAGCTGCGAAGGCCGAGAGCCTCTGTGACCCAGTAGCATTGTAATGAATGGCCAGAGCTTTGGTACAGGCTATGACCGATCGATCCAGATCATGACCTGTTTTTTCGATCTTTCAACAACTGCCCACTTCCTGGAACTTGTGGCATTGACGTAAAGAGGATGTCACAATGAGATCCCCCTCACCTCGAAGAGAAGGGGCATAGCGAAACCTCAGTAACTATAAATTTATAACAGCGAGCGGGGTAATGTGAACGGATTGAAGCGGATTCTATTCGTCTGCGTCGAGAATGCGGGCAGGAGCCAAATGGCAGAGGCCTTCGCGAACTACCACGGAAAGGGGAAGTTGATGGCATCGAGCGCAGGCGTGGCGCTGGCTGACAGGATCAACCCTTTGGTCGTCGAGGTCATGAGGGAGAAGGGCATAGACATATCGATGAAGAGGCCCAAGCCCCTCACGAGGGAGATGGCCGAAAGCGCCGACAAGATCATAACGATGGGATGCAGCGTCGAGGGGATCTGCCCAGGCCCACTTCTAAAGAATGTGGTGGACTGGCGATTGGAGGATCCTAAGGGGAAGTCCATAGAGGAGGTCCGAAAGATTAGGGATGAAGTAGAGGGTAAAGTTCTGGAGATGATATCAAGCTCATAAGCGAAGATCTGGCGTCCGATAGCCTTCAGTTCCTTCAAAATATGTGACTCATTCCAAGATGCATCCGCACAAAGCTTTAAAAGTTAGTCCCACCATACATAAGTGGGAATGACACTTAAATTAAAGGTCGACTCTAAGGGCAGGATAGTGCTCCCGAAGGAAGTTAGAGATGAATTAGGGGATAAACTCATCCTTGAAAGAAAGAGCAAAGGATTCCTAATCCTGCCAGGCAAGGGGCGGGGATTTCTAGACGAGTTCAAGGCGGTGATGTCCTCCGAACCAAAGAGGAAGGGCAAACCGGAAAATTGGGGGCCATCCAAGATAAAGTCCACTTGGAAGTGAACTCCCTGATAATTGGGGTGGACTCAAATGTCCTGTGTTATGCCCTGGACCCGGCATACCCGGAACATCATAAACTGAATGGCCTTTTACTTGGGTTGTCCACACAAAACATGCTTGCCGTCAATCCGACGGTGATTCACGAAGCATATCATGCCCTGGTATTCGGCCAGAAATGGTTGCCCGAAGAGGGCAGACTGAGATTGGGTCTTTTATTGAAGCATCCCTTCATCTTGTTTTACAGTCAGACGAAGAGGACTTGCATCGTGGCGTTGAACATCGCCAGTAAGTATGGATGTGGGGGGAGGGATTCACTAATCCTTGCCAATTTCCTTCTAAACAAAATACCTATCGTATATTCGCATGACGATGAGCTTTTAAAGTTGAAAAAGGTCTCATGGAAGGAGTCCTCTGTTGAGCTTAAGGACCCGCTTAGTAGTAGGTAAGACGATGTTCATTATAATCCGATTCAACCTTGTATAATGAGATCACCCATGAGCGGGAATCGGCTTATACCATTGAATTAAGGGCGTACCGGATTTACTTACGAATTAACCTTTCCTATAACGTCTTGAGACGACTGTCAAGACAATGGCTATCAGGATCCCATAGACGCCTTGCCAGATCAATAGCCACACTGGATAATGACCGCTGAATATGAATGCCGCTAGGAGGATAATGTTCACTATGGCAAGAAACGTCAGGATATGTGAAACCATAATGATGTTGTCCATGTCCTTCTGTATAGCTCGCGATTCCTACGGCAGCTACCTATAACGATTTGTATCGACTTCCGGGCCCTATGAAGGACGTCTCCGCCAATCCTCCGATGGTGTTTCGTTTGGTGGGGAAGATGTCCGAGGTGATCGGGAGGGTTCTCTCGGAGCCCATTAAGTCACTCATCATGCTTTCATAATGGCCGGAAAAGATATAGCTGAATCGAATAAAAAATAAGAGCGGGGTCATGACATGGGTAAATTACGGTGGATTGATTCCCACACTCATGTGTGTGCCTACAATCGCGATGGCACCAAGCGTGAGGACATTCTACCCCCCCTTCTAGATGTGTTGGACAGCAGCGGATGGGACCTGCGGTTTATCATCGACGGCTTGGACTCCATGGATTTCATCTCGCGAATGACGCAAGAAGGTGCGCGCGCCATTCATGAGGTCAACGGCTTCGTGCACGATCTTGTGCAGCGGGCACCCGATCGGCTGTATGGCAGTTGCATAGTAAACCCGCATTTCCTCGACGAGTCCCTAGAAGCCATGCACGACTGCTTTGGGAGATGGGGGTTCGTGAAGCTTGGCGAGATGGTACAATATGCGATGAAATACCAGATGAACAACGACGGCCTGGAGGGGATCCTGCGCCTTGCAGCTCACTATGATGTGCCCGTTCAGGTTCACATCTCCACTTCCAACGTCGGGCAAGGTCCCGGTTGTGGCGTTGAGCAATTGATCGACCTCTTTGGGGCAGTGGAGCGAGTGCCTGAGGCGAAATACATCCTTGCCCACTTCGTGGGGACACACAAGGATGACCCGCCAGTGGTGGAAGAATACCTAGATGCCATAGAAAAACGGTTTGGCCGGTGGCCTGACAACTTTTGGGCCGAAATAGCTGACTTTAACTCGCCCGGCGTTAAAAGCGTGCTGAAGCGCGTGCCTTTGACCAGGCTCATCGCGGGAACCGACTGGACCACTCACATAGGTCCCCCCTTCTTACCATATGGCATACAACATGATGTGGGCACGGGGAGCACGCCAATTTGGTTGAATCCATATCCGCCAAGCGTGGATGCCCTGGTCGACTTCTTGAGGGAATCGGGCGCAAGGTACGCGGACATACCCCTAATCGGTTACCGGAACGCGGCCGAATTATACAAGATACATATGTGAATGTCATGGAATTAATTATACCTGACGTTCAGCGATAACTGAAAGTCCGAATGGTAAATATCGCTCCTGATGTTTTTCGGTCCCGGGCTCGAGTTCATTGAGGGGAGGCACACTATCGGGCCTGGGATTCTCCCAGAGGGCGCGGATGGAGAGGCCCTCTGCGATGAGGCCATTAACGATGTCCGACAAGAGGTGATGAAATTCGCTGAATGATACGCCTTCAGTGAAATTCAGCTTTTTGTCATCGGTCTCCAATATGGTGCCGCGGATGTACGGCTCTGTGATGTATAGCGTATATCCCTTGCCATCCCATCCCTTGTTCTCCGCCATTTGAATGAGCGGTACGCAATAATCTGCAAAATAGAGCCCGCCGCGTTTGAGCACGCGCGCCACTCCGACATAAACTTCCCGCAGATTCGGGACGAAGAGCGTGGATATGGGCTGATAGACGCGATCGAAAGATGCCGCCGGGAACACGGATAGGTCCCTCATGTCCCCTTGTATCGTGGTCACCTCGTATCCGTAATGTTTGGCGACCTTCTGATCGCTGTCCAATTGTTCAGGTGATAGATCAAGCACGGTGACTTCGGCTCCGAGGAGGGAAAAAACGGCGGATTGCTGGCCTCCTCCGCCGGCAAGGCACAGGACCTTTTTCCCCTGAACACCCTCCATCATCATCCGATCAACAGGATCGTCACAATGGGGCTTTGGCAAAACGGATGCCCCGCCCTCCCTATAAGCGCGGTACGTCTCTACATCCAGATCAAACCATGGCTTGGTGAAAAATGCGCCATCTTTGATCTCCTGCCTTACCAGTTCCAGTTGCCTTCTCGCGATCTCGTCTTTGATGATCATGCGCATCTACTTTCACATCGGCATTCTATGGGAAAG
>Ga0315309_1001265_pt1 | contig 15182 bp, 15 predicted proteins | sample TDP4_MG_FD_203080 | JGI IMG/M metagenome (GOLD analysis project Ga0315309, IMG submission 203080) | Freshwater sediment microbial communities from Lake Towuti, South Sulawesi, Indonesia - TDP4 | ecosystem: Environmental > Aquatic > Freshwater > Lake > Sediment | place: Indonesia: South Sulawesi... | reverse complement strand
GTCCAGCGAGAAGGTCAGGAGGATCCCCGTGATGAGGACAAGCACGAACCCGAGGTTGAGGTGGAATGTCATCCCGAAAGTCAGCCCAACCCCGATGTAGGCAAAGGTCTCTATGATCGCCCAGAGGTAGCGGAAGGCGTTGTTCCCGAAAAACACGGTGACAAGCCTTGTGGGTGAGGCGTGGTAGTAGGGGTAGAAGGGGCTGTTGACCAGATGGCTTATTCCCGCGCTGCCCAGTGCAACCATGTTCTGGACGAGCATCCCGATGAGAAAGAAATCGAGAAAGGGGTTCTTGCCCGTCAGGTGGTACTCCGCGGCTATCTGGGCGCCAATCTCGGCGCTGGGGACAACCCGGGCAAAGATGCTATACGTGGTGACCCCCACAAACATGCCCAGGATTCTCATCGCGAACCAGGACCTGAAGGAGAGCTGCTGGACCAGGTTTCGGTAGAAGAAGGCGTAGAAGACATTGAGTTCCGATCGGAACCCGGCCAGCCTTGAAGGTGGTATGCTCTGCTGGGCCATCTAGTGGAACCTCCCTCCTCCGTGTCCTCCATGGCCTCCGCCGAATCCTGGGCCCGGGGGCCCAAACCCAAATCCTTCGCCGGCCTCGGGGACCTTGCCAACGACTTTGATGAACGCATCCTCGAAGTTCGATTCGCCCACTTTCGCAGCGATCTCCTTGGGCGTGCCTATTTCGGCTATTTCCCCTTGTCTGAGGATGGCGACCCTGTCGCACACTCTCTCGGCCTCCAGCATGTTGTGGGTCGTCAGGAGAACGGTACATCCCAGCTCCTTGCACAGCTTCTGTCTTATGATCTCGTGCATCTCCCTTCTCGTTATGACGTCGACCCGAACGGTCGGCTCATCCAGAAGAATCATGGGGGCTCGTACAATGAGGGGAAGTGCTAGGTAGAGTTTCTGTTGGGTTCCACCCGAGAGCTTCTGGTACCATTCCTCCCTCTTCTGTTCAAGGCCGAGAACGTCGAGGGCGAAGGATATCCTCTCCTCCATATCGGAACGCGGCACCTTCCAGAGGTCACAGATGAACTTCAGGTTGCGGTAGACGCTCATCCTCCAGGCGAAGACGCCCCACATCGCTATCTCGCCTCCGAACACGCAGATCATCTTCCCGACGATCTTCTTGTGCTCCTTGATGACGTCGTAGCCCAAGACCTGGGCACTGCCGCTTGTCGGGATCACCAGATCGGCGATGATCTTGCAGAAGGTGGTCTTGCCCGCGCCGTTGGGCCCGAGAAGGCCGAAGACCTCACCCTTGTTGACATCGAAGGTGACCTTGTGGAGCGCCTTGATCTTTCCCCTCTTCTTTTTGAAGGTGTCCATCAGATCTCGGATGCCCACGATGCCCCTGCGTACGGGGGGGAAGTACTTCGTCAGCTCCACTGATCGCAAGACCGGGTCGCTCATTGGGATGCACCCAGGCCTTCTATGGATCTGAGGGCCTCCCTGAGGACGCTGATCGCTTTCCTCTTCTTGGGCGTAGACATGGCTTCCTCGCGGATGGCCATGGAGAGTTTGAGTATCTCCTTCTCGGCCTCGTCGAAGAAGGCTTCCACGAAAAGGAGCCTCCTTCCGTCGATCCTTCCGCGGTGGGAGCGTTTGTGTTCGGCTACCGTCTCAGCCAGATGGGCCGCGCCCTTGCTGGTTGTCTTGAAGGCTTTGCGTGCCCGGGCGCCCACCTCAAGCGGCTGGATCAGTCCTTCCTTCCTCAAGTCGGAGAGGACCGGGTAGATCGTGCCCTTGCTTGGACACCACTCCCCCTGGGTCTTCTCGGCGATCTCCTTGAGGATATCGTAGCCGGACTTGGGCTCGGAGGACAGGGTCCTCAATACGAAGAGCCTTAGGAGCCCCCTCTTGTGGACCGGCGGAGGCATCGGTCTTCTCATAGTACGAAAACGAATAGTTCGAAAACGATATATAAATCTCACCCTGTCCGATCCCGGGGTCCACCAAGGTGCAACGAGGAATCAGTGCAGCTTCATCGCCGGCCTCTCCTCAGGGACACGACCGCAAGCGTCAGGAAGAAGGAGGCGAATGCAGCCAGGGTGGCCAGATCGAGACCGATTCTCTCCAACCCCCAGCCCCTCAACATCACCGAGCGCAGGGCTTCGACGGCATACGTTGTGGGTATCAGGTACGACGCAGGGCGCAGCCAGGCCGGTATGGCCTCGATGGGCCAGAAGACGCCGGAAAGGAGGAAGGCCGGGATGACTATCAAGGGGAAGAACTGGACGGCCTGCAGCTCCCTTCTGGCAGCGCTGGAGAGCAGTATCCCAAGCGACTGGCCAACGACCGCAAGGAGCGCGGCTATCACGAATGCGAGCGCCACGTCTCCCACGATCATGACGTCGAAGGCCACTATGGCGACGCCCAGCAGGATCGACACCTGCAGGATGCTTATGAGGCCGAAGGCCAGGGCGTAGCCGCCCACTATCTCGCCCTCGGTCAGGGGGGTCGAGAGTAGCCTCTCGAGGGTGCCCGTGGTCCGCTCGGAGACGAAGCTGATCAGGGTAAGAAGGGTGGCAACGAGATACGTGGCGAATGCGACAACGCCAGGTACGAAGGCGTCCACAAACCTTGCGTTCTTGGCGTAGATAGGTTCGCTAGTGTCAACGTTCACCGGGCTACTGTAGCCCGAGGCATTCATCGCCTCCAAGAGCGCGTCAGCGACGCGTTTCTTTATCGTGCTCGCGATGTTCACGTTGCTGTCATCGGTCCTGACCGATATCGATGCCTGCTCATTGTCCCTGGGGTTGATGAGCCTGGAAAGGACGCGTAGGGTGAAGTTCGCCGGGAAGATTATGACTCCATCCGACCTTCCCTCCTTGACCTGCTGGATGGCCTGCTCGGGGTCGTCCATTTCGGTTATCCTCAGGATGTCATCTTGGAGCTTGTCCACTATCGTGGCCGCTATGGAGACATTCGTCGTGCCCATCGAATATCCCCGGTCTTGATTGACCACCACGACCTTGACGTTTTTGACGTCCCCGCTGAAGGCAAACCCAAACACGCACATCCACGCCACGGGGACTATCCCTATCATGGCCATCGTTCTCTTGTCGTGTCTTATGCCCTGGAAGATACGCCTGGAGATCGCAGCAAGATGGCGGGCCTTCATCGGTTCGCCTCCTTCCTCCCCGCAAGCCTGAGGAAGGCCTCTTCCATCGAGTCCGTTCCCGCCTGGGCCATGACGGCATCTGGGGTTCCCTCGCTGATGAGCTTCCCCTGTCGCATCAGTCCGATCCGGGTGCATCGCCGTGCTTCGTCCATGTAGTGGGTGGTCATCACCATCGTGACGCCTTTCTGTCGAAGGGATGAGAAGAACTCCCAGAAGGAGGCCCTGAGCTCCGGGTCGATGCCAACGGTCGGCTCATCGAGGAAGAGGAGCTCCGGCCGATGGATCATTGCGCAGGCCAAGGACAGCCTGTGCCTCATACCGCCGCTGAGATCGCTGGCCAGGTCGTTCTTCCGGTCCTTGAGGTGGATGAAGTCCAGCAACTCCTCCTCGCTGGTTTGGAACGTACGGCCGGGGAGGTCGTAGATCGTGCCGAAGAGTTCTAGGTTCTCATGAACCGTCAGATCAAGATACAGGGCCGATTCCTGGGGCATGTAGCCGATCCGGGTCTTGGTCGTTGGGGATCCGATCAGGCTCCCGAGGACGGTCGCCGTGCCGCTGGTCGGGAGAAGCAGGCCGCAGAGCATTCGGACCAGGGTGGTCTTGCCAGCTCCGTTCGGGCCTAGAAGCCCATAGACCTCGCCCGGCTCAACGGTCATCGAAATCCGATCGACGGCGAGCAGCTTGCCGAATTGCTTCGTGAGCTTGTCGGTCTGCACCGCCGGGGGCATGCCCGCGCATGAAGAGATCGGGATTAATCTCTTTCCGGGCGGGTTGTCAAGGAGTGTCCGGGCCACACTTCACCGCGTCCGAAAGCCCTACTCCGTGGGAAGTCTGCCTGAGGGTGATCGCGCGATGGTACACTTTTCAGTGAAATCCCCAGGTTCCCCCAGCGCCACCGAGAGGAATCCCCAGTGATGATCGGGGTCATATCCGACATCCACTCCAACATTCACGCACTTGAAGCGGTGCTTGGCAGGCTCACGCAGGTTGACCAGATCATCTGCCTCGGGGATGTGGTGGGCTACGGAGCCCATCCCAATGAGTGTGTCGAGAGGGTGAAGGCGTTGAAGATCCCATGCGTTCTAGGCAACCACGACGCGGCATGCATCGGCCTTCTCTCCCTGGGATGGTTCAACCCCCATGCGGCCCATGCCGTGAGATGGGCCGTAGAAGAGGAGCTGGCCAAGGACTCCCTGGAGTATCTGAGGAGCCTCCCGACTTCCAGGCGGATGGAGTCCTTCTACTTTGTGCCCGGGAGCCCACGACGGAGTATCTGACCGATGCTTCGCAGGCTCGGGCCAGCTTTGACCTCTGCAAGGAACAGGTGGTGTTTGTTGGACACACCCACGTTCCCCTGGTCTTCACGGAACGCGGGGGAATCGAGGCGATGGTCCCTTCGGAGGGGAATCGCATATCCTATGAAGGGGCGAGACTGATCTACAACCCCGGGGCCGTGGGACAGCCCAGGGACGGGGATCCAAGGGCAGCATACTCGATCGTGGACGCCTCCTCAAACAGCATAGGGCAGTACAGGGTCGAATACAACGTACAGGAGGCCAGAGCGGACATCATCGAGGCCGGCCTGCCCAGGATTCTCGGGGACCGGCTCACCCTTGGCTGCTGACGCGTGCAACTTAATAGAGGGCGTTCCCCCGGAAACGATGTTGGCCTGCTAGCGGTGTGCCGTCGGTTCCGCCGCTGCTTGGCGGGATTGGTTTGGACCAAACTGGGCCTGAAATATCCATCGTGTTGCCGTGCCGCAACGAGGAGCCGACTATAGCCGACGCGATAGATTCAGCAAGGAAGGCCTTCCCTGGCCGCAGGGTTGAGGTGATCGTCTCTGACAGTTCCACCGACAGGTCCCCCGAGATTGCCCGCACTATGGGCGCCATCGTCGTCACTCCGACGGCCCTGGGTTACGGGGCGGCGTATCGCTTTGGCTTTCAGCATTGCCACGGCAGGTTCGTTGCGATGGCGGATGCCGACGGAACCTACGACCTGATGGAACTGCCCATGCTCATGGCCCCGATGGAGGAGGGAAGGGCAGATCTTGTGATTGGCTCAAGGCTCAAGGGCCAGATGGAGCCAGGCGCAATGCCGGCCCTCAAGCGGCATCTGGGCAATCCGTTTCTGACATGGCTGCTCAACGTACTCTTCGGCGTCGGGGTGACGGACGCCCACTCCGGGATGAGGGCGCTGACGACCGACGCTCTGCGAAGGATTGAGCTTAGGACCACCGGGATGGAATTTGCCTCCGAGATGCTCGTGGAGGCGAGCAGGGCGGGCCTGAGGATCGCCGAGGTTCCGATAAGCTATCGGAGAAGGAGGGGAGCTCCGTCGAAGCTCAGTTCGCTGCGTGACGGTTGGCGGCACGTACGGTACATGATCCGGGCTAGGTGTGGGACGGGGCGCGGCTATTCGTAGCGGATGGCTTCCACCGGGTCGAGCCGGGACGCTCTCCATGCTGGATACGAGCCGGATATCAGCGTGACGGTCACGGCCAAGATGATGGAGAAGGGAATCAGCCAAAGCGGGATGTAGGGCGAGAATCCAGCGGCCGCCCCAGCCAGCCTCCCGATGTTGAGCCGGACCACCAGATACTCCAAGATGCGGGAACCGACGTAGCCGAAAATCACCCCGACGACCCCGCCGACCAAGCCTAGGAGGGCTGATTCGAGCAGGAAACCTTTCAGGACGAACCCGTTCTTGGCTCCGGTGGCCTTCATGATGCCTATCTCCCGGGTGCGCTCCATGGTGGAAACCACCATCGTGTTGGCCGAGCCCAGGGCTGCCACGGCCACGGCAAGGACCCCTATGCTGAGAAGGAAGAGGCTGTACTGGTTGAGCGTTCTCTCGATGGTCTCGGTGAAGTCCTCAAATGTCAGGACGGTGAGGTTGGGGTAGCCGGACTGCACGGCGTCCGCAACCTCCCTCGCCTCCGCCATGCCGTTCGTTGAGAGGACGATGCCCGAAAATGATGTGTCGTTTGTGAACAGGGCAGCGGTCTGGAAAGTGATCAAGAGCGGCACATTGGGCGGAGCCCCGAACCTTGCTTCCCTGCTCTGTCCCACGATGCCGCTGATGGTGAGGTTGTACCGTTCTCCCTCGTCGCTGACCAGCGTGATGCCGTCGCCCACCGATACCCGGCGAAGCCTGAGCAGAATCTGGCTGGCAAGGCCCTCCATGTACCCCGGCCAGCTTCCGCTGTCCAGCACGATCTGGCCCAGGGTTTTCTCGCCTTCGGGGTCAATCGCCGTGACTGTCATGCGTATCTCTCGGTCCCGCCAGATGGCGCGAACGGGGATCGGAGTCGATCGGCCCATGTGGCTTACGACGCCCGGGGTTGAGATGATCTCGTTGAAGATCTCCTGATCTATCCCCACGGTTTCGATCCGGCTTGCCCTGAGTCGGTTGAGTAATCCTCCTCCTTGACCGATGCCGCCCTGGCCCGCGGAGGATGAGTCGTAGACCTCCCTGGGCACGGGCAGGACGATGGCGTCCGAGGCGATGGGGCTCAAGGTGGCTTCAACCGACCTTCTCACCCCGAAGCTCAGGGACAGGATGGCGATTATGGCCCCGAATCCTATGGCAATGCCAAGCACGGTCAGGGTTGTGCGGCCTTGTCTCCTGCTCGTATGCCTCCAGGCCATCGTGGCGATTTCCCGCATCACGCCAACCTCCCGTCTTTGATGTTCAGGGTTCTCTGGGCGTATGCCATCACGTCCGGATCGTGGGTGGCTATGAGCGTCGTCTGTCCCTGCGCGGAGAGCCTTCGCAATGCCTCCAGCACCATCTCGCCCGTCTGGGAGTCGAGGTTGCCGGTCGGCTCGTCGGCGAGGAGGATCGCCGGCTTGTTGATTATCGCCCTGGCGATCGCGACGCGCTGCCTCTCGCCCCCGGAAAGCTGGGAAGGGAGGCGGTTGGCCTTGTCCGCAATTCCCAATGCATCCAGGGCCTCCGTTGCCTTCTCACGCCGTGTCTTCCTGGTGCCGATGCCGGCATAGACCATTGGCATCTCCACGTTCTCGACTGCGGTCAGGACCGAGATGAGGTTGAAGAACTGGAAGACCATGCCTATCCGGAGCGCCCTCGTTTCGGCGAGTTCGTCATGGGTGAGGCTGGTGATGTCCTTTCCCTCGATGAGTACCTTCCCTTCAGATGGTTTGTCCATGCACCCGATGAGATTGAGGAGCGTGCTCTTGCCGGATCCGGAGGGACCCATCAGGGCCAGCGTCTCGCCCCTCTGGATCTGCAGATCCACTCTGTCGAGGGCCCGCAGCAGTTGGTCGCCGATCTTGTAGATCTTGCTCACTCCGACGAGGCTAACCACGACATCGTTGGACAAGTCGGTCCTTGGAATGGCCCGGTGAACGGTTTATATGTGTTGGCTGGAACTGTGGCCGACCATTTTGGAGCTCGACCAAGGACTCACCCTTCACTGCATGTCTCTGTGGGCTGCGGGGAAGGGTGGCGCGCCGGATCCTAGGCTTGCTGGCTCTTGAGTTCCGAGAGCAGGTCGCTCACGGCCCCCGCCATGGCCGGATCTTTGAGCGCAAAGGCCACGAATGCCCGGGCGTAGAGTTCCGGCGAGCCGATGTCGTAGACCGCATCCTCCGGTCGGTTCTCCAGCGCAAGGATTTGGCCCGACTGGGAGAGCGTCATCAGGCAATCGGTGAAGAGCTTCTCGCCCCTTCTCTTGGGCGTCTTGTCGATGGCGTCAAATATCGCGGGCTCCAGCACGTATCTGGCCGAGATGGTGAGGTTGCTGGGGGCCTTCTCGGGGCGGGGTTTCTCGACTATGTCTTTCACTCTGTACAACCCTTTGCCAATGGGCTCCACGTCCAGGACGCCGTAGCGGGAGACGTCCTTGCCGGATACCCTCTTTGCGGCAATGGTTGCCTTGGGGCCCGTCTTGAGGTGGCTGTCGATCAGGCGGCACAGCATCGGGGTCTTGGATTCGGAGTGGATTATCGTGTCCCCCAGGGCAAGGACGAAGGGTTCGTCATCTACGAATCCCCTGGAGAGTTCGACGGCGTCCGCCATGCCGGTCGGCAGCCTTTGTCTGACGTAGCAGATACGGACATTGATCGCGTCTATCTCGGAAAGCTTGTCCAGCTCCGTTGTCTTGTTTCCTGCCATCAACTCTGCTCGCAAAAGCAGGTTCTCATCGAAGTGATCCTCTATCGCCCTCTTCGTTGAGCCCGTGACTATGAGTACATCGGTTATCCCGCTGCTTTGCATCTCCTCGACGACGTACTGGATGCAGGGCTTGCGGCCGACAGGTAGCATCTCCTTGGGCTGGCTCTTGGTGGCGGGAAGCATTCGGGTGCCCAAACCGGCTGCCGGAATGACGGCCTTGGTGATCCTGCCCATCCTGCAGACCCATGGGATAAGGCCTTATTAAGGGTGTCATCCCTCTGCGCAGGTGATCCGAGGGACGGGGGGCGTTGGCACGCCCATTTCTCGACATGAGACGCCATGCAAACGTTCGGATGGGGACGTCTAGCTGGGCGGGAGGGCTACTCTGTCGGGATCCTTGCCCCTCAACAGAGACGACTCGTAGGTAAGAAGGTGGGCGGGGAGCATTCCCGAGACTGCGAACATATGGCGGGATTCCGGGACGGATATGGCATCCCCGATGGCGGTTGTCTTGCCCTCGCAGATCCCTATGGTTCGCACGCCTGCTTCCCTTGCCTCCTTGAGGTTGCGTGCCGCGACGTCATCGCCTTTTCGGAGGAAGAAGAGGCAGGTGTCCTTTGAGCCTGCTTGGAAGAGCTGTTTTGAACCGATGGCAGGCTTCTCCAAGCCGACTGCCCTCAGGCCAGCAAACTCGCTCAAGCGACCCGCCGCCTCCAGTGCTACCGGGTAGAGCTCCTCGCGTCCGAAGAGGAGAATGCTGTCCGAAAGGTACATCTGGGTGGCCAGCACATGCGCCCTTCTACGGATGTCAGGGATGTTTTCCTTGAGCGACTTGCCGAGTTGGGAAAGTTCCTTTCTTGCCTTGTCGATCTGCCCCCTGATTGCGTGGGCCAGCACCAGGGACACGCTGACCTGTCCGGTGAAGATGCCCATCGGAGAAAGGTCCTTTGGGCCCCAGTTGCCCAGGCGGACCAAGTTGTCCACGTAGCTCGCCTCCGAAAGCCCGTTCGCAGTGACAAGGGCGGTCCTGGCCTGGCCTTGTCTGGCCAGTTGCAGCGCCGCGTGAAACGATGTCTGCGGTGACCTAGAGGACATCCCGATCACAAGGTCTCCTTTTGAGGGGCGTTCCGCGGACCTTCTGAACTCGTCTGCCAGGAAGACGCTCGCCCGGATTCCGGCGATATCATCGAGAAGGTAGGAGGAAACGAGGCAGGAGTTGTAGGAGGTCGGGTCGCTGATTAGGTAGAGCCGGTCGGAGTTCTCCACGCCGTCGGCGATGAGCTCGATGCCCATCAAGTCCCCCAGCCCCATGATCAGGAGGAGTTCGGGTTCGAAGTTAATCTCCTTCTCCATGTAGTGCCTGAAACCCAGCCTCCTTTCCGCAAGATGCTGGCGCTCGACCGAGACCCAGCTCCTTTCACCCTCCTTGCCGGAGGCGATATCAAGGATACGGATGCCTTCTGGGCCAAGGACCGCCAGCTCCCCAGCCTCAAGGACCGAGGCCCTATGGGAAGCACCAACAAGGCATGCGGGCTCAGAGGTGACGATGGATGACATCGTCGAGGTACCGACGAATAGGGGCTGATGTCTCCTGCACGCGTAGATCCTGTTGCTTTCCGCTCCGCAGACCAGGGCGAACGAGAAGGAGCCCGAGAGCGTTTGGTATGCGGTGGCTACGGCTGTGGGAAGGGAGTACCCGTTGCGTTGCATTTCCTCAACAAGGTGTGGGATGACCTCGGTGTCGGTTGATGTGGCGAACTTGTGCCCCTTGCTCTCCAACACTGCCCGGATCTTCTCGTGGTTCTGGACTACGCCGTTATGGACGACCGCAATCGAGCCGCGACAGTCCATCACCGGATGGGTGTTCGTCTCGGACACTTCGCCATGGGTTGCCCAGCGGGTGTGGGCCATCCCGGTTCGACCCGGCAAGCTGGCGTAGCCCTGCGCCAGAGGCTCAACCGGCCGGCCAAGCGCCTTGCGGACGTGAAGGGTGCCATCACAAGTGCACATGCCCCAGGAGTCCGTTCCTACGTAGGCCATCCTCGGAATGCTCCGAAGCAGGATGTGAAGGGCATCCTGATTCCCTACATAGCCAACGATTCCGGCCAAGACACCAACCAAAATGAGGTGCGAGGCGTGAGGATATTAACCGGGGTTTGCCTGCAGGGAATTGCCACAGATCGCTCATGGACACCAATCCAATCATTGCCATCAAGGGGCTTTGAGGAGGCGTCCGCGGGAAGAGGGCCGCAATGAGCCTCCGCTTTCCTATTGGGAGAGAATTTCAGATCGAGCCTTCGCGCCGGTTTCCATTTCGCCCTGGAGCACGGGGATGCTGAATGGACTCAAGCCTGCCGCCCTGGTGCCCCCATGCCCCCATGGGAAGGGTTATATCCATCAACGCCAGCGGCGAATGGCCGCGTAGAATCTGCCTGTCTGTTCAGTGGCTTCAGATCACGGAGGGATCTGGTGGCAAAGGAAATCGTCCGTTGCACGAAGTGCCATGCAAGGCTCGGAGTAGTACGCAGGTGTAAGTCCTGCGGCCTCCCGTTCTGCAGCATGCATCTCCAGCCCTCTTCCCATAGATGTGGCAAGACAACGGCCGAGCCCTTCTTGAAGGAGAAAGCCCCCGGTCGAACACCGCGCCACAGGACGCTCTTCGCGGTAGTCCTTGTCCTTGTTGTCTTGGGAGCAGTGATTGGCCTGAGTTCCCTCTGGCGGGGCACCCGGGAGCGGCCGAGCGGCAACCTAGCCCCAGCGGCGCAGTGGTTGAGAGACGAACGGCTGCGGGCCGGCTATGGTTCGCCCAAGAACGAGACCGTGGTCTTGAGGATGAGGGATGTTGGGATGAACGCCATAGTCCATGCGGTGGGATATTTCGACGGCGACAATCCCGATCAGGTTGCGGACATGAGGACCAAGGCCGAGCTCTGCCGGCAGGCTGGCGTCAAGCTCTTCGTTTCAGTCTTCTACTTCACCCGGGATGCCGGCAGGCCGATAGACGCCCGGAAATACGTCACGGCCGATGGGGAGGAGAGGTCGGCTCCCTGCCCCCTGGACTGGTCCTACTGGGAGAAGGCGATACTACCGCAGGCCATGGCATTGGCTGAGCTTGCCAAGGAAGTCCCCATTGCTGGGTTCGTACTCGACACCGAGATGTACAACAGCGACCGGGCGCACATATATTCGAATATGGGCTGCTTCTGCGATGAGTGCTACGACGGCTTCCTGAGTGGAAGGTCGGGCGTTTCGAGCGCTCCCAGGGACAAGGCCCAGCGGTATGACTGGCTTGAGGAGAAAGACCTCCTGGACGACTACTACGACTACCTGAGGAAGGAGACGAGGTCGGTCGCAGCCAAGGTGAGGGCTAGGATCGAAGCTGTGAAGCCGGAGATGCTGCTGGGCTTCCTGCTCTACGACCACAACTGGTACTACCGGGGCCTGGTGGAGGGCCTCGGCACAGCTGAGATGCCCGTCATGGTCTTTGACGAGTCGACCTACACACAGGGATGGGGCCCGCTGGGCATGCAGATGGTCCAGTACTTCCCCTCCATGGACTACAACGCCTTCTACCTGCCCGGGCTCTGGCTGGCCTTCCTGTCGCCGGAGAGGATCGAGTCCGAGGCCTACTACTGCGGCGCCAACTCCGACGGCTACTGGATATTCCCGTTCGACAGCCTCTCGGCCGATCCGGCCAGCCTTTCTGGGGACTTCGTACTGAACGGGTCCCAGCAGGCCTACTGGGACGGGCTGGCCAGCGCGGACTCGGAAATCGCCAAGGATCTCGCCCAAGGGCAAGGGTATCAGAGCTTGATCGCCTACCACGAGAAGTTTGACGCGACCATCTCCTTTCAGCTGGTCGAAGGGGAGGACGCCATAAGGTTAGTGAACGATGGTTTCATCCCCAGGATCGGCCTCAAAGTGGCCATAAACGGCCGGGTGGCCAAGGTGGGACGGATTGAGGTGAAGTCCGAGTCGGAGAGCATCGCCTACGTGCCGGAGTACACCGGGTCAACGGGCATCTACGGACAGCGTGGCCTGAACAGCGTGGCCGTCATGGAGAAGGACGGGACGATCCACCAGCTTCTCGGGTCCACCCCGACCTCGGTTTTCAAGTAACGGAAAAGGGCTTCTTCCGGGCATTCGTGTAGTGGATCTAGACGCGCCGATGCCAGGTCCTGGAAAGAAAGGGCGTTGCGAACTAGGGGCAAACGACGGAACCCATACATCTTAGAGCGTTCCAAAGGTGATAACCTCGGTGCCGGGATGAAGAAGGTCTTGGTCACGGCCGGAGCCTTTCAGAGGAAGGGCGGGGCGGCCAGAAGGCCGTTGTTGGGGGCCGGCTTCGCGGTAGAGGATGCGCCCCGGGAAGGCCCTTTTGTTGATGATGAGCTGATCCCTCTCCTTTCTGGGTGCAGCGCGGTGATCGCCAGCATGGATGGTTACACCGAGAAGGTGTTCCGGTCATGCCCGGAGTTGAAGGTGATATCGCGGTGGGGAGCCGGGGTCGATTCCATCGACATCAAGGCGGCCACCCGCCATGGCATCGCGGTGACAAACACGCCGGGCTTTCTGGCCCAATCCGTTGCGGACATGGCCATCGGCCTGATGATCTGCGTCGCACGAAGGCTCGTGTACGCAAACGCCATCTCCAGGGCAGGAACCTGGACGGAGGTCGAGGGCTCAGCAGTTCATGGCAAGTGCCTCGGCATAGTCGGATTGGGAAGCATAGGCACCGAGGTTGCCCGGAGGGCTGAGGGCTTCGACATGAGGATCATCGCTTCTGACCCAGCCCCAAGACAGAAGGAGGCAGCCGAACTCGGCGTTGAGATCGTCCCCCTTGAGCGACTGCTCAAGGAGGCCGACTTCGTCACCCTTCATGCCCCCTTGAACCCGCAAACTCGGAATATGGTCGGCGAAAAGCAGCTCAGGATGATGAAGCCCACCGCCTACCTCATAAACACGGCCAGGGGAGGGCTTTTGGATCAGCCGGCTTTGCTTCGCGCCCTCAGGGATGGCTGGATAGCGGGCGCGGCCCTGGATACCCTCGCGATCGAGCCCCCGTCGAAGGACGACCCCATACTGAAGGAGGAAAGGTGCATAATCACCCCGCACAGCGCTTTCTATACCACGGAGGCGGTGCAGCGGGTGAACGCCCAGGTCTGTGCGAACATCATCGATGTCCTGTCGGGACGAATGCCTGAATTCATAGTCAACCCGGAGGTGCTGCGGCCTGGGGGACAGCGGTCCTAAGGGGTTTCTTTGACCGCGCTCGACACCATGACGCTCTTGATGCAGATTGAGATGAGCGGCCGGAACGTCAGAACGGAATACGTTTATGAGCATCGACCGTGGCTGAGATGACCATGGGGCGTAGCGGAACGCGGACAAGGGCTAGGGTACAGGAGATCTTGAAGAGACACAAGGCCCAGTTGCGCGAGCAGTTCAAAGTGAAGGAAATAGGGTTTTTCGGCTCATGTGTCCGAGGGGAGGACTCGGAGCAAAGCGATGTGGATATTCTCGTCGAGTTCTACGATCGGGTGGGATGGGAATTCATTGACCTCAAGGAGTTCCTGGAAAAGATACTAGGCAGAAAAGTGGACATGGTAACGGTGGGAGGCCTGAAGCCGCAGCTGAAGGAGAGAATCCTGAAAGAGGTCGTATATGCGTGAAAAGGAGAGATCATAAGCTCTACGTCGAGGACATACTCCAATCCATGGATAGAATCGAGCGTTATACCCGCGGTCAGACCTTTGAGAGATTTCGGAGAAGTGAGATGGTCGCGGATGCAGTCATACGAAATCTCGAGATCATTGGGGAGGCGGCGAGGAGCATACCACAGGAAGTCAGGCAGAGGCATCCCGACATCCCGTGGACGAGAATGATCGGACTGAGGAACATCGCCATTCATGAGTACTTTGGCGTCGACTTGGGCATCATCTGGGAGATCGTGCGAAGGAACCTGCCGGAGACCAGGTCGAAGATCGTCGCGCTGCTTGAGAAGCCCGAGAAGGATTCTTCTCCCGCAAAGAGAGGCACTTAGAATTCGACTGTGAATTGGCAGAGGCTGCCTTCTGGTGCCTTCCTTCGTGATTGTGGCCATCGCAATAGCACCGTGGCGGTGGCTTTGACGTGTTCAATTGAACTTTGATGTGCTCTTTGCAGCTCGTACCGCAGCACACCGCGGTGCCGACGCCAAGAGGCAGCTGATATCCTTTTTCGGATTCCTGCCCGCGGACAGTTGGCCGCAGCTCAATGAAGAGGCCCCTGGTCTAGGAAGCGATCACGCGGCTAGGTTTCGCCATCTCTCGTTACATGGGAGGCTGACGGGTGCTCTTCAGAGCCTATCCTCGTGTTCTCTCTTGAAGCTCCTCCTCAGACCTTTGACTTCCCCTAGGAGGGAATTCCGGATTCCAAGCTCCCTCCGGGCAAACCCTGCCAGTAGGTCGTCGAGGGACTTGGCTCCTCTCTCTTCTTTGAGCCTCTCCAGCATTCCTCGGGTTGTCTGCCTGATGGTGATAGTGGTTGCCATTGGACTGGCGGTTGAAAGGGACTTTGTCAATCCTACCCTCCTCGCTACACCATTCTGTCGCTTTCCATTGGCATGGTGTTTCAATCTACATCTCACGTCCTATAGGTGGCACCTACCACGTCGGGGATTGGCCTCCGATTCTGCTCCTTCCGGGGCCACCTCTTCAGCTTCCTCCTCTTCTCCCCGTATTCGATCAGTTTGCCGTCTTCGCCGATTGCCAAGACCTTGCTCTTACCACGTGACATGCGGTGGAGAAGGAGGCCCATCAGGGGAGCGCGGATGGAGCAATACATGACCACCCTGCCCAGGTCGGCGTGGTTCAAGTAATCCCGCTTGGCGAGTTCGTCAAGGTCACCTGCCTCATCCCAGGAC
>Ga0315309_1001264_pt1 | contig 15183 bp, 9 predicted proteins | sample TDP4_MG_FD_203080 | JGI IMG/M metagenome (GOLD analysis project Ga0315309, IMG submission 203080) | Freshwater sediment microbial communities from Lake Towuti, South Sulawesi, Indonesia - TDP4 | ecosystem: Environmental > Aquatic > Freshwater > Lake > Sediment | place: Indonesia: South Sulawesi... | reverse complement strand
TAACCAAATGAGCTGTCCCCTTGCATATCTCATTCATAGAATCGGCTTTAACCCTACTGATATAATAGAGAGAGCACCAGCCCATGGTCAGCCATCAAGCTGGAAGACCACACCGCTTCGCATGATGGGAAACCAATCGACCTTATGCTTAAGCTTCAAGGGAAAAGTGTTGGGTTCTCTAACCGGGAACTCCTGAAGAGTCTTGGTTTTTGAACGATGGCTCCGAACCTACAATCTGGAGCGTGCCGGATTCCAACTTCACTAGGCACACTTAGAAGAGTACAGTCCTGAACGCTTGCGTCGGCCTTAGACTAAGACTTCCGTGAGAGAGGAGTGCTATGATTAATACACTTAGGATATCGAACTCCTCAAATAGTCTGGAGTCAACAACTGGGGTGTCAGGATGACCGCGTATATAGTGAACCTGCGGTTCAAATTTCGTTTGTCAGAGGCAGGGTTGAGGGCATGATGAAACGACACATTCGGCCGCTTCAGATGGAGAGGTTACTCGCTTTGCCCTGGAATCTGTTGGAAGAAGCAATTCAGAAGCACGGCCATTGTTCTGTTGCCATGTTTTTTTCTATTGTACTGCTGATTTTCTTTTGGAGAGCCATATTCTTGGGTGAGGTAATTCTTCCGGTGTCTGTCCTGTATACACAGCCCCCTTGGAATGCGGAACTGCCGCCATACCTTCGCACCGCAGACCGAAACAATCTTCTTAGCGACATTGTATACCAGTTCTTTCCTTGGGCCCAGTTCACAGTTGACAGCTTCAAGAATTCACGTGTGCCTCTTTGGAACCCGTATCAGGCTTGCGGATTGCCATTCATAGGAAATGATCAGTCAGGAGTCTTTTTCCCCCTCAATGTCTTGTACCTTGTTCTTCCGTTCTTGACTGCTTGGAATTCCATTCAAATGATAATACTGTTCATTTCGGGCTTCTCTTCCTATCTTTTTGCGAGATCCATACGCATGGGGAATATCGGTGCGGTTGCTTGCGGCATCTCGTTCATGTTCTGCGGGTTTCTCATTGTTTGGTTGGGATACCCACTTTCTAAGACAGCAGCTTGGTTGCCTTTGCTCTTCCTGCTCAGCGAGAGGCTTGCAACTAGAGGGGACCTAAGATCTTCGGCCTTTCTCGCGGTAACCGTAGGTATCCAGTTTCTGGCAGGGCATATTGAAACCTCGCTTCACATTATGTCTGCGACATTGCTATACCTCCTGTTCCGGATATATACAATCAGAAAAGAAGACCCGCAAGTCTTGGGCAGAAGTCTACTTCTTGCGATCGTGGCGCTAGTTTTGGGCGTATCGCTGGGCGCTTTACAATTGCTTCCGTTCTGGGAATACCTGACACAAAGCGATTCCTTAGTGCATAGAATGGCTTCGGAACCATATTATCTTCCCAGCAAGGCGATGATAACGCTCCTCGTTCCAAACTTTTTCGGGAATCCTGCGTGGGACAACGCGTATATATCCGCGTATTGGGCTCGGTTCACAAACTACAATGAGTCTGTTGGAGGATTTGCGGGTGCAGTGATTTTTCTTTTTGCAATCCTTGCGATCGCATACAGGTCCCGAGATAGAATCATACTTTTCTTTTCGGGACTTGCCCTCATCAGTGTCAGCGTCATATATCGCTTCCCCGTAGTCTTCGAGATCGTCAAGTCTGTCCCGATGTTCAACGTAGCTGCGAACCAAAGGATGTTGCTGCTGGTGGCCTTCTCGATCTCAACATTAGGAGGTTTCGGAGTCGATCTCTTTCTCAAGAGAAGGCTCTGCGTTCGTAAGACATTGACCATAAGTCTACTCTTCATTATGGTTTGGGTGCTACTTGGGTCTGGACTGATACTTCTATTGGCGCCTGAGAATCCACTAACGATTATCCATCACTATTCATCGCTTTATGGTCCGATCTTTGTAGCTCTCAAAGTCGTACAGATTCTCATTCCTGTCCTTTCTGTGTATATGATAGTTCTCGTAGTAGCCGTTTCATCTCAGGCCAAGACCCGTAGAAAGATCATTGCTGGGTTGACGCTGACCATAGTGGTACTTGAAAGTTTTTCTTTCGCATACGGCTACAATCCAATGGTAAATTCCGCCTCCGCGACCTATCCGGAAACGGGACTCATCGGCTTTCTTCGCACCGACAATTCAACCTTTAGAATACTTCCATTGACTGCAATGATGCCTCCAAACACAGCCATGGTCTACAAACTGTCTGACCTCCGTGAATATGACGCTATGTCGATGAGACGCTACAAAGAAGTTCTCAACACGGCTGGAGGATTCAGGTTGGTGCAACAAATGACATTCGACTATAGGTCGCCTCTTCTGAATCTAATGAACGTGAAGTACTGTGTTGTACGTTCGCTTGGATTTCCGTTGAACGTGACTGTCGATGTCAGCCAAGATCTTAAGGACCAAATTGTCGAAATCACAAACGCAACCTACTATGGTCAAAGTGTTGTCTCAACCCAAGACAACCTCTGTGCTATTGCTGTCATGCTGGCTGCACCTGCCGGAAGAAAAGATATTGCACATACAATGGTATTTCATTTGAGAGAGAGACCTGACTCAACCAGAGACATAGTTACAATCTCTATTGACAGTTCGACCATAGGGCCAGACAACTGGCTAGTCTTCTTCTTCAAACCCATACCAAACTCGGCAAATAGGAGTTTCTACTTTTGCTTCAGTTCGCCAGAACTCAGTACAGGCAGAGCAATATTCCTAAAGATGTCGACGAAAGATGCTTACAAGGTGGGACAACTTTTCTCCAACGGAAAGCCAACAGATGGGGATCTTGTGTTCAGAACTTTTTTCGCGACTGCTGAAAGTCGTAGGTTCTCGCTTGAATATGTTGGGCCAGATGGTCAGGTCTGGAAGAACAACGATTTTCTGCCAAGAGCCTTCATCGTTCACAAAGTGAAAGAAGCGTCTAATGATAGTGAAGTGCTGGATTGGATGAAGAAATCATCTTGGCCGAGCTATGCTGAATGTGCGATTACATCTGAAATTGTACCCTTCAGCGTTCTGTCCGCGTTAGATAACGCCCCGGTTCACGACGGATCAAGTGTCTCAATAGTCTCCTACGAACCGAACAGAGTCCGATTGGAAGCGCACGTTCAGAACCCTGGATTTCTGATACTTACCGACAACTGGTTCCCGGGCTGGACGGCATATGTAAACGGGCAATGCAAGCGTATGTTTCGAGTCTATCATACCTTCAGAGGAGTGTTCTTGGAAGCAGGCAATCACATAGTGGAATTTGCATATGAGCCATTGACATTTTCTCAGGGGCTCTCCGTAACAACGACAGCACTTGTGATCTTGCTTCTCATGCTTGTCCCATCGAGAACCAGAAAAGTGAAGGTATCCCGTGCTACTGGTCAAAACTAGAGCGTCATGACCGTCAGATGATCATGGGAAAACGATTATCCAACTTCCTAAGAATACGAGAGATCCATATGGCCTTCGCGTAGCATGCGAGAGAAACGGTTCAACCCCGCAGTGTAATTCAATACTTCTCAGTGGTACCTCTTTTTCACCCTGTGGTGACACATCTCAAGACGTAGGTCCGAGTCTTCTTTCAGGCTTCAGAGGTTCTCCAGACGGATAAGCAGGCCTTGCGAGTCAAGGCCCTCGAAGATGTGATCTTTTGGACCGCATCAGCTGAGAGATAGATTCCGGATGATAGCGAAGGCACAAGAACTCATCTCTCCTTCTTCGCGACCACATAGATCTCACCCGGGGCATAGAAAGAGTCAATAACCTCAGCAACGCGCCGAAGACCAGCTTCCACCTCGTTCAGCTGATCCGTCAACCTCTCATTGATGACATTCATCCTCTCATTGAGTTGATCCGTCAACTTTTCGCTAACAACATTCATCCTCTCGTTCAGCTGATCCGTCAACCTCTCATTGATGACATTCATCCTCTCATTGAGTTGATCCGTCAACTTTTCGCTAACAACATTCATCCTCTCGTTCAGCTGATCCGTCAACCTCTCATTGATGACATTCATCCTCTCATTGAGTTGATCCGTCAACTTTTCGCTAACAACATTCATCCTCTCGTTCAGCTGATCCGTCAACCTCTCAGCCACATAGGCGGCGATATTCTGCTGCAATCTTCTGACAGGGGACAAGCTTTTTTGCGAGTGCTTGTGAGACAAGATTCTATGTCCCTCCATATTTGTTTCCTACAGAAATTGTCCTTCTTTCACCACATGGCCGAATGCGCGGTCGGTCTGCCCCGCCTCCTAGAAAGCTCGCAGAAACGGAAGGTGATATCTGGTACCTCTCGTTTTCTCCAGATTGCAATATCCTTAGGCCTTCGTCCCACACCAAGAACTCAAGTAACTCTCGACTGTACATCCTTACGTGATCAGGATCCCTCCAGAATTCGTGAAGCTGGGTATGTAGAGACGCCGGGTTCGGAGTCACCATGACGAGAACGCCGTGTTCGTGCAAACTTTTCTTGCAAAGTGATATCAATTGCCTTGCCTGCTCCTGAGGTAAGTGTTCTATAACATGAGCACAGAAGATCCCATCGAACTTCTGGCGGGATTCAAGAAGAAAGCGCAGAATATCTTTCTGAATCACTCGAAGCTTTTTTCTTCTACAGATTCTTACCATACCGGGATCGTTATCGACTCCGACGACAGCTTTTCCCTCTTTCCTAAGTAGCTCAAGGAACTCTCCTCTGCCGCATCCCAAATCCAAGACAGTTTTGCAAGTTTGGAAGAATCTGACGTAGAACGAGTATCTGTCGTAGAGAACTTTTTCGTCAAATTTCATGTATTCATAGAACTTTGATGCCATTTCTTTCAACTCTTGTCCGATAACTTCAACTGGAGAGGTTATAAGTTTCTTTGGCTACGCCAGCGTAGGAGGACTCTGCCTTAGAGCGACCAGAAGATTGTGGGCAAAGCAAGTGTATAGCAAAGTATGCATCACTCGAGGCCTTTCCAAGGTGACAGGACAAAATCTCAAAGGGCACAAGCACTTAGCATCAGTAGTGACAGGTTTGCTGGACTGGAAAGAGGAGTTTGGCAGATTTGGGGACATAGAGTACGCCTTCGATTGGCCGGAATAGCGGCCGTCTAACGGCTGAACATGTCTCTTATGGAGAATCTCTCCGTCAGGAGAGACTGTAAGACATGATATTCACTGTATGGTTCTACAGCCCAATGGGGCATCTTGAACAATGGGAAGATCTCTCTGTCAGTTCTTCTTCTTCTCTGTTGAATTGAATCACGTTTCTTCATAAGGAGATCGAAATTGTCTATCAGGTCGCTGTAGGCAATAAGGTCGCTGACCAATATCCGTGGGACCGTGACGCTTTCCTTAAGTCGTTTGAGGTCTGAAGGTTTGTCCATTCTAAAACTACCTGTGTGGAGGTCTGCCAAGAGTAGTGTTCGCTTCAAGGACAAGATGAGACTCGCCGGCAGCACCTTACACAGATTTTGATGCTCATAGTTTTTTATTATGGTGTACAGCGGGTTTCTGATGTGTAATACGCGCAGTTGGTGAATTCCGAACTGGCCTGCCGTTCCGAAATGGTGATGATAGGCTACTGACCTAGGATTGTACGTCACCCTGTAGCCCTCAAGCCATAATCTCCACCCGAGGTCGACATCTTCGAAATATGCGAAATAGTCATCATCAAATCCTCCTGTCATGAGGAAGATGTCCTTTCGTATCAACATCGACGCGCCTGTAGCGAAAAGTGTTGGCCCCTCTACGTTGAATCTTGGATGATCCTTTTGCTGGTATCCCTCTTGAAAACCAACACCGTAGAAGTTGGACCCGCCACCTGCATAGTCAACCTTTTGACCGTCCCAAGAGAGTATCTTGGAACCGACGGAGATCGTTTCCTTTTGAGATGTAGGTTCGATCAACTCCAGTAGCCAACGCTTGTCGACCTTCATGTCATTGTTAAGAAAGACAAGGTATTCCCCTATGGCTTTCCGAGCACCTTGGTTGTTTGCAGTGGCGTAACCAACATTTCTTTCATTTGTGATGACATTGACCTCCGGATATGTCTCACGAACGAAGTCAACTGAGTCGTCAGTCGAACCATTGTCAACAACGATAGTCTCGACAAGATGACTTGGATAGTCTGTCTCCCCTATAGAAGACAGAACGAGTTCCAGATGTTTTCTACCGTTAAGATTCGGAATGATAATTGAGACTGTGGGCAGAGTATCGACGACGGGCACCTTCCTTCACCTCCTCAAACATGACTGGTATATTGTTCTGAACTTCTCAACAACAACATTCCATGTATAGTTTCTCCGCACCTTGTTCCATCCGTTCCTTCCCAGCGTTGACGCCAAGCTTCGATCACCTAGAAGCTTGATTATGGCCTCGGATAGCTCGGATGTTCTGCCATAAGCTACCAACAAGCCATCTTCGCCGTCGCGAATAACGCTTGGGATCGCCCCGGACCAAGTTCCTATTACGGGCTTCTTGCAGGCCCATGCTTCGAGGTAAGCAATCCCAAATGACTCGTATCTAGACGGAAGAGCGAATACATCGCAGGAGGCAAAGATTGCGGGTTTTGCTTCTTCAGAAAACCTCCCAACCGATATCACCTTGCTCCTTGATTCAGGATCAAGTCTCTCAATCCTCCTCTCAAGCACAAAGTTGAATGCAGTCGGTGCCCCTGCAAGCACAAGCCTCGCATCCGAGAATTGTGTCCACACTTCCTTCATAGCTTCAAGAAGGATATCTACGCCCTTATGAGCAACCATCTGTCCCACAAACAGGACTATTGGCTCATTAGACAGGCCTATCTTCGCTCTAAATTCTCTACCGTTTGCACCGTCGAATTCGTGCAGATCCACACCGCATCCCACGACATGAATCGTCTTGGCATCCAAACCCTTCGATACCAGATAGTTTCTTTCATGTGTGGTGTTTGCGATGAGCGCATCACAGCGCCTCATGATCTTGAACGAGCAAGGCCTATTGAAAGACCAGTCGTCTTCCGTGTGAATACCACAGTGGAAGACCAACGGCCTTCTATTGATTCTTTTCGCAACGTACGCATAGTACATGTGCATCAAGGGAAAGGATGAAGCCATTGCTATATCGTAATCTGAACGAATCGTGGCGAGCAGCATCTGCGGTGATATTGGGCCGTTATATACCGTCCTGGAGATGTCATTGAGTGGGACATGCCTATGGTACATGTGATTTTGTAAGACAAACAGAATCCGTCCGAGCGCATTGAGAACAGGGAACCTGAAGATTTTGACGCCATTCATGTTTTGTGAGCCCTTTGGGAGCAGGGGGCTTCTGGGATCAACGAACCCATCACAATTGTAGACATTGAGTGTGTAAACTGTAACAAGGTCCCTATACTGTTGGACCAATCCTTCCGATATCTTTCTGACAAGGTGTTCAGTTCCTCCGATTGCAGGATAGTAGCCTTGAACAAGATGTAGGATCTCCAAGTTCCTCCCCGTATTGGACGTCACAGCAGTTTGCGTCTCATAAAGGCGTTATAGTTTGTTCCACACCACGTACCTACCATTTCTGCAAGATGGTAAAGGAGGCTGTAGACAGAGTAAGCTAGACTCCGGAGAACTCCGATACCGCATTTTCGCAGATATCTCACATCATCTCTGACAAGCCTAGCCGTAATCACGAGAGCGTCCCTCAACCTCTTGACATTTTCTCTGTCTAAGATGAGCTTATTGGCTGTCGCGTCAACGAATGCTCGATCGAAAATGGTCCAAGGTAGATAGTTGTGGGAATGATATACCATTGATGTAGGCTCATAAAGGGTCTTGTGTCCTGCCTCAAGAACTCGCTTTGCCCAATCTATGTCCTCTCCAAATTGGATTTTCGAATACGGTATTGCTTCCCAAATGGTTCGCTTTATGCAGGAACTGATATCGTGGAAGCTCACAAGAACCCTCTTCTCATATGGACTCATCCTGTCATACTCAGTTCTACTACCTATGAAGTTGATCTTTCTTTCAGCGCTGCCTGTGAGATCAGACAACACCGCTCTCCGTACTATTGGATTTGAGTTGGGTCTTGGGAGTATCCTGCTGCAAACCCCTGCGATTCTCTGATCATCGGCAAATGGCCTAATCAGGTTTTGCAGCCAGAATTCATCGACAGGCTCTGCATCTTGGCTGATGTAAACCAGAAAGTCCCCGTGCGACAATCTTGCGGCCAAGTTTCGTGTTTCGCCGTGATTGAATTGCGATGGATCAATCGTGTGTAATCTTACGGGAAACCTACGAACGATGTCGAGAGTCTTGTCGGTTGAGCCCGAGTCGATTACGATCACTTCGATTGGCCGTGTGGTTTTCTGTCGAAGGACTCCTGTCAGACAGCGACCCACATCTCTTTCTCCGTTCTTTGTAAGGATGATCACTGTGATGACTACAGTTGATTTTCGAGAAATGTCAAGTGATTGAGCATGCGAGTCGCTATTATCTATGTAGAGGATGCCAGCCATGTTCAGTCGCTTAGTCGGAGCGGTCAGATCGGTCCTAGCTCCGATTTCACGTGACACGTTTCGTCATCTCAACCCGGAAGATGGCAATTCCCAGCTCGCGCGTATCTGGAGAGATCCCGTATTCAATAGGTTTCCAAGTATTGACAGCTATCTTCAACGTCTGTGTGATAGGATTCAGTAGCGCTTGGGGAATGAGAGCTTGGAACTCAAGTGGACCTGCACGCTCGATCACGAGGCTGTCCAATAGGTTATCATTAACAGCAATGTCAACGTTTGCCTTAGGAACTGAGGCAGGTCTACTTGCGGCAAACAGGATACGTATCATGATGCCCGAGTCGCCTTGGGTCATAAGTCTAACGAAAGCGACCTTCTTCGTAAATCTGTAGGTAGCATTCAGTTTCTGCTCGACCTCCATAGAGTGAAAACCCTTTATCAACCCGACACTCCTTTCGTCCATAGTCAGATTTACAGCATTTAGGTTCGGGATGGCTTCCAGTCGGTAAACGTCTAATTCGCGTTTTTCATTCTCAATTCCTTGTGGTAATTTTTGCAAAGTCCATGGTAGCATGGATACACCAATGTCAAAGCTTCTCACATATCTCGTCCAGTACGTACCTGAGACTTCATAGGCGAAGTCGTCAGAAGGGTCTACGAGAAACACGCTACGCTTCTGGTCAATCCATCTCTTTGCTTGATCCACGAATACCGAACTGTTGGGCATGCGCCACATCATCATCGAAGTCTTGCCGTAGACGTACTTGAGCGGAAGCGAGATGCCAGTTCGAATTCCTCTGTCATTACACAGAACCATATCTCTGTCATCAAAGAAGGAGGCTATCCTTTCGACCTGATCTAGGAACGTGTCGTAGTCGGAGTGGACAAGTATGAGGGTACTCATATGCAATGAGCTTGCAAACAGGTAGACGAAGAGCCCGGCCGCGATGACGCGTCTCGCCTGCCTGAAACTCAATCTATTGTTGATGCGCTCCCATCCGACCTTTCCGATATGCTCCAGTGCGAATCCGACCAGTATGATCATTGACGGAATGATTACAGTCACATACCTCCTCATGCACCAAGGAAACACGGGGTTGTTGAATATGTTGATGAAGTAGACCAGGGAGAAGATACCGGCAAGTCCCAGAAAGAGCCGGGTTACCCGTGACGTTTTCTGCCCGATAAGCAAAGCTGCTCCCAAGAACGCTAGTGCTACTCCGACATCAGTTAGGTACCAACCGAGAACTACCAACGTCTGCCCTGAACTGAACTCTGGAATGGTCGCAGGTCGTACGAAATATCCATAGGCCCACAACATCAAAATCGCTCCGCCAGCGACATATCGAATTGCCCTCCATGGGATCAGCATCAGCGTTTCTCTGAGCTTTCTTCTTAGTAAGGCAACAGACCCTAGGACTAAGCAGACAGCTAGGATGAACACCAGCAGATATATGTGAAAGGTGATTCTCGTCGCGATCCTACCATTCGTCATGTTGTTCAACTGATCCAAGACATAGGGCATGGCTAGCTGTTCCACGTATACAATCCAGAACGTCCCAAGAAGGACTAGCGTGACGATGAAGTAGACTCTAGCTCCTTCCATCTTTCCCTCCAACAGCCAGTACGCTATGACAGCAACTAGCGGTAATATTGCGATTAACGCATCTATTCTTGTGAAAAACAACGCGCCAAAGCACATGGCGGAGGTCATGGCTGCGAATCTGTCTGGACTCGAGTTGACTTTGCCAAAGGCGAGTATTCCGGCAAATGTTAGAAGCTGCATAAGCATCTCCGGAGCTGGGTACCTAGCGAAGAAGATTTGAGGAAAGTTTGCCACTAGGAGAAGCGAAGTGACGGCAGCGGTTCTCCAACCAAAAAGCCTCATTGCAACCATCGAGACGCCTATAGTTGAGAGGAGAGCTAAGAGGGGGGTCACATACAAGGCAATTCTCAACCCCAGTATTGAGTATGCTATCGCTAGTAAAATCTGATAGAGGTGAAAGTGAGCCGGAGTGATTTCACCCGTTCTCGCATCAGTGATGTAGAATCCATAGTACTGGAATGCTTGAAAGGCCTCCTTAGCAGTAGTCATGCCGTAGAAGTTTTCGAGAGCCGCCTCGCTCATATCGGCAACTATTGAATCTTGAGCTAGTATTGCTGCTGACTTTGCAATGTTTACTGCCGTGCTGACATAAACGCCTGCATCATGCATACTTGTGATCAGCTCAGAGGGCCGAAAGAAAAAGCCTATACCCAATATCAACAAGATGATGAAGAATGCTGTGCGGCGCGTCATGTTAAGTTCAAGGCTGCTGGCCGCCCTTAGACTCGGTGGCTTGATGGCAATCATAACACCGCAGTAGAACAAGACAGAGATCGCGAGGTTTCCTAGCGAGAATAAGCCGTACATGGCGAGCGCCAATCCTACTAAGCTGGCAAAGGTCAGGCTAAAAACCATCACCAGAAATGAGTCATCAAGAGAAGTGAGTGATTTCCCCTTGCTCAACGCTCTCCGAGTCAAGTATCCTGGGAGGAAGAATATGATTGGTGTAGCGATGATAGGAACCTGCATCGAATACCGCCCTTGTATCCGAGCCTATGGGATTTATTACGTTATCGTACCCGATATGGCCGGCTTGGAGGTCGCCTTCAACTCGCCTCTTCAGGGCTACGATTCGCTTTTTTTCAGGTAAACTCTGGATCGTGCTACTCCTTCCAGGTCTTGGTCCGCTGGTAGGAGATGCCGTACTCATCCAAGATTATGCCGTATGCCCTCATCACTAATGGATCTCCGGCCTAGGAGCCCTAGCTCCTCTACACCCTCGCCAACTCGGTCGAGAAGCACCTCGACGATGATGAAGAAACGCTCAGGATAAGGATAGAGAGCACGGCGAAAGGCCTCGTCACGCTCTCAGAAGATCTGGAGATGAAAGGCTACCAAGACAGCCGCTTTAATAAAATCAAACGTCAGATTCATGGTGACCTTTGCGAAACTCGCATTGAAGAACATACGGATACCCTATACGTCCAACGTAATCAAACGACTCATGGGCGAGATCCCTAAACGCTGCAAACACAAATAGATGCACTGGAGCACTGAAGGCTTAGAGAACATCCTCCAAATCATCCTTGTAAGATACATGAACCCACAATTCTACAAACAGTTCTGGAAGACATATATCCACCCATCACGATACCAACTCACGCTCACAACACCGATCTAACCCACCACTTCACAGGACGAAGATTTTTGCTACCAAGGAACGAATGAGGCGGCCTGGTGTGAGATGAGTCGTTCTACCCGGACCCAATGTATGTTCGCTTCGCTCACAAAGAGAGAACGCGTTTCCCACCTGTGGCTTGCACCGGAGAGTGAGCAACCGGAAGGGGTGAGGACAAAACCCCAAAGCTGTTAAGACTTGGCAGACGTATATGATGATGAAAGCGAATCGGAGTGTCCTGTCGGTGTTTCACGCACAATGATAAGAAAAGATGCTCTTCAGGTTTTCGGACCAAAGTATCTCACCCGCAAGATGCTTGTGCTATCCGTTCTCGGAGAGTACAAGATCACTCGTTTTCTTGAGGTAGGCTTTGGCAGAGGCGACTTCATGTTTACTCTCGCTCGCATGGGATGTGTAGGGAAAGGAATTGATCTGTCATACAAAACTGTGAAAGATGTTCAAGATACCATTGATCAGAAGGGATTGCAAGGTAGGCTCGGTGTCCAACAGAGAGATCTATTCGAGATGGAAAGGGATGAAGAGAATGATGCAGTATTTGCTTTTGAAGTCTTGGAACACATTGAGGAAGATGAACAAGCAGTTCGCAGGCTCGCTTCGCTGCTGCGTACTGGCGGCATACTTGTTCTTTCAGTCCCAGCGCACGAACGTTTCAGAGGACTCACAGACGAGTTGGCTGGACACTTGCGTCGGTATGAGCGAAGGCAGATCATACACCTCCTAGACGAAAACGGGTTCAAAGTCAGAAAGATACTCAGTTACGGGTTTCCAATCTTACTGTTGATAAAGAGAGTAAGAGATGTCCTTGACAAGTATTGTTCAAATAGCCTGTTGAAGAGGACGATCCGACACCGAACTACTGTCAGTGGAACTTACCGACCGTACGAAACAAGATTTCCTACCCTTGTCTCCGTCATAAATCGCTTTCTTCTTCCGATAATAGACTTAACCCAGGGACCGTTCCTAGGCTCAGACATAGGTGAGGGATAGATAATCGTTGCCGAAAGAACAAGACTGCATCATGCAAGTTGTGGCGTTAAACCGGAAGGCGGCCGGACCGACTAGAGCAGTCGCTTAGCCGTGGGGAGGCCTCTCAGCCAAGAACGTGATGCTAACGTCTCTTGCAAGTAGCCTAATTGCTGCAGTGCAAAACTGACTGCTAGTAGGAAGAGTATTGGGAATATTTTCATTGTTGAAACGTTCTTTCTTATGATGTTTCGGGTCGACCAAAACCTCAGTTTTAGATAGTCAGAGACTCTACCAACTTTCCTCTTGAAGTGGTAGTTGCCCCTTCCCCTTAGCATTTGCCATCTAATGAAAGAGATCAAGTCCTTCCGTGGCTCATGCCAGACGACTACGTTTGGACAGTGCCTTATCCTTACGCCTGCCATTGCGAGCCTATGAGAGAACTCCGCATCCTCTCCCCCTGCATAAGCAAAGCTTTCGTCAAACAGGCCATGTTTTTCGAACACCGTTCTCCGAGCCGCAAAGTTGCATGATGAAACATGACTTGTGTATCCCTCTGGTGAGACCCGCCAGATTCTTTCGAAGCCAGCGTTGGCTCCTCCAGGCGATCCGAGTTCTGAAATGCAATCGCCTAGCAATGTTGATTTTGGAATCTTCGTGTTGCCTGCGATCACTTCCGCTTGTCTGTCCAAGTCAAACTCCAGTTTGATATTGGCTAGAAAATGCCTGTCAGCGATGCAATCTGAATCCATAAAAGCTATTATTTCTCCCTTTGCGGTCCGTATGCCCACGTTTCTTGACTTGGCCGGCCCCAATCTCTCGTTGTTCCTGATTGTCTGCCAAGGAAATTGTCTAGCTATATCCGGGCTAGCGTCACTAGACCCGTCGTCAACAAGAATGACTTCGTAATCACTCAAAGTCTGCTGCTCGATAGAGCGCAGAGCCTTCTCCAAAGTGGCTGACGAATTGTAGAATGGAACCACTATAGAGATCTTCACCTTTTCCAGATGCCTCACTCATGCAGTGATATGCATTTCCTCCTTATTGCTTTCTGTGTAAGCACTGAACTCTCGGACATAGACTACCTAGGGTATAGGCGGCGTTCTTTTCAGCGCTCAGTCATCTTGGAGAGTTCTATTGCGTATGTTGAATTGCCAGTCTCGATCAGAACGCCATCGGCCGATGCAATCATTTTCCGGAATTCCGCCTCTGCTCTAAGCTGTCTAACACTCCTGTTAGGATGTCGCTTGCGGCTCTTCGACTTCTTCGAACCCACAAATGAGGCTTCGGAGAATGTGACGCGCCGCCGAGTGGCCTAAAGAGGAAGTGGCAGATGAACTCGTAAGAAAGCCGCCGGAGTCGAAGTTGACGAAGTCTGACAACCTGACCAAGGTCACGATAGCCGCACAGGATACCTTCAGTTCACTAGGCTCACTCAAGACCTATGAGCACAGAGGGAAAGCGAGCCAAGGGCCTAGTCGTTTAGGCGCTAAAAAAACGGAGGCAGTTAAGGACTAATAGGCGCGTCTATGTGATAGAGGCGAATCGAAGTGCCAAGTCTGTGTTTCTGATATGAAAAGAACGATGAAAACTCCTCAAGTATTCGGGCCGAAGTATCTCACACGGAAGATGCTTGTACTCGATCTTCTTCGCAACTACAGAATTGGCAGGTTCCTCGAGGTGGGCTTCGGCAAAGGAGACTTCATGCTCACTCTTTCCCACATCGGATGCGTCGGGGAGGGAGTGGACCTGTCGCAGCGAGCTGTGAAAGATCTACAAGACATCATCAATCAACAGGGACTGCACGGAAGATTGATAGCCCGACAGGGAGACCTCTTCGAAATCGAAAACGACAAGGGATATGATGCCGTATTCGCCTTCGAGGTCCTTGAACACATAGAACAGGACGAAAAAGCCTTTCGCAAGCTCGCTTCGCTTCTGTCTCCAAGCGGGGTTCTCATTCTTTCGGTCCCAGCGCACGAACGTTTCCGAGGACTCACAGACGATTTGGCTGGACACCTGCGTCGGTATGAGCGAACACAGATCATGAGTCTGCTGCACGAAAACGGGTTCAAAATCAAGACGATACTGAGCTACGGGTTTCCAATTCTACTGCTGATGAAAAGAGTAAGAGATTTTATTGACAGATATTGCTTAAGAATCCTGTCGAGGATGACAATCCGAGATCGAACTCTTGTCAGCGGAACTTGCCGTCCGTACGAAACAAGGTTCCCCATGCTCATTTCGATCTTGAATCGATTTCTTCTACCGATCGTGGCCGCTACTCAAAGAGTGTTCCTAAACTCCGACATAGGCGAAGGATACATAGTCGTTGCTCAGAAAACGGAGCTGTCAAATGCAGATTCAAGGGCGGGATCACCTGACAACCAAGGTTCTGCCTCCTTTAGCTCTGACCAGTTGGAGCAAATCCTGCGGCGGGAGATTGACATTGGGTTGCGCCGCCGTGTTCGAACGACTCTGGCCTACCTAGATGCTT
>Ga0315309_1001263_pt1 | contig 15186 bp, 10 predicted proteins | sample TDP4_MG_FD_203080 | JGI IMG/M metagenome (GOLD analysis project Ga0315309, IMG submission 203080) | Freshwater sediment microbial communities from Lake Towuti, South Sulawesi, Indonesia - TDP4 | ecosystem: Environmental > Aquatic > Freshwater > Lake > Sediment | place: Indonesia: South Sulawesi... | reverse complement strand
TCGAAACCTCGAAGGCCCTGGAGAGGAGCGAAGAACTTAAGCTGTGCTGGCCAGCAGCCATTCCCTTTGCAAAAATGAGGGATAGGAAAATGGCCCGAAAAGTATAAACTTTACTCAAAAGCAGAAATCCACCGGTTAGGCCAAAAGTTCCTACTGCAATTACGGTCAGTTCTCCAATCTTCTCTCCTAATAGACTGAGTGGAAATTGCGGGAGACTCATCGACGCAGAGAAGACCCCTTTGAGCAGGCCAATTTGGCTGAAGGAAAGGGTTAACTCAGCAGCGATGAATGGAAGAAGGAGATAGATGGAATCTGTGAAGCCATCATCAAGAAAATGGAAGGCGCAAAAAGAGAAGAGGGAACGGGCTTTTTTCCATTTTTCAGGGTTATTCAAATTTACCCTCAAGGCTTTTCCCAGCGTGCAACCACAAATGCACCGGTGTCTAATCTATTCCTTTGTCCTTCACGTTCAATTTCAGGCACACGATCAGGATCGTCCTCTTTTTGAAAATGTATTGCCGTTTTGATCACGCCATCAAGAGGCGCAAGCGATCGCAATTCATCCGGAGACCTAAAGATCGCCTTTTCAAATAAGCTGTGCGCCTTCCTCGCCTCAGCTCTCCTACGGGATGCCCATGGACTAAGGCTATTCAAGGTAGCCACCACAACACATCCTCCTTTTTTGGTCACGCGAAATAGCTCTCTCACAGCATCTTTTGCATCCTTAATGAATTCAAGGGCGGTGACCGAAACTACCTTGTCAAAAGAGTTTTTTTGAAAAGGAAGGGTTGACATATCGGCCAAAACCATTTGGAGGGGATATCCCTTTGTTTTCTGTGCTGCCCGAGTCAGCATGGGCAGAGAGATATCGAGGCCAATAACGTGTACACCAAAAAAGAGGATGTCGAGGGTGAAAACTCCAGTGCCGCAACCAGCATCAAGTATGATCTCTCCAGGAAGGGGTCTCAATAGATCTAAGATGAGCTCCTCCTCATACTTCTTTACAAGAGCACCAATGGGAGTTGTGAACCATTCGTCATACCGCTCGGGCCAGTCATCAAAAAGTTTGCTCTCTTGAGGCATGTCACTTGAAATTCAAGTGTCGATTTTTCTTGATCTTAGGAATGGGGTTGAAGTGGACATCCGTGCACGTCTCTCTTCGGCATAGTCTGGAAAGCTTAAAACTTAAGAGATGGCTTATCTTTCTTCATCTCCGAAGGCGCTCTTATAGACATGCCTGGCAAATTCGCTAAGATGGCCAAGATCGTAAGCAGTCTTCGTATCTAATTCCTCCCAAACGTCTTCGGCCAGATCCCAATCCCCCATCGTCAGATTTTCCTCGAGTTGATCCATTCTTTTTACGCCGATGATAATTGATGTGACCCTCTTATCGTGGAGAATCCACGAGAGGGCGAGTCTTACGGGTGAAATTCCAGTTTTTTTGGAAATCTCGGTGACGATGTTGGCGACCTCAAAAGTTCTTTCATGCCAAAATCGTGCTCCATCGATCTCAGTCCGATAGAACAGGCGAGTACCTTCTGACGGCTTTCCCCCTTTGTGATACTTGTTGAGAAGCATTCCTGCTCCGAGGGGACTCCAGCTTGTGAAACCCATACCCTGGTCTTGACAAGCGGGCAGGATCTCCCGCTCCGCATCTCGGTTGATGAGGTTGTACATATATTGTCCGCATACCAACTTCTCAAGATTGAGCAGGGCGCTGATCCCATTCGCCTTGAGAATCTGCCAGGCAAAAATGTTGCTGCATCCAAGGTAGCGCACTTTTCCTTGACGAACAAGGTCGTTGAGGGTCTGCATCGTTCCTTCCCAAGGCGTAAAGGGATCGGACCCATGAATGTAATAGAGATCAATATAATCGGTCTTCAAGCGTCTTAAACTTGCCTCACATGCCTCTATGATATGTTTGCGCGACAAACCTTTCGAAGTAGGAGACGTTCCAGTTCGGAATAGACATTTGGTGGCAAGGACAATATCATCTCGTTTCTTATCTCTTAATGCCTCACCTACAATTCCTTCAGAGGCACCCCCCGCATAGATATCCGCTGTGTCGATGAAATTGCCACCAGCCTCCAAATACTTGTGGATTAGTTGAATAGAGGTCTTGCTATCACAACCCCAATCTTTTGCACCAAAGGTCATGGTTCCCAAACAGATGCGGGAGACCAAAAGTCCTGTCTTGCCTAAGTAGCGATATTTCATAAATTCCTTCCTTTGAACAATTTTTTATGAGAGTTTCAATCCCCAAACGATACTCATAACATTAAAAGTAGACGAAAGAAAGTATAATTTCCCTTTATGAAAAATGGAGAGAATAAACGAAGAAGTGCAGGAAGGGAACTAAGAAGATTTTTCCAAAAAGCAATTTTATCTCAATAGCTTACCTATGATCAATCCACAACAGATGTTGATTGCCTGTGGAATTTTTTCTGCACGGTCTTGATATTGGCTTATCCGACCATTTTGCCCAAAAAGTGGGCACGTGCATGTCATTAAAAAGAATAATAAATCTTGGAAATCTCTGCTACCCTGGATCATCCAGCCCAAATCTTTCTTTCAGAATCTGCATTGCCTCTTCACGGGTCTTGATCTCACCCTCCACCTGTTTCTCACGGATGATGTTTAAGATTTGACCTACCGTCGGTCCGGGTCGATAGCCCAGGGCCATGACATCGTTGCCAGTAACGAGGGGAGGCGGATGGACAATCTCTTTTTCCTTGAAAAGATCGAGGATCCGAAGAGAGTGGTCTTCGACAACTTCGTCGATCTGAATGGATAAGATACCTCGGCTTGCTTCCTTATCAGCCAGGGTGAGGATGACGAGTAGGGGAGTTTCTTCTCTTATCTGATTGACCAACCGTTTGAGAGCGGGTTCTTTTGTCTCTCGTGATAGATTGAGAATCCTCATGTGGTGCTGAATGAGACGGAGAACCCTGTGGCTCATCGTGTTGGAGAACCTTAACCTCTCCATGATTCTTTCGGCCTTCTGGCATGAGTATGCCTCATGATAGTAGAAATGAACTCTTCCTTTCTCATCTTTTGAATAGGTGTCCTGCTTTCCGATATCGTGGAAGAGGACGGCATAATATAAGGAGAGCCGATCATCGTCTGAAAGAGAGATGCCCCTCCGATTTTGAGCAATCCATTCAGAAGCCCATGATATTTTTTCAATCATAAGAAAGGTGTGGGAGAGGACGTCGAGGTGGTGGTGCTCGTTTTGACCAAGATTTTCCAATCCCTTTACCTCCGGCATGAGAACGAAGAGAAGACCCAATTCACCAAGACTCCTTATCCCAAGTTCTGGCCGAGGGGAGAGAAGAATCTGATCCAGTTCCATCTTGATTCGTTCACCAGGTATTTTCTGAATTTTTTCAATTTTCGCAGAGATTTCTTCCTTCAATTTTGGGTCGACGGCGAAGCCCTCAAGGGTGCAGAGGTAACGGATGGCTCGAAGCATCCTTAAGGGGTCCTGATCAATGGATTGATCTGAGACCGTACAGATCAATCTTTTTCCAATATCATTGAGAGCTCTTTCAACGAAATGGAATGTTTCATCCCGGATGGAAAAGGCAGTGGCATTTATTGTGAAGTCCCTTCTCTGAAGATCCTCTTCGATCGTCTCCCCTTGGAAGATAGTGAGATCAATCGACATGTTTTGTTTGATAACTCTATAGGTGATGGTATCCATCTCCTCTTTTCCGATTTTGAAGAAACGGAGATGGAGGGCCTCCTCGATCATCGGGATAAACGAAGAGTATTCTTTTGGCAAGGCGAAGTCATAGTCCCTTCTATGGGTCCCAAGCAATAGATCACGGATATACCCTCCAACCAAAAAAATGGGGATTTTTTTCTCCTTCGCCAGATCCGACAGTTTAGAGAGGATCGGATCTTTGGAGATTTCCCTCCCTATTTCTCTTGCACCCATCTCTGGTTCTGGTTTGATAATGTTCTTTTTTTATGATAACTTACTTTTGACAAGCATAGTTGATCGCAGGGGGTATTGTCAATTGGGTAAGACGATCAGGGAAGAGTTAGAGGAGCGCGAGAAGCTGATCCTCTCCCCTTTTGCGACACTCAGTTCAGAGACGAAAGGACGCCAATTCTATGAGGACGAGTGCCCGCTCAGGCCAGCCTTTCAGCATGACCGGGACCGAATCATCCATTCCAAATCTTTCAGAAGATTGAAGCATAAAACCCAGGTTTTTCTTGTACCAGCAGGCGATCACTACCGAACACGATTGACTCACACCCTCGAAGTCTCCCAGATTGCTCGAACCATTTCCAAGGCCCTCACCCTCAATGAGGATCTGACAGAGGCCATTGCACTGGGCCACGATTTGGGTCATACCCCATTTGGACATGCGGGCGAAGAAACCCTCAACGAGATCGTTCCGGGCGGATTTAATCACGCCGACCAGAGTTTGAGGGTTGTTGATCTTTTGGAGAGGGATGGAAAAGGTTTAAATCTTACGTTCGAGGTGAGGGATGGCATCTTAAAGCACACTAAAGGAAAGGGGGAAATCCTCTGTGAGGATTCTTCTGAGATGGGTTTCACCCTTGAGGGCCAAGTGGTTCGAATTGCCGATATCATTGCTTATGTGAATCATGATATCGACGATGCCATCCGGGGAGGGGTGATTTCCCAGAGCCACATTCCCAGTGATTGTTTGAGATGTTTGGGCGATACGCATTCGAAGCGGATCAATACGATGGTGAATAGCATCGTTTCAGAGACCCTTCGGTCAGGAGGCCAGAGGCTTTCCATCTCCGAAGAAGTCCTATCGGCCATTTGGGATCTCAGAGAATTTCTATGGGATCGAGTCTACGAGAACGAGACCGTCCATGCAGATTTTCACAAGGCGGCCAAGATTTTGAGGGAACTTTACCGATATCTCATGGATCATCCAGACGATTTCTTAACATTGGTCGAAAATAAGTCGCTCTATGACTCATTGGAGCGATGTGTCTGCGACTTCTTGGCTGGCATGACGGACCGCTATGCGTTTAATCTTTATGAGAGACTTTTCCTCCCTCTTCCCTGGAAGATCGTATGACATTGAGAGAGCGGAAGGCTCAGCCGAAAATTGCTCGGTCAAGGAAGGAACCCATCCGGGTGATCATTCTCGGGGCTGGGGGAAGAGACTTCCACAATTTCAATACTTTCTTCAGGAACCGAACCGATTATCGAGTGGTTGCTTTTACTGCCACGCAAATCCCGTTCATCGCCAACCGAACCTATCCTCCGGAACTTGCTGGAGCTAATTACCCAGAAGGGATTCCCATCTATCCTGAAGAGGAACTTCCTCGCCTCCTCTCCGAGAATCGCATTGATCGGGTCATCTTCTCCTATAGCGATGTCTCCCATGAACAAGTAATGGAAAAGGCCTCCTTGGTCCTTTCAAAAGGCCAGGACTTTGTGCTCCTCGGACCCGGAGAGACGATGATCAAGAGTAAACTGCCAGTCATTTCCGTATGCGCCGTCAGAACAGGCTGTGGGAAGTCGGTCATTACGAGAAAGCTGGCCTCCTTTTTGAAAAGCAAAGGTGTCAGGGTATCGGTGATCCGTCATCCCATGGCCTATTGTGAATTTAAGCCTTTTTCTCGCTTCTCAACGATGAAGGATGTGGATGAAGAGGCCTGTACCATCGAGGAGAGGGAGGAATTTGAACCCCTTGTCGAGATGGGAATCACGGTCTATGCCGGCGTGGATTACAAACAGGTATTGAGACAGGCAGAGAAAGGGAGTCAAGTGATCCTCTGGGACGGAGGGAACAACGATTTTTCTTTTATTAGACCGGACTTAGAGATTGTGCTTCTGGACGCCCTCAGACCAGAGCATGAAAGGCTCTATTATCCAGGGGAGGTGAACCTAAAGAGGGCCGATCTTCTCATCATCACAAAGGTGAACGAAGGCAGCGAGGCATCCCTGGAAAAGATTAAGAAGAATATCTCCATAGCAAACCCGAAGGCGAGGGTCCTGGAGGCACCTTCGGTAGTCCGTCTGGATCACCCGGAGCGGATCGAAGGCAGAAGGGTCTTGGTCATTGAGGACGGGCCGACCATCACCCACGGAGGCATGCCCTACGGCGCAGGTGCATCCGTTTCAATCAAACTGGCTCGGGAGCTGATCGACCCGAGACCTTACGCTGTAGGTTCATTGAAAGAGGTCTACGAGAGTTATCCCCATATCGGCCATGTGCTTCCGGCCATGGGTTATTCAGAGGAGCAAATAAGAGATCTTGAGGAGACCATTCGCCGGTCCGCCTGTGATGCCGTGGTCATTGCTACCCCAACGGACCTCAGAAGAAAGATTAGGATCGATCCACCCACGGTGAGGGCCACGTATGATTTTGATATCGATCTCAGCTTTATCATCGAATGGTTGATCGACAAGAAGGGGCTTTCCTTGACCCGTTCGACGGCGCCAGCCCCGTCTTTGAAGACGGGGTAGAAGAGCACTGCTCAGGGTCAACCCTGAGCCTTCGGCCCGAGCGGCTCGACTGAGCTCGCCGAAGTCTCAGACCGAGGGCAAGCCCCAGCCTTCAGGCAGGGGAGTCGAAGGGTTGACATTATAAATCCCTTGTGCTAAGAATGACTAATGCATTAAAAAGGTTAGCACAATCTGCATTTCTCCATAAAAAGGGAAACGGGAGTGGCAAAGGAAATCTTAATTGCTGACTCGGATAAGGCCGAGCAGGAAGAATTTAAAAAGATTTTCGAAGCTACTGACTATAACCTCGTCTTCTCGGAAAGCGGGCAACACGCCCTCCTTCGGGTAAAACTTTTAAAACCTGATTTAATCATTGCAGGAGCTTCTCTAAAAGAGAAAAGCGGTCTGGATGTGTGCAAGACCATCAAGGCGGATCCAGAATTTAAACATATTCCGGTGATTCTTCTCTCAAATATTTTTAAGGAAGTTTCAGAGGATGAGCGTAAACGTGTCCGGGCAGACGGAGTCATTACCAAACCCTTTCATGAGGATGAGATCCTCAATTTGGTAGACCGCCTGATTGAGGAAGGGGAGATGGGAGAAACGAAGGAAAAGCTTGTCGGAAAAGAGAAAGAATGGAGATCGATTCCGGATATTGGGAAAGCTCCTCCACGAAAGGAAGAGGAGCTTCGGTTAGATGAAATCGGAGAGGGCGAAGAGGAGCAGATCATCGACTTGGTCGATGTCGTGGAGGAGCCCGAAGCGAAGATGAGTATCGATGATTTCATCGCCCCTGAAAAAGAAACACCCTTCACTGGAATCACGCCTTTGGAATCGTGGGAAAAACTGATAGAGGAAGAAAAGCCCGTTGACCGGAAATTCAAATTTGGTCCTGATGAAAAGGAGTTGAAGGCGAAGGGGCGACCTCTTCAATTGGGTGAGGAGGTTATGCCCGGCGGGGAGGTTTCAGAAAAGGAACTTTCTGAGAAGATGGAACTGGAGGAAATCCTTCAAAAAGTTGAACAGTTGGCACCTTCGATCGAGAAGGAGTGGCCTCCAGAGTTAAGAAAGCCGACTGCAGAACCGACTGCAAAACCGGTCATGCCAGCCATTGAAGAACCTCCAGAGAAATATGCGGGCCTCGCAGAGTTCGAAGCCGCCCTCAAAAGGGGAATCGGCGCCGAATTGATGGAAAAAGAAGCTCAACCTCTTGAGGTCGAGGAGCCGAAGAAGGAGGTTCCGAAGAGGGTTGCTCCGGCTAAGCCGCCTGCTGAGAAAGTCATAGAGGAAGAACTGGAAGAGGTGGAAGAGGAAGCGCTGGAAATAATAGAAGAGAAAGAACTGGAGGTATTGGAGGAGAAAGAGCTGAGAGCATTGGAAGAACAAGCCTTGAAGGAATTCGAAGGGGAAGAACTGAAAGAAGTGAGAGAGGAAGCGCTGGAGGAAGCGGAGGAGGAAGAGATTGTAGAAGCTCTCTTCGAGGAGATGGAGGAGAAAGAGGTCCGCGGTATCGAGGAGGTTAAAGAGGAAGCGATTGAGATCCTCGAAGAGGTGGAAGCTCCAGAGGTTGAAAAAGAGAAAATTCCGATCCTTGAGAAACTCGAGGAAGAGAGGATCGAGCTATTTGAGGAGATAGAGGCACCGGAGATTCCGAGGGAAGAGGTTGTGGCCTTGGAAAAGCCGAAAGAGGAAAGAATCGAACTATTTGAAGAGGTAGAGGCTCCAAAGATTCCGGCAGAAGAGGTGAGGATGGTTGAAAAACCTAAGGAAGAAAGGATTGAAGTTTTTGAAGAGGTCACCGCTCCCGTTCTCCGAAGAGAAGAGATGATCCCACCTTCCTTGGCAATGGAACGACAGGTGGAAGAGGTCATCTCCAAAGGGGCCCGGGAGATGATGGAAGGATTCATCACAAAACTTGTCCCGGAGATCACACAGAGTATTATCAATCTTACGATCGATCGGATTGAGCGGATGGTGAGAGAGATCGTTCCGGATTTAGCAGAGAAGATGATTCAGGAGGAGATCAAACGGCTTCAGAAGGGAGAAAAGGGATAGGGAGGGAGAAGGGTGCATCAATGGCCTCAAAGGTCTTGGACAAATCTTACAATCCCCACCAGGTGGAGGGAAAATGGTATCGCTATTGGGTGGCACGCGGCTACTTCAGAGCCGATGAAGATTCAACACAGGAATCTTACTCCATCGTTATCCCACCGCCAAATGTCACTGGCTCACTTCATATCGGACACGCCCTAAATAATACTCTACAAGATATCCTCATACGCTTTAAAAGGATGCAGGGCTATAATGTCCTCTGGATGCCAGGGACCGACCATGCTGGTATCGCCACCCAGAACGTCGTTGAGAAACAACTCCTTGAAGAAGGCCTTGACCGTCATGCCTTGGGGAGGGAGAAGTTTATTGAGCGCGTGTGGGAATGGAAGGAGCAATCAGGCGGGACGATCATCGGCCAATTGAAGAAGTTGGGGGCTTCCTGTGATTGGAGCCGTGAGCGGTTTACCATGGATGAAGGTCTCTCCGAGGCAGTCAAGGAGGTCTTCGTTCGTCTTTATCAAGAAGGTCTCATCTACCGCAGCCATTACATTATCAACTGGTGTCCCCGGTGTCAGACTGCTCTTTCCGATTTAGAGGTGGAGCACCAGGAGGTTTTAGGAAAGCTCTATTACCTGAAATACCCCTTCAAGGAAGGGAATCGTTTTGTTGTGGTAGCAACGACCCGGCCGGAGACCATGCTGGGTGATACGGCTGTGGCGGTTAACCCAGAAGACCGACGTTACCAGGAAGTCATTGGGAAGAGAATTATCCTTCCAGTTCTCAACCGAGAGATTCCCCTCATCGCAGATCCCTATGTAGATGTCGAGTTCGGGACAGGGGCCCTCAAGATCACTCCTGCCCACGATTTTAATGACTTTGAGATTGGATTAAGTCACGGCCTCGGACAGATCAAGGTGATCGATGAAGAGGGCCGAATGAATGAGAACGCAGGTCCCTATCGAGGCATGGACCGTTTTGAGTGTCGGAACCGGATGGTCGAAGATTTTCAGAGAGAGGGCGTGCTGATCAAAAGGGAAGATTACCATCACATGGTGGGCCACTGCTACCGTTGTAAGACGGTCGTCGAGCCGAACCTTTCCCTCCAATGGTTCGTCAGAACCAAACCGTTGGCTCAAGTAGCGATAGAAGCCGTACGGGACGGCCGCACTCAAATCATCCCTGAGGTCTGGGAGAAGACCTATTTTGAGTGGATGGAGAATATACGGGATTGGTGCATCTCTCGGCAGATCTGGTGGGGTCATCGGATTCCTGCCTGGTATTGCGATGCTTGCGGAGAGGTCATTGTGGCCAAAGAGACACCAAGCTCCTGCCCAAAATGCGGTTCGGATCGCTTAAGACCGGAGGCGGATGTCCTGGATACGTGGTTCAGTTCTGCACTCTGGCCATTCTCTACCATGGGGTGGCCGAAAGAGACAAAGGAGTTGAGGCGGTTCTATCCGACCTCTGTTCTGGTGACAGGGTTCGATATCCTCTTCTTCTGGGTGGCCAGGATGATGATGATGGGCCTCAAGTTTATGGGTGATGTCCCCTTCAGACATGTTTACATTCATGGTCTGGTGAGGGATGAGAGGGGTGAGAAGTATTCGAAGACCCGCGGCAACGTTGTGGATCCCCTCGATCTGATCGAGCGTTTTGGTGCGGATGCCCTCCGTTTCACCCTTGCTGCGTTAACCATGCCTGGAAGCGACCTGAAGCTCTCGGAGGCGAGGGCAGAAGGTTACCGCCACTTTGCCAATAAGATCTGGAATGCCTCCCGTTTCGCGCTCATGAATTTAGAAGCTTTTGAGATGGCGACCGTGCCGACCGTTTCGGATCTTGCGGATTACAGCCTGCCCGACCGGTGGATTCGGGGAAGACTGAATCAGGTCATCCGTGAAGTTGAGAAGGCATTGGAGAATTATAAATTTAATGAAGCCACACATATTCTCTACCAATTCATCTGGCACGAGTTCTGCGACTGGTATCTCGAATTGATCAAACCTTACCTCTATCAAGATCAGGATAAAGAAAGAAGGGCCCTCGCTCAGCAGACACTTTTGAGAGTCCTTGACGACACATTAAGATTGCTTCATCCTTTTATGCCGTTCATCACTGAGGAGATTTGGCAACAACTTCCTTTGAAAAAAGAGGATGGAACGATCATGAGGGTTCATTTTGCAAGGGCCGATGAGCGATTTGATGATGATCAGGCTGCAGAAGAGATGGCCCTGGTGATCGAAGTCATCACCGCGCTTCGCAACATCCGCGGAGAGATGAATATCCCGCCAGGAGAACAGATTACAGCCTTTCTTCGCACAAAAGATTTTGAAATCGAAAAGAAGCTCCAAAGAAACTGTTCCTTCATCCAAAATTTAGCTAAGGTAAATGAAATCAGGATTGGAGATCAGGTTGAAAAGACGGCCTACCATGCCTTCGCTGTCGTCCGAGAGGTGGAGATTTTCATTCCTATGGATCGATCACGAGTGGAGGAGGAGGCCAAAAGACTCGAGAAAGAAATATCTAAAATCGAGAAGGAGATTACCTTCGTGAATAAGAAGCTTTCGAATGAACAGTTTCTATCCAAAGCTCCCACGGGTGTGGTCGATGAAATGAGAGAGAAGGCATTGCAATATCAAGTCATACAGAACAAATTGGAAGAGAGTCTGAAGAAAATCAAAGAAATTCTAAGTCATTAAGTTATTCAGTCATTGGTCATTCAATGACTTAATGACTAATGACTCAATGACGGGTGGTTTTAGAGGGGAAGCAATGAAGATGGATATTGAGAAGGTGGCAAGGCTGGCTCGGCTTGAATTGTCTGAAGAGGAAAAGGTGACATTTGGAAATCAGCTGGAACAGGTCCTCACCTATATGGAACAGTTGAATCGGCTCGATACCGCTGGCGTCGAGCCCACTTCCCATGCCATTCCCATCTATAATGCTTTCAGAGAAGATGAGACAAGATCCTCCTTTCCACAAGAGGAAGTCTTGGCCATTTCTCCTGATCAGGAGGATGGGCACTTTAAGGTGCCGAGGATCATCGAGTAAGAAAGAGACGCTAAGCGCTTAGCGCTATGCGCATAGCTGTAAGAGATAAGAGTTTATGGAACTGTATCAATTGACCATTCACGAACTCCACGATCTCTTAATTAAGAAAGAAGTCACTTCAAGAGAGGTGACCGAGGTGCTCTACCGCCGAATCAGAGAGATGGATGGAAAGATTGGGGCCTATCTTATGCTGACAGAAGCGGAGGCGTTCCGTCAAGCAGATCAAGTGGATCGTAAGATCGCCAGAGGAGAAGGGATTGGAGATTTGGCAGGCATTCCATTGGGGCTCAAAGATATCCTTTGTACAAAAGGGGTGCAGACGACCTGTGGTTCCAAGATTCTCGAAAATTATGTTCCATTTTATGACGGGACCGTTGTTAAAAAACTCAAAGAAAAAGATGTGGTGATGTTAGGCAAACTGAATATGGATGAGTTTGCCATGGGATCTTCTACAGAGAATTCAGGATTTCAGATCACCCGCAACCCATGGGATCTCAGCCGGATCCCAGGAGGCTCCAGTGGTGGTTCCGCAGCAGCCGTGGCTGCCGACGAATGTGTCGCTGCCCTCGGGACAGATACAGGAGGTTCGATCCGTCAGCCTGCAGCCTGTTGTGGAGTAGTTGGAATGAAACCGACCTACGGCAGGGTTTCGAGATATGGTTTGGTGGCTTTCGCTTCCTCGTTAGATCAGATCGGCCCGATCACGAAGGATGTGGAGGATTGTGCCATTCTCTTGAAGGGGATCAGCGGTTATGACCCCTATGACTCCACTTCTGTCGATACCGAAGTTCCTGATTATAAGCAGTCGTTCATCAACGATGTCAAAGGGATTCGGATTGGGATCCCTGATGAATATTTTATTGAGGGGATGGATCCCGACGTGGAGAGATCAGTCAGGGAGGCCGTCGAGCTCTTCAGGAAATGGGGGGCGGACGTGAAGAGGATCTCCCTACCCCATACCGAATACTCAGTGGCGATCTACTACATCATCTGTACGGCAGAGGCCAGCTCGAACTTGGCCCGGTACGACGGAGTAAAGTATGGCCTCCGTTCAAAAGGTCATCGTGATCTGATGGAGATGTATACCCAGACGCGGGCAAAGGGATTTGGGAAAGAGGTCAAACGGCGGATCATCTTGGGAACGTATGTTTTATCTGCAGGATATTATGAAGCCTATTACCGCAAGGCCTCTCAGGTCAGAACCTTAATGAGGAATGACTTTGAAGAGGCGTTCCGCCAGGTGAATGTGATCATTGCGCCGACTGCTCCTACGCCGGCATTCCGGATTGGCGAAAAAGTAGAAGATCCTTTACAGATGTATCTGTCCGACATCCATACCATTCCTGTCAATCTCGCAGGCATCCCAGCAGTCTCGATCCCCTGTGGGTTCAGCCGCGACAACCTTCCCATCGGACTTCAGATCATGGGAAAGCACTTCGATGAAGGGATGCTCCTCAGGGTGGCCTACACGTTCGAACAGAACACCGACTTTCATCTCAAGAAGCCTTTAGTTGCTTGACCAGACGGCCGATTTTTTCCTTATTTCTTAGGAAGTTCTCTAAGGTAAGTTAGGTTAAGGTTACGAAGCCCCTGCCTACCGGCAGGCAGGCGTTTGGTTTAGGGTTAAAGGGTTACGTAAAATTCTTAAGGCCGACAACATAACCAAATGACGAAACGGGCATCTTAGCCTTAACCTTCCAGAACCTTTTTAAAAGCCTTTAGCGCCTCCTCGATATCTTCACTGGATACATCCAAATGGGTAACGAGGCGGATCTGTGTCTTGTTGATGGGATGGATGAGAACCCCATTTTCCTTCATTGCTGCTGCAATCTCGGGGGCGTTCGTTCCTGTGTCACCGATACCGAAGATGACGATGTTTGTCTCTACATGTTCGGGATTGATGGAAACCCCCTTAAGTTCTTTTAAAACAATGGCCAGCCGCTTTGCATTCTTGTGATCCTCTTTCAAACGTTCTATGTGATGATCCAACGCATAAATCCCAGCTGCGGCGATGATTCCGACTTGCCGCATTCCGCCCCCAAACATCTTCCTGAAACGATGGACTCGATCGATGAATGCCTTAGATCCTGCAACCAGAGAACCGATCGGAGCGCCCAATCCTTTCGAGAGGCAGGTCGAGACAGAATCCGCCCATTGTGCATATTCGTGAGTACGGATGCCGGTTGCGACTGAAGCATTCCAAAGCCTGGCACCGTCCAGGTGGACTAAGAGCCCTCTGGATCTTGCTAATTGGTAGATTTGGGCCATTTTTTCTATAGGATAAATGGATCCGCCGCCGCGGTTATGAGTGTTTTCAAGACAGATCAATTTTGTCACAGGGAAGTGATGGTCTGCAGATCTGATCGCCTCTTCGATCTGAGAGGCATCAAGAATACCGCGAACACCCTTGAGGCAATAAAACTGAACCCCTGAGAGGGCAGCTCCGGCCCCTCCTTCAAAGTTATAGGGATGAGAGGTCGCTTCAATGATCACCTCGTCGCCAGGCTGAGTATGCGACTTGATGGCCAATTGATTGGCCATCGTTCCCGAGGGGACGAAGAGAGCGCTCTCTTTTCCAAGGAGTTTGGCAACCTTTTCCTGCAGGGCGTTCACCGTAGGGTCTTCGCCGAAGACATCGTCGCCGACTACTGCTTCTGCTATCGCCTTTCTCATGGCAGGAGTAGGTTGGGTCACGGTATCACTTCTGAGATCGATAAAATGTTCCATATTTCGTTTGTCCTCCGGAGGTTAACAAAATACAATGTTAAAAAGGAGGTGTCAAGGTTTAGTATAGTACTGATTTCATTTCTATTGCATTTCCTTATGCGATGCGTTAATTTACGTTTCGAGGAGGTTGAGATTCTATTCATGTTACGATGGGCGATTTGGCTTCTTGCCTTTTCTCTTCTCTTCTTCGGCTGTGCGACGAAAATGACTCACCCCACTCTGCCTCCGCTACCCCCCTATGAAGCCGCGCCAGTTTCTGACATCTCCTTGAGCGAGGAAGTTGAATTGGCCAATGGGTCTGAAGTGAGTCAGGGGGTGGAGGAAGAGGAGGGGATCGCTGAGGAGAAAAAGGAGGAGGTTGTTGAGGAGAAAGAGGAGGAGATCATTGAGGAGAAAGAGGTCAAGGGTCCCCCTCCGGAAGTTGAAAAGATAGAAGTGGCCCATCTCCCACCCTCGCCTCCAGCTTCCCCATTAGTGACTCCGGAAAAATTACTTCTCCCTGACCTCAGCATTGCCGAACTCTTTCTTGGTCCGAAGAAAAGATTGGCGGTAACCATTGCCAATCTCGGGGAGGGGCCACTCCCCATGGGCCTTGGGAATCTTAAGATATTTGTAGATGGGCAGCTCAAAGGAAGTTACCCGTTGAGCAGCCTTTCGGATCGACCCTTCCTGCAGCCCAAGGAGAACATCACTTTTACCACGTCTTTAACTTTTCGCGGCCAGCGTGAGGTTGAAGCCCATGTGGAGGCGGGCGATGAAATGACAGAACTGAATCAAGAGAATAATCATCTCAGGAGGGTGCTGGAGGGTCTGCCCATTGGTCCAGATATCACCATCAAGGATTTGGATTTGACGGAGGATATGGAACTCAGCATCGTCCTTTCGAACGTGGGTGAGGTCGATCTCCGGAAAGG
>Ga0315309_1001262_pt1 | contig 15191 bp, 16 predicted proteins | sample TDP4_MG_FD_203080 | JGI IMG/M metagenome (GOLD analysis project Ga0315309, IMG submission 203080) | Freshwater sediment microbial communities from Lake Towuti, South Sulawesi, Indonesia - TDP4 | ecosystem: Environmental > Aquatic > Freshwater > Lake > Sediment | place: Indonesia: South Sulawesi... | reverse complement strand
GCTAGAATTGAAGTCGGAAGCGTTGTTCCTGACATTACTGCAATTTCTGCTTCTCTTATAGCGTAGCTGTTGCCGTTGAATGATACCGTTAGTCCGCCGCCTCTTCTTACTTTCTGTAAGGCTGGTACGTCTGTTATGCTGTCGCCTACGTACACAATGTCGGAGAGTTTTGCTCCTGTTTTCTTTACTATTTCTTGTATTGCGTTTGCTTTTTCTGTTCCACCGACTGGGTTTACTTCCTTCAGTATCTTGCCGATTTTCATTTTCGGAATCTCTTCCCAGAAGATTTTGTCGAGCCGTTTTATTGTTTTTTGATCCCGAAGAGAGAAGTCTCTGATTGATTTTGCATTTTTCGGAATTTCCATCATCGGCATTCTTGATATTTCTTCAGCAAGCTCTTTCAGTCTTTGGATTTCTGATTTTTCGATTTTATATTTGTCTAGGTTTAGTTTCGTGCAGTAGGCGTTTTTCTTTGGGAATTTTATTTGTTCGCATAGTGCGCATATGTATTGTTCGTAACTTGTGCTTACGATGTAGGACGGCATTATTTTGTTAATGCATTGCAGGGTTTTTTCTGCTGTTGGTAGGAGTAGAATGTTTTTGGCGGAGTATTCTTTTATTTTCTTGTTTGTCACCCTGTAAGCCTTCAGGAAGGGCAGGATCAGTTTTAATGTGTCTCCGGCTTTGTAGCTTGGCTTCTTAAAGACGTCGGCGAGGATGTCGTCGTATTTGCTCACTATAGCGAAGAACTTGTCTCCGTTTGGAACAAAAGTTGTGGTTATTTCAAATGCGTTATCGTTTTTTGAGATAGGCCCCTCTAGGTCTGTGATGAATATTCTTTTCAAAATACTGCTCCTCGGATTTTTCTCATGTGCTCCATACTTTTGTCTACGTGGTTTTTTGAGGCTATGTCAGTTCTGTTCCAGAGGGCCCCTCCTCTGATTGCTTCGATTCCTTCTAGTGATACTGCTCTGGCTGTTTGTATTTCTTCAGCGATCCCGACTACGTTTACTGTTCTTGATGTTAGTGCGTAGGTTTGTCCATCGTTTCTTAGTTCCATTGATCCTGGGTAGATTCTGATGTTGCTTCCGTATTTTTCTGTTAGTTTTTTTGCTTGTTCGAGGTTTACTGGTTTGCCAATTTCGTCTGTGATTACGCGGGATGTATATGCTTTTGCGTAACCTCCGTAAGTTGGTGGTACTTTGTAGATTGTTACTGTTGCTTTTTCTTCACATTGGACTTGTTTTAGAGTTCCATTAATCATATCGTAGCAGATGTCTACAAAATCGTCTTTAATTATTGGAAGAATGTTTTGTATTTCTGGGTCGCCTGGTCTGCTGTTTATTTCAAGTATTTTTGGCCCTGTTGCTGTATGTATGAATGCGACGTAAAATGGGATTCCGCGTAGTTCAGGGTTGGCTCCGCTTCCTTTCATGTGGTTGAAGAGTTTATTCACCATCTCGATTTCTTTTTCTCTATCCTCCACAGCCATGAATGGAAGCCAGTCGCCTTTGTCTTTGTATGAGCCCATTCCACCTGTATTTGATCCTCTATCCCCGTCGAATGCTCTTTTATTGTCCCTTGTTTCCGGTAAGAGAACTAGGCTTTTTCCATCACAGAATGCTTGGAAGCTTGATTCTTCGCCATCTAATTTTTCTTCTATTATTACTTTTTCCTGCGTTTCCCCTCCGTATGATCCGAAGAAGATTTCGCGGGCTTGGTCGAAGTTTGAGTAGTGTTCTCCTCCTACTCCTACCCCTTTTCCGAATCCGGGTTTGTCTGGTTTTATTACTGTTTTTTCTACTCCGCCTAGTTCGTCAATCCATCTTTGAATGTCGTTTATTAGGTCGCCTTTTCTTTCACCATAGATTTTTGGATCGAATATTTTGAATTTCGGGTTTGCTTCAGGTACAACTTCCTCTAGTAGTTGGCGTTGAGCAACTTTGCTTGCTTCTATTGCGTATTGTTTCGTTGGACATATCACTGGAATGCCTGTTTCTTTTTCTATCAGGTCCCTTACTCCGTCGATTATCGGTTTTTCCGGACCCACTATCCCAAAGTCAAGTTCATCTTTATGTTTCTTGGCGAAGTCGCAGATCAGTTTTACATCTAGACCTGGAACTACTACATGCTCTTTCGCCCTTTCTATATTGAAGGGGTTTCTCTGTTTGTCCGCAATGTAGAGTTCAACCTTGTATTTTGCGCTTCGGGTTAGCGCGTCTACTATTGCTGCTTCCCTTGAGCCGTAGCTTACCACCAGAATGCCCACAGTTTCCATAGCCTTAACGTTGTTTTGCAGAAATTAAATAGCTTATCGTCAAATAGATTAAGCTCCAAGAGGATTAGTGGTTTACCGAAAGAAGGTGGAAGCAACGGGTAAGAACATTCAAGTATCAATTGTTATGGGCAGTAAGTCTGATGAAGAAGTTGCAAAGAAGGCTGCTGAAGTTCTTGATAATTTAGGAATAGCATATGAGATTAAGGTTCTTTCAGCCCATCGTAACCCTAAGGAGCTTGAGAGGTACATTGAGGAAACACCCGCAATTTTGTTTATAGCTGTTGCTGGTCTTGCTGCTCATCTGCCCGGTTTTATTGCTTCGAGGACAAAGAAGCCTGTGATCGGTGTTCCTGTTAGTGCGAAGCTTGGTGGCTTAGATGCTTTGCTTTCTATTACTCAGATGCCTTCCGGGGTTCCTGTTGCTAGTGTTGGGATTGATAATGCGAAGAACGCTGCTTTGTTAGCTGCGCGGATTTTGGCTGTTTCTGACAAGAGGCTGGCTGGGAAGTTGGAGAGATACGGCCATGGGTAAAAAATTGACTTACGCGCAAGCTGGTGTAGATGTTAAGAGTGTTAGGAAGGCGCAGGCTAGCATAAGAAGGGCTCTGGAAGCTACTTTAAGGCTTAGAAAAGGAAAATTCGGCGAACTGATTGGCAGATTCGGTCATTACGCTTCACTTATCGATATTGGTGGCGGAAGGGCTTTAGCTGTTCACACTGACGGGGTTGGAACCAAGGTTCTTGTCGCCCAATTAATGAATAAGTACGATACCGTCGGCATCGATTGTGTTGCAATGAATGTTAATGACTTAATTTGTATTGGAGCCGAACCGTTAGCGCTTATTGATTATTTGGCTGTTCAGAAACCAGATGAAAGAATGATTAGTGAAATTATGAAGGGCTTAGTTAAGGGTGCGAAGATGGCGAGTGCCATGATAGTCGGTGGAGAAACTGCAGTTATGCCTGATGTTATTAAGGGAGCTGTAGAAGGTAAGGGCTTTGATCTAGCTGCATTAAGTGTCGGCGTTGTTGAGAGGAAGAAAATAGTTACAGGTAAAGAAATTAAACCTGGCGACGTTGTAATTGGCCTTGAGAGTAGCGGAATTCATAGTAATGGTTTAACTCTGGCTCGTAAAGTTTTGTTTGAACGCGGAAAAATGAAGATCAGCTGTATCCTTCCAACATTGAGAAGATCCGTTGGTGAAGAGCTTTTAGAGCCTACAAAAATCTATGTTAAGCCTGTTCTCGAAATCTTGGAGAACGTTGAGGTTCATGCTTTAGCTAATATTACTGGTGGAGCCTTTGGCAAGCTTAGACGTTTCGAAGAGTACGCTAAAGTTGGTTTTAGACTGGATAAAATGCCTAAGCCTCAGCCTATCTTCGAGGTTATACAGAAACTCGGGTCTATTTCGGATAAGGAGATGTATCAAACTTTCAATATGGGGATAGGATTCTGCGTCGTGACCCCTAGAAGCCAGGCGGATAAGGTCGTCAAGATTTGTAAGAAATATAAAGTGAAAGCAACTGTTATAGGTGAAGTGACTCGTCAAATAGGGGTTAAAATTAAAAACTTGAAAGGCAAGTGGATAAGTCTTTAGTGAGGAAGTGAAGATGATAGCGCGGAAAGAAATGCAAGAAATCGTAAGAGGATACAGAAAACCAATCGGAGTACTTTTAGGTTCACACTCAGCGTTAGATGGAATGGCTGGTTTAAGGGATTATGGAATAAAAGGACTTGTATACACAACTAAGGAAAGAGCAGAAATTTATCTCAGAGAACCACGTGTTGGAAGACCGCACGAAACACTCGACGATTTACCCGCATATGTTCGTAGAGATCTAATAGTAACCAATGACATTGACGATGTTGTTAGAAGAAGAAAAGATCTCTGGACCGAGGCTATTTTAATTCTCGACAAGTATGAAGACATATTGAAGAAAGATAACATTGATGCGCTCATCGAGCTTGAAGGCGTTCAGATCCCGAATAGAGCATTCGCAGTTTATGTTGGCGGCGAGAACTGCGAAAAAATTGAGGACGACTTTCCTGTCCCCATTTTCGGTTCAAGAAAACTGTTGAAGATTGAGAACAGAGAGGAAACGAAGAGAAACTATTATTGGTACCTTGAGAAAGCGGGTATTCCTCACCCGAAAGAGTTCAAGTATAAAGTTACTAAGGATGGAATCAAGTTTCCGAAGAAAATCAAGCAGCCCCTTGTGCTTAAGGTTCCACACGCTGGAAGACGGCTGGAACGTGCCTTCTTCTTTTCAGCTGACAGCGACAGCCTAGAGGAGGAGGTGAAAAGCGAGCTGGAGACAAAACGAGTACTGAAAGAGGATTTGAAGGTTGGTAGAGCTGAGGAGTATATTCCAGGAGTTACCGCGAACTTCAACTTCTTTTATTCTCCGATCAATGCTGAAGAGAATTGGGGCGAAGTGGAAAAATTTGCTGACAGGAAGAGACTTGCTAACGAGTTTCTATCGATAGATGAAAGAAGAGAAACTACACATGATGGTATAACAAGAATGCTTGCTAAGGAGCAGTTGAAAGCTGATTGGAGTAAGACGCCTTATCCTGTAAGTTTTGAGGTTACCGCGCATAGTATGATTAGTTTAAGGGAGTCGTTGATAAGAAAAATCTATCCCGTAGCGGATGCGTTCGTTGAGATAACTCAGAAGATCGATCCCCCAGGTGTGATTGGAGCCTACTGCATTCAAACCCTGATAACGTTTGAAGAGAAGGCCTATGTTAAAGCAGTTAGACAAGGTGTTTACGATTCAGCTGGAAAGAAATTCTATGATTTCGTTCCAAAAACTCAGGATATGGCGATTAGACATGGCGGCGGAACGAATGTCCATATGGGTATAGGGTCGCAGTATGCGAATGCAAAGTACAAGAAGCCGTTAAGCACAGGAGACCGCATAGCGCTGGAAATTAGGAGAGCCGTAGAGAAAGGAAAACTCGACAGAATCGTAACTTAAGTGCTGAAATACATTTTTTAGATTCGGTTTCAACTTCTTCTTTCTAAGAGGCAGCTTTCGATGTCTGATGATAGAAGGCTCGTAACATGCCCTAAGTGCAGTTTTAGGTTCGATTTAAGCTACGGCAGAACCTTTGCATGCGCTGGGTGCCCTTCACTGGTTCAGTGCGCCATGGTTCGTTGTCCTAATTGTAAGAGTGAGTTTCCGATGCCTAAATCTGTGTAGAGGAGAAATTGGTTATGCGTGATTTTAGTGCTTTTGTTTCTTTCATTGCATCGGTTTTGATTATACAGCTCTTGATTTCTATCTACTTTTACTCGATTGGGTTAACTGATGTTTACACTCTTACGTTGATACCGATTGGGGTTATAGTGGTGTTAACTTCAGACTGGTTTTATCTCGCGAGAAAGATTGGTACCTCTAAGAGCCCTTCAAACAAAAGGGGAGGTTTATCTTTCATTTCCAAGATGAAAACCCCTTTGAAAAGTTCTTTAGTGATATTGGTCTCATTTTTGGTTTCCTTCCTTCTTCTACAACCACAGGTAACATCGCTACTGAACTGGATTTATCATATTTTTACCCAGAGCGTAGAGGAGGAACTTTTATGGAGATTTGTTTTTTCACAAAATATTTCAGCGGTAATATCTACGCTCGCCGCATTGATCGTTGGTAGTCGCAGTTAATTGGTGAACGCCACCAGCCTTTTTATATGTAATTTATTAAAACGTAATTTAGGGGATAAAAATGAGGGCGTACGTGTTAATTACTGCAAAGCCCGGAACTTCTGAAGAAGTGCTTAAGGCAATAAGGAAAGTTAAAGGTGTTGTTCAAGCTGATTCAGTGTACGGTCGATTCGACGCTATCGCGATAGTTGAAGCTGCAGATGTTAAGAAAATCGCTGAAATAGTCTATAAGGTAATAGAAAAGAACCCGAATATTACGCACACAGAAACAGCATTAACTCTTTCCTAAATTCCAGGTTTAAAGTAGAAATGCGATAAGCGTTTCTGTGTGCACCACGTTGGGCGTTCGTTCGATCATTTCGTAAATTATCTTTTTTAATTCATCGAGATCTTTTGCTTCAATTACGACTACGGCGTCGTATCTTCCCCAAACCGAATTGGCTAGCTTAACACCTTTAATGTGGCGTGCTCCTACGATTTCTTCGGATGTTCCAGGTTTAGTTGTAATTAAAACAAATGCACGTATGGGCAATTAAATCACCCTATTACTTCTAACTAGTCGTTGTTTACTGTATAAAACTTAGCTTTAAATGGAAAATATGCTGACAAATCAAGTAGAGATTGATTGAATTGGCAGACCGGCCGAGATTTGGACCTGCAGGTAAACCTCCGAGATTTAAGGGACCGATGGCGGAAGTGCCCCGCTTTTTACATGACGAGGGACTTTCAGCTCTCGAGTATCAGGCAGTGAGAGGAGTGCGAATATCGCAGAAGGATGCAAATGCTCTGGGATCAGTTGCTAAGGAATCCGATGTCTGGCTGAGTTTGCATGGACCCTATTTCATTAACTTGAGTGGTGAAAAGGCGACTGTTGAGGCGAGTGAGCAGCGGATCATTGACAGTCTTAAGGCTGCAAGTTGGATGGGCGCGCATCAAGTTGTTTTTCATCCGGGCTACTATGGTGCGAGGTCGGCGAAGGAGGCTTTAGACATGTGCATAGAGGCCATGAGAGACATAGTCAAAAAAGCAAAAGCTCTTGGAATTAAAGGAGTTTTACTTGGGCCGGAAACAACGGGTAAACCAACCCAAGTCGGAAGCCTTGACGAAATTTTGACTATGTGTGAAGAGGTCGAATTAACAGCCCCGACTGTTGATTGGGCGCATATTCATTCACGGGAAAATGGGAAAATAAAGACTAAGGATGATTATTTGAAGTTGATTGCTACGATTGAAAAGAGACTAGGTTCCAATGCCGTAGAGAATCTTCACTGCCATTATACTCCAGTTGAATTTACTGCAAAAGGTGAAAGGCGCCACCACACAATGGATGAAAAAGGATTCGGCCCCGATTTCAAGCCTCTAGCAGAGATAATTGCTGAACAAGGATTAAAGCCAGTCATAATAAGTGAATCGCCAGTACTGGATATAGATAGCATTAAAATGCGAGACCTAGTGTTACAGGCTGTCAAAGGGGCTAAGTGATGTTTAGTTCCTATTCAACTTGATAGGCGTGATTTGTTTGGACCCTGTCTTACGTGCGATATTAAGCATATCTGTTCTTATTTTTGCTGCGAAAATGTTGGGAGAACTTTTCCTAGCATTAAAGCTACCGGAAGTGCTGGGAGAATTGTTCGCAGGAATAATTTTTGGTCCTTATGCTTTAGGTTCAGCCATTCAAATTTACGGGACCCCACTTGTTGAGTTTAATGATATAGTCTTAGCCACCGCCGAGATAGGCGCCATTGTCATACTATTTGTAGCTGGTTTAGAGATGACGTTCGCCCGATTTAAGGCAACAGGCATCCCCTCTTTCATAGTTGGCAGCTCAGGGGTAATTTTGCCGTTTGTACTTGGCTACATTACTTACACAATGTTTGGCTACTCTTTTAACACTGCAATACTACTTGGAGCAGCTTTAACTGCAACCAGCATAGCCATAACAGTGCGCACACTAGAAGGACTAGATAAAATAAGCTACGCAGAGTCTAGGATAATGATAAATGCCGCTGTAATCGATGACGTACTCGCGTTAGCCATCTTAACCGTAATTACATCTGTCATAAAAGGGGCTGCCTTTTCTCATTTCGAGATTTTTTCAATTCTCTTAAAAACTATAATTATTTGGCTAGTTTTTATGACGGCTAGCGTCTATATAATCCCACATTTCATTAGAATGAGCACATTGTTGAAGGCGGAGGGCAGTGTTAGAGCTATATCCGTTGCGCTGTGCTTTGGCCTTGTAGCGTTAGCTAGTGGGATAGGTTTATCGCCCCTTGTTGGGGCTTTCACTGCGGGTATGGCCATTGCGGGTTCTAGGGCGATCGCGCATGTTAGGGAATTTACTTCAAATATTAAGCTGATTTTTTCTCCTATTTTCTTTGGGGTTATGGGTGCAGCTGTTAACATTGGCAAGTTTTCCTTGAATACTGCGATAATGATGGTGATTCTTGTTGTGATCGCAGTTGTTAGTAAGCTTGTGGGATGCAGTCTTCCTGCAGCGATTTATTTGAAAGATAGGGCTATGGGTCTGCGAATTGGTATAGGTATGATCTCAAGGGGTGAAGTTGGTATAATGATAGCGAGCATTGGTCTTACGGCAGGCATACTCACTCAGGATATCTACCTTGAAATTATCGGTATGGTTATTGCAACGACAATTTTGACTCCAATATTACTGAAAAGATTTTATCAATAGCCCTCTTGCTCTTCTTCTCCAGACCCGGGATAACTATGGTTTATCGCGCTTCTAAAATTGCTCTTAAGCGTTTCACGATGTTTGGATGTGTTGAGAAAGCCTCTATAATTTTGTCTGCTGTTGTTATTTTTCTTGTCAGAACTGCTTGCACTAGCTTTTGATCAGCAGTAAATCCTCTCATCTGAGCTAATTCAACAGTGTCGCTCGCAGCGTGGTCGGGGTCAGCGATGAATAGTGATTTGAAGCTGCTGAAAGTTTTTGTCTCTGGGCGAGCATCCCGCGTTCTACTACTATGTGAAACTATTTTTGCTAAACCCTCTGAGAGTTTACGTGCTCCATCATCAACAACTGAAACGCTGTGTCTGTCAGCGTAATATTCTCGCAGTCGACTCAGTTGAAGGACGAATAATGTGAGTATCCAGTAGAGAATAATGCTAGCGAATCCTACAACTGCAGCTCCGGATGACCGTTCCTCTCTTCCTCTATACATTGAGGATAGAATCAACGAGTAGCCGATGTAAAATGCTAATGCAGGAAGAACTGAAACAAACATCATTACTTGGACGTCTCTATGTTTGAGGTGGCCTAGCTCATGACCAATAACGGCTTCCACTTCCTCTGCCTCGAGTGTTTCTAGTAAACTGGAGGTTACAGCAACTTTGCTCCCGGTTAGTGGCGAACCGTATGCAAACGCGTTCGGCATCGGAATATTAGCGATCATCACTTTAGGTTTTTTAATTCCGCTTTTTTGGCTGAGCCTTTCGACCATTTCGTGTAATTTTGGAGACTCGGATTTCGGTGCTTCACGTACACGGTACATGAAGTCGATTAGGTATGGAGCTATGAGCCACTGAATAACATTGAATATTATGACTAGAAACGCTATTGCTACTAAACCAACACCGAGAAGGGTGAGAATTACAGTAAAGAAAAGTGTAGATAGACCAATTATAAGTGCTAGAGTTCCTAATATTGATAAGCGAAGTTTCAGTAAACTCATTTTTTACGCGCCCTCACCACAGATATTTCATGGTTATTTATAAAATTGACGCTGTTAATTTAAATTCGTAGTTTTTACACTCATCACCATTCAACTTTCGGGCATGTTATCCACCAGTTTCGATGGCAATTCTGAGGAGTTCTTCATATCTTTTGTATTCCATGAGCAGTGTTTTGCCTAACTCAGTTAGTTTCGCTCCTCCCCCGCCTTTGAATCCGCCTTTGTGGGCTTCAACCGCAGGTTCACCGATTCTTTCTTTGATTTTTTCTAAATAATTCCAGACGAAACGATATGAGTATGATGTGTTCTTTGCAGCTATGCTTATTGAGCCGTATTTTTCGATCGCTTCCAGAATTTCAACGCCTCCTTTTCCGAATACCGGTTTGTCTTCATATTCGAGCCATAATCTGAATTTTGGCTTAATTTTCTGGGTTAGACTTGACAATTTTTTCGCCTCTTTAATCATCGTTATGCATTTTAGGAGTGAACGAAGATATATGGAATTTCCCGCTCAGTGTGTTGATCGTGCGTGATAAGTTCCGGCGACTCAAGTTCTTTTTCCTCCGGCAAGAAGTAATGCGACATATTTCCCATCTTTTGTGAGCCCTACGCACTCTCCTGCCTTATAGAAGAAGATTAATCCTTTTTTACGTAAACTGTCAAGGGTTTCCTTGTAGTCAGGTAGATGTTTCAGCCCTCTAATTGGTATGTATAAAGCTCTACTTGCAGACTGTTTATAGAGAAGCTCCACGAGCGCTCTTTGTTCAGCGTCTGTCAGGCTGGTGCTCATGTCTATCTCCTCAAATAATGAGGATAATTGTTTAAGTGCGCCAATATAAAAATATCTATGATAGATATATATCACCGATATCCTTATAAGATATTATAACGCCATATTAGGACGTGGCAGCACTTAGCTATGCTTTCGGGGAGGTCAACCTTGGTAAAAGAGATAGAAATTGAGAGAATCAAAACCTACCTGCAAGGGGGGCCATATACACCTACAGAATTGGCCTCCATACTGGGGGTGCATCACTTCACCATCGAGCGGAAACTGCAGAGTTTAATCGCCACAAATCCAGACTTCAAAGTAAAAACCATCGGCCGATACAAAGTTTACTGGTACAGACCAACCGCCTACGAAGAACTCGTCAAGTATGTAAGAGAAACAGCCCCAATAACCGAACGAGAACAACTCTTACTCACCCTATATGAGAAAGGCGCCACAAATAAAGAGGGCGCCATCCCAGCAAAGGCTTTCTCAAATAAACAACGAGAAATTCTAGACCAACTAGCAATCGAACAACGCATAGTAATTACGACAGAAGGAAGAGTCTTACTTACTGAGTTAGGCTTGATGATCGCAAAAGGAATTAAACTTACCCAAAAATAGTATCTAAAAATGCAATAAATCTAGTGCCACAAAAATATGAGCCCCCACAGGTTTTCTTTATGTCCAAAAAAGGAAACTGCGGCATAAATTGCGAAACCTGCATTCTTTTTCCAATGTGCGGCGGTTGTGATCAATCCTGTTACGGACTAAATTGCTTCCAAAATTTGAAACAATACCGTGATTGTTCATCCTGCACCGTTGTCGGCTGTCCCGGCCAGTTAACCCGCCCATCTGATGAGGCAAAGTTGTTGCTGGATTTCGTAAGGGCTTTACCCAGTATTCAAGTAGCTAGACTAAAATCGATGCCGTCCTTCATTCCGATAGTTCCTCTTGACAACAATTTTTGGAAGGAGACTGACATTAATGCAATCATGGTTAAGTTTAGCGATCTATTAGAAAGCGGTCTCTGGAAAGAAGCCGTCGAAATAGGAGACATTCATAAGGCTCTAGATTTTCATGGGACCGTCATATATTCCAGCATAATGCCAGACGAATTATTAACCGATGAAACGTTCGAAAAGTACAAACAACTTTCGCAACTTACACGCCCAGATGCAATCCTGACATGGGATTTACCGGTCTATGCTGATGATCCACGTTTCTGCAGCTGGTTCAACTTGCTTCAATCGCTCAAATCCGTCGTTAAACTCGCTGATTTGAATATACCACTAATTGGTTTAGTGAAGGGCGCAATAAAGGAACAGGTAAGTTTTTCATGCGAAGCAATGTCATCGTTAGGGCTTAAAGATTTGGCCTTTCATTGCTCAGAATTTCTGCGAGCAGGCGAGAATCAACTTTTGCTTGACTTACTGAGGACAACCCAGAAGGCTTGCGAACGATTAATTGCGATCGGGGCCTCCTCTCCTGCAGCACTAGAAGCGCTGGCCATAACTAAGATTCCTTCCAATCTACCTCGACCCATAGTTTGCGGATTGACTTGGCATATTGCCGCTAAACATTTTCGGGTTTTTTCAAAAAACAAGACGATTAACGTTAGATGGAATATGGTTAAATGCCATTGTAGGGTTTGCGAAGGTAAAGAACCGGAATCTTTAGGAACCGATTTTAAGCAACGCTCCCTCCATAACTTGGAGGCAGTTCAGAAACTTTTGAAGGGTATGAACAATTCTATGGAAAGTTGGGATTTGATTCTGGATGAGAAAAAAGTTATCTTCGTTTCTGATCTGCATATTGGAACTAAGGAAAGCCTCTGGCGAGATTGTTTAGATTTCATTCGGTCTGAATCGCCTGATTATACTGTATTCCTTGGGGATACCTTTGACTTTTTAGAGGGCCTGACTACGAGCGCTGAAGTTTACGCATTCTTCACTATGCTCAGGGAGATTAATACTTGTACAGTCCCTGTGTTCGGCAGTCATGACTTGTTTACGCTGAAACTTATGTCGGCACTTGGCAGCATTGTTTGGGGGAAAGACCAGTCAGTTCCATTTTCTCTACTTGAGAGCAGCCCAGAGCCTAAACTAACGGCCTCAAATCTTTTACTTAGGTTTTATTTAGCAGCTAAGAAAAGGCTGCAAATTCGATTTACTAATGGAACCATGCTTGCAGTACATGGAAATAGGTTATCGTTAGCTGCAAAGGAAGTTTCTGACTTTAATGATCCTGTAAAGCTCATAGAGAAAACGTATAAAAAGGAAACCGATTGGATTGTCTGTGCCCACTCACATGTAGCAGCCCTTGACCAAGAGAAGAAAATTATCAGCTTAGGGTGCTGGCAACTACCTACGTCTTATTTCATATCATCAAAGGTTCACCCCAGTCCGGGAGTATCATTAATTATAGAGAAAGATGGAACCTTGGAACTTAAAGACGGACTTAAAAAGAGTAGATAAAATGGGGCAATTCCGTCACAAAACTATGGATTCATTTCGTTTTGAAACAGAAAAAGAAACTTTGGAAGAAGAAGATGAAGATTTTTTCAGGGTTGAATTTAAAACTCCGTTCGAGGCAGGAACGCTATATGAACTTCACTTACCTCGAGAATACGTTCTCGAAAAACCACATGAAGAAACAGAGGAAACTGTTAGAGTTTCTAGCGAGAATTTAGACAAAATTATTAGAAAGCGTCTATGGGAAACAAGCCTAGATTTGGGAGGATTTGGAGAAAGACTAACAAAGTCCACGTTTAGCGACCTATATGGCTTCAAAGACGTGCGTGAAATGTACCCCACAGGAAAACGTGACCGAGGCCCGGATGTTATGATGAGAAACAGTAAAGAACACTACCATATCATTGAAGTAAAAACAGTAGTAGCGGAGCCACATTCATCATCTACACTAAGAAGGGCGCTCGAAGAATTAAGCACGTATGAACGTAATTTTAGCTTGAAAAATCTAGGTGTGACTATTGAAAAGGAGTTGGTCTTAGTAGACCTAAGAGAGAGGGGAAGAGAAATATCAAAAAGAAAGATTGATTATGTGACGCAACAAGGTATCAGCGTTCAAATAATCAAGCCAAAAAGGAGATAGGAATTTGGGCATCAGCATTTGGATATATTCAGAAATAGATGATCTGAAAAAAAGAATGGCGCTGTTCTCTGTTTTCGATAAATTCGTCCGTTCATTTGATGATATGTTGAAACTCATGTCTGCTGATATCTCTGATGAAGCTGGGAAGTACAGAATATCAGAGCCTTTCTCCCTAGAAGAGTTGGCTCGCATTATACAAAAAGAAAAGCCCAACCTAACTAAAGTCAACGCTTCAGTTGATTTCAAATTGTGGCACATCCCAGCTTCAAAGCTCGGAGAAGGAGTCTTAGACGCAGGTAAGTTCGTTGACGAGTATTCTTGGGACGAATTCTCCGCCGGATGCTATGCAGTAGCAGAGGAGGAGTACGGCATTACTGACTTATCGTTCAGTGGACGTCCGTTATCCTTGTTCCTAAAATATCCTGAGGCTGGGGTAGTAAATCCAAAAGCTAAGGATAACTGCAGTAGACTTGTCAATATCTCCAAGTCAATAATCGAGACAATTAACCCCGCTCGATTAGCGATCGATGTGGAGGCTGGAGGCCAATTTGATTACGATTACAAGTTTCCCGACTATCCATCGAAGGAATGGTGGAACCCAACCAACTGGTGGTTCTTCGTCTACTATCGTGACCCATACGACTTCGTAAGGCTAACTCTAAGAGTCGCCTCAGGCAAGCTAGAAGAAATAAATGAAAAGGTGATCACTCGAGCAAAGGAAAAATACAGCCCATCTGAATTATTTGAAATAATCAAAAAACATTCACTTGAAGCCTTTACTTCGAGCCACGGCGGAATAGGAGCCCGCTTCGGCGAAACCGTGGACACAAAAACAAATGCCAGCAAGGAACTCTTAGACGCGCTTTATTAACTCAATAAAACGTTGCCCATCGTTGCACGATTTTATGCACATCGACTTGCACGTATTAAAAATTTAAGTTAATTTTGGATTTTTGCAGGGGGTAAATTGACATATTAAGCCTGTTTTGATCCCAATTTTGATTAATCTTTAGTTAAAGTTAAATTGTCAAGCCGCGATGTGCATAATAACATACAACGAGAGGTTGGAACTGATGGGCTTGAAGAAGACCTGGATTGCAGTTATCTGTATTTTAATCATAGGGTTAGCCGTTTATCAGGTGTATCAGTTGTACTCTCCGAAACAGGTCTCTACTGAGGTTTACATTTTATGTGCGGGAAGTTTAACCAACGTCATAAATCAAAGTGCTGTAGAATTCATGAAGCTCTACCCTGATGTGAGGGTTTTCTTTTCGCCCTATGGGTCGCTTGAAGCTGTTCAAAGGTTAAAGTCAGGAGCGCCCAGCGATTTGATCGCTGTTTCTGATTGGGACGTTATAGACACTCAACTATATGGTGTGAAAATGCCTGAGTCGGCTGAAAATTACACTAACTGGTATATTATTTTTGCTCGAAACGCGATGTGCATTGCTGTTCCAAAAGATAATCCAGCTGGTTTGACTGCTGATAACTGGTATGAGAAAATTATCAGTGCTAATTCATCAGCGTTCTGGGGAAGAGCGATGCCTTGGGCTGACCCATGTGGATATCGTACTCTTCTTTTATTCAAACTTGCTGAGGATTATTACCATTCACAAGGGCTAGCTGATAGGTTGGCTAATCATACTGAGGCTTATGTGGCGCCGAAAGAG
>Ga0315309_1001260_pt1 | contig 15208 bp, 14 predicted proteins | sample TDP4_MG_FD_203080 | JGI IMG/M metagenome (GOLD analysis project Ga0315309, IMG submission 203080) | Freshwater sediment microbial communities from Lake Towuti, South Sulawesi, Indonesia - TDP4 | ecosystem: Environmental > Aquatic > Freshwater > Lake > Sediment | place: Indonesia: South Sulawesi... | reverse complement strand
AATCAAGCCTTGAGCGTTTGGCTTCATGAGCACTTTGCTTTTCAAGGATCCATCAAAAAACGTGCAGCAGTTGAAGTTTATATTTCTTACGTACAGAAAATACTTGCGCTCGCAGAAAATGCAAAAAAACCATACCGCATGTACCTTAAAACATATAAACCTAAAGTCCGAAATATAACGTTGCGACCAAAAAGAAAGGTGAAAATAGTGCAAAACCTCAAAAGAACCTTGCTGCTGCTGTCTTTATCGGCAATGATGACTCTCTCGTTACTACCGCTAAGCGTGGTCAAAGCACAACAACAACCAATATTCAAAGTCACTATAATCGCGCCTGGAAACGCCAACTTGGTTAGGCGTCAATGGGGACAGATATTTGCTAATTCTCTACAGCAGCTGGGAATCGATGCTAACTTGGTATACCTCAACTGGGCGCCCGTATACGACAGAGTACTTACACCTCTCCGTGAGAACGTAGGCAAGACCTATGATGAAGGCGGCTATGATATTCTACTAATCGGCTGGACACCTGGGTTGAAGCCTGAGCCTAGACAGATCTACTACGGAGGAGACCCAGCATTCTTTGCGCCTGATGGGCAAAACTACTATCTATGGAATAACGCTGAATCCAACACGCTCTTAGATGAGTTCATCACGGCAACAGACCCCGCAATTCAAGAACAGAAGCTGCAGAAGTGGCAAAGCGTCTTCTTCCGGGAGGTGCCGTCATCTCAAATCATGTACGAGAGCAGGCATGCTGCTGTTACCCCCGAACTTGGAAACTACGCTTGGATATACTTCAACGTTCAGCCAAGTCCAGCATGGCTAACAGTTCCACCCGGCAAGACATCAGTCGTCTACTGCTCTACAAGCGAGATTGAATCATTGCTTCCGCCCCTGTCGAACTCTTGGTACGACACAATCGTATTCACTCCAATCGTCGATGGTCTTGAAGAGGTGAACAATGCTGGGGAGAATATTCCCGCCCTGGTGACATCTCATGATGTAAGTCCTGATGGTTTCAGCTGGACGTATCACCTAAGGTCTGGTGTCAAATGGCATGACCTATATGACTTCAGCGCAGACGACGTATTGTTCTCCCTTTGGGCCCTTATGAACCCTGCCACTGGTTCGCAATTCGTCGGTTACTATCAAAGCGTATATGGAAACAGGATCAAGTTCACGTGGGAGAACGGAACCTCCACATGGCTAAACTCAACAGCCACGCCTGCAAGACTGGGATCAATAACTGCAACAGATAAGTTGACCGTTGACTTCACGCTGCCCGTACTGGCAGTCGGCAAACCATACGGATACTTCGACCCATACCTGCTCTCCTTCGCCAACAACATAATTCCCAAACACGTCTTTGAGAAGCTGGCGCCTGCCACGTGGACAGACAGTGTCTTCAACACAGGTGCAGGAGGGCCATTCACAGTGCCTGGAATCACCAACTTCACCTACTACGGCCCAATAGGAACAGGTCCATACAAGTGGGTTGAGTTCAATCCAACAGCTCAGCTTGTGCACCTTCAGAAGTTTAACCAGTTCTGGAACAGAACACAACTGGAAGCTATAGGGCAGTTTGGCGTCACAGACTACTACATTCGGTATATCGCAGGTAAGACCGCAGCCATTGCTGCATTGAAGAACGACGAAGTGGACATGTTAGACCCCAACTACGCGTTTCAAACAGAAGTGATTACGCCAGGAGCCTTCGATCCTTCGTGGGCCACAATTCTACCATTAGAAGGTGCAGGCAGACAGGAAATCGGCTACAACATGAGACACCCGATCTTCGGAACAGGCGTGGACACGCCGCTTGGCAAGGCTACACCGTCGAGAGCTGCTGAAGCTGCAAGATATGTACGCCAAGCGTTTGATTACGCAGTCCCAAGACAGCTTATCATCAACAACTTGCTGTCAGGATTCGGAAGGCCTGGAGCAACACCCATGTTGCCAACACAACCATACTTCAATGCTTCAATCACTGCAAGGCCCTATGATTTGACTGAAGCTCGGAGGCTACTGCAACTTGCAGGCTACACTGTTCCTGGTCCGGCGCCTCCCCCAACGCTTCCGTCATTCATACTCGGAATGTCCGTAGTGATCTCAGGTTACTACCCAAAGACTGGAACTCCTCTTGGTAACAGAGAACTCCTGCTCATGAAAACGATGAACAACGCAACATACAACTCAACGTCTACAATGATTGGACGAACAACTACTGACCTGAGTGGCTGGTATAGCTTCACAGTAACACCAATGAGCACAGGGCTTCACTACTACTACCTGTTCGACAGACAAGCTGTGGCTGGAACAGAGTGGACATACCTTCAATCGGTGAACGTGGCGTCAGTTGATGACCTCTTCGCTCCGTTCAACGCCAACATAAACAACCTCGGAGGCAACATCACAGACCTCAGAGACCAAATAGGAGCATTGCAGGGTTCAGTGCAAACTCTAACAATAGTGGCCGCAGTCGCTATAGTCATAGCAGTAGCAATAGGTCTTCTCAACTTCTACATGGTCCGAAAAAAGCCTTAGTGGACCTATCCCCCATTTTTTTGTTTGTCTTGTTGTCTTAGTCAATTCTGGTTTTATAGAAGAGCAGCCAAACCTATGGATTCCAAAAAAAGCAGGATTCCCGTCAAAATATAAAGGTTGGCGCTCGATTCGCTTTTCCTCAGTTTTTCAGCTGACCATTTCTCCTTCGAATGAAAGAAATATTCCCTAAACTTGTTAGCAAAAACGGATGCAGACATGACTATGGCGCCACCAGCCAAGAATACAAGGGCAGCCTCGAGTAGCAACAAAACTGCGAGGAAGTCCTTTCTAACGGGCGGCATCAAACCTTCATTCTGAAGTGCTAGCCAGATCAGCAAGAGAATCAGATCAATCAATAAGACTACGAAATTTGCCCTCAAAACCCAGAACAGAGATTTACGCAAGCTTGCAGACACGTTTATCAGTTTAAAACCGATTGAATGGCTCTTTTATCTCTTTCCCAGCACACCCAAGCTACGATTCTACCTAGCGATCAAAACTGAGCAACGCAAATGGTGACTGACATCATCACTAACGCTTCCTAAGAGAAACCTCCTCGCACGGCTTAGGCCCCGACCTCCCACAACGATAAGGTTAGACTTCTCTGTTTTTGCGATATCAATAATCCTCTCAGCGGGATTGCCAAACTCAAGCCTTTGTTTCGGCTCTGATCCTTCAACTATGTCAGCGACTTGAGACAATGTGTTTTTTCCAACTTTCTGCGCCACTTCAGGCTTTGGACCAAAAAGCCCACGTTCCTGAACGTTCACAACAGTAACCATAGCGTCTAATTTCTGACCCAGTTGAACAGCCATCAGAAGGCCCTTCTTGGCGTTCTCGGAACCGTCAAAACCAACTAAGATCTTGGAAATGTTCGCTTTCTCCTTAACCACCAGAACAGGGCAACCAGCATGTCTTGAGACTTTTTCAGCCGTACTGCCCAATGAATAGATTTCCGCTTCTGTTTCTCCTCGATTACCCATTACAATCAGATCGAACTCCCCATCTGCGGCCACAGTTATTATCTCATCCGCAGGATCGCCGTGAGCAAGTTTCGTCTCCACTTTGAGTCCTTCCTCTTGGAAAACAGCTTCAGCATTCGCTAAGATGGCTTCCGCCTTCTTTGTAAACCATTCTGAAACCTCGCCCAGAACTGCCTTGGGAATATCGGCAGTAGTCTTCGCACCAAGATCCAAGAGCTGCTCGGGAACAACATGAACAGCTGTTACTTTTGAGTGAAACTTCTTCGCTAGTATCACAGTCAGCTCTTCGGCATGAAGACTAGTCTCCGAACCATCGGCAGCTAAAAGAATCCTTTGAAAATAGCTCTTTGACACGTTGCTCACCTAGGCAACATTTGTGAATAGTCGAATTTAACACTAACGAACTCGTTTACGCTTGCGATTTCACCAGAAAGAACTCATAGAACACATGTTCACCCAGCAGTTGTTTCAAAGTTGATGAGTGAAAACACGTCGTACCTTTTTCCTAGAGCTTGTCTGCCGTGCAGGTAGCCGAGTTCTATTAGAAAGCCTATGCCGACGATTTTTCCGCCGAGTTTTTCCACCAATTCGGCATTGGCTTTGATTGTGCCGCCCGTTGCCAGCAGGTCATCGATAAGCAAGACTTTTTGGCCTTGTTTGATGGCGTCTTTGTGCATTTCTATGGTATCTTCCTCGTATTCCTTCTGGTATGTTAGGCTTACCACTTTGAAGGGTAATTTTCCCTTCTTTCGTATGGGCACGAAGCCTGCTCCTAGTTCGTAGGCTAATGCGCCTCCGATTATGAAACCTCGGGCTTCGCTGGACACTACAACATCTACTTGCTTGCCTCTGTAATGATCAGCTAGCTTCTTGATGCATTCTCTGAAGGCATCCTTGTCTTTGAGAAGCGTGGTTATGTCCCAAAAAACGACGCCCTTGAATTCCGGTATCCTTCTTATTTTCGATTTGAGATCCAACCGTGTCACCATTCAGTGTTAAATGCTTAAACAAGCGCATTTTTCAACGCGTATTTGCATTCGCATGTTCTCTCTTTGGGCAATGCTGCTATGGTTTCTGTGATCAGGGCTTTAATTTTGTCCAAGTTTTGTTTCATTGTCTTGGCGACTTCCTCTGCGTTGACCATGTGCTCTTTCCACACATCGTAGTCGGTTACCGTGGCTATGCACGCGTAGCATATTTCGGCTTCTCTAGCCAGCACGCATTCTGGAACCAGTGTCATGCCGATTATGTCGGCGCCCCAGCTTCGGTGCATCTTGGATTCCGCCTTAGTTGAGAATCTTGGGCCTTCTATGCACACGTAGGTTCCTGTCTTGTGGTAGCGGATTTTCATGTCCTCCGCTGTTTTTATGAGTATGTCTCTGAGTTGGAGGCACATGGGATCAGCTACAGATATGTGACATACTTGCCTTCCTGTGTAGAAGGATTGTTCCCGTTTGGTAGTTCTATCTATGAACTGATCGACTACTACTGTGTCTCCTGGCCTGTACTCTTCTTTCAGCGAACCCACGGCTGAGGGTGCCAGTATCCGCTGGACGCCTAGCTTTTTCAGAGCGTATATGTTGGCTCGTGAGTTGATGTCGGTTGGTCTTATGGTGTGCTTTTTTCCATGGCGTGGTATGAACGCGATTTTTCTGCCTCTGAGCTCCCCTATTGAAACTGCATCTGATGGCGAGCCGTATGGTGTGCGAAGTTTCACTTCTTTGACGTTTTTGAGAAGCGTTGGGTCGTAAACACCAGTTCCGCCGATTATGCCGATTTCTGCTTGCATGGTGGATTTCTACTAAATGGCTCTGTTAATAAGAATAACGGACTGCATAGCTGTTCAGATGTATTGACTTTGCCAACCTTTAGTAATACTGGCAACTTCTTGGAAAAAATGCTAAGGAACGATTATTAGTCAAGTTTCAGTGAGCTGGCTAATCTTTTCTGAGCGACAAAGCAGAATTTTTCCTCTCTTCCAACACCAATGTTGTGTAAGTGTCTATGATGTCTTTTGAATTGTATAGCCTGAGCAGGAATGAATTGTATTCAGATTCATTCTTGACTCTCACTGTGGCTAGCAAGCCGTATTCCTCGCCTGTTCGATAGAGGTCAAATATCTCAGGCATCGAAGTCAGAAACTCTCGCGCAACCGCGTCGTAAACATTGGGATTAACCTTGATTCTAACGATGAACTTTGTCTGCAATCCCAGTTTCGAGTAATCTGTTCTCAGAGTATGTCGAAGAATTACGCCTCTCGCTTCCAAACGTGATAATCTATTGAAGACTGCAGGTTGGGAAAGGGCAACACCCGAATTGTGTAGTCGCCTGCTCAGTTCAACCGTTGAAAAAGGCAGTGGCGACTTTGCGTGTTCCGCTTGATTGAGAAGAATCTCAAGAAGCTTTAGGTCAACGTCGTCAACTTTCGCAGACTTTTTTCCCTTTGTCGGAAAGGCAACTCCTGCTTCTTTATATATCTTTATTGCGTTGACAACTCTGTACTTCTTGAAGTAGCTCCTGCCCATAGCGTCATCTACTTTTTTAAGAACTCTGCTAAAGTGCTCATCGTTGACCAGCCTAAACCTGCCAAACAGCGAAAACTCGCCTGTGATTCCATCTAACAGATCGCAGAAAGCTGTTTCCCCAAGCATTTTTGCAAGCCAAGGCTCGTGCGGATTGGTCTTCAACTCGAAGAAAGCTGTTCGGCTAATTCCTAGAAGCGTTGGGTCAACAACGATCGTTGGTCCCAGGATGATCCCATCTTCGAAAAGCTTCTCAATTCGGTTTCTCACGGCGAAACGAGACAGGCTGGCTTTTTCGCTGATTTCCGTGAGCGATGCTCGACTGTCTCTCAGTAGAACCTTTAAGATAAATTGGTCGTATTCATCCATTTGCAATTGCACCTGATTCCCGATAAATCGATGCGACATATGGCAATTTGTGATCGTTCTATAAGCAAAAGGCAAAAGATATAAATGTTTCGTGATCTCAACTGAGAGGCTGGTGAAGCGTAGAATGGAATTTAAAGTTAAGGATTTGTCGTTGGCTGGGCAGGGCAATCTGCTCATAGATTGGGCATCGGCCCATATGCCAGTTTTGAGCCAAGTGAAGCAGCGGTTTGAGAAAGAAAAACCGTTGAAAAGGGCTGTACTTGGCGCTTGCTTGCATGTTACCAAGGAAACCGCTGTTCTTGTTCAAACGTTGAAGGCGGGCGGAGCGAAGATTGCGTTGTGCGGTTCCAACCCTCTGTCCACTCAAGACGAGGTTGCTGCGGCTCTGACTGAAATAGGCGTGAAGGTTTACGCTTGGCGAGGCGAAACCACGGATGAGTACTATTGGTGTGTCAACAAAGTCATCGATCACAAGCCGATAATTACGTTAGACGACGGCGCCGATCTAGTAAGCACGATTCATTCGAAACGCATAGAAGCCTTGGAATCAGTTAAAGGCGGTACTGAAGAGACAACCACGGGTGTGGTGCGCCTAAAGGCCATGGAAAAGGCAGGGGCACTCAAATATCCCATCATCGCAGTAAACGACGCCTACACAAAATATCTTTTTGACAACCGTTACGGAACAGGGCAAAGTACAATAGACGGCATACTACGCGCTACTAATGTTTTGCTGGCCGGCAAGAACTTCGTGGTCTGCGGTTACGGCTGGGGTGGACGAGGGTTATCCTCGCGCGCCCGAGGCATGGGCGCTCATGTTATAGTGACCGAAGTCAACCCAGTGAGGGCTCTAGAAGCAATTATGGATGGTTTCCAAGTGATGTATCTAAATGAAGCCGTGAGGATAGGAGACATATTCGTGACAGTCACCGGTGACACCAGTGTCATCAGAAAGGAGCACATGGCCAAGATGAAAAGCGGCGCCATACTTGCGAACAGCGGGCACTTCAACGTGGAAATCACGATTCCAGATCTCGAAAGCCTAGCAGCCTCTAAGCGAACACTTCGCTCCAATCTGGAGGAATACAAGCTGAAAAATGGTAAGAGACTGTATTTATTGGCTGAGGGCAGGCTTGTTAACTTGGCTTCGGCAGAAGGTCACCCCTCTGAAGTCATGGACATGTCCTTCGCCAACCAAGCCCTTTGCGCCGAATACTTGATGAAGACTAGGAGACTTGAGGCTCGAGTGTACAATGTGCCAAAAGAAATAGACGACACAGTGGCAATACTGAAACTGAAATCCATGGACATAGGAATCGACAGACTTACAGCTGAGCAAAGGAAGTACATTGCCTCGTGGGAAGAAGGAACTATCTGATTTTTAACGGTAAACCTTATAATTGGGTTGTTTTCTAAACAAGGCTACATTGGTGGTGAAAAATGGTGAGCAAAGATCAAACAATAGGCGGACTGATATTCCTTGTCTGCATAGTCATTATTATCGGGTACATTGCCACGCTATTCTTTCCAGTCGAAATAGCACGGATGCTCGGCTGGAAAATCCTCGCTGCCAACGAGCTGACCTTCAAGTATCATGCAATTGCTTGGCTAGTCGCAATTCCAGTACTCATCGCTCTTGTAGCAGTGCTCGGAATTGGCGCATGGATCGGCTGGACAATGGCAACAACTCCGCCTCCCAAACCTATTGAAGAAATAGAAGCTGAAGAGAAGAAGGAAGAGGAGAAACCAGAAGGCGAAGAGAAGGCGGCAGAGAAAAAGAAGTAATGACAAACAAAATCCGCCTTTTTCATCATCTTTATTATTTCAGTTTATTGCAGAGGCGATTCTCAGTTGAATGACGTCAAAGGCTTAGTCTTGTGCGGTGGACCTGGCACCCGGTTGCGTCCCATTACTTACTACTTTACGAAGGCTTTAATTCCAATAGGGCTGAAGCAGAAACCGTTGCTTGAATACGTTGTTCGCTTGCTCAGGTTTCACGGCATCGACAACTTAGCTTTTCTAGTGGACTACAAGGCGGAACAGATCCTGAACTACTTCAACCAAGGCTCAAGGTTTGGCGTCAAAATCTCATACGTGCGGGATATGCCCGAGCGTAAAGGTACTGCAGGCTCGGTGCTGAATGCCTTCAAGGAGGGGATTGTAGGCACAGAGGACACGTTGCTTGTGTATTACGGAGACATTGTCACCAACATGAATCTGAAACAGCTTCTTAACTTTCATAAACGCAAACATGCTGTGGCAACAGTTGCCTTGGCGTCAGGTTTCACGGTAAGAGTGGGCTTAGCTGACCTTGGCAAAGACTGTAAGGTGCTGGGGTTTGAGGAAAAGCCAAAGCTTGAGAAACCCGTAAGCATTGGAATCATGGTCCTTGAAGGTGAAACACTCAAAGATATTGAAGGCCTGTTTCCGAAAAAACGTGGAGTCGACCTTATGGGAGATGTGGTACCTCACCTTGTTCAAGGCGGCAAGCCTGTTTACGGCTACTTGTCCAATGCGTTTTGGTACGATGTGGGCAGCACTGAGGCGTATGAGAAATTAGACCACCAGTTTGTGGAGAAATCTTTGTCTTTTCTCTTCAAGCAATGATGTTTGTTTCAGTTTCGCGTGTTTAAAGGTTAATAGTCGAAAATCTCATTTGTGGTTGTGGAAGCCCAGCTATGCCCACAGCCAGTGTGGATTTGCCCTTTGCAGTGCCAGCTAAGGAGCGAGAGAAAGCCTTCACTCCAAGCATGGAGACTGCGGCAATGCTCCTTTTAGTAGAAGCAAAGCGTCGAAGGCGAGGGCTTTTTGGAACTGCTCCAGCCAAGATATCATTTCTGTCCAAACTTCACTATCCTTTATGGGCTGTGCCATGGGAGAGCCAATACCTGATAATAGATGGTTTAGGTGTCTTCTCTTCCGCAATTGTCAGGCGCCAGTTGCCCGATGTCATAGTGTTCATCGAAGACATTGAACGAGACGCATCGGTCCGAGAGCTGTTTCGAAAGGCAATAGAGAAGCATCTGAAAACGTTCAGCGACTTCGCTGGGAAAGTGAGTGTTCAAGTTGATGCATCGATCACTGACAAGGCTTTGTTGTCTGACCTCTCCGATTACGTGCAAGAAGCCTTGTCTGAAAGAACCGGTGAAAATCTGTCTATAGTTTTGGCGCCGCCTAAAATTGATGTGAAAAAGGCGAATGAAATCGCCAAACAAGTGCGCAGCCTCCACAGGCAGGTTCAGTCTGAGATAGCTAGTTTGGACTATGCGAGAAATCTCTTGAAAGAGACCATGAAGCTTCACGAGCAGATGATCCTCAAAGAAGCCAGCTTCACGCGGGAAGCCTACGAAGCTCAAATCGCTGAGCTAAGACCCACCGTGGAGAAGAGAATGAATCAACTACTCGAGGAGCGAGACACTCGGATGGCTAAGATGAACAGAATTGCGCAGACTGAACTGAAGGCGAAGGAAGGAGAGAAAGAAAGACGCGAGCGCGAACTACAAAGACTGGAACTTAGCAAAGCCGATCTTGTAAGGAAGCGCGAAGCTCGTAGGCAGAGGCACGACAAGATAGCTGAGGCGCACTGGGAGCACCGCATTAAAGCCAACCAAAACAGAATTGAGGAGGTAAAGGCTAGAATACACGCTTTAACCGAATTCATCGAGAAGACTCGCAAGCAAGGCGAAGCTGACGCTGAAAAAATGAGGCAGGGTTATCAATGGCTAATTGATCAGGAGAGGCGGAAAATAACCGACCTTGAATTTCAGAGGGACGAAGCTGTTGAAGCTGGGCAAAAGGAGATCGAGACGCTCAAGCTTTCAACCGATGGAATCGCAGGGCAGATTGAAGAACTCGCGGCTGGAAAAAGGAAGGAAGCAGAAGAGCTAAAGAGATTAGCCATTCCGTCGCAGTTCGATGACGTTACGTTGCTCTGCCTACCATCATACATTGTCTGTTATCAAACTGAAAACGCAACCCAATTCCATGTTTTTCCCCCAGTCAGGGTTATGAGTCCCGAGGGCGTCATAGGAGCTATTCGCAAGAAGTTGGGAGGCTTTCGAACACTCTACAAAGTCACATTGTTCTTGCAGCCAAGGTCCAGAGCTCTGAGCAAAATGCTTGACTTCGCCATAAAAGAGAAAGCGAAGTCAGACAAAACCTTCAGTGCAAGTCTAAGCGAAGCCGCAGTTTCAAGTAATATCCTGCTCGAAGACAACTTGAAAGAGACGTTGACCCGAGGCGTGGCTGAGCTAAAGGCTGAGGGCTGGATAACCCAGAAAGAAGAAGCCCTCATTAAGACATACATCTAGAAGCTGGCGGTCAAAGTGACGGTTGAAGACAAGGCTATTGAACGGAAAATCCTGTTGAAACGCAGTTTTCCGCGTCACAAGCTCTTTGACATAGGTCGGGAACTTGCGCTTCCGTATTTTGAACGCTTCGAAAACGCTTGGAACATTGATGAGGATCAAGCTGCTTTTGAGATATCCTCTGCGGTAGGCGACGCTCAACTTAAGGAGATTTTTGAAAGCCGCAAACCACGTGAATGGGTGATCTTCAGAGGCAAGTACTATACTTTTGAAGATGGTGCTTTACTGCTCGAAGGCTCATATAAGACAATCGAAAGCAATCTGCATCAAATGAGGAAAAAGCAGGGAAAGAGCGGATTAGAAGTCTTGAAGGCTTTTTTGGAATCAGGTAAAGACTGCGGGTTGAAAGATATAGAGGCGCGGTTGCGGCATGGGATTAATGCAGAACCCATAATATCTGAGCTTGAACGCCTGAAGATTGTGGCAGTTTCTTATCAGGGTGGCGGATACAAGGAGTGGAAGATTCCAGAGGAAATTGCTCCTCTGATTCAAGTTCAGCTAGGTGTGGCTGCTCCTGAGCCGACGCCAGCCGTAAGCGCTACCGCTCCTGTAGGGGTTTCGGCTGACCTAGGTGAAGTTGACTATGTGGCTTTGGAAAGGCAAGAAATCGATAAGATGGATGCCGAGCTGAATCAATATCTAGGCAGCCTCTTGAAGACTCGTCTCGACCCTGCTATTCGTTTTGGCAAGACGTTCTCAGTTGCCGCTTTGGCTGACTATCTACTGAAATTATTCGGTCCAGTTCTCTACTTTGACAGCTTGCTCAGCATCACACAACAGTACGGCTTAGCCGATGTGGACATTGTTCACGAACACGGAAGAACTGGCATGCGCACAGGCTGGAATCTTTCCTTATTCGGTGAGCCAGGCACAGGCAAGAGTTTCTCGACAAGAGACATGATTCTGGGTAGGCCTGACGCAAAGGTTTTCCCACACGGCATTCCCGGTCGCAACCGATATGCTGGCGGCATAACACCTGCTCGTTTTATCAGGATTGGACAAGCCTACGTAGGTAGAACCTTCAATTTCATTGTGCCAGAGTTTAATGACTGGTTCAAGTACAAAGGCATGGTTGAACCGTTAAAGTTGGCAATGGAACGCGGCGAAATCAAGTATGAACTGCACCGGGAAGTCATAGGACCTTACAAGTTCAGCGATTTCTTCAGCGTCAACTACAATGTGGCAACGTTTGGCAGGGGCTACGAAGTAACGGTGCAAGACCCGAATTTCAATGCCATCGAAGATCGTATGTTGTGCCGGCTACACAGACTCACTAAGCAGCGTTTCGTCGAAATCGCTCAGAGCCAAATGCGACTGGCTTTTGGCGAAATTGACATCGAGAGGGGCGCCAAACAAATCCGCGACCATGTTGCTCTTGTCCACGCCATCGAGACGCAGCATCCACTAGTTGCGTCGAGGTTCACTCCCAAGCCTGTTTTGATTACACCGCAAGCCTACGAGATGGTTGAGAAGGCTCGCAACGCCATTTTAGAGCAAATTCCAAGAGAGTTTGTGTCTTTTTCAGCGCGTTTAGAAGACAGAGCCATGCGGTTTGCGTGTGCTGCGTCGTTGCTCAATTACTTCCGGTCTAGTTCCGAGTATGTCCCAGTCAGTGAAGATGCGTTGAGGTATGCGGTTCAATTGTATGTTGAAGAGGCTTCGGTGCGCTCCCGACAGGAATTCAAGCCAGAAGAGGTTTTGACCAAAGTCTTCCAAGCTTAAGGGCATTTGCATCCTGTTTTAGGGATAGTTATGATTTCCTAAATGTATGCCTCGTTGTTGTTTCTTTCTCAACGTGTCTCAGCCGGAATTTGTCGCCGCAGACTGGGCAGGTCAACGTCTGACCTGTGTCGATTTCTGTTCTCCTCTCTTTTGGCTTCAGTTTCTCTTCCTGTTGCAGTGTTTTGAGCCTTCGTTCCGGAGTTACACTTGACAGTACCCATGCTCGTTCGAGTAGGAATAGGGTTATCATGGCTTTTTCATCATCCGTCTTAGTCAACGTAACCCAGTGTTTGCCCGGCGCTTTCTTGCCGGTCGCTTCCTCGTAAGATTGTGTATCGTAATTCTGTCGGATAACCGTCGGGACTTCGTCCAAAGAGTCGGCGATCTTTCTTGATATTCTGTCGTTTTCATCAGCTCGAGATAGTGATATTATGTCGTAGAGCCAGCCTTCCCTTTGACTCGGCTGAAATAGCATTGTGTTGCCCTCAAGCTGAGCGAAGCGTATGCCAGGCGGACACTTCACAGCTTTAACCATGACTTTTCCAAGTTCTCTGTCCCTACACGTTTTGAACAACCAATCACCAGTGAGAAAATCACGAATGCGATAGAAACAGACTTCACCGTTTCGTAGTTGCCGCAGACTCATGTCATACCAAGCGTCGCTGGGTCGCTGTTCAATCCTTGTGACTTTGATTTGTTTGAGATAGCTCAAGCGAGACCACTGTTTTCATAATAGTGCTTTGTCAAGTTTTAAGGCTTGATAACTTGAGTTCCATGATTCTGAGTCAGGATCTAAAAGGGCCTCCAGACTTGCGCGTTGTACGGTCTAGCTGTGGTGTAGTATTGCTTTCGACGCTGCCCCAAAGCGAGATCAACGAATTCAGGCAATACGAAACTGATGAACTCTGTGGTGGGAGGCCCCCAGCGAGCGCCCATACAGGACGGGTCTACATAAACGTACAGTTTCATGCTGTTTAAGCAGTACTCTGCCTCTTTCGATCTTCCATACCTTGGCTTGTCGGAGATTTTGAAAGGCCACAGTTTGCATGCCATTGGCTTCATGTGCTGTAGCGAGCATAGCCAGTTGCCATAGTAGTTTTGGAGGAAGACGCAGGTGCCGTCGTTTTTGCGTCGGAGATAGAATCTGCTTATGCCTGGTATTGTGTAGTCTATCCCGTATGTTTTCACTATGTTCATCCATTCAGGGAAATCCAAGACTACATCGAAGCCCTTGCAGCATAGGCCGCATGCATTGCAGTTCCAAGATTCTACGTATCGCCACGGGATAGGCAACATAGCCAAAGTCAAAAATAAAACTCAAGCAATAGATTCTTATAAGCCTACCTTAGCCGGCGCCTCAGATTTCAGTGCTTGTCGCGTTGGCTTGCACATAGATACCTCTATGATCGACAATATGTGCTGATACTTCAACGCTTTCAGTTGGGAAAGCAGCGATGAAGGATGCCAGACATGTCCCATTTCCGTAATTCAGAAGTATATAGTTGTTAGTTTCGTCTGGGGTCAGCCAGTTGTTTGAAACCATGTAGTAAATTGTGATTTGTCTTGCCACTGCTGGTTCAGCCTCGTTCAACACGTTTATTGTTACATTCACTTGCCTTGTATTTTCACTCAATCTTCGATTAGTGCTCGTAATCAACAGAGTTGTTGTTATGTTCACGAGATAGGACTGGTCAACATTTGCTTCACGGCCGAGAAGCCTATGAAAGAAGTTAGCGTAGGCTGACGAGAATCCACGACCGTTCACGCCCCAATCTAGCCAAACGCCCAATGAGTAAGGAGCCGTGTTTCTTAGTGTATAGTTTAGAATGTTTTTTCCGTACAAGTATTGATCGCCGATGAGAGAAGCCCATTTTTCAAGATTCAGCCCGAGTGTGTCGCTTGCACCTCCGTTTGAAATGTTCGCAAGAGAACCTATTACAACATTCCTGGAGCCCAGCTGAATGCTTGATATGAGATCACTCAAAGAATTCAATTCCACTTCCTCAGACGTTTTTCCAACTTCTAGAATGTAGATTTGAGCGGACAAGAGGAGCGACGCCATTATGAAAGCAGCGATGAGAAGAATCTGACCAGAGTTCGCTCTTTGTCTCATTTTCTTTCTGCCTCCTAGCTCATCCAAGCCAGCTGCAAACGAGCCACGAAAAAGTGAACCGTTTGGCTTCGGGTTGAACAAACGTATTGAGCTGAAACCGCTTCTTGTCCTAGCAAGTTAGAGTTTTGAATAACTTCTGAGTTTACTGCATGCCCAATTTCATCATATATTGTGAGGTTGAATGAAACTCCTACGGGCAACAGAACGTCCAACGCCGTCTTTATGTCGGCCCAGAGTTGCTCAAGGATCAAGTTGCCAAGCATGCCATTAGTATCAAGTTTTATCAGAGCCTGCGTACCGATGCTTGCCAAAGACTCTTGTTTCGAGAGATCAGGTGCGGAGGGAAACGTGACCGAGACAAGCACTGCCGAAAAAACGACAGCTATGGCAAGAAATGACTCGATGATTCTGATCTGCCCTCTCCGATCAAACATTGTCGCTTAAGCCTCCCCACTTCGTGACAACCTCGTAGAGGGCAGAGTTTATGGTCGCAGTGTAGCGGTACACCGCGATTCTTGACCCGGCTATGCTCTTGCTGAAATCTGGTCCAATCTGAAGGGGCACCTGCGGATAAGGCACGAATTCAGT